>Ga0115006_10002831_pt1 | contig 11607 bp, 13 predicted proteins | sample ArcOceMetagenome_3_FD_88943 | JGI IMG/M metagenome (GOLD analysis project Ga0115006, IMG submission 88943) | Marine eukaryotic phytoplankton communities from Arctic Ocean - Arctic Ocean- Svalbard ARC20M Metagenome | ecosystem: Environmental > Aquatic > Marine > Oceanic | place: Arctic Ocean...
ACTTTACTTTATATGAATATCTTACTATAGACGCTAATGATAAAGGATGCACTCGTATAGATTAATTAAATTCATCTAGAAAAAAATTGATTTGATAATGATTCCTATATTTTTATTAAATCAAAATGTCTTATAACAATCAGCCTGACTGGGAAACCTACAAGCCGACAATTAAAGAGTGTGCACCTAAAAAGAAGAAATTTAAGATAGTTATTAAAAAGAAACCTACATTTGAAGAACAAATAGACGATTTAATGGGGAAAGTAAGTGACAGATTTGTAGAAAAAATTAATAGTGTAAATCTGTCTAAAGATGAAAAAGAGTTATTACATTATTTTTCTGGTAAAAAAAATGCTAAAAGAAGATAGAAAATACTAATATGGTAAATTTGGAATAGGTTTGAATTCCATGTCTCTGTAGATCTCTTTTTTTTGGAAATCCATAACTAAGAAATCATGCTGTCCTACAGTATTTTTTCTTACTAATTCGAAGAAAGCATTTCTATTAGCTAAATAATTAAATGTGCTTTCTGCAAGATCTACTTGTTTTTTAGTAGACTTCCATAACATAACAGCCGAACACTGTTCCCTCGCATTAGTATTAAGTTGTGTGAGTTTCTGGTTTAATGTGATAGTGCTTATTAAAAATTTTCTACCATTACATAAGATCTTATCTAGTATATTATGTTTTTTATTTGTTTTTTGTAAATTAGTAAATCCAAGATCGTCAAAGATTATTAAAGAATGTTCTGGTTTTAATTTGTCATTAACTTTTTCATTAAAATTTTCTACAAGCATGTCGTATATATCGTGTGCAGATTCTTGGTCATACGAACTGAAGAGATTACCACTGGGAATATCAAGCGTATCTATAATCGTTCTTAGTTTAATATCTCCAGACAAACTTCCACTAAATATAAATATATTTTCTGGTAAAAAATCGTTTCTATAAAATTCTGGTCTTAAGAGTAGATTACCTAAAGCTATAGAACTCTTACCACAACCAGTTCGTCCTATAGCCAACAGTCGCATAGGTAAAGAAGGTATGTCATCTTTTTTAATAGTAAAACTATCAGAAATATCTTTCATTTTAAATACCTTAGGCATAGTTATTATAATATTATTATTATATAATCTTTTTAAAAAATATATTAATATAATATAAATGGCTTACCAAGATACTGCGGGAGATGCTAGTTATGAAGCGAAGGCGGCTGCTTATGCAGGAGGATTACAGGAATCGGCTGAATCGGCTAATGATTTTGCTAATAAATTAAGAGATACTACTGACTATAATGATAAAGTAAAAGCCCTAATTCAGCCTATAGGTGATGAAGCAGAACGACAAATTGTAGCCTCTGTTCATTCAACTTTAACTAGAGGATTTAAAAGCGGGTTAAACCGAGTAACTGGTGGGGCAGCCAAATCAGCAGAAGAAGCCGCTTCTAATATTCAGAATAAAGCCTTTAAAGCAGGACAACAAGTAGTAGATGGAGTTAAACAAAAAGCAACAACAGTAGCACAAGATTTACAAAATAGGACTGGTTCTATTACTAGACAAGAATTACCAAGACCGCAGACTGGAACTGGACAATTCTCCGATGAGAAAACTTCACAAAGATTTTTAAATGGTGAAGACCGACCTGACCCAAGTGGAGCTGGTAAAGGCGGCGGACAAGCAGAAGAAGCATTAGGACGTGATGAAAAATTACCAACAATAGATACACAGAAACCAGCAGATTCCGCCGCAGAAGATTTGTTTAAAGATAGTGATAATGATATTAGACCGGCACCAGCACAAGCAGCACCTCCACAAACAGGGGCACCAGAACCATCAGCACCAGCACCAGCACCAGAACCTGCACCAGCACCTTCTGCACCTCCGCCTATAGAACCCGTAGCAGACCCACAAGCCGCAGGACAAGCAGCAGGAGATGCTGGTAAAGCAGCGGAATCGGCAGGGGAAACAGCGGCTAAAGATGGACTAAAAGAAGGGGAAAGCACATTAGAAAAGGTTGGGGAAACTGAGGCGGCAGGTGGGGGACCAGAAGATCCATTAGCCGATGTAGCCGCTGCTGGAATTGCTTTGGCTTCTGTATTTGGACAAAAAGCATTAGAGAAAAAACCCCCGACTGAAGCACCGCCTTCTATTGTTACTGGAAGTCAAGCCAGTTTTGTGCGTGGGATTTAATCATCGGTTTTTTTTAATTATTTTTTTATTAGTAAATACTATGACTAATTCATTTAATTTAACATATAATATTTATAGAATCTTTTGTAAAGACGAAAATATAAAAGATTGTTATATTGGAAGCACTAGAAGCTTTAGTAGGAGAAAATCACAACATTTTACAGTAAATAGATACCCCGAAAGACCAGCATATAATTATAAAATATACAAATGCATTAGAGAAAATGGTGGCGAAGATAATTGGGAAATGGAAAAACTATTTACATTTAAACCGAATGATGTTATCCATTTAAGAGAAATAGAAAAAGACTATATTATTAACTATAATGCTAATTTAAATACGCAAGTTCCGAATAGAAGTGCTCAACAATATAGAATAGATAAACACGATTATTTACGAACTGCTATATCATGTAGTTGTGGTGGAAACTTTACTCCTCCACATCGTGCAATTCATAAAGAAAGCCAGAAACATATTAAATGGAAAGAAAGTTTAGATAAATAATTAATGATATTTTTTTTTATATATTATTATTATATATAATGAGCGTCGCACCCCAGATTATAAAGTTAAATTCACTTACCGCCGGACCATTTAATTCATCCCAGAACATCGTAGAGTTTGAAATTCCTTCAGGAATGGTAGTATCATTAAAAGATAGTTATTTAGCATTTAACGCCCATATTACAACTACAGAAGCAGCTGGACCCGCAGCGGCTAGTGGCGATTCGGTTTATCCAGTTACTCTTAAATGGAGAGATGCTCCCTCCACTGGAGCAGCGATGCGAGATAAAGTGCCCAACGTTTCTTTAATTCGTGATGCTTCTATCTCGTGTGAGCGTCGTGGGCAGATCGAAAACATCCGCCAGTTAGATCAACTTAAATCTAATCTTGGTGCTTATACTGAGTCGGTTGTCGCCCAAGATAGTAACTCGTGGGTTGATATGTGTAAATTTGATGAACCATTTAACCAGAGTTATAATAATGAAACTATTTTTACAGATTTAGTTAAGACTGGAGATAGTCCCAGTCGCAGTCTAGCAATAGCACCAGTCCAAATAGCTTTAGAAGATATTTTTGATTTCTGTAAAACCGATGAATTTGATACTGGACGCGCTGGACGCACAACTATAAGAACAAGATTAAATATAGATAGATTAATTCCAGTAGTTATTGGAGGACAAGCAGGAGGAGCAATTACAGGTTGGGGAAATGGAATTAATCTTATGACTGGTGTAGCCGCAACGACTGCGAGTAGCACATTGACAACTATTGCAAAAGTAAAATCTTTAGACCAATCGCCTTACTATGTCGGTATGAAAATTGCTATAAACGCTGCTTCCAGTGATGCTGGTGGATTTGCTGAAGTTTCTAGAAATATACAGAGTATTATTTGGGACGAAACCGTTGCTGGTCAAATACAACTTACTTTAGATGCTGAATGGGTTGCCGTTGGAAATCTTGGAACTCTTACTGCTGTGACTGTTACCACCCCTGTAGATACTGCTTCTGCACCAACAGTAGCAGTTTCGTGGGATTATGCCGAAATCATATTAAAAGAAGTTTCTAACCCACAAGGATACGATGAGATCTCGTATAATACATTTGGAACAGAACAAACAAATGGAAATGGTTTAACTAGTTATAGAAATATTTTTAATATAGAACCAGAAGCAACTTCTGTTCTTATTACATTCCCAGCCGCAGATAGTAATTTATATTCTACAAAAGGAACCCATACATCTTATAATTTAAGATTGAACAATGAAGATTTAACCGATAATCGTGAGATTACATTTGGAGAACCTTTAGACAAAGACCGAGTTAATATGGGATTAACTAATATGGGACTTACTCCAAGAAATATGTTACAAAACGCTGGTGATTTAAATAACGCTATCAATTATAGATATAATCGTGATGAAGAAGACTTATGTATAATCGCTGCACCATTAAGAGTTACAGCACAACAGAAACTATTACAAGTTTCAGTAGAAGATACTGCTGGAGTTAATGCGATTAGTATGTTTAAGGAATTGCCCCGTGTCTTCACTTATTAAACTAATTAGTATATTCTTTTCTTTTTTTTTTTAAAAATATTTTTTATATATTTATATAATATATAATGAGTATTAGCCTTCGTTCCGTGATACCAGAAAATTTCGCAGATAGTTATTCCGAGAATGATAATATTGATTTCGTCCTAGCATTTCCTAATGAAGTTCTGAATCTTGGTTCAGTTCGCCTTGAAGGTGAGCTAGAAGTATTATACAATAATACCCCACTAGATACTGCTGCTAATAAAGATAAATACATTAACTTAGATCCCCTCGTGGGTGCACATTCGGTATTTTCTAGTATCCAGACTGAAGTTCAGGGGGCAGTCGTAGAAAATTGTTCTGGGCTTCCCCGATTCCACAAAATGAGAATGGCTGCTAGTATTAACAAAATGGATACTTTAAATGCTAGGTATGCTTGTGAATTAAAAGTTCCTTTTGACCACATGAGTAATAGATTACTTCGTGGTGAAGTTCCAGAAACCCAACCTACAGCAGAGATTAGAGTTAATCCTGATTTTAGTATTAAACCAGACATAGCATTAAATAGTGTTTCAGGACAATTACCATATGCAAGAACTGGTGATATTAGGATTTCAGTTAATATGGCTAGAACCGCCGAGATCTTCTTCGGTAATGATTGTGCTATTGGGGCAAATCAGTTGACATACAAAGTTAAAGATTTTAGACTAACATATACAACATATCCAGATCAAGGAACATTAAGTCAGCCTATTTCTCTTAGAACCAAAGTTTTAGTTAAACAAAGTATTAATTCATCATTAGCAAATAATTCAAGTAAAGTTCCTGGTATTGTTGATGCCGTATCGGTTTCATTCTTGGAACAAGGATCGGTTAATGTTCCAGAAGTTAATACATTACAATTAGCTCGTCCTCCGGGTGTCCAAGAACTTATGTTAAATTTTAATGATACTACAAATAAGGCTATATCCTTTGTAATTAGAGATAGTGTAGAAACAATTGGTCTGTATCTTAATTCATTTGGAGCTGGACATTCACATAATTCTATGTCGGCTGGTGCACAGTCCAGTAATAACGGATATGGTATTGGTTTAGACTTTGGGGCACCAGTGGACATGCGACAGTCCAAATTTAGTTCGCAAATGATTTCAAATGTTCTTGGTGCTAATCCGTTTGTTATGAGTCTTTATTTCCATTCTTCAGTTAGTCTTTAAAAATAGTTTAATTAAGAATAAAACAAATAATCTTTTCATTTTTTTTTTATATATTATTATTATATATAATGGCGAACATCTATAATAGCGACATCACGACACGAGTTTTAGAACCAAGTAATCATTCTAATGGACGCACAGAGTTTAGATTAGATAATAACAGTTGTTATTTATCTAATTTAAGATTAATAAATGTAGGTGGTACCACTAATGATGGGGCTTATGCAAACCAAGCCGAGGGTCCCCGTTGTGTAATTAAACAAATAGAATTATATTCTGGAAACCAACTTTTAGACCAAATTGTTAACTTTAACCAGTGGGACGTTTTTAGAACTATGACAAGTTCTAATGATAGCCAGTTATCTAAAGGACAAGCACTTAGACAAACTGAATGGGGTTTTGTTGCTGCTGGACAGGCAGATTGGGCTGACCCAGACACAGACCCAGACCCATCACAATCTAGTATTAAAGTTACTAAATTATTTACTCAAGGTGCTAGTAATCTTCCAGCCGTCGCCGACCTTAAGAAAACTGCGTGGGTTTCTTTGCAGGATGTATTTTCATTTTTGGCTTCTAGTATTCATCTTCCTACTGGAATTTTAAAAGATTTAAGGTTAGTTGTTATTTACAATAACCTCGCCGAGATGAATAAACTTTCAACGAGAAATGATCAGACCGCATTTGCTCCTACTCGTCCTTTGTTAATTGCTGACGAAGTTAACCCCGGTCCTATGTTTGATAGTTTTGTTGCATCGTATAAAGGTGTAAATTATACACCTGTAGAAGGCGACAGAGTTATTCAACCAGCAATAGCTCTTGGAGATTTAGCCGATACTGCTGCTGGTTCGCAATTAGAAAAAAATAGTAATAATTTAATGAATGGTTTTACTAATAAATATGTAGAAAAATTGGTAATTATGTTCCAAGGAACAGATGCGAATACGTGGGTTAATCCTGTTTCTGCTGGTGCCGGAGGTGGTGCTGGTGCGAATTATAATAATGCATTAGTTGGGGCTTTAGGAAGTTCTAATCAGTGGCGACAACGAGTTCAGGTTCGTGTGAATGGAGCAAACAAATTACCACGACAAGGTTTAGAAGGTAAAAATAGAACTCTTGCTATGTTGGCGGATCATTATGCCGATTATGTAAATAGTCAAGCAAGTAATTGGGTTGGTGTGCAAGACCGCACACAAGTTACTACATTAGATCCTTCATTCGGTAATTATGTTTGTATTCCAGTAGAAGAAAATGTAAGTGAATTACAAATTACTTATCAGCGTTATGGTATTTATGGAGCGACGGCAGCATCTAATGCAGGAACTCGTCAGCAGTTGGTCATGAATGTCTTCGGTATCGTAAGAAAGAGTTTGATGGTGAGGGACAACGGTAGTTTTGTTATACAGTATGTTTAAGAATCGTTAATCTCTATATTATTTTCTTCACAAAATTTATTTCTATATTCTATTACTGGTTCTAATTCTTTATTATTATATTGTTTTTTTTGTTCTGGTCTTTGTATTTGAAAACTATAAAAATATCCTTGTTTCATAGTTTTATCTATTTTTTTAAATATAAATTGTAGTCCAGTATTACTTCTACAACTTTGGTTTCTTCTATTTTCACTTTTAGTAACCCATCTTAAATTTTCTATTCTATTATCTTCACTATTTCTATTTATATGGTCTACTTCTACTTTATTCTCTGGGTTTGGTATAAATGTTAAAGCAATAAGCCTATGTAGTCTAAAATATTTTTCTTTTTTATTTTTAGATAAACCAATTCTATAATAACCTTTATCTATTTTAGGTTTCAGTTCTTTACCAGTATTAGTATTTATAATAACCCCATCTTCAAATATAATATAGTTCTCATATCCTTCTATTTGGCTCATTCCTTCATAATCATATATATAGAAAAATTTATAAATCAATTTTTAATCCTATTTTATAATATATTTATAATATTATATTATAATGAATAGTCAAAGCGTAATCATAGAATTAAGGGAAAAGGAAACTCCAGTATCTTACCAATATGCTCCTGGAGATTATGAAGTTATACTAAATGATAATAGTTTATCTTTACAAAATGGCGACAGCATCAGCATAAACCAGACCTTTATAGATACTGCACCATTTCCAACAAATAATATAGTAATTCCGAGAGATTCCGCTGGTAAAGGTATAAATATAGAGATAGATAATTATGTATATATTTCTAAATGGTTAGGTAATGCTAGAGCCACTGGAACTGGAGCTGCGAGTATAAATACTTTTGGTATGTGGAATGTAAATAGTGGAACTGATGCTACTAACTTTGATGCTTCTGCTTTAAGAGATGGAAAACCTTATATTTTATGTAATCAAAGCACAACTGGAGCACTAGCAGGATATAAGAGAATGGATTTCTTTAGATTTTCTGCAATAGGTAATAGATCTGGATTTAATCTAAAATATGGTGGATATGAAATTACTTTCCAATATAAAACAATGGGACCCCAAGGAACTCCTATTAATGCTATTGTTAATGTATCATTACCAAAAAGAAATAATGTTAAAGGAGACTATATAGATATTCCTTTAGGAATAATTTACCAAGAAAATAACCCAACAGATATATCAAAAGATATAGTAGTAATCGCACCAACCGCATTTAAAATAGAAAAGAATGGTGGTAGGATTACATTTCCCTATGCTGGAGATGCTTTAACTACTTCCACATATACTCCTAGATTATTTAAAGGAACATATTATATCCCACCTGGTAATTATACGCCAAACCAATTATGTAAGACGATAAACGACCAATTACAAAATAATTATGGGGGTGGTAAGGCTGAAGGTGCTGGATATGAAGACGGACCCTGGAATAAGTCCCAATTTTTAAAAGGGACTGATAGTCAAGCTAGTCAATTAGGATTAGGTGTTCCTGGTCTTTATTCGTCTATATTTTGGGATATGGAAAGAAATAGTATCTTAAATTTCCAAGTTGTTAATTCTGCTACTGAGGCAGATGGAGTAAATCTGTGGTGTGGGGCTTCACAGATGGAATTAAGTTTTAATGCAGATACTAATAAATTCTTCTGGGAATATCTCCATACGCCAATTTATACGGCAAATGAGGAATCGGTTGGAGTTGCTTTCACCCCAGACGGCACTGGTGCTCCACCAGTCACAAATGCAGGTATAGATATGAATTTATATTATTCTAATAGTGGTGTAATACTTTCTGGACTTCACGCATACGATAGTTTTAATAACCCAGTTGAGTTTTGGTTTAGTGATGGGATATTAAAATTTAATCCAGAAGAAGTATTAGCACCGTTTCCAACATACGAAGTAGTCCCACCTGCGAATGGTGCTTATAGTGGAACAAGTAAGCCATCTTGGATTACTTACAAAACCGCCCAATTTGTATATCCAGTAGAAGATAGAGGAGTTGGAGTTGGTTTAAATATGACTGGAGGATATATAGGAAATGATAATGTTATAGTAAAAAGTTATAATTTAACAACAGATTACGGAACTGGACCTGGCACCCCAACAAACCAGAATGTAGGTTGTTGGGAATGTCCGCCAATCCCAATTCACGCAGCACTCGCTGGAGGAGCTATAGCTTTCCCTTATAATCCAATATTCTCTACTGTTTCTGCTACATTTCCAGTTATAGCACAAGAACCCTATTTCGCGGTTGAAGATATAGATGCATATTACCTTATAGAAATAGATGCTAAATTTAAAAATAATTATTTAACTAGTAGCACAAATATTAGAAGCATGAACCAGGTTGTAGGTAAATTTTATACTAAAGGTTCTTTTACACAGTCTGGGGGTGGTGGCTTTGTATATGAACATAAAGGAGATCCTCTTATGTTATCTTCTTTTAGAGTAAGAATATTAAAACCAAACAAGACACTAGCGACAGATATAGGAACCGATAGCACTGTTTTCTTATCTATTAATCGTGGTCCATCACAGGCGGAAGCAGCAACTTCAGTTTAATTTCGTTATAGAGATTATATTTATTATTATTTTTATTTTATTTTATTTATTATTTTAAAAAAATTTGAAAAAATAATAATACTAATACTATTTTATATAAAAATGCTTTGTGATTGTTGCACTAGTGATATAGGAAATACATTAGATTATATTTTTGTAATAGACCATCCTATACAGAATGGATACTATTGTTATAGTTGTTATAAAAGTATCTTATTAGTATATATAGATGAATATACTCGGCAAAATAATTAAACTATTAAAATGTTGTAGTAAGAATAATGTAATAGATGAAGCTATAGAAGTGGCTGAGGAAAGTAATATTATATTAAATAAATAAAATTGATTTGATAAATATTACTATATATATATATTATTACTATGGCTAATTTTAGTGACTCTCCTAACTGGGAAATCCACGACGATTATTATACTAAAAAATCTACTTGGGAATTAATTACGCCTTTTATTCCACAAGATAAAACTATTTGGGAATTCTGCCTATTAAATTCGAATGAACAATCTAAACAATATCTGCAGGAATTAGGTTATAATGTAGTTGGAGATAGAGATATTGATTTTCTTATTAATAATCTAGAGGCTGATATCCTTGTTTCTAATATTCCTTTCTCTACAGAAATTAAAATTAAAATTATGAAGCGGTTAGTAGAACTTGATAGACCTTTTATATTTATTATGAATTCATTAAATATTTTTACTAAATATTTTAAAGAAATTTTTGGAGATAAACATATTCAACTTATTTATCCTACTCATAAAATTCATTATACTAAATTTGTAGATGGTGAACTAATTAATAATTATAAAACAAGTTTTTATTCGGTCTTTGTATCTTATAAAATTGTAGATAAAGATACTTGGATTTAAATATCTTCGGCTTAGGATTAGTAAAATTATATTCTATTACTATAATGAAATCATTAGAATTATGTTGTGGGACTAAATCATTTTCTAAGGTATTTAATAATAGTATAACAATAGATATAGAAGAAAGATTTAACCCAGATATTTGTATAAATATTTTAGAATGGGATTATAAAATTTATCCAGAGGGATATTTTTATTTTATATGGGCTTCTCCACCCTGCATTAGTTTTAGTAATATGGCTGGTGGTAAACATAGAGATAAACTAACATTAGAGCCAAAAACACAAATAGGAAAAGATGGCGATAATATTTTAAATAAAGTTATAGAAATTATAAATTATTTTAAACCTAAATATTTTTGTATTGAAAATCCACGAGGTTACATGCGTAGAATGCCTATATTACAAGAAATAAATAGAACTACAATAAATTATTGTAAATATGGTGGTAAATTTTTTAAACCAACCGATTTATGGAATAATTTTAATTTTATTGGTAAAACTTGTAAATATGAAAAGAAAGGTAAAATAGTAGATTGCGACCACGCTAGAGTAAGTGGAAATCATAAAACAAGACAACGAGGTGGAATACAACGAGTAAGTAGAGAAGAAGCGTATTCTATACCAGAAGGATTATTTATAGAAATACAAAATCATATTAGTCAAGATACGGCTTAGGATTAGTAAAAAATTAAATAAAAATTATATTTAATTACTATAATGAAAACATTAGATTTATTTTGTGGAACTAAATCATTTTCTAAGATAGCAGATAAATATGGATACGAAACACATACATTAGATATACTAGATAAATTTAATCCTACATATTTAACTGATATAATGGAATGGGATTATAAACAATTCCCACCTGGTTATTTTGATATAATATGGGCTAGTCCTAATTGTAAAGATTATAGTTCATTAAATTTTTTATCTAAAAAAATAAAAGATTTAACAGAAAGTAATAATTTAATATTACGAGTATTAGAAATAATAGAATATTATAATCCACAATATTGGTATATAGAAAATCCACAAACAGGTAAATTAAAAGACCAATATTTTATGGTAGGCTTACCATTCAACGATATAGATTATTGTAAATATGGATATAATTATAGAAAAAGAACTAGGGTATGGAATAATAATGAAAACTGGGAAGGTAGAATACTATGTAAAAAAGATAATTATTGTTCGCATAGAAAAGAAAATACTAAACATATAAATTTTAGGTGGATTACACGAGGTCCTGGGGTTGTAAGCAGATGGGAA
>Ga0115006_10002832_pt1 | contig 11603 bp, 5 predicted proteins | sample ArcOceMetagenome_3_FD_88943 | JGI IMG/M metagenome (GOLD analysis project Ga0115006, IMG submission 88943) | Marine eukaryotic phytoplankton communities from Arctic Ocean - Arctic Ocean- Svalbard ARC20M Metagenome | ecosystem: Environmental > Aquatic > Marine > Oceanic | place: Arctic Ocean...
GAGGCGGTTGAGGTCGGCGCCGAAGCCGCCGTAGGTCTCGATGAGCAGCAGCCGCACGTCGTGGCCCTTGGCGATGGCGAAGTCGTAGTCGCCCTTGCTCGGCGCGACGTGGCCCGTGCCGTCTGCCGGGTTGAAGTTGCGCGTGGAGTCCGGCTCGCGCTCGACGAGGCCGAACATCTTGGCGCGCACGGGCGGCTCGGTGTTGCCGAAGGCCACCTGGCCGCCGCGCGTGTTCGAGTTGTTGCCGTCGCTGCTCATCGGGTCGATGAGCTTCAGGTCGCCCAGGTAGTGTTTCTTGCCCAGCCCCTTCCCGACGACGTCGGGGATGTAGGTGGCGAACGTCACCTGGAACGTCAAGGGTTGGAAAAAAGACCGGAAAAAACGGTCTAATAGAAAGAGGGGGGTATAAGTAGCGGGGTCTTCGGGCTTGCTAATGATTCTTCTTCTAGTGTGTTGCATGATTAATATCGAGACAGGAGCCGCGCTCCTCTGCTACGTACGTACTAACTCAAACCCTGAATATTAGTCAAATTCGTCGCAAACGGCAGCGCTCTGTCCCGAGCTGCGAAGAGGTCGGCCTGCGCTGATGAGGAGTGCTCGTGCATCGTCTCCTCCAGAACGTCGCTAAGGAACGCGGTCGCCAGTCCGAGGATGAAGACGATGAAGTGCTTGAGGCTCGCTAGGCGGCTATGCGGGAGCGGCGGCATCAGCTCGAAGAACCCCATGTAGATGAAGAGCCCCGCCGTGAGGCACTGCAGCTTGGCGATCGCGGCGCTGTGCACGCCGGTGCCTCCTTGGTTCTTGAAGGCGAGGAGGACCACGCCGGTGCCAAAAGGGAAGGTCAGGCAGAAGGCCACGATCGCGCACACGAGGAAGAGCTGGGAGCCTGCTCGGGGTGAGACGAGGGGCGGGGAGGAGGTGGAGGTGAGTGGTGGTGGGTGTAGGGGTCGCGAACAGCGTGAGAGACGCAGGCTGGGCCTGTCCAGTGGATCATGGCTCGGGCGAGCTCCGCCGTGGCGTACATTTGCGTGAGGAGAAGTAGACGTACACGCCAGCCACGTCCTGCAGACTGCAGACCGACACGGCAAACGTGAGCGGGATCAGCACCGCCAGGCCCGTGGTGGCACCCAGGACGACGCCGTCGAGCGAGCCGTGCAGCAGCCACGCGAACAGCCGAAACGTGATCCCGACGGCGCGCGCGGCCTGCTGCCGCAGCGGCTCCGCCTTGCGCGCCTTCTCCTTCTTCTTCATGAGAAGGCTGCTTCGCTCGTCGGCGGGCCCGGGTGCGGTCGCGCACGGCTGGCATGTGTCAGACGTTCTGCACGTTCCGCTGAACCTGATCGGAGCACCTGGAGCGGTGGGCCCCTTCGCACTGTCGGGCGACACGTCGATGACATGCACCTGGTGCGACGCGGGGCCACCGCCCTGCATGTGCACGTGAGCCACCTGGCCGCCGCCGAGGTGGCCGTGTGTGTGCTCGACGATCACGTGTTCCATGAAGAACATAACGAGCGGACTAGTGACAAAGAGGAGCAACACGTGCTCCGCCGGCCAATCCTCATCCTCGAGCAGCGTCTCCAGCGCCGAGGGGAGTGTGACAAGCAGCGCGATGCCTACTAGCAGCCCAGAGAGCGCACAGAGCGCGAGCGGGCTGGCGCTGAAGGACTTGCCGCGGTAGAGGAGCATCCCGCCGAACGTCGCGCAGGACGAGAACGCCACCAGGCTGGCGAGCAAGCTCGCGACAGCCTCGGGGCGCATGGTGGGCTGTCACTTCGACGCCGCTACTCCTTGCGTGGATGCCAAATGTGTATGTACTCTGAGCTCTCCCGTTATCTAGGGGGGATTATTATGCAACACAAGCCCGAAATCAAAAATTCACCTGAATCATTGCGCGGAACTGACTGAGAGGTCCAAACTATATGGGCGCCTGAGCTCGGGTAGCTCGGGTGCCGCCACGGGGGCGATTGGCAGGGCGGGGGTCATGTCACTTTCTCACCCTCGATTGTAGGTCTGTAGGTTTGGCGTGTGTAGCCATAGGTTTTCCCGTCTTATCTACAAACCGTTTTTTCCAAACTATATTGCGGTAAGCATGTTAGGATGCAGGTGCACCACAAGGGTACTCGTGCGTGGCGGCAAGGTGTGTGAACGGGTGGTGCACGATGGGAGCAACGTGGGCACCTTCCGGCGCTTGGAGATGCTGGTCCTGCTCCTGACAACCACAAGTTCCTCGCTTCCGTCGTCGAACCCCAGCTCGGGACAGCTGAAGCAGCACCTCTTCCAAAGCTACGACGCGGAGGATGCACCGCCACGCCAGCAAGACGGCCGCGCGACGGCGGTCACGGTCGGGCTCAACATCGTGCAGGTGGAGAACGTGGACATCCTGCGTGGCATCTTGAAGCTCCATGCGTGGGTGCGAATGTCCTGGCACGATGCACGGTTGTCCTGGGCTGAGACAACCGGGTACGGCGAAATCGAGCTGCTCCGCCTGCCGGCAGCTCGGCCATTACCAACCTCGCCGCACGCCGTTTGGGTGCCAGAGGTCGAGCTTCTCAACGGCGCGCAGCCGATGAGCTCCGACACGCATTCCTACGATGCGACGCTGTACAAGAACGGCACCGTCTTCTGGTCGCGCCTCTCCGACCTGCACGTCCTCTGCGCGTTTGACGGGCTGAGGAGCTTCCCAAAGGACGACCTCACGTGCACGCTCAAGTTTGGCTCGGAGGGGCTCGACGATCGCTACGAGAGGCTCAGATGGGGCTCTCCCGAGGATGCGCTCATTACCGCGCCAGTCTCCACCGAAGGGATGGGAGTGGGCGAGTTCTTGGAATACGAGGTCAAGACTGACTACGTGAGGCCGGGCGAAGTCATGCAGTCGTACAGCTTCGCGCCGGGCGCCAACTTCACCGTGCTGACCCTCGAGGTACCAATCCGCCGCCACATGAAGTTCTACAGCTGGAAGCTCGTGTCGCTCACCGCGCTGCTCACGTTCCTCTCGTTTGGCGTCTTCCTCGCCCACCCGAAGGCGATCAACCGGCAGCACTTCTCGGCGACGCTGCTGCTCGCGCTCATCACCGTCGACATCACCGTCGACAGCCTGATCCCTCGCGTCTCGGCGCTCATCTGGATGGAGCTCTTCATGTTCTGCTCCGTCTTCATGTGCCTCCTCGTCTCGTGCGAGAACTTCCTCGTCCTCTACCTGTGGTGGCGAGCGGACCCGACCGTCCTGCAGCTCGGCAAAGGCTTCTTCGGCGACTGCCTCCATCGCATCTTTGTGCGCATCACTCGCCGAGCTGGCAAAGTAAAGTGCTTCGAGGACGACGCCCGTGCGCAACTATTGTCGCGGGAGGGCGCGCCGTCGAGCAACGGGCGCGGATGGCTCCGTTGGCTCGCGCCCACGGGCAGTCCTTCGGCGGCAGTGTCGCCACTGAGCTTTCCGCAGCAGAAGAGCGCTGACGACCGCATGACTGAGAATTCCGACTCCACTGCTGCCAGCTTCTCGTTCGCACCCCGCCGACGTTCAAGTGCTTCCAAGGTGAAGCCCATGGGTGGTGTCCTCCAGGCGATGCAGGTGGAAGACGCCGACAAGTGCAGTCAGAGCGGGTCGGAAGGTGGCGGCGCGAGTGGCCATGCCAGCCAGGACAGCTTCGTCATTGACTCGAGGGGCTCGCGCCGTCGCAGCAGTGCGTTCACTCTCTTCCGCCGATCGAGCCTCTCGAACAAGGACTCCGATACCGATGGGAGTGCTGCTGACACGGATGCCGAGTCGACCGTGGAGAAGGCAACGTTTCACATCGTGCTGCACGCGTCCTCGCTCGCGGGTCTCGAGGATGCCCCGGCCATGGGGACGACGCTCGAGAAGCGCTGGCTCAAAAGGTCGCTGAAGGAGGCGATCGTTGCGCCCGCGCTCAAGGAGTTTCGGCGCCAGCACAAGGAGCTTCACATCCAGGGGATGGAGATCTGCGTGTCGGTGGACGGATCATCGGCTGACTGGGCCGCGCCCGCGATGACGTTCGCGCGCTCCGAGCCAGACATGGTGACGACGGTTGAGGTGAGGGTTCAGCCGCTGCGCAAGCCGCCCGACAGCGTGCCCTTCAAGGTCTTCATCTCGGGCGCACGGACGTCCTACCTGGGGACGACGCTGAACAAGCGCATGCTCGGAAAGCCGCTCAAGACGGGACTCGTCATGCCCGCGCTCGACGAGTACTTCCGTCAGCACCCAGACCAGCCGCCTGTCGAGCTCGGCTACGTGTGCGTCAAGGTCAACTCGACTGAGGTCAACCTCGAGATCCTCGAGCCGGCGTCGACCTTCGTGACACGCGAGGCCGGAAGCGGCGATGCGGCTGCTGCTGCAGAGCAGTCGGCGATCCATGTCCAGATCATCCTTCCGCTCATCAACAAGGAGGTGCTCGAGGGGCTCGAGGCGGCGGCAGCGGCGGCCGCAGCCGCCGCAACCGCTGCGCCGCTCGAGGCCGAAAGCCAAGCACTGCAGCTGGTCGGCCCACGGGCCGCCCAGGACGTCGGCGTCGCCTCAACCGCTGCATCGCAGCGCGAGGACGCAGACGAGGAGACACTCAACTGGCCCGATCCGACCGAACCCGGCACCATTCTTTACTCGGCGCACGCCAGTCCCGCGGCTGCGCCCACCGCTGTGCCAACGCGCCGTGAGCGGCGCTCTTCTCTCATCTCCAGCAACGAAGACATGCCTAGCTTTGCTTCGATCACAAACGGACGCCAGCAGCTGCTCGCACTGCGCGACAGCACCAAGGCGCTGGCACGGATGGTGACGGCGACGAAGATGGACCCCATCGACGCGTCGCTCGTGCGCAACGTCTACCGTATGCTCGACGACGAGAAGCGAGGCTTCCTGGACGAAAAGCAGATCGAACTGTGGGTCCACCATTTTGGCGGCCTGCCCGGAAGCGTGCTCGACGCGTGCGGCGTGCAGCAGTACAGCAAGTGGGGGGTCGACGACTTCAAGAGCATCTGCCAACAGGTGATCCGCGAGAAGGGCGCGGACCGGTTTGGCCTGATGGCGCGTGGCCTTGAGGAGTCCATCTTAGGACGGCAGGCGGAGAACGAGATGTACTGGCACGAGATGGCCCTCCGCGTCGACCGCGCGAGCCTGTGGCTCTTCAATGGCTCGTACACGCTCATCATCGTCGCGCTCTACGTCCTGCGCGAGTGGGGTGTCTTCGACTGAACAGGGTTCACAAAGAGGAGGGCCCATACATGTATTGAACGCGCCCATCGTGGCGGTGACAATTTTGGTCTGCAGATCCTGAGGCGCCATTCGCTTTCTTTAGGGTTACTCTAACTCTCGGCAATTTTGGTGTTTTCCCTAGCTATATGTTTTTCGAAAGCAATTTCTTTTCGATCGGCATTTGTGCTCAAAACGCCAGACACTTGCTTGATCAGTCGCGCAGCAGGGGCATCTAAGGGCGAGGCGCGTGTGCATCGCTGCACGCGCTCAGCCGAGAGCTCAGTCGTCGTCGCTCCACTCGTCGGAGTCGTCGTCGTCGTCGGACGCCTCGAGCTTCTTGCGCAGGTCGAGCATCGCCGTGACAATGTCGCTGTTGGTGCTCATGCCGCCGCCGCCGCCGCCCTTGCCCGGGCCCGGCGCGTTCTTGTCGACCTTCTTGAGCTCCTTGCCGCCGCGGATGGCGGCGAGCAGGCCGTCGCGACCGTCACCACCGCCGCCGCCCGAGGGTGCGGGCGCCGGCGCCGGCGCCTTCCTCAGATTCGGCGAGCCGCTCTGGATCGAAGCCATCAGCGCCGCCTTGCCTCCGCCTCCGCCACCTCCGGGCGCCGGTGGCGGCGGGGGAGGCGGTGGCGGCGGGGGCGGCGGCGGCGGGGGCGCCGCGCCCCCACCGCCGACGATGGGGGGCGGCGTGGGCCCGCCTCCCATGATTGGCGGCGGCGGCGGCGCGGCAGGCACAGGGGGCGGCGCACCCGGGACGGGCGGCGGACCGCCCATTCGCGGCACGGGCGGTGGCCCACCCGGAACCGGCGGCGGCCCACCGGGGACGGGCGGCGGCCCCCCTGGCACGGGCGGCGGACCCCCGGGAATGGGCGGCGGGCCCCCGGCGCCGGGAATGGGCGGCGGGCCCCCTGGCACGGGCGGCGGACCGCCTGGAACGGGCGGCGGCCCACCGGGCACGGGCGGCGGGCCCCCGGGAACCGGGGGCGGTCCCCCGGGCACGGGAGGCGGGCCCGACGGGATCGGAGGCGGCCCACCGGGCACGGGCGGGGGGGCGCCTGGAACGGGCGGCGGCCCGCCGGGCACGGGCGGAGGGCCCCCGGGCACGGGCGGCGGGCCCGACGGGATCGGCGGCGGGCCGGGTCCGGGCGGAGGCGGCGGCCGCCCGACGGGCGCGTCGTCGGGCGGAGGCGGCGGCCGGCCGCCAGGAACGGGCGGCGGCCCGCCCGGAACGGGGGGCGGCCCGCCGGGCACGGGCGGCGGTCCGCCCGGGATCGGCGGCGGCGGCACGCCCATCCCCGGAGGCGGCGGCGGCTGCGGCACCGGCGCGGCCTTGTACCCGCCGGGGCTCTGGTCCTGCCCGACGCTCTCGGCGCGCTGCTTGTTGCGCTCGCGCCGCTCGGCGGCATACTCCTCGTAGTCCTGCTGGACCTGCTCGGCCACCTCCTGCTCGGCGATGCCGAGCATCTCCTCCTCCGTCAGGAACTTCTTCTTCCGCACCTTTTTCGCCTTCTTGCGCTGCTTCTCCTCCTTGTGCGCCGCGCCGCCGCGCGCCACCTTCTTCTTCTTGCGCTCGGCCTTGAGGATCTGGCGCTTGATCTCCTCCTCGTCGAGCCACTGCTTCAGGAAGAAGTTCGGGTCCGAGTACAGGTCGAGGCACGTCTCCTCGAGCCCGTACTTGTGGTACTTGTTCTTGGACTTGTCGCGCGTCACAAACGGGTCGAGCAGGTAGAGCGGCGGCGGCACGCGCGCCTCCTCGAAGGTGGCCTGCAGCGCGGGGGGGCGCGAGCTCGGCGTGAAGAGCCCCGACGTCTGCGTGTGCGTCAGCTTGTACTCGCCGCCCACGTTGGACGCGCAGATGTTCGCCAGCTCCTCCTCGTTGGTCTGGCCGAGCGCGTCGTCCACCCGCGACAGCCGCTCGGTGACGCGGCCCAGACGGCCCTTGAGCTTGTTGATGCGCTCGAACGACGCCGCGGCCTCGCCCGCCAGGTCGTTGAACAGCTCGTGCGAGTGCGTCGCCAGCCAGCCCAGCTGCTGCAGCACGCCGACCATGCTCGCCATGTTGGCCGACTCGAGGATGGTCTCCGCCGGCGCGCCCTTGGTCAGCGCCTCGGGCGCGAGCGAGGTGGGCTCCGGGATGCGCCGCCGCATGGTGATTTAGCTTAGCTGGGAGGCCGACAACGTTGCCTCGAGACTGAGAACCCAGAAGATAGTGCGTGTGCGCGCAAGCAGCTTGCGCACCTGTGAACGAAGACCCACAGCTGCCGAGCTGCGCTGCTAATGGCTGGCGAGGCGGAGACCCTGGAAGCTGGAGCACAGCGGTGCTCGTACACCGGGCTGCTGGTACCCCCGCGGCACCGTGTAGCTGTGCTCCAACGTGCCCTGCTCGTACACTTCCCCACGCTCTTTACGTTTGCGAGAAGACTCTAGCGAACGTGCGCTGCTTTGGTCCTAAAAACAAACTTCTCGCACGTTTTGCTGCGGAAGTGGCCTCAGGGCCGAGCCCCCTCCCGCTCGTCCCGGACACGACCATGAGCGAGTGTGGCTCCGTCCCGGACGAGGCACCCTCCTCGGAGCCACCCTCGTCCCATCCGGCGCCGCCCGCTGGTCTCTCGCGCTGCACGAGCAACATGTCCGTCTGCACGAGCGCCTCGGCCGCCGCGAGCGACGAGTGCGGCAGCGCCCGGAGCAGCGTGCGCTCGTCCAAGCTGCGGTGGGGCGAGGCGGACTCGGCTCCGAGCCACAAGTCGGCGGGCTCTCCGGCTGGCGGCCGCAACGGCCAGGAGGCGCTGGCGGCGGCGAGCTCGGACGAGCCGCCGCAGTGCCGAGCGCTGGCGGACGTCGGCGACCTGGCCAAGGATACCCAGGACGCGCCGAGCCAGCTCGACCAGTCGTTCCCGGCGAGCGCCGCGCCGAGCCGCGCCGGCACGTCCTTCCGTGCCGCGGGAGGCTCGTGTGCGGGAGGCTCGTGCGCGCGCGGCGGTCGAGGCACCGAGAGCAGCGGGAGGACGTCGGCCAACGAGGACGCGGCCAACGAGGACTCGCCGCCGACAGCGCCGCTCCCCGGCCGGCGCGGGCAGAGCAGCAGGAGGGCGTCCGGGGCCTCGGGCGAGGAGGACGACGAGCTCGAGGCCGAGGAGGAGCACGCGTGCGAGCGCAAGCGCGCGTGCCGCCACTCGATGCCGGCGCGGCTCACCAGCAAGACGGTCGGCTGGGGCGCCATGAAGAGCGCGCGCGTCGCCGCGCATGCGGCCGACGGCGACGGCGGCGGCGCCGATGGTGACGGGACCGAGCGCGGCGGCAGCGGGCGCGACCGGTCGAGCTCGACGATGGCGGCGGCCGCAAAGTGGAAGCGCGTGCAGTCGCGCTCGATGAGCCTGCAGTGCGTCCACTCGGGCGCGCGCGGCGCCGACGGAGAGGACGACGACGGCGGCTCGTTCTCCTTTGGCGGCGGCGGCGGCGGCGGCGGCGGCGGCGGCGGCGGCGGCGGCGAGGGCGGCGGCGGCAGCTTCGGACGCGGCGCGTTCGCCGACCTGGTGGCGCGCGCGAGCCACCGCGGCGGCGGCGGCAATGGCGCGAAGCCGCACGGGGGGATGGTGCGCAAGCAGACGACGATGTCGGTGCTCGCGCAGACGCAGAAGGAGATGGTGCAGCAGCAGCACGTCGTGCACGGCACGCGCAAGCGGTGGTGGGTCATCCTGCCGACGGAGCCGCTGCTCGACCGGTGGATGTTCCTCTCGCTGTGCGCCGCCGTCGCCGTCGCCGTCGCGGTGCCGTACCGGCTCACGATGCACCACGGCGACGGCGACGGCGACGGCGGCGATTCGCTCTCGATGGGCCTGCTCGGCCTCTCCGACGTGCTCGCGCTCGTCACCGTCGGGCTCAACGCGATCACGGCGCACCAGTCCGAGTTCGAGGGGCTCATCATCACGCCGATCCCAATCCTGAGGGCGTACGCGCGCTCGTGGGCCCTCTGGGACCTCGTCGGCGCGCTGCCGCTCGACTACATGTCGACGCGGCCCGAGCTCGGCCTGCTGCGGCTCGCGCGGCTGCGGTACGTCGGCTCGTACACGGCAAGCCTCTCGATCACGTCCAAGGCGCGCGAGGCCGCCAACATCCTCACGGTGTCGCTCTCGGTGTCGCTCTCGATCCACTACGGCGCCCTCTTCTGGGGGTGGATCAACCGGCGCGAGGACGCGCGCGCCGCCGACGGCCTCGGCGGCCTCGGCATCGACGTGCGCGAGGGCGCGTGCGGCTACGCGTGCCTCGTCTACGTCGGCACGGCGATGCTGCTGGGCGAGCCGTGGTACACGCAGGGGCCGACGTCGCTGCACGTGACGGCCATCGGCGTCATGTTCTTCGGCGCGATGCTCTTCGCGTGGCTCTTCGCGCGCGTCATCGTGCTGCTCGCGAGCCAGAACCAGTGCGCCGCCGACTTCCAGGAGAAGATGCGCGGCATCTCGCTCTCGATGCGCGCGCAGAAGATGCCGCTCCAGCTGCAGAACCGCGTCAAGCGCTTCTACGAGTTCCAGTGGACGCTGCAGCGCGGCGCCAACACCGACTTCCTACGCGAGCTGCCCGACGGGCTGCGCGTCGAGGTCGCCGTCTCGCAGCACCGCGACCGGCTCAAGAAGGTGCCGATCTTCCAAAAGTGCAACAAGTACGTGATCATCAAGCTCGCCGAGCGGCTCACGACCATGTACGCGATGGCGGGCGACGCCGTCTGCGTGCAGGGCATGGTGGGCCACTCGATGTACTTCATCGAGCGCGGCGTCGTCACGATCCACATCCGGAAGAAGAAGGAGGCGGCCAACGGCGGCGGCGGCGGCGCCGACGACGACGGGGCGGCGGGCGCGCCGGCGGCCGCGGCGAGGGCGGCGGCCGCCGGGGGGGGCAGGGAGGAGCCCGAGGAGATCCAGGTGGGCACGCTGTCGGTCGGGCAGTTCTTCGGCGAGATGGCACTGCTGACGACGCGGCAGATCTCGACGATCTTCAACAGCGCGCGGCGGCGGCGCGCGACGGTGCGCGCGAGGACGATGTGCACGCTGCAGCTGCTCTCAGCCGAGGACCTCGAGGAGGTGAGCAAGGACGAGCCGACGCTGCTCGACGAGATGGTCCACGTCGCGCGGCAGCGCGCCGAGGCCATCGGCGAGGACCAGCGGCTCGCCGAGCTGCGCGGCGACATGAAGACCAACATGCTGGCGTGCCGCTTCGGGAGGCGCCTGAGCGTGGCGCGGTCCGACAAGGCGGCGGTCGCCGAGGCCGGCCGCAGGGCCGAGCTGAAGGCGGCGTGCGAGCGCGAGGTGACGGGGGGCCTCAAGTCGCTGCTGTTCGCGAAGCGGTGCAAGTCGCGCATGGTCAGCAGGCGCTCGCCGGCGGTGGGGCCCGAAGAGGCGATCCCCGCCGACTCGTCGCCGCCGCGCAACGGCTCCGACGGCGGCGGCAGCGGCGGCGGCGGCAGCCGGGGAGGCGGCGGCGGCAGCAACGGCAACGCAAAGGGCATGGGCATCGCGGCCAACCCGGAGGCGATGAAGCAGTTCCTGGCGCAGCGCGGGCGCGAGGGCGCGCACGAGCTGCACGAGCCGTCGTCCGACTACGCGATGCTCGACGTGCAGCTCGAGCGGCTGATGATGTCGCACTCGGAGGTGATCACCACGGTGCAGAGCCTCGCCAAGGGGCAGGAGGAGCTGCGCGCCGAGCTGCTAAACTTCATCGCCAACGACAAGAACTGACGGTCGATGTCGGCGTTAGACAAATTTGGTGTGTTCAAGTAAATAGAGGATGTCTAAGGTCGGATTTACGCGACCAGCAAATACTGCCTGGTGGTTTTGCCCAAGACTACTCTTTGATTTAGAAAATCGAGCTCAGCAGCCGACTGTCGCGATACCGATGGCATCTGAGAGAACGGAAGCGGCATCGAGAGAGCTTGACCTCTTCAGCGGTCTTCTCCGCTGCGTTCCAGTGAGCTGCGTAGCCTCACGGGCAGCGGCGGCGCGTTCCGCCGGTCTCATGGGGCAACGCGCCGCGGAGAAGTTAGTGGAGACGCCCGCATCGCCGCCCGAGCAAAAGGCGGAGCTGGTCCAGCAGAACCAGCGCGCCGTCGAGGAGCGGATCATCGGCGTGATGCGCGCCTTCTTCTTCCCCGTCATCGACGCCGGCTGGAAGCTCAACAAGGTCGCGATGCTGGGCACCTTCGCGCCGTGCTGGCCGTCGTGCGTGCCGCCCGCGGTGCGGTGCGTCTGCCCGACGCCCGCGACGGCGGCCATCTCCTTCCCGGGCACGTCCGTCGTCGCGCTCCACTGGCTCTACATCATGCGCCGCTACACGGAGCGGTCGGTGGCGCTGCCCGACGGCCGCCGGCTGAGCTACTACACCGACGGCGGCGACGCGGCGGCGATGCCGGTGC
>Ga0115006_10002834_pt1 | contig 11600 bp, 14 predicted proteins | sample ArcOceMetagenome_3_FD_88943 | JGI IMG/M metagenome (GOLD analysis project Ga0115006, IMG submission 88943) | Marine eukaryotic phytoplankton communities from Arctic Ocean - Arctic Ocean- Svalbard ARC20M Metagenome | ecosystem: Environmental > Aquatic > Marine > Oceanic | place: Arctic Ocean...
AGCCGATTTATTAGTCAAAACAAAGGTGAACAAAGTGATTATCGGTTAAATTTAAATTTGTATTGTTATCAAGTTAAAAAAGCGCTTGATGCTGATATTAAACACACGTTAAAACTAAAACTAGCGTCTGAATTTTATCCATTGGCAATAGAGTTAGCAGAGCAAACGATTAATTTAACTAAAAAATTACGCCGTTATACGCCCTCAAATAATAAATTAACTTCATTCTTTGAAAATGCTGATAATTATCTCAGTTGGCACATAGAGCAATCTTTTTTAAAGTTATTAACCTCAGGGCCTAAAAGTGCTGAATTTAATAATGAACGTGAGTTATTACTTAATTTATGTAAGGAAGAAAATAGCTATCGTATAGATAATGAATATAACTCTAAAGTTACACTTGAAGATGCAAATCGTATCACTAATAAGATGCGGTTGTTACAAAGGTTAATTGAATACGGAGTAGTATTTAAACGTCGTACCCGCTATCTAAACGTTAATTTGAAACGTCTTGTCAGGGGGGTTGTTACCGCTGTGATTATGGCTTTTGTGATGGTACTTGTGCTTAATGCACGCTCTAATTTTACCGAAGTGACCGTCGCATTAGTTGTATTCCTTGGTTTGATTTATGGTCTTAGAGAAACCTTTAAAGAAGATTTAACGAGTATTATTTGGCGAAAAATACAAAAAGGACGACCTAAGTGGCAAAATCTATTTACAAATAGTGTTTCTCAAAAAAGAATATTGAGCCAAATATTATGGTTGGAGTATATTAGTAACAAATCCTTGCCGAGCTCAGTAAATGAACTGTTTCAACAGCGACGCCAACAAAATAAACAAGACGCACAATTATTACATTTTCGTTGTGACAATAAAGTGATAGCGAAGGTATTTTTACCAGGTTTTGATGAAATACAGCAATATACTTTTTTTAATTTAACACCCTTTGTACGTTTTCTAAAAAAAGGGGCAGGTCGATTATACTCGTTAGATGGACAAAAAATTTCAAGTCAAAGTGTTGAAAGACGTTATCAAATAAACTTGGTATTACGTCATTTTAATAAAGATCAAGAGTCATTGCAGCGTTTTAAAATCACCCTGAATCGTTCTGAAATAGTCAATATTGAATCGATCAATTAAACCTTTCGTTCGTAATTTAAAGTATCTACCCTTACATTCCTACTAAGTTTACGAGCAAATACCCATGACAATACTTGGTACTTGCTTTTACTGGCTGATTTCTCTACAATGTGCCTCCTTAATTCAGCCTGAACTTTTTGTTCCTTGCCTCAACTGGTGTTGGCTGAGCCAGATTATGAGGCTACAACCGTAAGGAGCTCGTAATGCGTCATTACGAAATCGTATTTATGGTTCACCCTGATCAGAGTGAACAAGTGTCTGGTATGATCCAGCGCTACACCGACTTGATCGATGCTGCTGAAGGCAAAGTCCACCGTCTTGAAGACTGGGGCCGTCGTCAACTAGCATACCCAATCAATAAATTACACAAAGCACATTATGTTCTTATGAACATTGAAGCGCCACAGTCAGTTATTGATGAACTTGAAACAGCTTTCCGTTACAACGATGTTGTAATTCGTAACATGATCATGCGTACTAAAGATGCGGTAACTGAAGCTTCGCCTATGGCCGTTGCTAAAGAAGACCGTCGTGACGATCGTCGCGAAGTTAAGAAAGATGTTACTACTGCGCCAGTTGAAGCGACAGAAGTCTCAGTTGAAGAGACATCTGAAGAAGCTGCTAGCGAAGAATAAGTAATTTGTGATGACCTCGCAAGAGAATTACTTGATGTTGACAGGTTTAGTGGTAAAACCGCCAAAACAGTCAACTAGCCCTGCAGGTATTATTCATAGCCAATTCTCTATAGACCACAAGTCTATTCAAAATGAAGCGGGTATGAGCCGACAAGCATTTGTCAGAATACAGGTAGTGGTGTCAGGTGAATTATCGCACTTAACACGTGAATTAGTTGCTGGTAACGTAATAAAAGTCTCGGGTTTTATTAACCGTCATGAATCTAGAAACGGTAATCCGCTTTTAGCATTACATGCCCAGCAAATTGAAATGATTAATTAGGCTTTGTTTATTGACCTTAGGGTTAATTAAATAGAACCATATTGGAGAACTCCATGTCTCGTTTTTTTAGACGTCGTAAGTTTTGTCGCTTTACAGCGGAAGGCGCAACTTCTGTAGATTATAAAGATGTTGTAACTTTAAAAAACTATGTCACAGAAAGTGGCAAAATTGTTCCTAGCCGTATCACTGGTACTGCTGCTAAATATCAACGACAATTAACTCGTGCTATCAAACGCGCTCGTTATTTGTCATTGTTACCATATACCGACTTACATAAGTAAGCTAATAAGGGGTTTAAAATGGAAGTAATTCTTCTAGATAAAATCGCCAAATTAGGCGGCCTTGGTGACAAGGTAACTGTTAAATCAGGTTATGCACGTAACTACTTATTACCAAAAGGTAAGGCAGTATTTGCATCTGGTGCTAACGTTGAACATTTCGAAGCACGTCGTGCTGAAATTGAAGCTAAGTTAGCAGGTGTTTTGGCTGCTGCTGAAGCACGTGCAGCGAAAGTTGTTGAACTAGCTGAAGTAACTATCGCCTCAAAAGCAGGCGACGAAGGTAAGTTATTTGGCTCTATTGGTACACGTGATATCGCTGATGCGATTACCGAAGCTGGCGTTGAGATTGCTAAAGCTGAAGTGCGTTTACCTTTAGGTGCTATTCGTGAAACAGGTGAATTTGATATCGCAATTCACTTACACAATGATGTTGATACTAGCATTAAAGTGGTTGTTATCGCTGAAGCATAAAAGTTACGTAATAGTCAAAACTATAACGTCTAGCTTTTAATATAAACACCGTAAAATAAATTTACGGTGTTTTTTTTATGTACTTATCTAAAGTTTAATAACATTTTTTATTGTTATTTAAATTATTCATTTTGCTTACCAAGCAGATCCTGCCTGAATATAAAATATAGAATCTTCAGGTCCTTTAGCAATATCAATGCCCATATTAAAGTCATATCGGCGAGCTATAAGGTAACGAAAACCAAGCCCTCTAGTCGCTCTACTACTACTATTGGATAACTCAGAAAAACTATCGCTAGCTTTACCTACACCAGCAAAGGCTGATACTTCCCAGCGAAAATTAATTTTATAAGCTAATTCGACTTCTGTTAATGCGACAGATTGCCCTTGATACCTCGCCGAAGGAATGCCCCGTAACGAAATAGAGGGTGTCGCAAAAGGTGGTAATACTTGTTTAGCATCTAAATAATCTACCTCAACTCTAAGCGCAGTTCGCCACTTATTTGATAGTTTAAAATAATTCAATGCACTAAGTTCAATTAAGTTATAGTCAATGTCTGAACCAATAGCGTTATCAAACCATAAATAATTAAACTCATATTTAAAACCCGAAGTAGGGGAAAAAAAATTATTTCTAGAGTCATATTCTAGGGTAATTCCTGCACCTGAAGTGACTATACTAGTAGATAACACATTATTTAAATCGTTGGGCAAGCGACTTAAGGTTGCAAAGTTTTCTGTAGCTTTAATAATACTTACATCGGCATTAACATAACGTTGCAGAGGACCTATAAAAAAAGCACTTTGGCCTAATTTAAATTTTAGACTCTGCATTAAGACCTTGGCACTGGTATTAATGGTAACCGGCCTATCAAGGCTAATGTCAGCAAAACCATAAAAATCGATATCAACATCACCATAACCACCACCGCCTAAATATCGAACCCTGCCTTGTTTAAAAAATCCTAAATGCCCACCCCCAATAAAGTAAGATTGATTACCTGTGTATGCAGCAAAAACTGCCGAAATATTAGGCGGCATAATACTTCGTGATGCTTCAATATTATTCTCATCTTGCATTACCGAAAGTCGTTTCACTTGGTCAGCTTTCGATTCATGAAAAAATAATCCTGTCATACCTAGGCCGCCATCTACTGATGGATCTGTAATAATGATAGGCACGGGTAAAAAGCCATAAGCATTTTCAGAAAGGAAACGAGACGCGTCGAGCTTACCATCAAACTTATCAGTAAATAAGTCAGCAGATAGTACCGGTGTTAATAATATAATGAAAATGAGGGTAATAATTAGAATAATGTTGGTTACTTTAATCATCTAAATGTCTTATAGAGCTAGGATTCTTATAGTATAAACCGAAATACTATTTATGCTAAATATGGTCAAGGTTTTAGAAAATCTTAACACAACAAAGAAAATATTTTAAATCAATTGATACTTGCAGTTTGGGTGTTCTTGGAGTTAACTATTTTAAGTGTTTGATTATTTTATTCACTTTACACACCACTCGGAGTTTTATAATGAAGTTATTTTCGATATCTCGTAGTGTATTAGTCACTTTAATTACTCTACTTACTTTCGTATAATTTACATATGCTACTGATAAAGAGTTAACTCCAGGGTTTGATTATCAAATCCCTGAAAAAATAATGACCCCAGATAAAGTAAATACGCGCATTGTTGAGCTCTCTTTTTACGATGGCATACCAACTAGCAGAACCTTAAATACCGTTTATGATCATCTCGATTTTATACGTGGTGTTGAGGTTTATCTCAATTTCATTCCGGCTATGTCAATTGAAGCTATTCGTCTAGGCTTTGTTGATTTAGGTGTTAGTAAGTCTAATTAAGTAATTGTATATGATGACTTAATGGACTCTAGTTCATTATTTTTAACGGGTAATACTGTTTACGCATGTGCGATGCTAGATCTTGAAAGAGATGGTGCGACCGTTATAGAAATTCTAGTAGGTGCTGGACCAGGTACTGTTAACGACGCATTTTTCGATTTGTAGTTGATATGGGGGCACCAGGACCAGATCAACAAAAAGGGGGGGATTTATATTATTTTACCACCGGATTATAGTGGTTCATTAAAGCCAACCCTTAATAGTATGAAAGACAGGGGCAAGGATAATTGCAGTGAGGTTATGATTGCTAATAAACGACAAAAGGCTTGGATAGCGTAGTCAAAAAGCTATAGCAATTGGTTAATATTAAGAGGCTTTCTTGTCGACGGTAAAACAGATATTGCTGCAAATATGTGGTGCAATCATTTAAAAATATATCCTTTAAGTAAGGTAAATAATCCCCAACTTATGCGGTTTGTGAATGGTAGTGGTAAATTTTTTAATACTATTCATGCTAACCGCTATGAGTTCTATGAGGAACTTTGGCATGTTTTACAAAAAGAGCCTGTTGATTTTTTAGATCCTGAGTTAAGAGGTTATGCAGCATCGATAGGTCTACAAAAAGGAAAACCTTTTACTCCTGATGCACGTATGCAGACTATGTTAAAAGACGCTGTGGCGGTAGGTAATGCTACAGCAAGAAGTATTACGTTTAGACCAAGAGACGAAAACGCTTACTATTTTGAAGATAAACAATGGTTTACTGCTTTTATTGGTAATGACTTTCAGTGGTTAAATGAAGATGGGTTGGGCGGGCGGAACTTAGACGCAAGAACACTATTTTTCTATCTTGCAACCGTTAACACACCAGCAATGGCTCTGCAAATACCTGGGGTAGGCTCTAATTATGCGCTGGCAACGGCAGATGCAGATATTTTATATGGTGATAAAGAGTATGAAATTACGTTACCAGCTGATGTTCCTGCTAAGGATTTCTGGTCAATGGTTATTTATGATCCCCAAACTCGCTTTGCGTTACAGGTTCCCGGAGGAAGTAAATTTCCCAGTAAAAATAGCGAGCGTGACGAGATAGTTTATAATATAGATAAATCAATCACCTTATATTTTGGTATAACACCACCTAAAGGAAAACCTATTACTAATTGGATACAAACTACACCGAATAAAGCATGGTTTGCTATATTACGTTTATATGGACCACTTCAACCTTGGTTTGATAAAACTTGGATACCGACTGACTTTATCTTAAGCACCCCCTAATATTAGAAGTATTTAGCCTTAATATATGAGGTATATTAAGGCTTAGTTAGCTATCAAATTTATTACCAAGGGTTATATATTGTCGTTAATTTGACTCACTATTGATTAATTCTACGATTAATTTTTTATAACTTATTATTGATGGAAAATCAGTAATATTTCGACTTGGCTTTTTACTGTCTGGATTGGCAATAGCCAACAAATTTTTAATTCCATAATCTTGTGCAGACTTTAATATATCGAGGTTATCATCAATAAAGAGACTAAGGTTACAGTCAAATTTTTGCTTATTCTGTAACCGTTGCCACAATACTTGAGATTCTTTGGTTGCACCAAATTCATGAGTTGAATAAAGGACATCAAAATATTGATCTAATTGAGTCGCATTAATTTTAAGTGCTAAAGCTTCAGGGTGAGCATTGGTGACTAATATCACGGTTTTACCTGCTGATTTTAATGCTTTTAAAAATGTAATAGCGTCATCGCGCCATTGGATTAAATGTTTTACTTCTTTTTTTAACTCGATAATTGGTAAGTGCGTTTGTTCAGCCCAATAATCAAGACAATACCATTGAAGAGAACCTGCAACTGCAAGGTAATTGGCATGAAGTTTTTTTTTCGCTTCAACAACAGAGATCAACATTTTTTGGCTGTAACACAATGGGAGGTACTCTAGCCAAAAGTAATTATCGTAATGTAAATCTAAAATGGTGCCATCCATATCAAGTAATACTGTTGATATTTCTGACCAATTAAAGTCTGCCATGTTGAGGATACTTAAAAATAAATTACTTAGTGTCAAATATTAACATTTTGCTATTTCAAAAGTATTGTTTATCGTGTCATTATAGTCAAAATAAAAGAGAAAATTATGCTGTGGTGCTATAGTTATGCTTAACAAAAAACAGTTACCAGTGATCACGAGTCGGCACAAGGTAGCTCAAAGTCGCCTTTTTGGTATAGAACAGATTAACCTTACGTTCAGTAATGGTGAGGAAAGAGAATACGAACGTATGACTGGCACTGGTCGAGGTGCTGTAATGGTTGTTCCTATGTTAGATGATAATACCCTATTATTAATTCGCGAGTATTGTGCTGGCACACACAGTTACTTGTTAGGTTTCCCCAAAGGTCTTATTGATAAAGGCGAAATGGCTATTCAAGCAGCAAACAGAGAGCTGCAAGAAGAAATTGGTTATGCAAGTGAGCATTGGCAGCAAATTTCAGAAGTTATGATGGCACCTACTTTTTTTGATGCCCGTATGACCATTTTTTTGGCTAAAAATCTTTATCATTCAAGTCTTGAAGGTGATGAACCTGAGCCCTTAGATGTTATTGCTTGGCCAATTAAAGAGTATCAAAACCTACTACAACAAAAAGACTTCACTGAAGCGCGAAGTATTGCAGCGCTTATGTTAGTAAAAGATTACCTTGAACGATAAAACAAATAGTTTGCCAAAGAGCAAATTTGAGAGGTAAAACATGAATTCAGATAATATGTTACATATTGCACTACAATCAGCTAAAAAAGCGGGTGTAGAAGTAATGAAGTACTATCGGCAAGGTAATTACACAAAAGAGTTTAAAAACGATGAAAGCCCTGTGACTAGTGCTGATATTGCCGCTAATGATATTTTAATGGACCAATTGAGAACATTAACTCCGCATATACCTATCATTTCTGAAGAAATTGGTGCTGTTGCCCTTGCCGAGCGAAAAAGCTGGTCTCGCTACTGGTTACTTGACCCTATTGATGGAACTGGTGAATTCATCATTGGTAGTGGTGATTTCGCTGTAAATATTGCCTTGGTAGAAAACGGTTGGCCAACACTTGGCGTTATTCATGCTCCAGATCACTGTCTCACTTATTATGGGCAAAAAGACCTTGGCGCCTTCAAGGATAACCTTCAAGCTAGCCATGCTATTAAAGTGGCGGAATATAATCAAAAACGTCGAATTAAAGTGGCTATTAGTCGTCGTCAACAATTAGCCTTGATGGGACAATATTTAAACACTCAATATACTTATGATTATGTTGCCTTGGGTAGTTGTTCACTGAAAAACTGTTTAATTGCAGAGGGCGGAGCGGATTGTTATTTACGTATTGGTGTTACTGGGGAGTGGGACACAGGAGCGAGTCAATGCATTTTAGAGGCAGCGGGTGGTAATATACTCAATAGTGAATTTAATCCATTAACGTATAATAAACGAGAAAGCTTACTTAACCCTGATTTTGTTAGCTTAGGTGCAAAACAGTTTCCATGGCAAGATATTATTAAAGCCCATAAAAAAACATACTAAATACGATTAGAAGCTTTTTTATAAAGTATGCTGGCTCAAGTGTTCTAGAGTATAACTTAAACTAAGCATTCGTTTTTATTTTAAATATATGCTAAATTAACACTAGTTATATGATTGACCAATTACGATAGAATTAAATTATTATCAGGTTTTTTGTTATGTTATCTTACGTATTAAAAACACATACCTCTCATCATCAAGCTGGACTTCGTCCATGCTTCTTTAAAAGTATCGATCAAATATAAGTATCTGGAAGATAGCTGTCGCTGTCCGCCAAATTACCTCTGTGTTAATTTCTGACCGTTAGGCTATCTGCTGCTTACCATGAATTGATGTCATCTCGATATTAATCATTGTAGTTATCCACTTTCGTAGATATTTATAATATCTGCATAGCACCACTCAAAAAACGAGGAAAAAATATGGCAACGCAATTAACCAATCTATTTAATAAAATTTGGCAGCAGTACCTTAGTGTCACGCCATCTGTAAAAAATATTTACCAATTGTTGGGGAATGGTAACGATATAATTAATGACCATGTTGCCTATCGTACTTTTAATCACCCTAAAATTAATTTAGAAAAATTGGCTGAAGGCCTAATTAAATTCGGCTATAGTGAATGTGGACAATATGACTTTACCGCTAAAAAACTCAATGCAAAACATTTTGAACACCCTGATTCGACCATGCCTAAAGTTTTTATAAGTGAATTAAAAGTAGAGGAATTTTCATCTAAAGTTCAAGCTATTGTAACGGGTTTAATTAATCAGTTACCCGATAATGTGTGTGAACGTGCTGACTTTCTTTATTCGGGTCGTTTATGGCAAATTAGCTCTACTGATTATCAAACGCTGTTAGAAGTCAGTGAATATGCAGCATGGTTGGCTGCCTGGGGGTATCGCGCAAACCACTTTACGGTAAGTATTAATCATTTAGCCAATTTTGATGATATTGAGATTGTTAATAGTACATTAAAAAAAGCGGGTTACTTACTAAATACTAATGGCGGTGAGGTTAAGGGTAATCAAAACGTTAAATTAGAGCAATCCTCTACATTGGCTGATAAAGCACCAGTAGACTTCACCGATACAACGATAGAAATTCCTAGTTGTTTTTACGAGTTTGCTAAACGCTATCCACTGAGTAATGGTAAGCTTTATACTGGTTTTGTTGCCGCATCTGCGGATAAAATATTTGATAGTACTAATGTAAAAAATTAGCCCTAATAAATAGGTGTCTGACAGTATGATTTTATGAAGCTATTGAGATAAAAAAGATGTATTTACCAGTGATAGCGGAACCAGTACTTTGTGATTTCAAGGTATTTCGTTTCGTTTATTCTGCTTTGTAATTAGTTAGTAACAAACTGCATCTATTGTTGGTTTAGATAGGTTAGACAAAACTTAAATTTTTATTGTCATAAGGAAAGATCGGGTTTTATAATGAGAAAATCGCTATGCTAACCTATTGCCATATCCTTAATGGTTATATGATAGTAAATGGCTACTTACAATAAAGCCTAATCAAACTTATAGTAACTGCTTTATATTGTTTCTTCCATACTGTCATTAAATTGGTCACGGGGTAAAATATTAACACTTTCGTGTAACTCGGAATACACTAATACCGCACTACCACTATTAAGCTGCTGTTTTACCTGTGCTATCTTATCTTTTTTTATAATATCTTCAAGGCCATAATCTGTGCCCTCACGTAATATAAAATCTTCAATAATAGCGTCTAAGGTGTCGGCTGAAATTTGCGTTAAAGGAATAATCATCACTGCACTTATTTTAGGGAATAGTAAAACCACACGTTTTATAATTTAGTGTGGCTTTTCAATAATTAAATAGCCATTAAATAAACTATATAATGTATAAGAACAATAAGTTTTTGTTATTAATAAAAACTCTGTTTTTCAATCATTTTAGCTTTTAGGTCTTGCTGGCTTCTTATTTTTTGATAAATCGTATTAGCTTTTTCTCTAGATAATTCAATTGCTTTATGAGGGAGTTGTTGCTCATCCATTAAACGACTTTTTTCCGCATTCGGGTAGCCATTCCATGCAGCAATAGTATTCCAGATATATGATTTTTCGACACTTTTTTCTACACCTTTACCCTCACTGTATAATAAAGCTAAGTTATATTGAGCTAAAGAATAGTTTTGGTCGGCAGCCAGTTGATAAAATCGTGAGGCCTTGAAGTCATCCTGTTTAGTACCTTGGCCGTTAGCGTACATAACAGCCAAATTAAATTGAGCACTAGCAAGACCTTTTTGAGCAGCTTTATCAGTTAACATAAATGCCTTAGTTAGATCTTTTTTAACGACGTTACCTTCGGTGTAGAGTAGAGCAAGTTCAAATTGAGCATCAGGGTAATTTTGCTCGGCTGCAAGCTCAAATAGTGCTAGTGCTTTCATCGCATCTTTTGGCACAGAGTACCCATTTTTATGCACCAGTGCCATTTGGTATTGAGCTGGCGCATAACCTTCACTCACTAAAGGACGAAATTCATTAATAGCGGCTTGAAATTCCCCTCGATTCAGTTCATAAATACCTTTGTCGAGGTTATTACCAACACTGGCACCTGAAAAGCTCATTAATAGCACTAAGGTTGGTAAGCTTAATTTACAGCTAAAGTAACAACTAAAACTAGTAGGGGTATTAATTAACATAAACTTCCTCGATTAACTTGGGCTACTTTTTATAAGTGTAGCTTACATGTAACTTCTAGTGATATTAAATCGTTTTTCATTAAACATTACAATGTCATTACTTAATAATTTTAATAAAGTTTTAGGGGTATTGTCAGTTGTAGAACATTTTTTAGTTGATCGACATCATCTCTTCAATTTCTTCTGATAATACTAACCATTCCATTTCATTGTTTTCAATATCGGTTTTCAATTTTGCTTGCTGCTTTAATAAATCAGTTAGCTCTATTTTACGCTCAGACAGATAGATGTCACTGTCACTTAATTGCTTCTCTACTAAACTTAAAATTTCTTGCCATTGCTGAATATGTTGTTCTAATTTATCTACTTTTTTACGCAAGGGAGCTGTCTTTTTTCGTAGTTCAGCTTGTTGTTGGCGGAGTTGTTTTTTGTCGACTACCTTGTCATCACTTGGTAGTGAGGTTTTATTAGACCGAATTAATTGCTTCTTGTCATCATTTAGCCATTGCTGATAGTCATCAATATCACCAGCAAAGCCTGTTACCGAGCCATTTGCAACCAAGTAAAATTCATCAACACAGGATTCTAATAAAAATCGGTCATGGGCAATGAGTATAATAGC
>Ga0115006_10002837_pt1 | contig 11596 bp, 17 predicted proteins | sample ArcOceMetagenome_3_FD_88943 | JGI IMG/M metagenome (GOLD analysis project Ga0115006, IMG submission 88943) | Marine eukaryotic phytoplankton communities from Arctic Ocean - Arctic Ocean- Svalbard ARC20M Metagenome | ecosystem: Environmental > Aquatic > Marine > Oceanic | place: Arctic Ocean...
TGGTTCCCCTACTCAGACGATCTCTACCCCCCCCCGTCCCTCAACCGATGAATCCCCCGTTAAATTGTCAAACAATGACTCCCGTTCCTCGGTGGTAATCGGCATGACGTTCGCTCGGGCAATGGGGTTCGACTCCACTGTTCATACCCCCGTGAACAAAAGCCGTTCAATGCTGAATCCCTACCTCCTAGATTACGAGCCGTACGACTGGCGCGGAGCGGCCGAGAAACAGAGAAGGCGGAAGGGGTTCGTAATGGACAAAGTAGGGCGGAGGGGGGGTAGGTTCTACGGTAGTAGTTGGCGTGGTTGCGCGTCCCTTGTGCCTACGAATGTACCCGACGGACCCACTAGTTACATAAATAGGGACAAGGGGGAACGGGGGAGGAACGTTGTCAGGGCTGCCATGGAGAGCAAAGCGCCCGCTAGGGGAACGCTTGATAGTCTAAGGATGGGACTTAACAACGTACCCAAGGCCAAGGGGGCGGTGGGGAGGAAACTGGGGCCTGGGTTTTACGATGATGTCGAGAGTAAGGAGAGGATTGAGAGGAAGGGAAACATAGCGGGGGACAGGGGGAAGGAGAGCTCGGCGTTCAGGGCGCCGGGGAGGGAGGATAGGTTGGGGGATAAGTTTGACGTGTTTGCTAAGGCTAACAGGGCTGTTGAGGAGAGGGAGAGGAGGGAGAAGGAGGAGAGGAAGGACAGGGAGAACCAGGAGGGGAACCCGTACGCTATGTACAGGAACGTTAGGCCGACGGAGAGTCTGAGGTTCCTGAGGCAGGTGCAGAAGGATGATGGGTTCCATGAAATGCTCAAGAGGATAGAGGAGGGGAAACAGACTGAGGAGGAGAAGAGGTACCTGGAGAAGATTAGGTACGAGACGATAAGGAGGGCGGAGAGCGTTAACGGGATTATAAGCTACGATCCGAAATTTTAACGAAGAAGGGAGGAGGATGGAGTGCAAAAGCCTATGGTGGTGGGGGGGATTAGGTTACTAAAGATCCGTGCGAAACGCGCGTTGATCGTGTGTCCGGTGGTCGTTTGTGTGTGCGTCGTGTGGTACGTCGTGGGTGCGTCGTCCCGTCGTTCCCTCACAGCCTTAGCGCTTCTGGCGCTGGAGAGTCCTGGTACGGGGGGTTGTAGCATTGGAGGAGAACACGCGGGAACTCTTAGAAGGTGTGACGGAGGCTTTTGCGGGGGTAGACTGCGGGCGGGGAGGACGGGGGGGGAGGGAAGGGACGTCAGAAGGAAGATCATGTTGGGCTTCTGTTGTCGCTGTCACTTCGCTGTCGCTTCGCTCCTTCCTAGCCTTCGCTCTCACCTTTGCGGTTTTACCTTTCTTTACCCTCCTGGGTGACTTGGAGGCTTTGGGGTTGGAGGCGAGGGCGTAAGAATTGCGGTTGTAGGTCAAGGTGCCTGCCTTTACGGCTTTGGCTAGGGCGGCGGTTAGGGCGGAGGGCTTGTGGGTCGTCTGAGGGAGGGGGGAGGGGAAGGAGGGGAGAGGTAGGGGGGAACAGGTTTGTTAGTAAGGGGATTGAAAGAGGTTTTGTGGTTTTGGGAGACTGTTGACGATTGCCTTATTGGAGATGTTGAGATGAGAGAGATGTTGTATTTAATTCCCTTTAATTCATTTATATACTACTACTATATTATATTATGTATATGTATAATTAGTTGGTATATCTATCCATGTAGGCTATCTATATATCGTAGGGATAATTATAGGAGTAAATAATGTTGATTATTCTCTCCCACATCGTCATCGTGTCAATATCTAATCTAAGATCTCTCCCCTTATCCTCACTTCCTTACCTTTAAAGCCTTGGAAATCGCAGTACGACTGATTGTTTTACCCTTTGAGCCGCAAATATCATGAATTTCACTGCTTAAAGTCATTATAGAAGGAAAAGTATTGAATTAAAGTATTGAATTAAAAAAAAAAGTATTGATTGATTTGACAGAAAAGGTGGGCAGATCAGAGGCAGATTATTTGATGAAATACTACTTAATCATCTTAAAGTTTTTGTCATTATTTCCCGTCACTATGAGTTTAAAATCATTAGAGAAGGTGATTCTTGTTACGGGAGGGTAAGAAATAATTTAAGAGATGAGATACAGAGAATTTACATGTCACCTCGATGAAAACCTTTGGAAATATTGTCAATATATTACTTTATGCTTTACCTTTACAATAATGATACCAACCATAACCCCTTACTCAATAATCGTATCTATCCCAGAAATAAGGGAATAGGAAAAGCTTTATGTGCCGCAATCCTGGAGTCTCAACCCACAGTCTCTGTACTTCTAGGTTCCCGCGATCCCTCCCTCGGCTCCGAAGCCGTTCAATCGATTATATCCTCCCTGCCTTCCGCAGAGGGCCGCATAGAGTGCCTAGAACTGGACGTAACATCCCCGTCGTCTATATCCACAGCCGCGTCCAGAACAAAGGATTCGTGTCCGCAGGGACTGTACGGGATCGTGAACAACGCGGGGGTGGGATTCGGGCGTTCCATTAAAGAGACCGTTACAGTCAACACTCTGGGACCTAAGAGAATAAACGACGAGTTCATGCAGCTGCTTAACAAGGAGGGGGGGAGGATCGTCAATATAGCAAGCGCTAGCGGACCTAACTTTGTGGCTAAACTCGCGGACGAGGAGAAGGGATTTTACCAGGACTATGATTTGGGATGGGACGACGTACAGCGTAAGATGGAGGGTTGTTGGTATCAGCCAGACTACGACAACACAGGTGAGCATTGGACGAGGAGCGAAGCAATGAGCTGTTATCGCAATTTCTAGCGCCGCTCGCGTCCTTATCCGATATTTCCGTAACTAAACTTCGTACTATGCTCCTCTCCACACATTCGAAATCACTACGGTCGTCGCTACGCCCCTCCCCGCTCGCTCGTCGCAGCTTATGGTTTCAGTAAAGCTCTGCTTAACCTCTACACGATGATACTCGCTCGGGAGAACCCATCATTGACCGTAAATTCCTGCACGCCCGGTTGGATAGCAACCGATTTAACCGCCGGTATGGGTGCTAGTAATCCCCCCTCCTCCGGTACGGTCGCTCCTCTTCACTGTCTTTTCGGGGATACAGGATCGGGATGGTACTACGGCAGCGACGCCGTAAGGAGCCCACTTGACAGGTACAGGAACCCGGGAGACCCACCCTATTCACCGTGAAAACAAAAATATCTTGGGTTTTTTTATCGTTTTCTCTCTCTTTCCTTTTTTGAGTTTCTCACACCACCGCACCACCATCCTTCGCATCGACGGGTACCATCTTCCACCCCTCCTCGCCATCCTTCCTCCCCCCCCCCCTTCCCACCTCTCCTACACTCCCTCAAACAAAACAATGGTACACAGCAAATCACCCCAAGAACCTTGACGACCAGCGGCTCCTCCCCAGCCCTCCTCTTGAACTGCAGTAACTTCAGCAGAGCAACGATACCTGAATTTGGTACGAGGGTGAAGTATATAAGGGTGTAGATTCGGACCTCCCAGGAGACCCATTGGGATTTATCGTGTATGTAGATTAGAAAATCTAGGTTCTGAGAGAAAACGGACGAGGATAGAGGTGGGACGAGTGGGGTGGTTGGATTTATTGCATCGAGTAACTGGACTCCTTTGGCGATTCGCTTCGCTCATCGCTTCGCTCACCTTGAAGAGCTGGTAGAGGAAACAACCTCCTACTATCAGGAGCTCAAAGAGGACCACCAGGCTCCTGAAGCAGTGAAGCTGAAACAACATCATACCGGAGAGCTGGAGGAATATAATGAATGCGAGCTGGGATTTACCCAACCCCACTGTCGTAATCTGCAGTCCCTGCACAAGCAACTGCTGGCTGACTGACACTGTCGGGCGCAACCGCCCCCTCACTGAGAAACCGTCTTCCTCCACCTGCATTAATGAAAGCCCCACCGTTATTGTTGTTGCATCCATCCTTATCAGAAGATTCCTCTCCCTCTTCACCGCCCAGCAGGAAACCAATCAAACACGAGAACCCCACCATCAAGAAACCCACAAGAACACGACGCATAAAAAGCCAGCAGTACGTATCGGAGTTCCCCCCGCTCGGGTAAACTCTTAGCATAACATCCTCAACTCTCCCTACTGCAAACTTTCCAATCGACCTCAAAACGAGCTTGAAACGGTGCGTGAAATTACCCAGGAAACCGATGAGGTAGTAGACACCCACGTGTATACCATTAACATCTGGGACTATGTGCGTCGTGTACTGCGTGTTACCTTCCGTCATTCCGAACATTTTGTTGGTGTCGTAAAAGTCGGGATTCCTGTTGAAGGCTGTGTAGTCGTGACACCTCATATCGACCTCCCAGCAGACCTCGTCATCGGTGCTACTGCTGGCGTAACTGAATCCCCGCCCGTGGCAGCTGCACCTAGAAGGGTGGTAATTGTTATTGTAGAACTTCGAGCTGCCGTCGGAAGTTAGGAAGGAAACGTCAGAGTCTACCTGGAGGGAGTTAATGAAAGCTCCGCGGTGGGTGTAAATGTTCGAAACGCCGTTACCCGAAGCGCCTGCGTGGTGCCCCTGTAAACCGGTACGAACGAGTTCATCATAGTCGTGCAAACAAGGAGCGCAAAGGAGCGCAATGGACCAGAATCTAAGGTGGTCGAAGTTTAGCGCCTCGAAAGCGGTCGTGTGGGTCTTGCTGAAGCAAAGCTTGGAGAAACCGAACACGTTACGGAGGGCGAACGCGGAGACGCAGAACGTGGAGTCTGTTATTATCTGACTCTCCAGGAGACCCACGGACGCTACCCGGAGGGTCTCGAGCCTTTCCAAGCTCACGGACGGGGCTTCACGAGAAATTTAGTTCTCCTCCTGCGTTCCATCTGTCCTGCCCTTAGCCGTGTGTCCAGCATTCAATTCCGCCCCGTCGTACATTTCACCGTACCATCTCCGAGCGTCCTCCCTTAGTTTCTCAACGGCCCTCTCACCGGCCAAGTTGAACGTTCGAACGCAGACGCCGGTGTTAAGGTGGAAGATCGGATCTGACTCACAGTTATCGAACTCCACGTTAGAGCAGGTCGGCTCACGGATGTTGGTCTTGCTTAGCACTACGAGCTCGAAACCTGGGGTGTACGATTACACGACGTCAGGGGTTAACTTATCGTACAAAGCAGCATTTTAAGGACCATCCCTCCACCTCGTCGCTTCGCTCCTCGCTCTTCCTCGCTCGCGCTCACCTATCGGGCACTCTATGCAGTTGTGGATGCCCTCAACCACAGGACTCATGTACTCAGTATCCCGAAGCGTCGGGCTGCACTTGTCATAAGCAACTGGGTCATGCTTTTATACACTTTGGAGTAGCTTAGGGGACGGATACCAGCGTTGTCAGCCTCCTGGTACCAGTAGTTCGACAGCCTGCAGTGACCGTTGGCCTCCCAGAAGGGGTAGTTGTCCACAAAGTACTGCTCGTAGCGCCTAGGGAACGACGGGCTGGTATTTTCAAAAAAGTATTCGTTGGGAAGGTTGGAGCCTGCCTCTATCTTGGGCTCCACAAACATCTCGTAGAAGCAGTTGTGCACAGACGCCACGCGACCCCTGGACTTCTCCCAGAGGCCGACGTCGATCCTGAACTCCGGCTTGTTAACGTTGGGAACGGCGCACCCTGCGCACTTACCGTAAATGTGTGTCACCCCGTAGTTCTGAACGTACCCGTCGCCGTCAAAGGGTACGGCAAAGTTGTTGGCGTCCGATCCCGCCAATGTCTCGTTCGTTACGACGATGTTGACGGCCTCAGAGCAACCGTAGTCGTACGGAAGGTCGGGTCCCATCTTGAAACCGAAGTCCCTGTAACGAAGGAGGTAGTTGGCGCTCTCCCTCCAGGCTGTGGGGATCGTGTGGAAGGTACGATGCACGCTCAAGTCGTAGTTACCTCTCACGCCCAAGCATATGGCGTACGCTTGAGCGACGGAAGCAACGCCAACAAAGGTAACTGTCAACGTTAAGATTGTCGGGGACTGCGATGAGCGGGGCGAGGAGCGAAGCGATGAGTGGAAGGTTGTTAGTTATAGTGGGCAGTATGCCGCCGTCGCTTTGCTCCAACCTTCCGACCTTCGTTCCAGCCTTCTGTCCTTCGTTCCTCGCTCTGCCTCACCTCTAGGCTCCCGAGGACGATGCAAATTCAACCCAGGAAAATCTGAAACCAACCGGCGAAGAAGCTCATCGGGACGGTATTCTCGGACTGCAGGGACGTGATGATTACCAGCAAACCCACGAGGATCGACAGTCCTCCAACCCTGGTTAGGAGAAGTTTCGTCCTCTTCAGGCGCATCTTCGCCACAATCTTTGACTTACCCTGTCGGTTAGGTTCAAGACCGTAGTCTATTGACTCGCAATCGGCCTCGTACTGCTCGACGACCCAAATAAGGTTCTGTTCAATCAAAAACGCAACCTCGAAGTCGTTGGTGCTGCAATGAGCGAAGCGATTGCAGGAAGGGTTGTTAGTTATATGGATAGGCAGTATGTTGCTTTTGCTGTCGCTTCGCTCCAGCCGCCGCTCGGTCTCACCTTACAGCCTCTGCTAGGAGGCTCTCGGTCTGGCTCGCGACCCTATCCTTTTCGTGGTTTTTCTTCGCAGCGACGCATCGATGAGCGCTCCCGAAGGTCAAGCTGAGCTTCCTATCGCCCTTCATGTTCCACCCCACCTTCCTCTTGTTGGCACTCGTCTCACCACGAGTCTCCACCTTACCGCTCTCGCTCTCAAAGGACTCCTTCTTCAGCGTCTCCTTAAGCTCAGCGCGGAAAGAGTCGAGGAAGTTCTCGTGGGACTTCTTGAGCTACTTGAGCTTTTCGGCGAGGCTCGCCTGCTGCGACTCTCTCCAGAACTTTAAGGCATGGAATTGCAGATCAGTCGCCATCTTTAGATCCTTCTTCATCTCGGCAAGCTCGTCTTTCCTGTCCTTCCTCTTCGCACCCTCGTTTACCTTGATTTCCATAGTTTCAACGAGGTTCTTGAGCTCGTCAATTAGCTTTGCTCTGATCTTCTCGAGCTGCAGCTTTATAGCACTGGCCTCGGCATAGTGACACAAAGCCTTGGCATCCGACATCATACTGTACTCGCTAGTCCACCTCTCGCAGAGATCCTGACAGTCCTCTTCTGAGTTATCAATGATCCTTGAGTAGTCTTCCTAATGTCAGGGACACCAAAGTTCGCCAGGGACAGGTTAAAATTGCCAGGCATTCTCCTGGAGCTCGCCCCACCCTTGTGCATTAGCTTCCTTCTGTTCTCGATGGGGTTTATGCCGTCCACGCTAGTCTCATTGTCACCAGCCTCAAAGATATCGCCCCAGTCAACAGGCCTGGCTCCGGCTTCGGCAAGGGCTTCGATGCCTTTCATCGTCGTCTCACCCTTCATGGCCAAGGAGTTCGCTTTCCCCCTCTTCTTTCCCTTCTTCTTGTCCTTCTCCTTCTTCCTCCTCAGCCTCGACTCGAACCTCAAGATAGCAAGAACGATGATGGAGGAGTTGGCGAGAATAAAGGTGACGCCGATTGCCGAAACTGCGGTGAGCGAAGCGAAAAGTGAAATGAGTTAGGGCGAGGGGTGAAAAATATCGCATCGCCTCGCTCGCCGCTTTGCCTCACCTGCCTCCCTCGTCGTGTCGAGCACGGAGAGTGTTCTCAGGAGCAGGTCGAATCCAGTTGCAACGGCCGTGGTGGCCTCGAGAAAGTTGTAGAAGTCGACCTCTCGATTCACGATCTTCAAGCGTAGGGGGAATCTGATGAAGGGGGAGAATATGACGATAAACATGGCGTAAAGGAGTGTGATGATGCACATTCCGATGGCTTGGTGGATGGATTCAGACAAGAGGGTGACTGGTAGCAACATCAACCCTTTCTGGCCAGACTGACTGCCTCGAACCACGCAAACTCGTCACTGTACCACTCATAGAGAGCCCCATAACGCTGAAGAGTAGCACCAGAGTTGAGCTGGTGCTTTCTATTGAGATAGAGGACGAGGGCCACAATACCGAGAGGGATCCCAACCGCAAAAACGACGAGCGCTACCCACGCGAACATGCTGTAGAACGAATAGGACGCGGATTGACACGATAGTCTCGTATCTCCCGCCATGACAATCTCTCCCGACGCTGTTTCAACACAAGGCGCGAACATTCGGAGGGAGTAGTAGCATACAGGGGTGTAAACTGAAGTCACAAAGATGACGAGGGTCTGGCGGAGGGCTTTCCACTTCTTCCTGTAGTATCGTTGCTTCATGACGTCGTTCGCTTTCTCGAAGGCTCTCTTTTGGTACGCAAAGTATTTCGACGTAATGGATATCAAGGCCCCGATGGCAATGGGAACGAGGACTACCATCTTGAGCTTGTCAAAGAACATGAAGGAGAACGTGCACTCGCGGTGCGCGACCTCAGTGTTGAAAGAGAGAGTGTAGAAAAATTGGGAGAATTGCTTCACCATGGAAGGCCACGGGACTTCCACGTACATGACGAGGCACATGAGTTGGAAGAAAGTGGCGTAGATCTTTAGGCCGATGATGTGGTGAAGGTTCAGCTCGATCTTGGACACAAAGTAATAGGCCAAGAGGAAGATGAGGATCGCGATGATCGTCTGGACAGGGGAAGATGTGCACTTCTCGCACTTCCCCGAAGCCTCATAGTATTCCTCAGCGCACACGCCGCAGTGGTTCTGCTCGTAGCCTTCTGAGCACGTGGCCCCTCCTTCAGGGCACCCATCCTCCTTGGCGCAAGCGATGCAGCTCACTGCTCCCTCAAGAGGAGCATAAGTTCCAGGTTCACATATAGAACAGGAGACCTGCCTTTGGCCATCGACGAGGTCATTGGATCGGTGGAACCCCGGGATGCAGGATTTGCATGATGCGCTTGTCTTCTGACCTTTCCTGACATCGGTCGCGGTTCCCGGTAGGCAGACAACAGGGCTCGCAGTTCCACTAGGGCAAAAGTAACCACTTGTGCAAATCTTCTTTCCTTGGTATACAGAACCCCCCGTCGACAGAGTTTTGAAGCCATCGCAATTAAATCCAGCCGGACAATCAATGCATGCGGAGCTGTTGGTTGCCCCGGACACCCCCGAGTACTTTCCTGCAGCGCATATCCCTTCACAATTATCCTGCCTGCTTCCGTATCTGCCAACTGGACACTGCGCAATGTTCTCTTCAACCGGTGTTCCACCAGCGTTTGCGATTATTCCGCAGTTGTCACTGTCATGCTGCCAACAGCATTTCGCACCCGCGGGACATCTCATGCAAAAGGTTCTATTAGCGTTGAGCTTGTCGTCTTGATACTTTCCGCTAGGACATAAGGGGCACACAGAGCTTCCTTCTTGGTTCTGATATCTGCCAGCACCACACAAAGTGCATTGCTTCCGGTAGTGATAATTGTGCGGGATATTCCCCAACCCGCTGAATTTACTTACGCCATAGGCGGTGCAAGAATCCTTTGACGTGGACCCTACGTCCGAACCAGTAGAAAAGCCATCAGGACAGAAGTAGCAGTACTTGGCCTTAGTTTTATTGCCGTACTTTCCCTCAAGACAATCGTTACAGGAGCCGCTACTTTCGTATTCCCCAACTTGGTAGTCCTCGCAATGTGAGCTCGAGTTTGCTTTAATGAACGGCGTCGTCTGCCCGTGATCGCAGTTCTCACACGATGTGCTTGCCGTCTTGTTGGAATATGTTCCCTTTTGGCAAATGGCGCATAACACTTGGACACTGTCAATATTCACGGTGTTTTTATGAGCGTAATACCCGACTTCGCAGTTTATGCACTCTGTCATCGAATTACTACCTTGATTATGTGTGGTCTGCCCCGGTGCACACTGCGTGCATGACGTTGAACCAGTAACGTTTGAATAGGTGCATCTACGATGAGCGAGCGGGGAGGAGCGTAGCGACGACCGTAGGGTTTAGAATTGCGTGGAGAGGAGGATAGGGTGAAGGTTAGGTACGGAAATACCAGATAAGCAGGCGAGCGGCGTTAGCAATTGCGTTGTCAGCTCGTCGCTTCGCTCCTCCCCCCCCCTCACCTTAAGCAGTCATAACAACCCCTTGGGACCTCCTCACTGGCGACACCTGACGACCATTGGTACTTCCCGGCTACACAATTTTGACACTTCCTAGACGACGTCCTAGGAACACTTGTTTGCTCGTTGGACTTGCCATCTAGGCAAGCCTTGCAAGAGCTGGATGCGGAGGAAGACGAATATTTACCAATTGGGCACTCAACCTCAACGTTGGGGGAGTTCGTATAGTAATTTCCTGCGCTACACGCAACATTGTCCACATCACAGGATGTGCGGGCTGGGGAATTCATGCAGTAAAGGTACCCAGCATCGCACTCGAGTCATTGGGTAGCTCCGGAATTTGGAGTATACCTGACGCCCGTACACAAGTAGCAGACGGGGGCAGTTTCAAAGAGCGTCTCGTCGGACTTGTGCTTTCCGGCGTCACATGCCTGACACAGGCCATTCACTGGGCTAGTGCCCGCCTGGCAGGGGGAACACTTGTTGTTGGCTTGGTCGGCCTGACGTGTAAAAGGGACAGAATAGATGTTCTTGGGCTGAAGCCAGGTCTGCACACCGGCAGGATAGTTAGTCGATTCGTTCTCGTTTCCGTTCGCGTCATACTTTGTGTAGCAAGTTGGGAGGGAGGAGCAGGCCTTGCAAGGAGCGCCAGTCGCAGCGAAGGTCAGCATATCGAGACCAAATAGGGCGAACGACGTGGTGGAGGGTGGACAGAGGCCCTCGGATCCAGCAGGACAAGGCGAATTACAGTTCACCCCGAACCTCTCAGAGTTGACAAAGTAGCTGCGATAGACAAGGAGCGAAGGGACGAATGGAAGGTTATTAGTTATGTAGGAAGGTGTTGTAACGGAAGGCGGTGTAACGCGTTTGCTGTCGCTTCGCTCCTCGCCCCCCCTCACCTCTCGTCAATATAGTCTTTTTCTTTGGTGACGTCGGCGCAGTAGCAAGACATTACGCTGTCTGAGTCCACAGATACGGCAAAGGGATACAATTTTCCAACGAAGTCGTTGCCAGGAGGAAAAGTTGGAGAGGAGGTTAAAGTGCTGCAGGCCACACCGCAGTTCTCAATGGATGATTCAGAGCTTTGGAACATAAAAGTCGGCGAGGCAAGCCAAGATTAAGCGGAAGAGTCGAGGCATACCTGCGGAAGGCTCGCCGAGGACAGTGATATCGGCACTGAACCAGAGGTACAGGAGGTTGCGGAAATGGTCCGAGGGCAGGTCAGGAGGATGAGGAGGAGGAGGGGGGAAAGGAGTAGGGTGAGGAGGGAATTCATGGGAAGGAAGTGGTAGGATAGGGCAGAGGTGGTAGGATTTGAGTTTAAGTGGTGGAGGGAGGTGGTGGCGGGGGGTAGAGGTTGGATTTTTGGGGGAGAATCCTATCAAATTGCATTAACCACTTTCTTTTACACGCGAGCACATCGAAGGCAATATAAATAAGGTGCTTGAGGCGAAGATAGCGGGAGTTCGGCGATCTCTTATCCAACAAGGCCTGGAACACCCCCCCCCCCTCCACCACCCAACACACAACAAACACCCAGCACCACACCAACACAACCACAACAAAAAA
>Ga0115006_10002839_pt1 | contig 11593 bp, 8 predicted proteins | sample ArcOceMetagenome_3_FD_88943 | JGI IMG/M metagenome (GOLD analysis project Ga0115006, IMG submission 88943) | Marine eukaryotic phytoplankton communities from Arctic Ocean - Arctic Ocean- Svalbard ARC20M Metagenome | ecosystem: Environmental > Aquatic > Marine > Oceanic | place: Arctic Ocean...
TGTGAATGCGTCAACAACATTGATTTCTAATTCCATTTGAGAATATATCTCCAGAGTGATGTTTGCTTTATAACAGCTTATTCAACGTCGCGGTGACGTGTAGTTTTGCGTCACTGTGACGTAAAACTCCAAGCCAACCACTCCATCAAAATTATTTTGGTTAATATTAACTTTAGCTTAGCAGCTATTATTTAAAGTGACGTGTTATATCACGTCACTTTTATCTTCTATTCTTGGCTCTAACTTCGCCAGCAATAAGGGTCAACGGGGGCTGGTGACACCGTTTGCGTTTTGGTTTTTTTTGAGTTAATACAAAAAACAAGACCTGACGCTTGAATCGTTAAAAGTCTCCGTTAAACTTTAGCGGGATCAAACTGACCCCGCTGATGCCTTTTAACTCAAAATTATATCGACAGTACTTTAGAGGCTTAACATTTGTATCTTGGGCACGCGCATTGACACGCCTTCACTGTTTTGGCGAGAGTGCGCTAAAAGATATGATTTAAAAGGGGTAGTGGCATTCTCGTCAGAGCAAAGTTCGCATGCACATTGACACACCTTGCGTTGCGCGTTATTTCCCTGCGCATTTTTATAACTAGCTGATTCATCGAGCAATTTTCTAATGCCTGAAATGTAAATGCGCGTTGCGTGAGTATCAAGTGCGCACAAATTTGCGCTTTGCCATAAGCGTTTGTGTGGCTCGGCACAGCCTAAAATGCGTGGGTGGTTATTAAGGCAATGCGAGCAGTGCACATTTTGTGGTAGTGGCAGAGCAAAAAGGAGCGCGTAGCGCCTAGCGAGCAACTGAGTATAAGCCGGGCAGGCCGCTGGCTTTGCGTCGCGTGTTTTGGGGTCGAACCCAACCCAGAGGGCCAGAACCCAAGCCAGAGGGATCGGTGTTTGGTATTGCCAGTAACATCAATCAACACCTCAGGGGCTCAGTCGCCGGATCGATCAGATGATACCGCGGCGTTTTAAATCTTCTAGCTGGTTCGCAAGGCCTAGCTCTTCGCCCAGTAATTGCTGGTTGTGCGCGCCCAATCCGGGCCCGGGGGAGGTCGCTAGGCGCTCTTGGTCGAAGCGTATTGGGTTGCGCAACACCCGCAGTTCATCGCCGCGATGGGCCAGTTCGGCGCGCATTTGCACTTGCTCAACGAATGGGTTGTCCAGTGCGGCAGGCAAATCATAGACCGGCGATACTGGTATGTGGGTTTGCAGTTTGGCCAACCAATTGGCGGTCACATCACGCTTGAGAATCTCATCAAGTATTGGCGTTAGCGCATCGCGATTTTTGGCACGATCTCGCATCGTGGCAAACCGCGGGTCTTGGGCTAATTGGGGGTGCTCGATGATGTCGATCAGCAAATGCCAAAACTTGTCGGTCATGCACATGACAAAAATCCAGCTATCGGCGGTTTTCAGCAACTGCACCGGAGTTTGTGATGGGTGTGAGCCGCGCGGCAATCGCTCGGTGCGGATGCCGTGGTTCATATACCACGTACCGGGGTAGGTCAACTGGTGCAGCGCCACGTCAAACAGACTCACATCCACGTCGCGGCCGCCATACTTGGCGCGTCCAATTAACGCCGCCAGGCATCCCATTGCGGCGACCGTACCGGTCATAAAATCAATGATCGAAAGTCCAAAGCGAGTCGGCGGCGATTCGGGCTCGCCAGTAAGCTCTAAAAAACCGCACTCAGACTGCATCAGGTAGTCATAACCGGGCCAATCTGCGCGGTTGTTGTCGCGGCCATAGGCCGAGATATGCGTGCATACGATGTCTTTTTTAATCGCCTTTAAGCTCGCGTAGTCTAGGCCCAGTCGCGCGGGTTGATTACCCCTGAGGTTATTCCATACTACGTCTGCGGTCTTTACCAGTTCATGAAACAGCGCCTTACCCTCATCGCTTTTAAGGTTTAAGGTAACGCTCTTTTTGTTTAGGTTGAGCGCTTGAAAATAGGCGCTGTCGTCTTCTGCCAATACCATCGCGCCAGTTTGACGCGCTGGATCACCGCCGCTCTCGCGGCTTTCTATTTTGATCACTTCAGCGCCAAAGTCGGCGAGGTACATTGAGCCGTAGGGGCCGGCACCAAACTGTACAATCGCCAGCACTCGAATTCCCTGCAAAGGTAAGTTCATTAAGTTTGTGCTCCGCATGATTGTCGCGTTATTCTAAGCGTTTCTTCAGACGCCATTCTTTTTCTCTAGTATCGCCGTATTATTCTATCTATGTAACATATATCGAATATTTTTGCTCGCAACGCCATGCGCTTGACGCTCGTTACTGATGTCTTCGCAGGCGTTGAGAGGATCTCAGCCGCTGCGGCGCCAGGCATACTTGCATCCGTATAGCTATCGTCGGATACTACGTCTTGTACATACCAATGCATTAGCAAGGTCGGGTTACCAATGGCGATTAGACAAGATGAAGAAGTGGCGCCAAACCGCTATCGGGCGGCGAGCGGACGATACTATGAAGACTTTACCGTAGGCGATGTCTACGAGCACCGTCCCGGTCGCACGGTGACCCAGCAAGACAATGCTTGGTTCACCTTATTGACGATGAATACCCACCCACTGCATTTTGACGAAGAGTATGCCAAGGGCACCGAATTTGGCAAGCCGCTGGTCTGCAGCCCGCTTACGCTGGCTATTTTAGTGGGTATGAGCGTGTCCGATGTCAGCCAACAAGCGATTGCCAATTTGGGCTGGAAGGAGATTGCCCTAGTTGCGCCGGTTTTCCCCGGCGACACCTTGTATGCCGAGTCCGAGGTGCTGCAAAAACGCCGTTCAAAATCGCGTCCCAACGCCGGCATTGTCACGGTAAAAACGCTGGGTCGTAACCAGCACGGCGAAAAAGTCTGCGTGTTTGAGCGCTCGATGCTGATACCGATGCGCGTCTCTGATGTTGATTAATGACAGGTATATAAAATGAATGATCTAGACTTTAACGCCAGCGAATACAGAGAAATGGAAGCGCAGATTCTCGACACCATCGACCGCTGGGTAGAGAAAGATGTCAGACCGATTGCCCTGCATTTCGATCAGGCAGACGAGTATCCGCTAGAGTTGGTCGAGCAGATGAAAGAGTTGGGTTTGTTTGGCGCGACAATCTCTCAAGAGTACGGCGGTCTGGGTCTCAGCGCGACCACTTATGCACGCATTGTCTCAAGAATCTGCGAGGTGTGGATGGCACCCAGTGGTATTTTCAATTCCCATTTGATTATGGCCAGCTGCGTGCAGCGGGCGGGTACCGCGGCGCAAAAGGCGCACTTTTTACCGCGCTTTGCAACGGGCGAACTGCGCGGCGGTATAGGCCTGACCGAGCCGGATGCGGGCACCGACCTGCAGAGCATCCGCATGGTCGCGCAAAGGGATGGCGACGACTACGTGTTAAACGGCACCAAAACATGGATAAGCAACGGCATCAAGGGCAATTGTTTGGCGGTATTGACCAAAACAGACCCTCAAGCGTCGCCTGCGCATCGGGGCATGAGTTTGTTCCTGTGCGAAAAAGGCGAGGGTTTTACGGTGGGTAAAAAGCTCAAAAAACTGGGCTATCGCGCCATCGACAGCGCCGAATTAATCTTTCAAGACTTTCGCGTGAGCGCAGATAATTTGATCGGCGGCGAAGAGGGTAAGGGCTTTGTGCAGGTCGCCGGTGGTCTTGAACTCGGCCGTATTAATATTGCTGCGCGCGGCGCAGGCATGGCGGCAGGCGCTACCAAAATGGCGCTCGCCTACGCCAAAGAGCGCAAGACCTTTGGCAAGCCCATCGCCGAGCATCAGGCTATTCAGCTCAAGCTCGCAGAGATGTCCACGCGCGCTGAAGCGGCGCGATTACTGGTTGAACAAGCCGCGGTTAAATTTGACAAAAATGAACGCTGTGACCTAGAGGCAGGCCAAGCGAAGTTTTTTGCCTCTGAGGCAGCGGTTAAAAATAGCCTCGACGGGATGCGCGTGTTTGGTGGTTACAGCTATTCGCCCGAATATGAAATAGAGCGGTTTTATCGCGACGCGCCCTTGCTGTGCATCGGCGAGGGAACCAACGAAATACAGCGGATCATTATCGCCAAGCAGATGATCGCTAGGTCTGACGGCTAACACGCGAGAGTTACCGAGCGCGGTCGACATCAAGCGCTGATTTAACGGGCCGACTTAAACGGTGTTTTTAAACGGCCAATATAGCGGGCCGATGCCAACGGCCTATATCAAGAGCCCATTTCAAGAGCCCATTTCAAGAGCCCATTTCAAGGGCCTATCTCAAGGGCCTATATTAAGCGCCCCATATCAAGAGCCTATCTCAAGGGCCTATATTAAGCGCCCCATATCAAGCGCCTGTATCAAGAGCCCCATATCAAGCGCTTTGGTTAAAAGCCAATCGTCTAATCACCTTGACCGCGCGCATTGTGCGATCGACAAACACCGTGAACAGCGTCACCACCGCGCGCGGGCTGCCGGTGGGTAAGACCCCGGGCCTAACCGGTCGCGTTAAAGCGTCGGGTCGCTAGCATATGCGGGCGGGCTTATTGTCGGTTGACCACCAAATCTTATCGTTCTGCGCGGGAGCGCTCTGATTTTGGATCGGCGATCGGGATCGCGCCGAGCAAGTTTTTGGTGTAATCCTGTTGCGGCGCGCGCCACAGCGACTCGGTCGCGCCCTGCTCGATGATGGTGCCGTGATACATCACCATCACGCGATCAGCGATGCTGCGCACCACCGATAGGTCGTGAGAGATAAACAGCATGGTCAGGTTATGGCGCTCGACCAGATCGATAATAAGGTCGAGAATCTGTGCTTGAATGGTCACGTCGAGAGCCGATACCGGTTCGTCGGCAATAATGAATTCGGGTTTGGTGGCGATGGCGCGGCCAATGGCGATTCGCTGACGCTGGCCGCCAGAAAATTCGTGCGGGTACTTGCGAATAAAGGCGCGCGCCAAGCCAACGTCATCCATCAGTTGTTGCACTTGGGCATCGATGTTACTGCGATTGGCAATGCCGTGAAATAGCAGCGGTTCGGCCAGCGTTTGATAGACCGTCATACGCGGGTTCAGCGACGCGTAGGGGTCTTGAAAGATCATCTGCATGCGCCGACGCCACGGCACCAACTGGCGACTGGAGAGGCTGGCTAAATCGGCACCGTCAAAGTTGACGGTGCCGGTTTGGGTCGGCACTAACTGCAGTAGCGAGCGGCCGAGCGTCGACTTGCCCGAGCCAGATTCGCCCACCAGACCGAGTATTTCACCGCGCTGAATATCCAGTGAAATATCGTCGACCGCCTTGACCGTGCGAACTTTGTGGCCTGAATAATCGTTAAACCAGGTGCTAATATGACTGGCTTGAATCAACCGCGCGTCTGGCTGAATACGGCAGTCGGTTTTTTTCGCGCCCTGCGGAATGGCGTCGAGCAGGCGCCGCGTATAGTCGCTTTGGGTGCGATAAAAAATGTCTTCGGCGGTGCCGGACTCCATGGCGATGCCGTTGCACATGACCATGATTTTATCGGCGATGCCTGCGACCACGCCGAGGTCGTGGCTGATAAAGATCACCGCGACATCCCGCGAGCGTTGCAGTTGTTTAATCAATTCGAGGATCTGCGCCTGAATGGTCACATCCAGCGCGGTGGTCGGTTCGTCGCAAATCAGTAAGCGCGGCTCGTTGATCAACGCCATGGCGATCATGACCCGCTGTCGCATGCCGCCTGAAAATTCGTGGGGATAGCTAGCAAAGCGCCGCTCTGGATCGACGATGCCGACCTCGCCGAGCAGTTCGACGGCGCGCAATTTTGCGCTGGCGCGGGTCTGACGCTTGGTCTTTATTGGGTGATGGATCAGCGGTTCTATCAGTTGCTCGCCAACGGTCAGGTTGGGGTTTAACGAGGTCATCGGATCTTGAAAGATCATGGCGATGTCGTTGCCGCGAAACTGGCGCATCCGCTCCGTTGAGCAATTCAGCAGGTCGCTGCCATCAAACCGCGCCGTGCCTCCGTGGATGCGCGCCGGTGGCTTTGGCAGCAGATCTAACAGGCTGTAACAGGTGACCGATTTACCCGAACCTGACTCGCCAACGATCGCCAAGGTCTCGCCCGCATCGACTGAAAAACTAACGTCGTCCACCGCCACCACGACACCATCGCGGGTGTCAAAGTGTACGCTGAGATTGTTGACTTCAAGTAGCGCCATGGGCAGCCTATTAATCCTTTGCGGTTCTTGGGTCGAGTGCGTCGCGCAGACCATCGCCGAGAAAATTCAGCGCAAACAGGGTGAGCGATAGAGCGATCCCAGGGAAGATCAGCAGCCATGGGTATTCTTCCATGGTTTCAACGCCATAATTGATCAACAGCCCCCAAGAACTCTGCGGTGGTTGAATGCCGAGACCAAGAAAGCTCAGGAACGCCTCGAGCAACATAACGCTAGGGATGGTCAACGTGGTGTAAACGATCACCGGGCCCAAGGTGTTGGGGATGATATGCCGCCGGATGATGGTCCACTGCGGCAGGCCCAGCGAGTGAGCCGCCTCGACAAATTCTTGCTTGCGCAGCGACATCACCTGGCCGCGCACAATGCGCGCCATGGTCAGCCACTCGACCGCGCCAATGGCAAAAAACAGCAGCAGCATGCTACGGCCAAATACCACCATCAACAGGATGATAAAAATCATAAACGGCAGCGCGTAAAGAATGTCCACTAGGCGCATCATCACCATGTCGACGCGACCACCTATGTAGCCTGCCACCGCACCCCAGACCACGCCGATGGCCAGGGCCACGGCGGTGGCGATAAAGCCGACGGTCAGCGATACCCGGCCGCCCCACATGATGCGCGTTAGCATATCGCGACCAAAGACGTCAGTGCCCAGCCAGTGCTGCATCGACGGGGGCGTCGCGCCGAGTAATAAATCCTGCTGTTCGTAACCGTAGGGCGCGATCCAAGGAGTCAGCAACGACACCACGCACAAAAAAATTAACAGCCCAAGGCCAGCCAGCGCCAGATGATTCTTACACAGCTTGATCCAGGCATCGCGCCACAGCGAGCTGCCTTTTTCGATGCTTGGCGTGCCCGCTTCGGTGCTCATTCGGCATCCCCCCGAACCTGTTGTCGCAACTTGGGATTGAGCCAGATAGCCAGCATATCGGAGAGCAGGTTAAACAGGATAATCAACGTGGCAAAAAACACCGTACTGCCGAGAATCATGGTGTAGTCGCGGTTGAACGCTGCCTGCACGTAGAAGCGGCCGAGCCCTGGAATTTGGAAGATCGTCTCGACCACAAAAGAGCCGCCCAAAAGGCCTGCAAAGGCCGGGCCGAGAAACGCCACCACTGGCACCAGCCCGCCGCGCAGCGCGTGCTTGCCAATAATGACAAACTCTGGCAGCCCTTTGGCGCGGGCGGTGCGAATGTAGTCCTGCGACAGCACTTCGAGCATACCGCCGCGCGATAGGCGGGCAATGTAAGCGGCGTAGCCGGTTCCCAAGGTGATCGCAGGGAGGATTTTGTCACCGGGGATCTGCCCCCAACCAGAGACCGGCAACCACTCCAAATGGATGCCAAATATCAGTACCAGCAGCGGGCCGAGCAGAAAAGACGGCATGCAGATGCCGATCATGGCCGCCGACATCGGCACATAATCCTGCAGGGTATTCGGCCGCATGGAGGCGGTGACTCCGGCGAGCACACCAATAAATACCGCCACCAGCATCGCATACAGCCCCAGCTCGGCGGTGGTCGGCAGGCCGGACGCAATCAGTTCGTTGACGCTGCGCCCGGGGTACTTGAACGACGGCCCTAAGTCTCCCTTGAGCACATCGCCCAGATAGCTCACATACTGCCGCCATAGCGGTTGATCGAGATTGTATTGCGCCTCGAGCGCCGCCAGCACCTCGGCCGGCACCGCTTTATCTGCTGAGAATGGGCCGCCGGGTGCGCTGTGCACCAGCATAAAGGTCATGCTGATCACCACCAGTAATACGGGGATCGCCTGCAGCAGGCGGCCTAGGGCAAATTTAAGCACTAATCGCTGGCCGGCTGCAGGTAGATATCGCGAAAATAATTTTGATTGAGAATATTGCTGGCGACGTTTTTGACCGAGGGGTGCACGAGATGCTTGCTGGTGTAGGTGTAAATGGGTAGTACCGGCAGATCTTCGAGCAGAATGGTTTCGGCGCGCTTAAAGATGGCGTGACGCTCGGCTTCAGTGGCGGCGCTGGGCGCCTGCTCGAGGATCAATCGATCGTATTCTGGGTTGCACCAACCGGTGCGGTTGTTGCCGCCACCGCAGAGCCACATGTCGAGAAAGTTGTTGGGGTCGACATAATCGCCGATCCATCCGGCGCGCGAGATCTGATAGTCGCCGCTGCTCTCGCTGTCCAGATAGACCTTCCATTCTTGGTTGAGGAGCTGGACTTCGATATTTAGATGCTCGCGCCACATCTGCTGAATGGCAATCGCGACTTTGCGATGCGCTTCATTGGTGTTGTAGAGGATTTCGGTGACCGGAAAACCGTCGCCATTCGGGTAGCCAGCATCGGCGAGCAATTTACGCGCGGCAGCCGGGTCGAAACTGAACGTGGTCGGTGGGTAATAGCCAAGGGTGTTCGGTGGGGTCATGGCGTAGGCAGGAATCTGTCCAGCTTTTAAGACTTTGTCGGTGATCAGTTGCCGGTCGATGGTCATGGCCAATGCCCGACGCACCCGTGAGTCTTGAAGGTGGGGCACGCGCATATTGAGGCGATAAAAATAGGTACCCAAATAGGGGTTGATCTTCAGCGCCGGATTTTTGGCGGCGCGGTAGGTCTCGATTTTATCGATCGGTACATCGTCGGTGTAGTGCAACTGTCCAGCGCGGAACATGCGCTCTTCGGTGGTTTGGTTCTCGGTCGGGTAGAACACGACGCGGTTGAGCCGCACATCGTCGCTGGCGTAGTAATGGGGGTTTTTGTCGACGATCACCGCGCGGTTGATCTCCCACTCGGTAAGTTTAAAGGCGCCGTTGCTGACCATATTGCCGGCGTAAGTCCAGCGGGTGCCGCGCTCATCGGGCTCGCCGTGCTGTTCGATGGTGGCGCGGTGCACGGGGAATAAACTGTAGTGATCGAGCAGTTGCAAAAAATACGGGGTGGGGTTTTCTAAGGTGACCTCTAGGGTGAGGTCATCGATGGCGACGATGCCAACCTCAGAAAAATCCTCGATATCGCCTTGGTAATATTGTCTGGCATTGGCGATGGGGAAGTACATGTAGGCGTAGAGATTACCCAGTTTGGGTTGCAGCGCGCGCCACCAAGACCAAGCAAAGTCGTGGGCATTGAGCACATCGCCATTTGACCAGCGGGCATCACCCCTGATGGTAAAGGTATACACCAGGCCGTCGTCACTGATGCTCCAGTCCTTGGCCATCCCGGGGATCGGTTTCAGGGTGTCGCGGTTTTTGACTACCAATCCCTCCATCAATGCACCGATGATGTGGTGCTCTGGCACGCCAGTGGCGATGTGCGGATCGAGCGCTTGGGGTTCGGCGGCGTTGCCCCAGTGCAGCGTACCGGTGCGGTTGCCGGACTGCACGTTGGTCTCTGATTCGCCGCAACCGGCAAGCAAGGCAAAGAATACAATAGCTGCACCAACTGACATCGGCGCGTGCTTCGACCGCAATGGCGACTGCTTCATGGGGTTTTATCCTTGTTTATTATGCGCCCGTTGTAGGGCTATATCTGCGTCAGAGTGTACGCAAGGTGCCGTGGAATGTGAATAAAATCCGCGTTAAATTTGCCTTGTAATTTGTCGAAATCTAGCTGGTGATGCCGCGCACGTGGCTCACGAGCGAGCGCCTTTCTCGCCTTTGCTTTAAAACCTTTATGGCCGAGATGGGCGATAGTCTAGTGCGCTAGCTTTTACTGGCAATTACGTTTTTTTGCATGGCTTTGTGCGGCCAATCCATATGGCATACTATGCCTCGGCGGGCACAGGACTATTCTACGCCAGCTGTGATTTCCACTCACCGATAATCCAAGGCTCGTCATGACACTGCTGCAACTCGAAGTTTTTTTGAATGCTTGGGCCGACATGATGTGGAGTACGCCACTGGTGGTTTTACTGGTCGGTGGCGGTCTGTTTTTTATGCTCTATTCGCGCTTTCGGCCCTACAGATATCTGCGTCATTCGATGGCGCTGTTGAGCGGTCGATTCAGTGACCCCAATGACCCCGGTCACATCCCCCATGCGCAAGCCCTGGCAACCGCGCTCTCCGGCACCATTGGCCTTGGTAATATCGCCGGTGTTGCCATAGCCATTAGCATCGGCGGTCCCGGCGCGGTGTTTTGGATGTGGGTGACGGCGATCGTTGGCGTCGCGACCAAGTTCTATACCGCCTCGCTGGCGGTGATGTATCGCGGTGAGGACGCCGACGGCACCCTTCACGGTGGGCCGATGTACGTCATTGTCGAGGGGATGGGACGGCGATGGTATCCGCTGGCGGCGCTGTTTGCCGCAGCCTGCTTAATTGGCGCGCTGCCGATTTTTCAAGCCAACCAGTTTATTCAATTGCTACGCGATGTGGTCGCCGTGCCGGCTGGCTGGGCGACCGGCGATCAGCACCTGATGTTTGACTTGATTGCCAGTTCGCTGATGGCGGCGATGGTGGCGATGGTAGTGATTGGCCGAATCGAGAGAATTGGCAAGTTGACGGTGCGCTTAGTGCCGACCATGGTTGTTCTCTATCTATTGATGACGCTAGCGGTGATGGTCACCTATGCCGCAGATATTCCGGCGACCTTGTTGTTGATCGTCACCGACGCCTTTACCGGGCAGGCCGCCGCCGGTGGTTCTGTCGGCGCGGTTATTTTGATCGGCGTGCGTCGCGGCGCATTCTCCAACGAGGCAGGTATTGGCACCGAGTCGATGGCCCATGGCGCGGCCAAGACCGCGCAGCCGATTCGCGAAGGTCTGGTGGCGATGGTGGGGCCGATCATCGACACGTTGCTGGTGTGCACCTGCACCGCACTGATGATCCTACTTACCGGTGTTTGGCAGATGGACGGTGTCGAGGGCGTGACGCTGACAGCGCGCGCCATCGAGCAGGTATTTCCGTTGACCGGTATGTATCTATTACTGATCATGGTCGGTTTGCTGAGCTTTAGCACCATGGTTACGATGTGGTTTTATGGCGTTAAATGCATGGGTTTTTTGTTTGGTAGCCGCCGCCAGTATTGGTATACGCCGATCTACCTTGGTCTGCTAGTGGCCGGCGCGGTGGTCTCTATGGATATTGTCAATGGTTTGATTCTCGCTTCTTATGCCACCATGGCGATTCCAACGATGATCAGCGCGCTGTACCTCGCCCCGCGGGTCAACCGCGCCGCTGAACGCTACTTTGCCGAATTGAAAAAATCGACTAACCGCAACTAATATACCAACGGAAACCAACGATCGTCGCGACGACGGCGGCATATGCCGGCTAAATATGACGGCTGCACATGCCGGCTAGATATGACGGCTAAATATGCCGGCTGCACATGATCAGTGCACATGATGAGTGCACAAAAAGAGAGCGGCGATCAATCGGCGACCCGACAGCCGACAGCTCGAAGCGAGCAGCCAGAA
>Ga0115006_10002840_pt1 | contig 11592 bp, 10 predicted proteins | sample ArcOceMetagenome_3_FD_88943 | JGI IMG/M metagenome (GOLD analysis project Ga0115006, IMG submission 88943) | Marine eukaryotic phytoplankton communities from Arctic Ocean - Arctic Ocean- Svalbard ARC20M Metagenome | ecosystem: Environmental > Aquatic > Marine > Oceanic | place: Arctic Ocean...
CTTGCGCAACACGTGCTACTGCCGCATGCACAGAGGGCGGGACCGCAAACACACCACACGCGGACGCACACACGCACACGTGCTGACGCATTAACGCGTGCTACTGCCCTGCCCACCCCTGGGTCGCCTTTTCTTGCTTCCATAGAACGGAGCTGGGAATGCTGGAGAAGACGCTGGCTGTCAAGAAGGCGGAGCTTGGCAAGCAAGTTCTGACACAAGGGCTGCCCCATGCACGCCTGTGGGGGCATGCGTATCCTGGCTGGATCCTGTCTGAGGGTCCAGGTCTGGGCCCGTCGGACAAGGGCGAGCCAGGCGGGTGCACAGGCACATGGGGTCCGAACCAGGAGCCTTGCGGCATGGCATGCCTACCGCTCTCGACGCTCTGCCACGAGTGTATCCTCAATGATCCCTCTCAGGTTGCCCCCCGCCGCCGTGAGCGTGCTTCACCTGATCTGAGGCGAGACCATCGCAACGCCTCTCTGACGCGGTGCGTATCACAGACTCTCTACACAAAAGATCCGGACCGAGGGCGGCCAGTTATGCGCAATCCATCGGCAGCACAAATAAACCGGCTGCACCAGTCGGAGCAGCTAAAAGCCGAGGAGCTCATCAAGGACGCACATGGGCTATCGCTGGACACCTGCGGCCTCTTGGGTGCAGGCGGAGCAGCAACAGATGCAACACATGGGGCGGCTACGAAAATTAGCACGCCCGATCGCCACATTGCAGCAAACCTACTGGCCGCATGCTTTCCACACGCCAAAAAAGAGCGCCGTGAGTCTTCTGCTGCCTCGAAAGAGCCTGCTGCTCCGGCCGCGGCAGCTGGCACTGGGGCTGTGGGCGCCGCGGATGCGCACAGCGCAGCAGGTAGCTCGTCAGCAGCGCTGGTGGCCGCCAAGCCGCCCAACGCTGCGCAGGTTATCAACTGTGGATCATGCTTTGTGAGTGTAAGGGGGATTCACCGTTCAGCCTGCGTAGCTTGCTCGGGGTCGCTGCAGCTGGGAGCGTCAGAGCCCGAGTCTGTATGTCAGTGAGCGGCGTGAGAAGAGGTTGAACTTGTGTGTGCTCGGACGGTGTAGAGTTGTGGCCAGTTCGCGAGAGTCTAGAGATTCCGATGTGCGGGTGCATGTGCTCTAAAGATGCCGGTGTTTTGAAGAGTCCCATGCGTGCATGCGGCTGACGACGAATGTGTGGCAGACCTCGATGCAGATGCAAATGCCCGTCATGGGCAATGGGGTGCCGTTCCACATGACACCACACGGCGCGCTTCCCGTCCAGGTTGGATGATAGCGATGTGAACATGTCCGCACTCGCCCACACGCGCACGCACACATCTGTCAACACACAATACACGTGTGCGCGTAGATGGAGGGTCGCAGCAGTGTTGTGGTCCTTTCAGTGTGCGCGGTGTCTGTGGATGCAGTGTCCTGGGCTTGTGAACGGCGGGAAGGTGGAGTAAGCCCGGGTGATTTAGGGCACCTGCTGTTGCTGAGTGGGTCACTGTAAATGCAGGGCATACATCCTGCTCAACTGTTTGCCATGATGGGCCACGCCTTTCCCGCAGCAATGCAGGTAGCTGTCCCGTGCACCTAGCCGTCCTGAAGCCCAGCGCAGCCCCAAATATATCTGCCGTGCGCGGGTGCTGCACGAGTTGCAAACGTGCATATGACACTTTCACACGCACACACACAGATGCAACAGCAGATTCAAGGCATGCAGGCAGGGATGGTCGTGAACTGGGGAGACCACAACTTGGCCGCTCTCATGGCGGCGCAGGGCATCGCTGCCAATCAAGCAGCTGCCGCCGCTGCCGCTGCTGCTGCCGCCGCCAATGCTGCCAACGCTAATAACACCGACGCAGCAGCTGCTGCCAACCAGGCTGCCTCTAGCGCCGCTGCTGCGGCTCGCCAGCTGCCGGCAGCACCCCCTGCAGCGCAACCGTCAACCGCACTGCTGGCGCAGCAACTCAAGGAGTTGGCGACCGCCAGTCTATTCGCGTCACAAACACCGGGCGTGGCCGCAGCTGCAGCCGCAGCTGCAGCCGCGGCTGCAGCTGCCGCCGCAGCCGCGGCCGCATCGGGACAGCCCCCTGCGCATGCGCACGCTGCCCTTGCCGCGCCCCCCGCACCGCCTGCGCCTCCTGCGCTCGCTGCAGCGCCTGCGAGCGCAGCAGGAAGCGCTGTGTCTGTGGCGCCAGCCGCAGCTGGCAGCGGGCTCGGGCATTCGGTAGCGCAGGGAGCCTCAGCGGGGGCAGCGGCAGCCGGCGCCGGGCAAGGCGTCGGGGCGTTTGCACTTGGGGAGCCGACGCTGGAGGGCTTGGTGAGCATGATGGGGGAGATCCAGCAGCAGCGCGCTACATCAACCACTACTAGCACCACGCCTGCTGCCAAGACAGACGCATGACCACGCCAAAGCTCTCAATCAACCTTGTTTATGAATGAATAAGTGTACGACTTTTTCCTTGTGTCAACGCTGTGTCCTCACGCACTGCGCGGCCTGTCATCGCCTCGCCGGCTAGGCCACCCACGCACTCCACCCACTTCGCCGTCTGGGCGCACACCTGCGGGCTATTTCGTTCTTGACATGGCTGGTTGTCCAGTCACTCAGTGTGCTCCGGCCAATGCGCATCTGGCGTCGTTGTCGAAACAGTGCAGGGCGCCATAATGGTATAGGGCAAGGCACCATGATGGTACAGAGGTCAGGAGGGATAGAAGGGAAAGCAATCCTCAGGGGGGCTTCTAACGCCAGTCCCACCAAGCCGGGTCAGGCTACAAGCGCGAGTGTCCTCTGCTGGCAGACATCGACGCTCAGTCCGCGTTGGTGCCGCGCCGCGCGTCCTGTTCTGAATTCTTTGCCCTCGGCTGAGTTTTGAGGCGTGTTCGCTTCTTCTTGACTGCTACCGTGTTCCTAGCACCCCTGCCCCTGTTTTGAGCACTTTGCTCGGTCCTGCCCCCGTCCGCTTTCTGCAATTTTCCCCGCCGCTCCAAAGGATCCTTGGCCTGTTTCCGCCTCTTGGGCTTGCTCCCGCCTGTTGAGAGTTGCACCTCGAGACGTTTTCCCTCTACTCGATGCCCGTCCATGCCCTGGATGGCTTGCTGTGCTGCAAGGGGATTGTCGAAGCTCACAAACCCGAAGCCCTTGCTCGCCCCAGATGCCTTTTCTCTCCTGATTTTCGCTGACACAACTGCACCGTACGGGGAGAATGCCTGCGTGATGGCCTCGTCGCCCCAGGCCGCAGGACAGTGGCGCACAAATAAATTGCTCCCAGCAGGTCCGCGCTCACTTTTTGCAGGGGGGGTTCTTTTCCGCTTCCCCGACTGCGCCTTCTCTGCTTTCTTGATACCGCAGGACTTTGTCTTGAGGACCCTGTCCTTGAGCGGCTCACGTTTGCGTCGCGGCTTGGCACTGCCCTGCTGCTGGCGCTGTGCGCCCGTGCCCCCATCCGTGAAGATGAACTTGTCCACCGTGTTATTGACTATCCGACTCAGCACGCTGGGCGGCCCCACGCCCACCACGGTGCGCCCCGCCTTCTTGAGGTGGCAGAAGACATGGCTGAAGTCGCTGTCGCCCGTTGCGAGCACAAAGCAAGAGAGCATGGGCATGCTATGGAGCGTCGACATGACGTCCACCACCATCGCAATGTCCGCAGCAGCCTTGCCCGACACAGGATGCGGGGTGTGCACGAGTTGAAATCCGTTCTCCACTAAGAGTGCTTGGTGCGCATTGACCCCTGCCTGCGACCAATCGCCAAAGGCCTTGCGGACTATTGGGCTGCCATACTCTTTGGCCTCCTGCACGAGCCTTTGGGCACCGTTGTCCCTCTTCAGGAACTGCCCGAGGTTCTCGGCGTCCACGAAAATCGCCACCCCTGCGTGCGGTGCAATCTGCCCATCGCCCTCGGGAGACTGCTGCTGCACCATGCCGAGGAGGGCGTCAGACGCAATATTCGGGGCCGCCGTCTGCGCCCTTTCAGCAGCTCCGAAAGGAGCAGGCCCATTCTTCAGCCCTGGTCCTCGCTGCTGTCCCCTCTCCTTGAGCACTACTCGCGCACACCCTTGATTTCCCTGCGCGTTCAGGGAATTTCGATCCAGCACGTACTGGGCGGCGTGCGCCAGCAGTGGCGATGAGATAAAGCGTTTGAGGCCGCCGTGCCGTGCAATCACGGCCTTGACGCCTGGGCATGCTTTGTACAGCCTGCTGCAGAGCCCAGCCGCCGCAACCTGCCCACCGGGGGCGTTCCGAACCAGGCCGAGGAGGGCGTCCGCCGCCGCCTGCTCTTCCCAAACAGTCTGCTGCCGCTGTGCTGCGCCCTCCTCAGGTGCTCCTTCGCCAGCCGCGATCGTGTGTGGCTGCTTGACCGGTCGCGCTCTCTCGCGAGATGTCTCCTTGTCCCGCGCCCGTCGCTTGGGCCCGACGATGCACTGGTGGTCCTGCCTGCACACCCAGAGCCCAGCCGCGCCGCGGGTGCGCAGGTCCGGCGCCATGCACGCCAGGCGGCGCCGCTTGCGGTGCAGCGCGCACACTGCAGTCGGCGGACGCGGCCGCGGACCCGCAGCCGGAAGGTCCGCCCCGCCGGCCCCTGCATCTGCGTCCGAGTCGCTGCTGCTGGGGTCCGAGTCGAAGATCGTCTTCACCATGATGCCGCCGCGGGGGGGGGGGCTGCGCGCCCACGCCCTAGCTCACTGCAAGCACCACCCGAGCAGGCGCGACTAGGTCCATGCCGTGCCGACTGCAGCTCCGCAACTCGAAAAAAACAAAAAATTTAAGCTTTCGTTCGTGACGGCCTGTTGGCTCCTGGGGTCATCCGCCAAGGAGGAGTTGAAGGGAGAGGGAGGAGGTGGAGCCAGGCGTGGGGGAGGGTCGGGGGTGCCTGTGGCGGGCTGTGGCGACGCCCTGTACCATGCCGGCGACACGGTGAGCGCCCTCGCTGCACAGTCTGCTGCGGGGTGCGTCTGGGCACTCGCCGGGCGGGTGCGGGGCGGGCAAGCATGGGGCAGCTCGGCGTTCGCGCCGTGCTGTGCCTCTTGGCCCTGGCAGGGGCGGCGGCCGTCGAGACCGGGCGGTGGCGGTACGGCTCGATCAGCTGGAAGCGCAAGGAGCCGGGCACAAGCTCACGGAAAGTGATCTTCACCGTCGAGACTGCGTGGCGGTACTCACATGGCTCCATGGTGAAGTTTGGCACGGACCAAAAGGCCAAGGTGGGCGACATGATCAAGATCCTGGCGAGCGATGGTCAGGACCCGCTCTTCGCGTTTGGCGACGGCAACGTGACCGCAAGGTTCGACGTGCGCGTCGTCAAGGTTGACGCCATCCAGGACCTGCTCATGGGCGAGTCAACGTTCGAGTGGGATTTCTGGGCGCGGGGCCCGTGGACCGCCTCGCTCACGCTGTGCTGCCGCGTGGCTGAGAACCAGAACGGCATGCGGAGCATTATGCTAGAGTCCACAGTGGATCTGACATCCATCGACGTGCACGGGTCTCCGCAGGTGCGGGTCATCCCGCGCCTGGCTCTGCAGGCCATTGGGGTCAGCGACATACAGCAGTTCGAAGTCCCGGCAGTAGCGGCAGAAGGCTACGATGCACGCGCGGGAATCACGTGGCAAGACGCGCCGCAAAGCTACTGGGACAACCTCCGCAGTTATCCTGCGAATTCGACGATGTACCTGGGCGTCAACCAGACGACGGGTATGGCGTCGGTCAACGTCAAGTGCTACAGAGGGCAACATTGCGTGCAGGACATTCATCTTGTCATTGTCGTTAGCCGCGCAGGGGCGACGGGCATGGTCGACTTCATCGTTAGGGTTCAAAAGAATGTCCCGCCCGATACGGTCCCGGAAATCATGATGAAGACGCAGTACTTTGATGCAGGCGCACTGGAAGCAGGTAGGTTCCCGCCGACTTCGTCGATGGAGTCTGGGGAGCTGAGAGGGCTGCCAACAGTAGAAGCCTTCGCGGATTTTGCGTTTGTGCTCACCTTCCTCGCCAAGGATGCGCTGCAGCAAGAGGTCTACTTTGAGTACAACATGCTGCCAGTTGGCGCGTTGATCGGGACCAAGAGCCTCGACAACCCTCTGGACCAAGTGTATGCACAGGAGATCCGGTGGACACCAAATGCGACACAGGTGGGCGAGCACTACTTCTGCGGCGTGGCCTTCGACCGCGACCCCACCGACGAGTGCACACCCTGCACTCCCGATTATGCCAACGACGAGACCTCGTGTGTGCCCTTCTGCCCGGTGCATCTGAGGTCCAAGCCCCTGTGCTTCAATGTGCAAGTGTTTGCGAACACGGCGCCCATCTTCTCCGCGCCGCTGCCAGCGGATCGGTCGCGCACCATCGACATGAACGAGCCCGTGGAGATTCGAGTGGAGGCTGGTGACGCTAATTGGATGGACCCTGTAATGCTTGCTGTGGAAGGAGTGCATCCTGAAGGCTCTTACATCACCAAACTGAACAGCGGTGAGTAATGCACCGGCAGGTGCATTGATGCACCTGCTTAGATTTCTGTGTGCGTGTATGCCGCGTTCGTGCGCGCACCGCATGATGCGTGCGCCGAGGAGGGCGCCAGACACAACATGGTTGCGCTTGCGCTTGCGGTTGCGCTGCTGCCAGAATGCAACTGGGTGCGATTGGCGCAAATCTCGATGGGTGTTTTGGTCGCATTGTCTAACCGTGTGCTCCAGCAGAGTGTGGTCATTATCTGAGCATTTGGAGACTGTGTGCAGCTGCTTTCCTCTTCAAGTGGACTCCGTCTCGAAAGTTTGGTGGTTGGTCACAGGTTCCCACCTTTGCATAGTCTCTTGTTAAAGTTGCTTGCAAGAGCCCATCGCTGCGTGTGTCGCCCGTACCTGCTCGTCTTATGTCCCCGGCGTGCAGATGTGGTGTGGATTGGTAAGAAGTGTTGGTGTGGGACGAGGAGCTGATGATGTGCGGGGGCGTGCAGGATGTGTGCTTCAGGGCTGTGGATCAGGGCGCGGTGCCAACGAAAATGTGCATCAGAATTTCGGTCAACAGCTGCCGGTGGCAGGCCTCAGTGGGTCAGAGCCTTGACTCCATTGCCACGCTGTTTGGAAGCAACTATGTCCAGGTGTGTGCTCAGCTCCGCTTCTGAGCAGCTGGCGCCCTGAGCCACGTTGCAGCCCGTTTCACGCACGCACGCGCGCGCGCGCGCACACACACACACACACACTTTGTCGGATAACGCCTGAAGAGGAGTGACGGAGGGAGGAATCTTTGTCAACCTTGAGCAGATGTGGGCGCTCAACTCGGATCGCAACTCGCCCGACCTGCCACTCAAGCCTGGAGACAAACTGTCCATTGGTCACAAATACCAGCTGCGCGCCACCGACAACTTCCGCTACCTGTCCGTCCAATTTGCTACTACGCGAGGTGTGCCACGTTTGCGTGCATGCATGTGTGGACGTGCATCGTACGCGCGTGCGCGCGCGGCCTGTCAAATGCCTCGCCGCGTCTTTGCCAGCATGGCCGCCCGTTCCTGCCCTCTGACCCTGACGCTGCTGGTGTGGCAACTGCGGGGAGGACTTTTGCGACGAGCTGACGTGGGTCGTGTGTGGTGTGTGGTGTGGGTGGATGGATGGGCAGCAACGATTGAAATGCTCAACTATGATCTTTTGGCTGCCAATTCTGTAATAGAGGAAGACACGGGGTCCAAGCTAGCAGACAAGGCGCCGCTCGCCCACTGGGCAGGTAACGAGATTTGTATACTGCCGCACTCATGCGTCGATCACGCGACTGTCGTTGCGACATAGGTGCCACACCAAGTGGCGGAGTGAGCGATTGCTAAGCACTTCTATCCCATTAAGCACATTGACATCATTAAAGTCGACTCGTTAGAGAGTGGTTGCCATCTCACCACTGGCAACGCGGAGATGGCGGAGCAGTGGCACGTTTGTTCGGGCTGGCCGTCGCATCCAGTCTAAACTGTCGCGTCGATGCGGCATAGCAAACTGTTTGATGCGTCAAACGTTTAGCCGTTTCCTCAAGTCTTCTCCTGGATCTCCTTGACGACATTCAGCACGTTGCCGATGACGTGACTGTACTCGGCAAAGTTGAGCTGCGCAGCATTGTGCCCGTACCGGATGCAAAGAACATCGTGGCCCCATGCGGCCTCCTCTGCCGACGCAAAGCGCAAGGTAGTGTTCAAGTGACACGAATACTCTTTGCTCTCTCCCGGCACCTTTTCCACACCAACATAATCGTACTCGTGCTTCACGCCCCCCCTCTCTCGCGCATCGTGTTCCTCATGCTCTCCTCCCGGCCTTGCCGAAAGTGCATCCTGGCTGCGCGCCTGCGAGCCGCTGCCTCTGCTAGTCTCGCCTTCCTGCCTGCACTTCAGACCCGTCCCGCCTTCTACAGCCTCAGGCGCCCGGCTGCCTGCCTTCCCTGCTGCACCGTTTGAGCGTGCTACCGGCGCAGGCGCATCCGAAGGGTGCGTCGGGATGGGTGCGCTGTGTTTCGCGCCGTGGTGGGCGCCGTGTTTCGCAGCGCTCTCTGCCTCGCGCTGGTGCGTTAGACTGGCTAGTGCCGCCAATGTCTTGGCCGCGCTCTGGTGATCGCCGGACGTTACCTTTCGGGATGCCCCATCGCCTGCCAGTGCAGCAGCATCAGCGCTGTTCGGTTTGACGCATGGCCCTGCTCCTGCGGACGCTGGCAGCGGAGGTGGCGGTAGAGGCGGCGCCCGCGGCGGCGGCGGTGATGTAGATAGGCCAGTGGCTGCATGCGTCCCTCCGACGGCGGGCCCAACCGCAGCAACTACCGCTTTCGAAGCTGGTGCTGGTGTCGGTGCAGGGGCGCCAGCGCACAGGGAATGATTTGGCGACGACGCGCGTGGCTGCAGCGCAGCCTTGTCGCCGACGACATGCGCTCGGCCAGGATCTGCAGCCTCTGCGGCGTGTGCCGTGCCTGTGAGGACCGGGGGTGCTGCAGGAGGAAGATGCTGATGGCTTTGCGCCGCGGCTGCTGCAGGGAACGCCACAGCAGCCGCCTGCAGCACGGCTGAAAGGCCCATCCCACCACCTTTCATGCCACCATCTTTGACAACGCCGGCTCCCTTGGTTTGTGAGTCCAATGAAGACCCACCAGCTGGTGTGCTGGCTACGGCTACTCGTGCCGGCACTTCTGTTGCGCCTGGGGCTGCTGTCTGACTTGTAGGTGTTGGTGTTGGTGCCAGTTCTTGGTCGCCGGCTTTCGTCTTGGCCCGGTGTGTCTCTTCAGCGGCGCCCCCCCCGGCGCGCTTTTCGCAGTCTGCGTCTCTCCTGCCACGCGTCTGCCCATTGGCTTCCGTCTCGCTCTCTCTTTCCTTCCCCCCCTTGTGCTGCTGGCCAGTCGCCGGGGCCGAGGCACTTGCACCCTTGTTCTGCTCTTTAGCCGCCACCTTTGTCCTTGCTGTTGCTTCTGCAGCACCTGGGGCTGTCAGAGTTCCGGTTCCCGCTACTTTCTTCCCCACATTTCTCTGTCCGCCTCCCCCTCCGCCTGACGCTGAATGCGGTTGCTGCCCAGGTTGAGGAGGCGGCGGCTTTCTGCTGCTGGCAGTGGAGGAGGCAGCGCTGGAGTGACAAGTGCGAGGCAGCGGCTTGGGGGGCGCACCAAATGGTAAGGTTTGTGGTACTCCAAGCGCCTGTCCGCCTGCAGCGGTACGCGGCAAGTTGGCCACCCCCGCGCCAGCTGACGGCGCGCCTCCATCTGATTCTGCCCGTGCTGCGGCGACTGCGCGCCCGGCAGGCGCGCTCACTTCGGTGGACTCTACTTCAGCCTGTCGGAGAGTGTGTGAGCGGGATAAAGTGTGGCAAGGGAGATACAGGATCAGGAGAGATGGCGCAGGAAACTGGAGAAGCCATCAGCGCCAAGGCACTCGCAACGTTCTACCATGCGCAAGCTCGCTTGATCTCGCTGGCACGCGCGCTGTTCGGGCACCTTGTCATTGGCAACGTAATCGCGACACCACGTGAGATTCTTCTCGGCCAGCTTCTTGTCCTTCAGGTCATGTTTTTGAAAATATTCCGCTACCACCTTATCAGTCGCATCTTTGATTTCTCCCTGCGGGCAAATGCCCCACGTGATTACCATTGAGCCGTCGGTTCCCAGCACCGGCCACAGCACAACCACTTTCTTGGGCGAGGCAGCGGCAGCCTTGCGCTGTTCGTCATTCACGGGCGTGATTGTCACACCAAAACATGCCTCCTCCTGCTTGGTCTGCCGTGCAAGAACCACTTGGGTTTCCACCTGGTAGGCTGCCAGCTTGTCCGTATTGACTTTGTCTGCCGTCGATACCTGCAACGCATACCAAGCCGTTTCAACTGGGGTGCGAGCGAGTGAGGCGCGCTAGACATAGGCGTAGCTCATGCGACGCTGAACAAACGGTGCAACAACAGAGACGCGACCCGCTTGTCGCCAGGCAGCTTGAACTTGGAGGCAAGGTCCTGGAACTTGTTGCGGCACTCGTCGCCACAAAACCAAGCGTCATCGCCGCGCAGCGGATGCGCGCAGCATGCAGGTGCGCGCTGAGAGCAGTTTCGGTGCACTCCTTCGCAGCACCTGTTGTATTGTGGGTTTGAAATCCGGGGGTCAGACCTTAAGAGTGTATCAATTGGAGCACAGTCACAGTCAGCATGTCAGAGTGCACCAACTGGGTGGCTAAACTGGCATAGGTGAGCGCACAAATTCGAGCCGTCTGCGTCCACACGCGATCGCGTGCTCTCCCGACATGTCTGGAGAGCATGCGATCCCACAACTATCCCCTCCCGAGGGGCCAGAGCATCGTACCAATCACAAATACTGATTGGGTTCTCCATGTACAGCTCGTCGCCGCCGCATATCGAGCAGAAGCGGTAATTCTCCTCCAGCTCCCCGACCGCCTTCTGAATCACGTCACTCAACCGTCTCGCAGCTACGTTGACCGGGTGGCTCTGGTTATTGTATATGATTGCGTTGTACACAATCAGGTTCAGGTCTTTTTCCACCAGTGTGAAGCACATGTCAGCTCGATGGCTGCCGTAAATTTCTTTTGCGCGCGCTTTGTAGTTGTTCTCGCTACGGTCTTTTTCCAGCATCGTCTCAAAGCACATGGCCTCTGTATTCCACGATGTTTTGAGGGGATCGTCCTTTTGGTAGTAGTTGGGCGCTTGCGTCGCAGAGACAGGCTTGACGAAATAGTCATTGCGCAGTCTGCCCATACCCACAGACGCATAATGCACTCAGCAGATATGAGACCACACAGTCCATGTGTGTGTGTGTGCGTGTGTGTGTGCGCGCGCGCGTTTGCATGTGCGTGTCTGTATATGCGTGTGTATCCGTGATAGTGAGAGACAGGGAGAACGCGCGCGGAGGGGATGGCGCTGTGTGCGCGCGCGTGCTTCTTCGTATGCGTGCGTGCGTACGTGCGAGAGTATGCGTTTACTTGCGGGCACGTGTGTTCGCTTTTGCGTGTGCGTTTGTGTGTGCGCGTGCGAGTGCGTGTGCGTGTGTGCGTGTGCGTGGGCGCGTGTGCGTGTGCGTGTGCGTGTGCGTGTGCGTGTGTGCGTGTGCGTGTGCGTGTGCGTGTGCGTGTGCGTGTGCGTGTGCGTGTGCGCGTGC
>Ga0115006_10002841_pt1 | contig 11591 bp, 6 predicted proteins | sample ArcOceMetagenome_3_FD_88943 | JGI IMG/M metagenome (GOLD analysis project Ga0115006, IMG submission 88943) | Marine eukaryotic phytoplankton communities from Arctic Ocean - Arctic Ocean- Svalbard ARC20M Metagenome | ecosystem: Environmental > Aquatic > Marine > Oceanic | place: Arctic Ocean...
CCCCCCCTGCCGACGCCGCGGGCGCCCTTTCTTCTGGTGCCCCCCCCCCCCCCGATCCCTGTCAACCTTCACCTTTTCCATCTTCAAACTCTTTGATCAGGGGGAGAAGAAGTTGACAGCGTGTTGTTGGCAATCGACCGCCCTGCAGATGCGGCTCACTAGGCAGAGGGCAGTCTTCGCACTAATGATGCTCCTCTCTCGGTGTCGCACCCACAGCCGTCCGACCTCGATGGCCTATCCAGAGCTGTTCGGGCGCAGGCCGCCAGACTCGATTGAAGTCATTGCACAGCCTGGGTGTCTGCGGCACGATGAGTGCTCGCCTGAGCATTTCTGCAGGTGGACGTGGTGCGACTCTGGGGAGGGGTGGTGGTTTGTCTGTGGACACTGCAAGCCGTGCGAAGAGTGTGGAAGAAATGGGGACGGCATCGACTTGGCCTGCGGCTATCACTGCCCTGAGCAGCCCTCTGAAGAGCTGCGCTTCTTGCAGGGCGAGTACTACAGCTCCTGGGAAATCCCTGGCACACAACTCGCGTGCCTGTACACGATTCAGTTCTTGGGCGACACGCTGTATGAGAATCGGATGCTGGTGCCGAGAAAGCATCCTGCGTCTGCTCCCGACGCAGGAGGATACAAGCAGGAAGGTGCGTGCGGTGATTGCTGGCCCTATGTGGCTTCGGGAGTCTTCCGGATCGCAAAGAGGACCCCGCCTATGCTTCTCAAGGTGACCTACACCTCGCAGTCACCGCAGCAATCTGCTGCCTCACCGTGTTCGAACGCCTCCTCTGCCCCATCGCTTAGGCCCTCGACAATGCTAGAGGCGCACGAAATGACAATAGACCTCATTGCAGCACAGCGCCTGTCTCTGGTTACGTGGCCTCATCACACGGCCATCACGCTCCGCCCAGCAAGCAGCTCGCGACAACAGTGGCATCAGGGACGCGTGCAGGGCTTCCATGCGGCCAGCGGCGCGGCAGACTGGGCTCTCCTATCAGCGTGGCGAACCGTTGCCCCTGTGGCTGTAGGGTCGCAGGTCTGCAATGTCCTTCTGGAGCTAACGCGCCCGCTTCCAGGAGACCAAGACTATTGGAATGCGGCGAGCGATATGCAAATTCACAAGGCTACTTGGCATCGTCTCGACTGCTCATCTCTGGTGGAATACGTGTCCTCTGTGGCCTCCTCCGCCGCCGCCGCCGCCGCTGCTACCGCCGCGACAGGCTCAGTAGTCGCGGGACAGAGGGTCAGTAGGCCGCGGGGCACAGGGTCAGTAGGCGATAGTGTAGGTGAGGGCCGCGCGACGGCATCATCACGACGGTTGGTATCCCTGCCCTCATTGCCGGAGACCGGCAATGAGGACTGGGATGAGTTCGTGGTGCTTGAGCCCCCATCGGAGACAGGAGGAGGCGGATGGCGCAAGATTGATGGGGGCAACGTGTCTCACGGCAACACCGACGCTCGCTTGTATCCATTGGAAATCGTACCCGTCAACATGATGGGGGTGAGCATATGTAGTTAAAAGGAGATGAGTGATGCGCTGCAGCACGCGTTTGTTGGGCTGATGTCGGCCTGTGTGATCTCGTGGTGTTGTGTGCGCAGAGCCATGACTTTGTGTTCTTTTCTGCAAACGGCACTTCTAAATGGCTTATCAAGGTACCACCTTGCTTGTGCTTGAGAGATATGGGGTGGCAGTTGCCATGGAATGAAACATGCATTAGGATGTCATTCGGATGTCAGAGTCTGGTTTCTGGCGCTGGTGGCGCCCCCAGGCAAGCGCAGGTGTTGTCTGCGGACAGGGAAAAAGGCAATGTCAGTGCGGCATGCCATTGCTACCGGCAGGAATGCACTCCCACCGACAGTTCCCTTCCTGCCGACAGCAGTGGCTCGTGGAGTACCACATCCTGTCCACAGGAATGCAAAACAAATTCCTGCCGACAGTGATGCCATTCCCCTGCCCGCGCACAACACCTGCGCTTGCCGGGGGGCGCCGCCGGCACCATGGACCATGGTATCAGAAGTTGGCGCTTCCGTACACACCACCGGGGTCGTGTGCTCCTGGGCCATCGCCTTCAAACACGTTCATACATATATACATGTGTATGTGTGCGTGTGTGCGTGCAGCCGCGGTATGCCAAGAAGGTTTTCGTGCGCGTGAAGGCCTCCGTTCAACACCCCACGGAAGACGGCGAGCAGCGCAATTGCCCACCAGGCACGCTCCGTGTGTATGAAGCCCAGCCAGAGTCTCCGGGATGGTCCATCGACGCGGGCCCGCTAGCATGCGGATACAATGTGGGCAGTGGTAGTCTTGGCGATGGAGCAGGGCAAGAGGAAGGGTTTAGGTTGTGTAATCGCACCCAGTATCACTCGGCGTGTTTCATCAACTTGTCAGCGGCCGAAGTAAGCTCGCAGATGGAGCCGGGGAATGAGGATGGGCAGCAGCAGCAGGCTCCATTGAGCCCGCAGGGAAGGTGTGCGCGCGTCAATCTTGCCTCCTTGCCGTCCCAACTGCTAGAGGAGCGTGTTGTGGACGAGGAAAGCGCGGCGCACGTAGACGTAGAGGTCAGCAGGTCCATGCTCTCTTCATCCAGCGACTCAGCAGTGTTAGTGGTGTTTACCTCCACGTGCAATTTGTGGCGCATCGGGCTGTCGGTCCATGGGTACGAGGCCGGGGCTGTGTGCGGGGTAGGCGAGTATGGCGACAATGGCGTTCCCAACTCAACCGTGGGCCTTCGCCACACCATGCCTCCATTATTAAGACTGCCCATCAATTCAGCAGTTCGCTCTACCGAGCCCGGCAGCAACGAGACCTACAGCAGTGCCACGCACAACGTCACAATACCAGGCGTTCTTGGGTCCATGCTGATGCCGCTTGGACGCTGCGTTGCCTGTCCTCCAGGCACAGCGCCGCTGTCATGGGCGGCTTCCGAGTGCCTTCTAAAATGTCCCAAGGGTTCTTCCTCCGCTACCGGCCTGGTTCCATGCGCAAGCTGCCCTCGAAATTTTTTCAGTGACACAGATTATTCTCTGACGTGCAAGAGCTGTCCCGACGAGCGCCCGTTCACAAATTCTGCGGGCTCAGTCTCCATTGACGAGTGCTGGTATGCGCATGTCGAAGTCGAAAATGTACGTGCTGTTGGGCGCAAATTGGCAGGTGCGAATTTCCACAGTCAACTATTTCAGTGCTGGATAGGGTTGCAGGGCCAATTGACTTGTGTGGGATGTTTTGTCAGTCACGGTCTTCAGCGTTGTGCGCCCAGACTGGCTGGCTCAGGTGAACGACATTGTTGCTCTTTTCAAAGACCAGCCCAGCTCTGAAACGTGGCGAGATGGTTTTGAAAGACAGGTGTCTGCCTTTCTGTCTGGTGTTCCTTGTGTGATCGTATTTTTCTAACATTCTTGACGAAAGCGCAAAATTGTCCTCTTCCACAAAGCTGCTTCAATAAGAGCGGTTGCAAAAGCTTCGTGAATGAGGGAGAGAGGGAGGGACGGAGGAAGTGAGTGAGGGATTGAGAAAGTGAATGTGTGTGTGTGTGTGTTGTGTGTGTGGTGAGCCTGTGCACTTGTCTGAGAAAGCTGCGCTCATGAGCAGGTTGCTTGGAGCTACACGAGTTTTCAGCACGCGTTTGGGACGTCAGATAACAGTGCGGGAGTTGCAGACATGCAGCCAGGGAGCATGCCTGTTTCGAATTGGGGCCATACGTATCTTTTCCCCAGTTCTGGCCCAGGCGTTTACAGCCTGAGGTTTTTTTCAAACACGAGCGCAAACGTGACCATTGCGCAGCCCTTTCTGAAGCACGGCGCAGTTCGAGCTGTCCATCGCTTCAGACTTACTGAGAGTGCTTCTTGTGCCACTGCCCAACCGGGCATGGATGCAGCAGAGAGCACATTGCCAACAGTTCTCAGTCAAGACTGTCTGCCTGCCGATAGTGGATGGCTTCAAAATGGCCAAGGCCTTGTGTGTGGAATGGGGACGTTTAGTCGATCACCTCCTCATCTCGAGATCTTTTCATTGACCTTGTTACCAGCGAGCTTCAATTACTCGAGGTCGAAAGTGCTTGCGGACCAAGTTTACTTCCCGTGGTATGTGCCGCAGCACAAAGCAACACACACAGGGTCCTGGTCCCCATGTCAGGTGTGTGCGCCGGGCTCGTTCAGCGACAGGCCTGGATCAAGTGGTTGCTGGCCTTGTCCTGACCCAGAGATCGCTCCACTGCATGGCTCCTCTCATTGCCACAGTCTGCCTCAGTTTTCTGGAAACGCAATTGTGCCTCAACATTGCCCAACAGGAGTGGCAGGGTGCATCCAGGGGAGTGAATGTTGGCAATGTCTTTCTCGATGTTGCGATCCTTGTCACGAGTTTCTGCAACGCCCAAGGGATATCAAGTATGAAGCCCAATGCGCATTTGAACATTTTGTGTTCAATGACACGTACGATCCTGCCTCGATTCAAAGACCGCCTCCACCCAAGGACATGGTGTCGGAAACAACAGCGCCACAAGATATTATCGATGAGGTCTTGACGACCACCATTCAACCCACTACGACTTCAAGACCAATTTTGGAAACCACCCCAATACCCAGGGAATGTGGCAATGCCCGTCGACTGCAAAGACAATCAAAGTGCCATACAACAGCATTCGGCAGCACTCTTGTGATGCCTTGCAACGTGCTCGAGCAGGAGATTGAAGACGGCTTGTTGTTGCTCGGGTCAGACGGGCGTTGGCACGTCACTGAAGAGTGCGATGACGGCAACGTTTTCAATGGTGATTTTATGAATACATATACGAACAAACGTGGATCTGATTTATCAAGAGATAACTTTCTTCTTGCTTGCGGTTTCAAACATGAACTAATTGAATCTCTTGACGAGTTGATTGACAATTCAAACGATATCTATATACAATATCTGTCATTTCATGCAGGCGACGGATGTTCAAGCGAATGTACGATAGAAGAAGGCTTTGTGTGCAAGCCCTCATCTCATTCGAGCCGCTCAAGAGCCGGAGGAGCAAGCAACGGATCACAAGAGCACCGTTTACGCGCGTTGCGAGGCGACTTCTGCATTCCGCAACAGCCACAGGGATTAATGGGGTTGCTGGCGTCCAAAGGTTCTCTGGACGGGTGGGCAAATATTGCACATGTCAATAGGCGCGATGAGGCCGGATGGATGCGTTTTTCTCTTCAGCCCTACAATCATGATTACGGTGAACTTGCCACAACTCACTGGGGCGCAATATTCTTGAGGGAGACTGAGCAGCAAGAGCACGTGAACCAGCAACGACATGAGCTGTGGAACTGAGCATGCGATTCTGAATTTCAGATCATCAGGTCTTGGAACGGATCATATTCCGCACTACAGGGGAGTGTCAGTCACGACCTGTTCACATGCAGCTTTCGCATCGACCCTCCTGGATCAAGTTCAGTACTGATTTCCCTCGACTTGACGCTGCTAGCCGGCGAAAAGATTGAGGTGTGGGATGCAGAGTGGCGGGGATTATGTACGCCCTGCGTGTTTGAGGGGAGTGTGCATGCTGGCAAGAACAGCATTACAGTGGCAACACCAGCAACTATTCACATCATTGCAGCCGGTACAAGGCAAATGCAAGATGTTTCTTACTTGCAATATCGCGCCAAGATCTTTTTCGAAGCTAGTGAACATGCCGCCGAATTTCAAATAACGTATGGATTGCGAAATGCGGATGCCTTCATTGGCCCTCAGAATCAGGATCAATCAGAAACACAACCATCAAATGCCAATGATGCATTTGCCTCTGAACAGCAGGATCGCAGGAGGAGCGCTGACGGTGCTGAGATTCTACGAGTAGCCATTGGAGCCGGCGGAGCGCCGGCGTGTGATTTTAAACCATACAACTCCATTAGACCTTCCAACTACCTGAAAATGCGTCGGGTTTTAGCACCAAGTTCTGCAGTCAGTACTTGGAATATAGACGGGGCTTGGGAAGGCGAAACTCGGGCCGAGGTCATGCGAAAGCTTATCGGAGGTGTAGAAAATGGAAGGTGTGCTGTGAAATTGGTAATCCAGGTCCCATTCATTCGTCTGCACGTGTATGGATGTCGCAGAGCAAACTCCAACTCCAAGGAGGAAGTTCTGCGTGGCAGTGGAGGTATTTGTATTCGAGCCTGCTTTGGTTTTCATTGTTAGACGATTACGGGTGGAATGACTTTGTAGATAGCGAAGATCTCGATTGTTTTTCGTCTGTCTGTTCGCTATGAGTTACTTCTTGCTCAACAGTTGGCCTGTTTGTGCAGGCTGGCTGATTAACTCGGATATGGATGCATCTTCGTTTGACATCCAGAGGGGTGTATTTGAAGGTCTGTATGTTGGTTCAATCGAAATTTTAGATGCGTGTCCGGGAGAAAGTGCAGGTGGAGATGTAGGAGTGCAAGACGACATCCAGTGCTTGTTTTCCGATCCCTTCACGAACTATGATTACTACAATTACCGAACCATTCGTGTAATCTGGAGTACAGTCCCGCCTTTGGTAGCACTAGAGGCATCTGGACCGAAGGCGGGTGTTTCTTATTTCGGCTCTGTCACATTCTCAACGCCCCACGTCTTTGCTACACTCAAAGCGGGTGCACAAACCCCATCTACGTTTTCCATGTACATCGAGCAACAAGCACGAGCTTTTGCAACCGGCATCACCGACCGAAGCTTTCCTTTCATCGATCAGCCCTCAAGAGCTTCTCTTCTCAACTTGCGTCCCGTCACATTGTCTTCATATGCTATTCTCCCTCGAGTTGCACCAGATGACGAAGCTATCAATTTACATCTTCAGCTCTATTCCCGGTGCAATAGTTCAGAGGTTGGCGTCACACTACTAGTCAAGTCATCCAAAGCTTGTTCTCAGCTACAAGCCTCGTTCTGGAATCCATTTCGCGACGAGACCAAGCAAGACAGCGAGCAAGATATTCAAAATGCGTGTTCTAGCTCTTGCTTCCTAGAATTTAGGCGACGCCTCAAAACGATGGTGGCAGAGTGCAGCAGGGCCTGGAAGGAGTGCCCAGAATCTTGCTTCTCCCCGCCTTCGCAGTCCTCCAATTTCACGGTGCACGCGGTGTCAGCGAAGCAGATTGTGGCAAGACGACTGCTGCAGAAACTAATCCACGCTGCGGAAGCGCTCCGTCGCACGAGCACCTACTGCGAAAAAAATCATTGGAATTCTCGGTGTACATCTATTTCACCTCGGTCAGACTCCATCACCAACAGGATCGAACGCGATGCGCGCATGAGCGAATATCTTCGCTCTTGCTCGATCTTTGTCTCCTCCTCGATCTCGGAAGAATGTGCTTCGATGCCAGGACTCAACATCATGCATAGTCCCTGGAATCCTCCCTTTTTTCTCGCCCCAGCGGACGTCGATCCTGACTCGGCCGAGTCGTCGATCCTGACTCGGCCTGACAACCTCACAACACAACAACTCATGGAGGTTGAGTGTCCTTCCAACTGTGCTCAAGGCGTTAACGACTACATATATGACGCTGGTAGGTGCCAGCATTGCTTGCTCTATGTGTCTGTGTCTGTACGGGCATCTAAGTCATGGGAAAGTCGCGTCTGCATCTTAATATCACGTTCTCACCTGTATTGAACTCCCGTGTCTCACCAGGATGCTGTATAGCGATTGAGAGTGTTGCTCTCAAGGCAAAATTTCGGACAAGTCAGTACATAGCGACGTCATGAAAAACGTTTGCCAGGGCACTGACGTTTGCGCATTTTTGTCAGGTATTTTGGAACGCAGTGTCTCACCCCCTACACTCAGACTTCGGTGTGACCTGGGCCAACGGTCAGCAAGAAGTATTTCACAGCCCTTCTCAAGTTTGCGATCACCTCCCGATGCGCGTGCATCAGGTCAGTCGAAGGCATCAAGCAGTAAGAACATGATAGCTTGCATTCAGCGAAGTCAGAAGTGCATGTGTGCTAGAGCGATTTGATTGCGCTTTGATTGCGCAATGCGTGTGCGATGTGCATGGATGTTGACACTGCTGAATGCAGAGTGGGTGGTTTCTGGCCAACTGCACCGTGGACGTGAAATGCGGCACCTTGAATTTTCCGTGGCCGTGTTGTACAGCCGAATCCCAACTCACAGGTAGCGGAATGCGCGCGAAACTGAAATGCATGTATCAATGTGAGAAGTCGCAAGCAGAATGTCATCAGTACCTTGGATTCATGAGCATACTATAGCACACGCACGCACAAGCGCACACTCAACACCTGCACCTGTCACAACACCAACAGGGAACACCTCTCAATGCGCAAACGGCATCCAAGAAAAGGCCGGAAATTGCCATTGCATGTGTGAACCCGGGTGGACGGGGAGCGAATGCAGCAGGCGGCATGCACATGTAGCAATGGACTTGATGCTCGTGGGGATCAGTGATCGGCTTTTCCTGATGGGTATGCAGCTCAGGCTGCGAACGGCTGTTGGTCAAGTTTTGAATCGACCTACGTATGTTGTCGAGATCGATAATTTTGCTGACATCAGCGGCCTTCCTGACACCCTAGCTCAAAGACGACACTGGAGTGAGGCAGACAGAATGGTGCGTGAGCAAGAGCCGCGCATTGAGATGCAGTTTCCGGTCGCTGAAGACAATCGGGAGACTGGAGCGACAGTTAGCGGAAATGCACATCAGCAACGACAGCTCGTGGAGGACAAACTTGTCGTGCGCATCCGTGTCCTGATGTCCACGGAACGCGATGCAATTCGCGGCGCACAGGTCCTTGTCGACAGTTTGTCATCTGGGACGCTTCTGCTCTTGCTGAGGTCCAAGGAGCTTGCCCGGGAGGTATCTTTTCTGGAGCCGCCCCGTGCCTACGACGCATTGGGTCGCGCCATTTGTGACAACGTCTTATACGAGTGTCCTCAGGAAGGCACAGGTGACTTGACCATGGATGATTCTGGCAGCAACATTGGTTTCCAACACTGGGCTCTCGTTGGATGGGCTTGCTTGTCGTTAGGCTTGTCCGTTGCCGCTGTTTTCCTTTGCGTGCATGCAAAAGCGAGCGGATATCACATCGACAAGTGGATGATTGCGGCGGTATTTCATGTCACCTGTCTTGCTCGAGGTCTATATCGCAGCGCATCACAATGTTTTAATTCCCGCACGGATCCCCACGCGGCTGCCAAACTGCGCTCGCATTTGGCAGAGCAAAGGCTCGACAGGCAGCAAGATGACGTGCATTCTGCCATGACGTTGCAAAATCTTCGTTTTGAGAAAGAGCAAAGCAGTCTTGGGCTCATTGGACACCGGAGTGCTGAGAGTACGGTAAAATTTACTCAGTTCTCACGGCGAGACCCAGCACTGGGCTTTCACCCTGTGAAACCAATACAGATGAGAGAAGCGACGCCTCCTGTAGAATCGTCTCTCAAGATGCCAGAATATGAAGATGGAAATAGGATTGAAGAATTCTTACGGAATCAGCACAAACGTCAACGTCACCCAGCCGTGCAAAAGGTCAGGGTAAGGGATTCCAATCACATAGAAGGGGGAGGAGAAGTAAACGTGGATCCTGTCTCGCTTGACCGTCTCATTGCTCCTCGCCTGCCGACGCATCCTAATCCTGATGAGGACGTCAAAATTGAAGGATCAGGCTCGCCACTCCGATGGGCGGATCAACGAAAGGCGCAGGATGAAACCTATTTCCCCCACAAGTATTCACTTGCCTCCGCAGCCCACTCAACCTCTCCCATGCCTCCGTTGATGAGCGGAAAGAGCAGCGGCATGTTCTCCAGTAGGTATTCGACGCCCGAATCAAAGCTCAGCAAAGTGATGTCAAGGAGAAGTGCGTCTCCTGTCGCCTGTGAGTCTTGCTACGAACATGCATTCAACGTACACACATTCTGCAATGCGTAGTGCTTTCTTGCAGCAATGCAAGCGCTTGTGTTTGATAAGGCTAATTTGTGTTCGGCGTGCACTTGTGAATGCGAAAACAACTTGCCTTTCAGCCCCGAGCGCCTTGGATCACAGAGCTAGTAGCCCCTTGATACCGCCTTCTGAAAAGCTCGTCGCGTCGATTCTGGTCTGCGTCAGCGGCTTATGCGTGCTTGGAGTCACTCGCGTTCCTAGGAGTCGCGTCTCGCTGGGAGAGCGACCTGCCTAGAGCATTACTATATACCAGCCTCCGGCCGTGTGAGAGATTAGCGCTGCGCTCTCATGCGCTCATCCAATCTTTGCTTTGATCCCCCATACTCCCGTTCTCTCCCTGCCTGCGTTTTGCCTGTATCAACTATGAGCAAGTCACATGGAAGACACTGAAAGAGACGCCATTGGATACATTACAGGGAATGCATATACCTGCGTCAAGGACGCGCCAGCTGTCACTGCCGCCTCTCGGCACAAACAATATGCAGACACGGGCATCAACACCCGTGCAATCCGTGAGAGCGTCTCTCTCCAGCAATCTGCTCGGTACAATCTCAGGGTCCGACAGCATTGGGGAACCACGCCGATCTTCTCTTCCGCCCCTTGGTCCGCCGCGTTCGCGTGCCGTGGCAACGGAGAAGCGTGCTAAAAACGCTTCCCTTCTGACACCTGGCGCCGGAGAAGCAAATTCATTGTCAGCGGTGCAGGGCCAAGCGCAAGATACGCACCACGCCGAGAAAGTGATGAATGAGGACGCACCGCAAGATACGCACCACACCGAGAAAGTGATGAATGAGGACACACCTACTCAGCCAGGTCGCGGCAGCTCTTCTGTGCTTGGCATGCTGCGGGCAGCGGCCAGAGATGGTATCGCTAAAGCGATGCCGGAGCCTTCTTTCTTCGCTCCTCAGTCTAGTCCGCATCCCCGTCCGCTTGAGATTTCCTCGGCGCTGCACGTGTCGGGTACGAGCAGAGAAGGCCTCCCAAACAACGAATCCTTGACGCTGCCCCATCGAGCGAGGCAGGCAGGGGCATCCGTCAGTGCGGCAAAATCGGTGAAGCGAGCTCCTGATTTTCAGCGTCCTGGCGGGCCTCCAAACACGATGGGCGAACGCAAAAGTAGCAGGAGCACAGTGTCAGGTACTGCTGGCGTGGAAATTGTTCTCGTCGAGGCGGGAAGGACAGCAAAGCCGGCTGGGGCGAGCGGAGGAGCGGGCAAGCCCCCGAGACACAGCAGCACTCCTGCAGATGCGCTTGCTACCATAAACATGTTACGCATGTTGGAAGGGACCACGCGCAAGGATGCTCGGGGGCAAGGTGACGCGCTTGACAGACGGAGTGGTGCTGTGGCTGAGGAAACTGCGACGCGGATCGGTGCTCGAGATTGCAGTGGAGTGAGCGAGAGTGGTCCTGCGAGTGTGACAGCAGGTGCCAGCATGACGCAGGTGCCATCAGAACTAGTAAGAGCGCCAGCTGCTGGTGGAGAGGCGATGAACGCGCAGGAGCAGGGAGGCAGTGGGCACTCGACGTGGCGGAGTGGGCCCATCTCGCCTGCAGCGCGCAGTGTGGCTGTTATGAGTCAACGCCTGGCGGTGTGTATCGATATACATATAAATGTATGTATGTATATATCTACATATATATATGGCGGTGTGTATCTATATATACATATATATATATATATATATATGTACATATACATGTATGTATGTACA
>Ga0115006_10002842_pt1 | contig 11591 bp, 9 predicted proteins | sample ArcOceMetagenome_3_FD_88943 | JGI IMG/M metagenome (GOLD analysis project Ga0115006, IMG submission 88943) | Marine eukaryotic phytoplankton communities from Arctic Ocean - Arctic Ocean- Svalbard ARC20M Metagenome | ecosystem: Environmental > Aquatic > Marine > Oceanic | place: Arctic Ocean...
CCACTGTTCTCGGCCGGCGGAGGCACCGCGGGCTGCACCTCCAGAGGCACGGCGGGCCTCGTGCGCGCCAAGCGCTCGATGGATTCGTGACTCGCGACTCTCGACTCGATCGACTCCTCGCCTTTTGCGCCAAGGCTAACGCCAGGCTCTGCGACGGTCTGCATGGACCCGACTGGCATGGTGTTCATCACGTACAGCATGGCCACCGTGAGCAGCAGCATCACGCCGTTCCATTGTCGCCACGACGTCGCCGCGAGCATGAGCATCCGCATGGCCCGTTGAACTAAATTTGCAAATCGAGTCTTCTCCAGATTGACCGATGGTGCGCAAGTCCAAGCACAAGACGCGCTTCGAGCAGCTGTCGCTGGCTAACGAGACCGCGTTGCCTGTTACGGCGTGCTCCACGCTGGGTGGCTCCTGTGCTACATACGGTCCTACGCTGTTGGGCTTCGTCGCCAGCGCGGCCGTCGGGCTCCTCCTCGTGAGCGCGCTGGCCACTGCACCAGAGCCTCCTCCTCCGCAGCCGCCACCCTACCCTCCTCCGCCGCCGGATCCTCCACCGCCTCCACCACTCCCTCCTCCACCACCACCTCCGTCTCCTCCACCTCCAGGCCCTCCTCCTCTGCCTCTACCACCTCCACCGCCACCGCTGCCAAGGCACCCGCCGCCGCCACCATCGTCTCCTTCGCCCAGCCCACCACCACCGTCGCCGCGTCCGCCGCCACCACCGTCGCCGCGTCCTCCACCACCTCCACCGCCGTGGATGGCGTACACCGCCGCAAGCATCAACAAGCGCTTCCGTCGCTCGCCCTTCCGCGGCGATCTGTGGTCGTCTGACGGGATGCTCGCGGACGCTGGGCTGCTGATACACATTCTCGACGGCTGGGAAGATAATGCCAACGGGCGCATGTGGGCTCCTGGGACCAACGGGCCGGGCGCGACCGACCAGTCGGCGTCCCTCGTGTGCGCTCAACAAAAGGTGGAGGGTCAGCGCATCCCGCTCTTTGGTGGCGCGGCTGCTGTGTCGGGAATCATCTTCAAGCCCGGGAGGACCAAGGTCAAATGCGGCAAGCCAAGCGACTCCTCCGGTAAGTGCCTCGCCTGGTGCGACCGCAGCCGGTCGAGCGCGAGCGTGCCTTGGTCTGAGGCCATAGACAAGCAATGCGCTTGGAAGCCGCAAGACTTTGGCGTGCAGCTCAAGAGGCTGGTCACGCACCAAGTGAAGTACTCCTACCTGTGGTACAACGAGATTATAATCGATGCACCTCATTGGCGGACGCATCTACCGGGTGCAGTCGAGGCCATCTTTGGCAATCGCGAGGCGCATCGCGCCTTCCTCGCCGAATTCCATCTCTCCGAGCAGTCTCATCCTTTCCTAGAGCTCGACTCGTTGGACTGGACGAGCCCGTTTCGAGAAGGCTCGTAGCCACGTTCCACGTTCGTGCGGGTAGCTTGACTAAAGTTTGGGCCTTGTAGGAGCACTTCTGCTAAAGCTCGTGCTTCAAAGTAGATTCAAAATTGCCGCACAGCATGCACGTGCAGACCCAATACTCAAATGATTACGACATGGAATACCAGAGCTAGAGGTGGAGAGATGCTGCGTCAAGATGATTGTGCGGTGGGAGCGGCGGAGCTCATCATGATGACGCTGGGGCGAGAGCCACCGGGACCAGCAGCAGCGCCGCGAGGGCGAAGCCGCAGTTGAGGACAAAGGGCAGCGTGGGCATGCCGGTGGCGGTACCCGTCACGTAGAGCTGCCCGTACACGAGCGGCCCGAGCACCTTGAGCCACGCCACCAGGTTCGCGCGGTCGCCGGAGAGCTGGCCCTGCGGGATGCCGAGACGCGACCCTTCGGATGTGATCATCGTCGAGGCGCCGAGCGTGCGCGCCGGGCCGAGCAGCCCGACGACGGCGCCGATCATCGCGACGCGCGGGACGCCGGTCGAGAAGCCCGCCCAGAAGAGGAGGGTCGAGGCCGTCGAGATGACGGTGAAGAGCTGCAGGCCGAGGCGCTTGATGAGCGCGCCGCTGATCACGTTGGCGATGACGCCCTGGATCGCGACGCCCGTGAAGAGCTGCGACACCTGCGCGTTGCTCAGCTTCCAGTGGCTCAGGCAGAAGACCTGCAGCGTGTCGCCCATGAAGAGCGGCGCGAGGCTGAGCGCCATCAGCACCGACAGCAGCCGCATCGCGCGGCTCGCCGCGAGGAGACGGGTGAAGGCGAAGGGGTTGAAGCTGCGCATCTGGAACGGGACGCGGTCGGCCACGGGCAGCGACTCCTTGATGCCGATCATACCGAGCAGCAGGCCGCACAGGCTGATGGTGGCGGAGATTGCGTAGCGGAAGCGCAGTCCACTCGGTAAGAGGCCGGAGAGCGCAACGCCGAGGCCGAAGCTGCCGTTGACGAGCGCAAAGAGGATGCCCGAGGCAGAGGCGAGCTTAGCTGGCTCCCCACGAAAGTTGTCGGCGAGGATGGCACCCGCGGCGAGGAAGAAGATGCCGATGACGAGAGACGCCACAAACTTGGAGAGCGCGACCAGCGCGACGGATGGCCAGACCGCGGTGGCCACATTGGATAGGCACGCGATAAGCAGCATGCCAATGAGCACCGGCTTCCGTCCGAGGCTATCCGTGAGTCCGCCGAAGATGGGCGACAGCCCGATCTCGGCGCCTGCGCTGGTCGTAGCCAGCGCCGTGAGCAGCCGCATCCCTCGCTCGACACCGAGCTTTTCCACCATGTAGGGCGCGGGTGTCAGCGTGACGAGCGAGATACCGACCATGAAGACGAACGCGGTCAGCTGCAGTGGCAGCGCAGGCGAGCGCGCTGGTGGTGCCGGCGGGCTCTGTGCCACGCCGCGGATTCGGGCGCCTCCGCCGCGAAGCCGCGAAGCCGCTGGCAGAAGTGGCTGGCGTCTAGCACATGCGCTGATCGTTGCTGCACGGGTGGTGTGGACCTGCTGCAGTGCCAGTGAGGGCGCTAACAAGCTTGCCAGGAGCAGGGTTGTGCGCATTGCTGCCCTCTCCTCCTCGTAGCTTGTCGGTGGCTCGTTCGCGGAAGCGACTCCCCGGCCTGAGGAGATGAAGCACCCACGCGTATTTAACTTATTCCCTACGCACCTCCTGAGGCGCATCTACAAGTACCGCGGCCGCTCGGTCCGCCGCCGTCGCCCCCTTCCGGCTCGCCGCCGAGCACCGCCATCTGCGCCGCCAGCTCGGCCACCTGCGTCTCGGCGCGCTCGTACGCCGGCGTGCCCGCGTGCCACAGCGCCTTGATCGTCTTCTCCTTCTCGACGATGTCGAGGATCATCGCGTGCTGCACGCGCGCCGCCTCGAGCCGCGGCGCGAGCGCGTCGGCCGCGCGGCCGCCCGCCGCCCTCGCCTCGGCGAGCTGCGCCGTCAGGCCGCGCGCCTCCGCCTCGCGCTGCGCGAGGGTCGCCAGGTTGGTCCGCAGCGTGCGCTGCTCCGACGGCAGCGCGTCGGGCCGAACATACGCGCCCTGCCCCGCGCGCGCCAGCTCGGCCAGCCGCGCGCGCGCCGCGCGCAGCTCGGCGCCCACCCTGGCGCGCTGCGCGCCCACGTCGGTCGGCTGCGCCGCCGCGGCCGACGTGCGCACCCCCGCGAGCTTCTCTCCGAAGCGGAGGGAGCAGACGCTCTCCTCGGCGTGGCCCGCGTCGCCGCTCACGTTGAGCACGACGGCGGTGCACGAGGGGCCGTCGAAGGAGGCGCGCAGCAGCATCGTGAGCGCGGCGTCGCGGTAGCTCACGTGCGGGCGCCGCTCGCGCAGCTCGTTGACGACGCGGCCGAGCGCCGTGAGCGATTGGTTGATGTTGGCCGCCTCCTTGAGCCGCGCGCCCGCCACCTCGGTCTTGGCGATGCGCTCCGACCCCGCCAGGTCGACGAACAGGAAGCGCCGCGGCCGCGCCCGGCCGCCCTCCTCCACCAGCGTGCACTGCACGCGCAGCAGGCAGTGCGAGCGGCTCGAGCGGTCGTTGAGGGCGTGCGAGTGAGCGACGCGCTCCGACTCGACGAGCCGCGCGAGCCGCGCCACGTCGGCCGGCGTGCGCAGCGGCCACAGCGCCTCGCCCTCGGTCCCGAACTCGCCGCCGCCGCCCGCGCCCGCGCCCGCGCCCGCGCCGCTCGCCGCCGCCCCCTCCCTGGCGCCGCTCGTCGACGGTGGCGCCTTGGACCGCCGCGGCACCCCAGGCTTCCTGCCGCCGTCCGCCGCGGCCGCCGGCTTCTTCTTGCCGACGAGCCCGCCCGTCTTCTGGAAGCAGTGGAAGCACGAGCAGCCGCTCGGGTGCACGCCGCCCACGATCACCACGTCGCCCGAGAGCATCGGGCCCTTGCCGATGTCGCCCACCACCAGGTTGCCGCGGCCGGAGCCCTTGCTCGTCCCGACCTTGAGCGGCTTGCGGCCGTCGAGCAGGTCGTACGCGTGCTCCATGTACACCTCGATGGCGCTGGCGTGGAAGCTCGCGCCCGCGAGCTCCGGCGCGCTGAGCAGCTCCATCATCGCCACGGGAAAGGCGCCCCAGAGCTCAGGCACGCGGCCCGCCGACTGCTCGAGCGAGGCCTCGGTGAGCGAACCCGTCGGGCCGAACATGGTGTAAGTTTTGCCCGAGCCCGTCTGGCCGTACGCCATGAGCGTGCACGAGGTGCCGCCACTCACAAACTTGCTCAGCAGGTCGCTCAGCACCGCCGTCGTCGCTGTCGCCTGATCCGAGCCCTCGATTACGCTCACCGGGAAGCCGAAGGTGGAGCCGCCGCACGCGACGCCGCCGCCGCACGGCACGACCGCGTCGCCGTTGGGCCGGACGCGCACGTGCACCGCGACGCTGCGCATTCGCCGGTAAGTATGGCTCAAAAAGTAACTTCGCCAGCACGGCGCGGCATAATTGCCACCGAGCTTGGACAGTAAAGCTTTACTGTCCTTCGCTCAATGGCGTCCATCGCTCCCTCAGACGCAGACGCGCAAGACACATTCGCTGCCACCTTCTCGGAGGACTTCCTGTGCTGCCCATGCACGTGCACGGCTCAGTGCTGCATCCCTTCGGCCATCTGCTGCGCAGTGCCTTGCCTGCTCCAAGGGCACAAGGATCTGAAGCGGCGCTATGGGCAGGGCTGCGTGGAGACAAAGTGGCGGCTCTCTCACTCGATCCAACAGTGGCTGCTCACCCATCCGACCTGCGGCGCAGTCGTGGGCTGCGGCGGCTGCTGCCTCACCCTGGCCAACCTGCACGATCTCAACTACCTGGGCGGGTCCATGTACCGCGGCTACCACGACCTCTTCGGGCTCAGCTTTGTCGCATGTGGCAAGGTGAGCTGAGAGCGATTCGAACTCGGCCTATCTCGACGCTCCCCCACGTCGACAGATCACGCGTTCGAATCGCGCCTGGACAGGTGCTCACGGCCGAGCCGCAGGTGATGGAGCGCTGCCTGACGGGCCCGATGGTGCGTGGTACGCACCTGCACTCCTACTATTTGCTGAGGGACGTACTGCCCACGTCGTCTGGCCCTCCTGCCGCGAGCCAGCGTGCGGTCGGCCAGTGCCCATTCGCAAAGGGCGACGACACCTTCCTGCTCTCGCTCGACAGCCTCGGCGAGCCGGACGAGCCGCATGCGCTGCTGCGAGGGCTGATGTTCGACTACCTCCTCGACGACGCCGCGGCGGCTCGCGCCGCCATGAGCGACGCCAACACGAGGGCGCTGCTCACGAAGTTCAAGGCGGCGTATGAGCAGCAGAGGGCCGCCGGCGAGTCCCTCTGGTCCGACCGCGAGCTGCCCGAGCTCGTCCTGCGCTGGGTGCACTACGCCCTCTTTGGGGTGCTGCTGGACTCTGCGCAGTACGAGACGCTGCGCCTCCTCTACCTCGCGGGCGACGGCTCCTCTCCGTCGGGCACCAAGTACCACTTCTTTCCGGGCGGCGGGCTCGTTGGCGGCCGCGAGACCGTCGCGGGAACTGGGCGCCGTATGAGCGAGCTGCGCGCCGCCGCCGTCGAGCTGTACGTGCGCTCGCCGGGGCTGCGCGACTACCGGGACGACGCGCCGCTCGGCAAGCGCGACTTTTGCGTGGCGATGCTCTCGATCATGACGCTCGCGGGGATCGCGGGGCCTCTCTCGGCGGCGCAGGGCCTCCTCAAGGGCCAGTGGCACGGCGAGGTCCCCGACGACTTCCCCCTCCCCGTGGACGACCGCGACAAGCTCCGATTGGTCGTGCTCGAGTCGCAGCGCCTCCGGCCGAGTGTCTTCGGGACCGCGCTCGAGCCGCGCACGCCCTTCACGCTGCAAATCGGCGGAGCGGCCGTGACCTTCCCTCCCGGCACGCCGCTCGTGCTCAACTACCGCACCGCCGGCACGCAAGAGTCGGTGTGGCACAAGCCGCGCCACTTCCTGCCGTACGAGCGCGCCGCGCAGCTCTGGGGGCCCCAGTCAAGCTTCTGGGCCTTCAACTCCGCCGGCGACAAGACCGGCGGGGACCTGCGGACGGGGCGCATGTGCCCGGGCCGTGACCTCGCACTCACCTTCCTGCTTGACCTGCTGCAGGTGCTCCACGGCGCGGGGCGTGAGCTGAAATTCAGGTTTCTGTTCTTTTTCTTTCCTTTATAGACTTGATCTTGCACAATCAGCATGCAGCACACAAAAACACTTCACGAGGCACAAACACTCTGCGTTCGGCTCACGGTCCGGGCGAGATCAGGCGACGCTAGCCGCGATGCCGCTAGGCAATGTGCGCAGCGGGGCCTTGGTCAGATCGACGGAGGCCTTGTCCTGCACGTTGAGCAGCAGCGACTGCGTGTCGAGGAAGACGCGGTTGCTCGACTTGGCGACCGTGCCCGCGATCTCGCGCGCCGCCTCGAGCTTGCGCAGCTCGATGAAGCCGGGGTTGTCGCGCACGGCGTCGCCAATCAGCTTGGCCGACTTGGCTTCTCCCTGTGCGCGGATGATGGTCGATTTTTTGTCTTGTGTCGCCTTCTCGACGAAGAAGCGCGCGCGCTCGGCCTCCTGCTGCGCCACCTGCTTCGCCTCGACGGCCGCCGTGTACTCTTTGCCGAAGGTGAGGTGTGTGATGGCGACGTCGTCGAGGATGATGTTGAACTCCTCGGCGCGCGCCGTGAGCGCCTGGCGGATGTTGCGCGACACCACCTCGCGCTGCGTGATCAGCTGCGACGCGTTGTACTTGGCGACCACCGACTTGAGCACCTCGTTGACGATCGACGGCAGCACGCGCTCGTCGTAGTCGGTGCTGAGCTCCTGGTAGATCTGCGGCAGCTTCTCCACCCTCGGCCGCGACAGCACGCGGAGGGTGATGTTGACCATCTGCAAATCTGCGGAGGGGAGGGAGCGGCGAGGTGGTGTGCTCAGCCATACGCGTCCCATGCACAGCCCACGTACGCGGCGGGCGGGAGCGGGCCCGTCACTCACCGTGGCTGCCCGTCATGGCCTGGATGATCCGGGGCCTCGCACGCACGTCGTACACGATGGGCCGCTGGAACCACGGGACCATCAGGTGCGTCCCCTCAGCACGCACGCCCTGCTGCACGCCACCGAAGCGGTGGAACATCACGGCGCGGTGGCCGCCCTCCACGTTGAAGATCATGTTGCCGCCGCCGTAGGCCACGCCGGCCAACCCGAGCGCGCCGACGCCGCCCATTTTCATCATCGGCCCACCGCCGCCCTGCGGGATGCGCTGCGCAAGGCCCTGCAGAATCTCCTGGAATCGAGCCGCCATTTAGTCCTCTCCGATGCGAGGATAGGAATGCGACGGTCTCACGCAAGTGCCACGACAGCTCAGACCATCATGCCTGATGTCTGGTGGTGTAGCCCCTCCCAAGCTTTCTGGGCTCATCTCAGCATATACGGCGCAACGCGATATTGGAGGTTACAGCGAATTCTAGGAAGTCCAAAATTTGAAACCCAATTAGCCCTCGATCACTAGCTCGCCACCCCGCGCCACGAGGTGCTCCTCCATCTCGTCCATGGCAGAAAGCAAAGCATCGGCTTGCGCATCATTCCCTTCTTCCACAGCGTCTGCGTCGAAATCTTCCGTCGTGGAAACCGTCAACTTGCGCAACGTGGGGCAGTCCTCGACGAACTGCAAGAGCGCCGGCGTAGCGGGCTCGAGCAGCGCCTCGCAATACGGGCAGTCGAGCTCGATGAGGCGGGGCGCGCGGGCGGCAATGAGCGGCAGCACGTTGACCGTGAAGGTCTGGGTGTTGGGCATCGAGAGGCACTCAAGCCGCGGCTGTGCCTGCATGTCAGAACACGGGGCAGCGGAGTCACTTCAAGGGCACACGGCTTTGCAACCGACAGGCGAAGGCGATTCTGACGAGCTGCTTGCACCTCGAGCAGTTGCGCCACGACGGCGTCCGTGAGGCGCGGCAGCGCGAGGTCGTAGTCGCTCAGTTGGAGGCGCTTGAGCTGGCCGCTCGGCAGCGCGCGCAGCATCGCCAAAAGAACGGTCTCATCGACCAAGGAATCGTTGAGGTCGAGCGCGGTCAGGTTTGGGCACGCGCGCATGAGGGCGCACGTGGCTGCGGCGTCATTCGTAGTCAGATTCAGCGAGATCGATGTGAGCTGCGCCGCCGCCGTGGCCAGCACGCGGGCTTCCGCGACCGTGAAGTCCTTGTACGTCTTCAAGGATGTGACGCGCGGGCAGCGCCGCAGGACGTGGGCGATGTCAGCCACCTGAAAGGACTCGCAGATGATCTGGTTGAGCTCCGTCAGGTTCTGGAAGTGCGCAAGCGCGCGGATGGGAAGATTCGCCCGGTGGAGTGTCAGGCTCTCGAGACTGGGGCAGTACGAGCTGAGAGTCTGTGCCAGCTCCATCGTCAGCGGCTCGGAGCGCCACTCGCTATTGATCCTTGCATGGATCAGTTCTGCGCGGCGCAGAGCTGGGTCATCGAGCGAGATGTCGAGCTGCTTCAGGGTGGGCACACGTCGGCAGCATTCGATGATGTCAGGCATGTGGAAGGCCGAATTGCACAGATGCAGACGCAGGCTGACGAGGTGAGAGCAGCGAGCGAGCAGCCCAGGCAATGTATGCGCGTCGAAGCTGGGCGCCTTCTCTGCGTCATCGTCCGGATCGTGGTGGTAGAGGATGTCGAGGTGGCCGAGCCGTGGGGCGAGCGTATGCACCCACGCAGTATGAAGAGGACGGCGGCTATCTAGCCGGGTCCCTCTGCCTTTGGTCCGTCGATCGATCTCGGGGATTGGAATCCGCAGGTATGCTGCACGCCACCACTGAGCGATAGCACGCACCCGCAGCAAATCGGTGAGGGAGAATGCGCCCAGGTGTGGAAGTAGGTGGAATTCGATGATGTCCTCGGGCAGCTCGTCGAGTCCGATGGCGAAGGACGACTTGGAGACCTTCATGAAGTAGCTAACGGCCGACACTCCTGGCCGCTTGCAATGACACTCCCTGGGCGGCAAAGACAGAGAGAGAAGACTTGGAAAAGATCTCCGCCGTGTGCTGGTGTCACCCCCCCCGCCATGAGCAATATGCGCGCGTCCGGGCCCACCGTTGCACCGACGTGGTGTGTGTCAGCCAAATCAGTCATTCAGTATTTGTGAACAGTGAAGGTCCGCGCTACTATACACCGGCCGACGTCGCGTTCGTCGTGACGAGCGCCGAGAGCGCCTGCTTCTGGAAGCCAAACTTGGCGACGAGCGTCTCGAGCTGGCCGACGCGCAGCGTCTGCTGGAAGCCGGAGCCCTCGTGGTCGCACTCCTGGCAGTTGCCGCCCGCGGCGGCGAGGCAGCCCTTGCAGAAGGTGTGGCCGCACGGCACGCACGTGCTCGGCTCCTTGAGCAGCTGCATGCACGACATGCACGTGAGGCACGCCTCCATGGCCTCCTCGGCCTGCATGACCTTGCTGACCGCCGAGCTCAGCTGCGTCTCGCGTGCCGCGACACGCTTGAGCCGCTCGTCGAGCTCGGCGAGCAGCGCCTCGCGGTCTTGCTTGGCCTGGCCGCGCGCCGCCTCGAGCGCCTCCTCGCCGATCTGCTGCGCCTCGGCAAGCGCCTTCCGCGCCTTGTCGGCCGACGCCGTCATCTCCCTCAGCTGATCGCGCAGCCGACCGTTGTCGGCCTCGAGCGGCGCCACCTTGGCCTCGAGCGCCGCCCGCGCCGCCTTCTCGGCCCTCGCCTCCGCCTCGGCCGCCGCGAAGCGGTCGTGCAGCGCCGCCAGCTCCGAGCGCAGCCGCTCGCTCGCGTCCGCCGCCGCGTCCGCACGCCCGCGCGCCGCCGCCAGCTCGTCGTCGGTGGCCGAGGCCGAGCCCCGCAGCTCGTCGAGCAGCGCCTCCGCCGCCGCGAGCCGCTCGCGCAGCGCCTCCGCCTCGCGGCCGCGCTCGTCGGCGCTCGCCTCGGCCCGCGCCGCCGCCTCGGCGCTCGCCTCGGCGCGCGCGCCCGCCTCGGTCGCCAGCGCGGCGGCGGCGGCGCCGTCGCGCTCGGCCGCCTCGAGGCGCGCCGTGAGCTGCTCCGCCGCCTGCTGCACGCGCTCGCACTGCGCGCGCACGCGCTGCACCGCCGCCTCGCCGTCGCCCTTCTCGACCTCGAGCTGCTTCTTGAGCGCCGCCTCACGCCGCGCCGCCGCCTCGAGCCGCTCGCCCACTCCCGACGAGCCGGCGCGCGCGCGCGCGAGCTCGCCCTGCAGCGTGGCGATCTCGCGCGACGCCAGCGTCCCCGCGCGCGCCGCCTCCGCCTTGGCGCCCTCCGCCGCGCGCTCCGCGCCGGCCACGCGCTCGGTCACCTCGGCATGCCGCGCCTCGAGCTGCGCGAGCGCCGCGCGCAGCGCCTCAGCCTCCTGCCCGCCCTGCGCGCGGTGCCTGCGCGCCGCGTCGAGCTCACGCGTCGCGGCCGCCAGCTGCGCCTCCAGCTCCTCCGCACGCCGTGCCGCCTCGCGCTCCTTGCGCTCGCGCGCCGCCGCGCCGTCGCGCGCCTGCCGCTCGGCCGCCGCGCCCGCCGCCGCCGCCTTGTCGGCGGCGCGCGCACGCAGCTCGGCCTCCTGCGCGCGCCGCTCGAGCTCCTGTACGCGCTGCTCCGCCCGCGCCAGCTTCTGCTCCGCCGTGTCGAGCTGCGCGTGCAGCCGGCCGCGTTCCTCGGCCGCCCTCTTGCCCGCGTCCTGCTCGGCGTCCTGCGCGGCCGCCTGCCGCGCGCGTAGGTCGGCCTGCAGCGACTTGACCATCACCTGCAGCGCGCGCACCTCGGCCTCGCGATCCTCGTCGGTCGCGCGCAGCCGCGCCAGCTCCTCGCGCTCCCTGACCGCGATGCCCGACAGGTTCTCAAAGTTGCGCTGGATGGCGTCGACCATCGTCGCGCGCGCCTCGAGCTCGACGCGCTGCTCGTCGATGCGGCGCTGGAGCGTGTTGATCAGATCCTTGTCGGCGTCGCTCAGCGCCTTGAGCTTCGACATCTTCATCGCGAGGTCGCTCGTCGACGAGCCGTGCTTGTTGGGCGCGTCGGCCGCATTGTTCGCCGCCGGCCTGCCGAAGCCGGCGTCGCGCACCTCCTTGGCCGAGGGCGACGGCGAGAGCGGCGACGGCGGGTTGTCCCGCCGCTTCTCCTGCAGCTCCTTCAGCTCGCGATGTCGCGAC
>Ga0115006_10002843_pt1 | contig 11588 bp, 14 predicted proteins | sample ArcOceMetagenome_3_FD_88943 | JGI IMG/M metagenome (GOLD analysis project Ga0115006, IMG submission 88943) | Marine eukaryotic phytoplankton communities from Arctic Ocean - Arctic Ocean- Svalbard ARC20M Metagenome | ecosystem: Environmental > Aquatic > Marine > Oceanic | place: Arctic Ocean...
CTCCAGTATACTGCATATCGCTATAACTAACAACCTTCTGCTCGTCGCTTCGCTCCTTGCTCCTCGCTTCACTCGCGCAGGTGTTCCTAACGCTCTCATCCTCCATGAATGACAGACTAAACAGCCTCCCCGAGATAACAGCCTCCATAATCTCCCGCACCCCCCCCCCCTCCCCCACCATCAAGTACATCTGGGACGTCCTCCAGGCCAACCTTGGGATGCCGATCCTAATAATGCGGTCCCTTTCGTTCTATGTCCTCTTTCTCTGCTTCCTGACCGTCATACCTGGGTTCCTTAACAAGGCAAGCGCGAGGGTTTTGAGGTGGCCTATACTCCTCACCACGTACTTTCAGATCGCCGTGGAGCTCTCCCTTTACGCCATCCTCCGCATGTTCATCAAGTTCATGGAGTTTCTGTTCCAGAGCGGCACGCACAGGAGGATGAGGAGGGAGATTTGGGAGAGCGAGGATTACGAGGAGGTGAGGATGAGGAGCGGCTGGAGCGAAGCGACAGCAGCATATCGCCCACAACTAATAATCTCCCGCTCGTCGTTTCCTTCCTCACCGCCGCTTCTCTCCTCACCGCCACTTGCTCCTCACCGCCGCAGTGGTTGATGAGGACCAGGAAACTAGACAAGAGCCAGGGGAGGGACTGGTGGCAGAGGACAGTGTCGGACGACGTTTCTTCCAGGTACAACTGGGCATTCATTAGGGAGCTCATGAAGGACCTCAAGGAGGCCAGGCAGTCTGACGACCTCTCCCACGCCATTGGGGTGCTTAACCACTGCACGAGGAAGAACGTGGGCGGAGTCATGTCCAACGAACTCTTCGCGTTCACAAACAGCGGCGAGCCGAAATTCATCGTGGGAGATTTCGTGGAGGAGGTATGCGAGACGATACGCTGGATAACAGACAGAGTCATTACGGAGGACGGCGGTTTGGGGGGACAAGAAACAAATTTTGAGGCTGAGGTCGCGGCTGCGAGGTGAGGGCAGGCTGGAGCGAAGCGACAGCAGTATATGCCCACCACTATAACTAACAACCATTCCACTCGTCGCTTCGCTCCTCGCGCTTGGCTACTCGCGCTTCGCTCGCGCCCTTTGCTCATCGCAGCCTTCTCAACTCCCTCACGCTTGGACTGCTTGGTGACCCCGGTACACCCACCAGCGGTCATCATCCCCTCGCCGCGGACGAGCCCCCATCCACGGACTCTCCCTCCTCCCCCTCTCCTCCAGCGCCCTCCTCCTCACCTCCAAAGAAGAAGAAGAGGACAAAACAGGAGGAAAGACAGTTCGTGGAGCAGGTCCTCCGTCGCGCCCGCGCCGCATACGGCCGCACCGGTCTCTGTCTTAGCGGTGGTGCAGCCATGGGGACCTACCACTTTGGTATAGTGAAGGGCCTTTTCGACCAGGGTATCCTCCCCCACATCCTCTCCGGAACGTCGGCGGGGGCGGTCGTCGGAGCGTTCGTGGGAACGAGGACGGACGAGGAGATAGAGAGGGACCTTACACCAGAGACGCTTGAGTTAAGGTTGAAGAGGTGAGGGGGAGCGAAGAACGCGAGGAGCGAAGCAACGACAACGGGTCGCCTATCTCTCTTCAAAAAAGAACCTATAGCTCGTCGCTTCGCTCCTCGCCATCGCTACGCTCCTCCCGTATACTACAAAGCATACTAACAACCCTTGCTCGTCGCTTCGCTCCTCGCCCGCTCCTCGCCCGCAGCTTCGGGAAGGGTTGGATCGACTTGCTGACCAACCTTTACATGCAAGGTACGCTGTTCGAGAACGAGTACTGGATGCAGCAGATCGCTTGGTTTGCAGGGGGGGACATGACGTTCGCCGAAGCGTACAAGAAGACCGGTCGCATTCTCTGCATCACGCTTTCTGCCGTCACCAAGAAGGCACCCCCAGTCCTCCTTAACTACGTCACGGCCCCAAATGTTACCATTGGGAGCGCGGTGTGCGCGAGCGCGGCGGTTCCCGGGTTCGTGAAAGCCATGAGACTCAGGATTAAGGACGAGAACGGGAAGGTTCACATGCAGGAGGAGAACAAGGACCAGCTCTACTTTGACGGTAGCATAGACCAGGACATTCCGACGGCTGGACTCGCCGAGATGTTCAACTGTCAGTTCTTCCTCGCCGCCCAGGCCAACCCCCACATTGTTCCATTCCTTTACAACTCCAAGGGCGACGTTGGTCGTCCCTCCCGTTGGTCTGTCGGCTCAAGGGAAGACAGTTGGAGGGGAGGGTACCTTCTTGCCGCTTTGGAGCTCTACCTAAAGTACGATATGAAGGCAAAGTTCAACTTCCTTGGCGACCTTGAGGCTGCCGTAGGGTTCACGGGAACGCTCATGACCCAGAACAACTGGGGCACGACAACTGGGGGAAGGGCGGAGAACCAGACGACAATGGTGCCCCAGGTCGCGTTCCAGGACTACTTCAAGCTCATATCCGATCCTAAACTCAACGATCTCTACAGGTATATGCGGGGCGGCCAGATAGCAGCGTATGAGAAGACCGCGTTCATGAAGACCCACTACTCTATAGCCCACACCCTGAACGAGTGCCTCGCAAAGTTGACAAAGGACCCATCTAACGTTCCCGCCGAAGCCATCCACAACCGTGCCGTCATTCGCCGCAAGAGATCCATTGGAAGACCCCTACCCACCCCCACAATCCTAGGTTCTCCCCAAGCTGCTTTCACGTTCTCCGGGGTTGGGGGTTACAAGAAAATAGAGGAGAACGGGGAGATGGACAACGGGGACAACGAGGTTGAGGCCAAGTACGCAACCCCAAGCTTGGTTAAGAGGACGCCAAGTGAGAACAACCTTATGAAGGGCCAAAGAAAATAGCACACATTTTCAAGAGAAAGTATGTCTCTTTTTGTAAATCTGCCGATGCTGACCCCCCCCCCTAACCCCTTGCCTAATATTGTCCCAAAATCCCTCCCTTTATCACCTACCTAAGTCCCGGTTCCCCGAAGCTAGTCCTTTCGAACTCAGGTTCATCGAAGCTGCTCCTCGCCTTGCTCGTCCTATGCAAAAGTAGATCAAAATCGATGAACGATTCGTAGTGACTAACCGCTTGGTCCACCCTGCTAGTATCGTCGATGTTTAGTTTGGGTGTGAAAAACTGCATGCTCTCCATGGCCTTGTAGGTGGACTCTGTAACGTGTAGAACGGGTGCATTAAGGCTCTCTATCATGTCGCGGATCTCGGGGAATAGGTCGTATCTTCCCTTGCGGCCGCATAGAACGAGGGCGGACTCGAACTGCTTACCCTCCGCCATCTTCCTCTGGAACTCACCCAGGAAACCAAGGACTATATCGTTCCTCGTTACGTGGGTAACGTACATGGTCCTCGTGGGCTTCACCCTGAGGTTCTCAAGGAACCTCCCGAGGGAGGTGGTAACGAGGTTGATCTCCGTTACGTTGTAGTGCCTCCAGCGGTGCTGCGACGAGCGAAGCGAATCGCAAAAAGGGTTAGGTTTAGGGACGAGAATTATTGCGATGGTTATGGAGGAGGCGTATCTTGCACCGAAGCACAAGTGCGCGCAGTTTTGGTCGCTAGTGATTGCGTTGCCAGCTCGTCGGTTCGCTCCTCATTCAATCTCACCTCGTGACCAGAGAGGAGCTCTGTCTCAAACAACTTCTCAAGATCGGCGAGGGCGGGACAACCGAGGAACGGCTTGTCAGGTACGACTCCCAGGAGGGGTACCCCCCAGTTGTTCTTGAGTAGCTGCGATGAGCGAAGCGATACGATGGAGAAAGGGGTTGGGTTGATGGTTGAGAATTATAGCAGTAGTTATTGTGGAGTCGTATCTTGTACTGAAGTACTCGCGCGTGTGGTTTTCACCGCTTGCGGTGGCATTGTCAGCTGTTCGCTTCTCCAGCCCCTCGTCAATTCTAACCTTGCTCATGTAGTTCTTAGTCTGGTCGATTTTGTCTGGCATAACCTTGTTGATGACAACCCCGGCGATCCTAACCCCGTTGGACTTGCACATGTTATAGTTCAAGTCAAGGTCGTCGAACGCGCTCCCAACCCCTCCGTTCGCGACGAGTACCATGTCGGCCCCTACCATTGCAGCTACCTGGGCGTTGTTGGCGTTCACGCAGCTCCCTACCCCTATATGACCTGTGCCCTCGAGGAGCATCATGTCGGTTATCGGGGCCTGGGCGTTGAAGGCACCGTGAATCGCGCGGAGCTGGTCGTGGCGGGATACCTTAGAGGGGGAGAGGAGCGAAGCGACGAGTAAAAGGGGGTTAGTTACAGTGATGGATGGTATGATGCTGTCGCTTCGCTCCAGCCGACCTTCGCTCCAGCCGTTCTTCGCATCCTCTCACCTTGCCGTCTATGTAGTCCCTGGTGTACCCAGGTGGTATAATAACAGGTGACATGTCCTTGTAGTCAAGGTGGTGAAGTTTAAAGTGCTCCCTAACCAGCTTAACGTCCTTATCGACGCGAACCTCCTCGCCCGTTTCCTGGGACTTCACAGTGAGGTGCTGCTGACCGACGGGCTTGATGAAACCAACGTTCTCAAAGCGCTTCTTTAACCCTGCAGTGAGAGCTAGGGATACGGACGTCTTACCTACATGTTGACGGGTTGCGGCGACAAAGATAGGACGATGCAGGTGGTTTGCGGCATTTGCTGACATTGTAGGAGTGAGGGTAATTTCTAGGGTTACAGAGCTTTCGATTCTTGAGATTGGCGCCTAATGAGGTGTGGGATACTTTCACTATTTATTGATAAATGCAAATTTTATGTGGTTGCTGTGTGATGTGCGTGTATAAAAAGTGAGGAAACCCTAACTAAGTGACTGTGAAAGTGACAGTAAGAGTCTAATTTGCTTTTTGCTGCCTCAAATCCAAAATCCAAAATTTCCTCTCCCCATTAGGTTACGTGAAGCAATTTGAACCAATACTCCCAACCGCAACCTTCCTAGAATGAATTTCACTACACCACAAACGGCTCTAAACTCTTTAATCATCCGTCAGCCCCCCCTCCCGGCGGCAGTGACCACTTCCGCAACCAAATTACTTGACCCTCTGATTAACTCATCTACGGGTACCCCTACCCCTCTACCTCTACATCTAATTCTATTACTATTATCCAACCCATCCTCACGTTGGGAACCAATAGCAGTAGGATTAACTCTCCTAGTACACATTTACGATACTGGTGAGATGAAGGAGTACGATGATGATGAAGGTGGACTGGAGAAGAAAGCCGTCGAGGTTGTTGGGGAGTGCAACGAGCACCAGGAACCAAGGGTGAGGACCCTGAGTGCGGAACTTTTGGAGAAGGTCTTTGCACAGGTGAGGGCAGGAGGAGCGACGCGACAATAGACTGCTCATCTCAAATTTCTTTAGAACTCGCTTCGCTCGTCCTATAACTAATAGTCCCCTCCACGCCCACTTCACCCCCCCCCTCCCCACCTCTCCCTCCCTCTCCCCCAGACCTCCAACCCTTCCCCCCTCTTTGCCACAGTCTTCCCAAGTGTGTGGTCAGGGGTAGCTAACAACTACAAAACAAAGAGGGCCGTCTCCGACCTAAAGTCCGACCTCAAGGACCTGAAAGATCCTTCCATCAAGAACGTCGAGGGCCTGGCATTGGACGACACAAGCGGTTGGAGAAACCTCGAGACGTCCCTCGTCTCCTACGACTACATCGTGAAGGGTTTAGGGTCGACTTTCTGGCTCCCCGCCCCCGTCCCTGGGGACGTCACGGCGTTCCTGACCGTCGAGAACCTTAGTGTGCTCGGGTACTGCTGTACGCAGCACATCAACAGGCACGTGAGGGCAGCGGCAATGGCGCTACTCACTACGATATGCGACCTCGCATCCCCCCCCTCCCCCCCCTCCTGCCCCCATGTTTTCTTCGACCAGGTCCTTAAGGTTCTCAAGGGCAGCCTTTCAGACAACTGGAGTCAGGTCAGGATGGCGGCGTCCGTACTCTGCAGATCGTACCTATCAGCGCTACCCCAAGACATGAGGGGTGGAGCGGACAAGGTTTTGGTTCCTTTCATGAGCCTCAACAGGTTCTACCTCGCCGAAGGCGTCCGCCTGTACTCCCAGGAGACTTGGAAGCAGAAGGTCCCCAACGGCAAGGACGTCCTAGAGTTGCACCTCCCCTCTGTCATCCGACACTACGTAAAGGCACTGGACGAGGACAACCACGTCGTACGCGAGTCCGCGGCACTCGCCATCGGGGAGGTCGTTGAGAAATTCGAGGCTGAAAAGGTGTCGCCGCACCTCATGATCATCAAGGAGAGCGTAAAGGCGGCGTTCTACGACGAGAGCTGGCCGGTCAGGGACAGGGCGTGCGTGTGCCTGAGCCTCATTGGGAAGAGGTGGGAGGTTGACGACGAGGTTTGGGGGCTCATTGAGAACAACCTTAAGGACCAGATTTGGAGCGTCAGGGAGAACGCAGCGTGGGGGATGGTGCAGTGTTTGGAGAAAAGGCCTGAGAAAAAGGACGACGTTATCAAGAAGTTCAAGGACGACATAGGGAACGCTAAGAATGAGCCCAAGAGGAGTAAGAAGGACGTGGAGAGGGAGGCAAACGACCTCGAGAGGCACAGGAACAAGCAGCTCTACAGCTGCGGGAGCCTCGCCCCTAAGCTCCACAAGTCAGCCAACAGGGTCGCTGGCTGCTCCGACTGCATGATAACCCGTCCGACGAGGGTGTGGGAGATCAGCGACGGGTGCGTTTATCTCCTCATGCACGTGGCGACGGAGGGGGTCGTGGGGGAGGAGGAGATCGTTGGGATGATGGATATGGCTATTGACGCTACTAGACACGAGGAATACGTGGAACACGAGAGGTGAGTCCAAGCGAAGGGATGGGCGAAGGGGTGTCCAGTGACAACACTATAACTAACCACCTCCCGCTCGTCGCTTCGCTCCTCACCGTAATAGCTTGAAGACAACTGTGCTCAAGACTTTCAACAAGGTTTTGGAGAGCAAGGATAAAAAAATCTTCAAGAGGCACTACTGCAACCTCTTCATATCCACCACACTGGCTTGGTGCGGGGGGGGAGGGAGCGGAGATGGACTCGGCAACCTCATGATGTTCGAGGGCGAGAGATTGATCAAGGGTATCATGAAGCTCCTGGGGGAGGCCATATTTTGGGGCAGGATCGAGGAGAACTGCGGTTTCGGCGGAAGGGAAATGGTAGACACAATCGTTGGGAGGGGGGGGATTGGGGGCATGGGAATGATGCCACCAAGGCCAAACGGAATGGGAGGAGGAATGGGAGGAGGGAACATGCTTCCGAGACCACCAGTTGACGTCGCCGCAGGAGTTAAGGGGTTGAGCTTTGGTGCCGGCGAGAGTTTTTAGGGGAATAATAGGAAATGATTCGCATCAAACCCTTCGTTGTATTATATCAAGCTGAACTCTTCGCTCGACTCTTCGCCTCCAACGCCATCGCCTTTTCCATCTTACCCGCCTTGGCAGCAAGCTGACCCCCCTTCGCGTACATGCTTTTCGACTTCTCATCTTCCCCCTTTGCGCCGTATGCATCACCAAGAATCTCATAAACCTCGAAAAGTTCCATTCCAACCTCCTCTTCATCATCATCGTTAGCGGCATCGTTATCACCATCGCCCCAGTCCTCAGCCTCGTCGTCGCTTTTGACAAATTTGGGAAGGAGCCACTGCAATGAGCGAAGAGAATCGCGAAAAGGGTTAGGCGAGGAGTGAAGCGACGAGTAAGAGGGGCTTGATTTATCATATAAACAGCATTAAGCAGCTTGCTACGCTCGCTGCCTTCCCTCATCTCTTCGCCTCACCTCCTCTTCGTCGTCCTCCGGGTAGTAAATCCTCAGAGTCCCATCCGCTCCGACCTCCTTGATCTTGGCATCGTACCAGCTACCCCCCCCCCCGTACGCGCATTTTACCTTGTCTCCGACTACAAACGTTGCCTTCTCTTCCTCCTCCCCATCCCCGCCCTTTATTTTGAGCAAAATCTCGCAAAACTTGATCTTCTTATCTGCCTCGCATTCTGTGTACTGCAGTAGGATATGAATGGCGTCCTTCGCAGCCTTGGATCCTTCCTCATCATCGCCTTGTTCCGCCGCCCTTTCTAGGAGCCCGACGGCTTCTTCCTTCCCGAACTCCGAGCTGAGGCCGTTGGAGCTCAAAACGTCTTCAATGCCAGCACACACATCGTCAGTTTCGAGGTCTATCATGCACCTGGCCAAAGTAACGAGGGCGAAGCCGTTGTTGTACATGGCACCCATGCAAACATGAAAAAAGGCGGAGTCGAGGTCGATCAGGTCGTTGTCGTTCTCGTTGAATCGCCCAGTGCCGTAAAGATGGGCAATTTCCAAGTGAACCCTGCCGAGAATTGCCTTGGTCCCAGAGTCAGGCATGAAAATTTCATGGGGAATTCCGCGGCTGTCCAGCTCTGACGTGTTGATCTTCTTCATGTATTCGAAAGGTTCAGAGGGAGGGTTTACTCCCTTGTTGATATATCCCTTCACATAGTCTTCAACGCTCGCGCTTCTTAGCCTGGTCTCCAAGGTCTGCTCTTGGAGAAGCTCCGTGATGGAACTTCTGAGTTTCTTGGAACCTTTCTTCCCTACGAACTCAGTCTTTTTCCTCATTTTCCCCTTCTTCTTTACGAGCTCCATGGCATCCTTGGTCTGCAATACCCTCGACAATTTGCGTTGGTCAGCCTGGAAGGCGATCGACTTCTGCGATGAGCGAAGCGACGAGTAGAAGGTGGTTAGTTGTGCGAATTTGCGGTATGTTGCTTTAGCTGTCGCTTCGCTACTCCCTCGCCCCCCCTCACCTTCCTTGGGGACCCTGAGGAGGACGCAGGGGCAGGGGGAAGGTCAGGAACGGAGTCTGCATCATCTACCGCACCATTGACCCCTGCCTTCGCCTTCTCCTGAGCAAGCTTCTCCTTCCGTGAGAGCTCGAAATTCGGAATACCGAGGGCAAAGGCAAGGTTAGAGTGCTCAAAAGAATGGAAGAAGAGGGCAAATCCCCTCAGTCCAAGGTCAGCCTCCCCGAATTGAAGGTCCAAGGAGTGCACCTGAGGGTCAGTGTAGAGATCCCCGACCCCCTGTACGTCAACCACCATCCTCGTGCCCTTTGAGGCGTAGAAGGAGTAGGCAGAGAACAGCTGAGGGGTAAGGCGGCTCATGTCCTTGTCCACGAAGCCGCTGTTGGTGTTATGTTTGACGTATCCGACCCCGTACTCGTCAGTTCCTTCAATGAACCTCTCGACCGTCATGACAGGGGATTTGGGACGGTCAACAAACTCAATTGCGTAGGCCCTTATGATGTGTATCTTCTTGGGAGGGTTTGAGGAATTGAAAGCCCCAGCCCAGTGAGCAGCCTCATACTGAAGCTTGATGTCCCCAAAGCACGCCTCTCTTCCCTCAGGACTCGTGTTAATGCTGCCATCCTCAGTTTTGTAGGATTTGGCGACATAGTTAGGCGCCTGGTTCCAATCAATCTTGTGGTAAGCGTGATTTGTCGCATCCGAGGGCAACTGACTCAGCTTCTTCATACGGTAGCACTGCCTCATAGCCCCTTCATCAAAGGGCTTAGATTGGATCCTCACAATCGTTTCATCTTGGCGCCATTCATCCTTATGAGGATCATAGACGTGTCTCTTGATTCTCTCGGCTTTGATTTTTGCCATATCATGCTTCGCCCAAACGTCCTCCTTGCCAACGACATTCCTTGCAATGCTCTGTAGCTTCTTCCCGAGTGCTCGCTTCCCAGGGGAGAGAGTGAAATGGCTTGGTATCACCCCAGGAGATCCAACATCACCCAAATGAGGAGGAGAGGGGGGTACGGGCCCGGAGGGCGGAGAAGATGGCACATGTGATGGATCCATAAAAGATTGAATCTTTTGCTGCTGTTGCCCATGCTCTGGACCCACTCCGGACTCACTATCCCCCTCCCTCCTCATTTAGAACAATAATAATGCTCTAAGACGTCAGAAAGTCTTTAAATTGTCACAGCCACGAGTTAGGTACGATTCGTAGGTTCCAGTATCAAAACCTTTCTTCGCGTGTCTTAATAAACCAATCGCTAATCGGCCTTTTCTTAATGACTTCTTTTACATTTTCTCTCCTGTCGGTCACTTTCCATTAGCCAGCCATGTGCAAGCCTGATATTGGTGATGGTTACGATTCTATCGCTACACCGCTTCCTCTAAAGAAACGAAGCGCACCTAGACTTGCTTTCGACTGGGTTATTGGAGCCATCAGCCATGTGTTACACCTTTGCCTGTGCTTCACCGTAATGCTCGGCCTCACTCTTGTTGAATTCCCCCTGTTGGTCTCAACTTGTGGACGTGAAACTTGTATACCCGGGCTTCCTGCTGCTAGTACAATGAAAGAGGGCGGCAAGGGCGGACAAAGATTCAAGATTACCGAGTTAGAGGCCTCCACTCTCAAACCTGCAACTCTCCGTGGTTTTGTAAAACGCTCTGAGCCGGTCATTGTGAAGAATTGCCCACCGGATCTATTTGAGATACTTGGTGTTAATTACTCCCCGGAGATTCCGGCCGATGCTCCCAAGGACAAGTTGCTGATAGACCAGTTCAGCTTGCCCTCCCTTGAGGGGATGCAGACCTGGCTTTACAAATTCATCGGCAAGAGGGTGTTGTACCTTGCGAGGTTCAGCGGCGGTTACAAGGGCGGCTACGCGCACATAGACAGGTGAGAAGGACAGTTGGAGCGAAGCGACAGCAAAAGCATTATACCAACCACCCACGTTACTAAACAACCTTCTGCTCGTCGCTTCGCTCCTCACCACGCTCCGCTCATCGCAGCTTCCCGTCTTACAATTTCTACTACGTCAAGAGGGGGCGCAAGCAGGTTTTCATTGTCCCTAGGCAGTACAACCCACTGCTAAAATTTGGCTTGGGCTACGACTCCGTGTTCGTCAAGGACGACAAGGCGGACGGCAGTAGTCTCGGTTGGCTCGACACCATTCCTGGGTGCTACGAGTTTGAGGTGTCCGAGGGCGACATCCTTCTCTTCAACAACTCCGCCTGCATCCACAAGTTCCTGAATCTCACGCATAACCCCGAGATCTTCACGATGCGCCTAGTCCACGCCGACGCGTCGCCGCGCACGCTATACAACGACTGCCTGAACTGGCAGGGAGCAAAGTACTTTACTGACATTATGATCAGGAGCGAGACGCACGCTAGGGACACTGCCTCCATTGAGGGGAAGGCGCCACCCGTGTAAGGGAGTTCGAGAGTTCGTAGATACGTGTATGTGATGGGGTAGTGCAGAGTTAAATGGCTCATTTTTGATCATCAAACATGCAGTAAGTTTTTTCACAGCAGCCCCTCGTCCTCCTCATCCCCGGTCACAGCAAACCTATCGTCAACATTCTGGAACCACGGTACCCCCCTCCCCCACGTTCTCTTGAGAATGTACTCTCCTCTCCCATCGACTTCCCCCTCCTCATCGTCTAATCCCATTTCCTCCCTTTCACGTAATTCCCTTTCCAGCTCCTTCTTACCCTGCTTACCGACAATGTTTGCCCAAAGACCCCACCTCCCCTCCCCCCCCCCCCCCCCCCCCCACCCCCCCCCCCCCCCAACACCCCCCC
>Ga0115006_10002845_pt1 | contig 11588 bp, 8 predicted proteins | sample ArcOceMetagenome_3_FD_88943 | JGI IMG/M metagenome (GOLD analysis project Ga0115006, IMG submission 88943) | Marine eukaryotic phytoplankton communities from Arctic Ocean - Arctic Ocean- Svalbard ARC20M Metagenome | ecosystem: Environmental > Aquatic > Marine > Oceanic | place: Arctic Ocean...
ATGGTGAACTTGGGGATTGACAAGGCGAATGCAACGCTTGCAAACATTAATCCAATCTGGATTTTGCTGGAATATTTCGGGTTGTACTTCCAAGATGGGGCATATGGCCACCCTGTATTTCTGGCTGATCAGCCATGCAACATACCAGACGACACAACACATGGTGATTGCAACGACCGCATCAAAATGGATTTCCGTCTGTGGCTTACAAATCCAAACCTGGTGATACCTTCGCGAACGGGTGAGCGCGACAAGATGTGCATAATGCTCGAGACTGATGGGCTCTACTATAGGTACAGGTCGTTTGGCAGCGATTACTCGTCACAAGAAGTCCTTGCGAATGGTCTGGCCATTGTTGTTCTGAACAATTTCGTTCATCAATGTAGTCGAGGGTTGCGACAAGTGTCCGGTTCAGTAGCTACCTACGGGTATCCTCGGACATTGGTCGACGACCTGTCGTTCTCGGTGATATACGACTACAATTCCAAAACAAAGTACACCCGCTTGACGCTGAGTGTTCCACCGTTACCCGTACAACCAGGCATGGATGTTGGGACTGGCATCGAGCATGGTGATACTGATGCTAAGCCATTTTGCATTCCCTCTCCAACTGTCTGCAAACCATTTTTATCACCATCACGAAATGCTTGCAGCAACGAAGACACCCACGTATACATCAGTTATGAATACATGAAGCTGGCGGCGGACTATCTGCTTGCTTTCATTTCACCCCCCAAGCCAACAGATGAAGCCGAGACGGCTGGGAATCAGTCTCAAACAGACAACATCTTTTCGGTCGTAGTTCATGTCGAGAGGTTGAAATTCATCATTAGTGATCCGGTTTTGGGAATGCACCGGTCAGTCGCTATGCATCATTTTATAGACTGTTTGGCGGCTCACTTTGAATCTATTTAGTCCCATCATGGCCATTTGCATACCCGAATTAGACGGAAGTTTGTGCCAGCTGGTAAGTTCAAAAGCCCGGCACGGCCTCGCTTGGATCAGACTTGTCTCTAACATTTGAAATCATTTCCAGAAAGACCAGCAGAAACAGAAAGATATTTCGAAGTTAGATCGGTTACGAGGTTGTTTCGTGCCCGTCGACAGAGCAGACGAGCTGCAAGCCAGTGTAGAGTCTACCTTATACCTTGATTACTTCAAGTTAGGTTTGACGAGGAACTGGGAACCACTCGTAGAGCCGTTTCATTTTTTGATTTTGTACGAAAAGTCGAAGAAAAGGGGAGATGGTGTCACATTCAATTCGGACTGTCCATTGCACGTGAACTTTTCAAGTGCATTGGTCGAAACGATTGACGACGCAATTAATGGCTTCGAACTTTTTCAGCAACAAAAGACTACTCCAAAGCCGCGGAACAACGTGCCGAGACTTGTAAGCCAGTCAAATCAGTCCTTCACGACAAGTACCAAAGAGCGACTGGGCCCAAACAGTCTGACGGTAGTTCACAATGAAGCGAACCTGATCAGAGAGACTGAGCGGGTACGTGAACATGCTAATCTTTGCAGAATAAGTCGTTCGAAATTGACAATGTTCTTCCGTTTGCAGGTTGCGTATAGTTTGAGGAATAACACAGGAGAACGGATTCGAATCCATGTCCAATCAGCTCATGAGATTGACATCCAACAGCATACTACTACTGTCGCATATCTGGACTACATGCAGTTGATGCCATTGTCTTTCCCCGCCACACACACTATTATTAGAAACCTACGAACTGTGGAGGTCCCGTTCAGAGGAGATCAAAACGTTGGGAGCTATCATCAGGCAAGGCAAGACAACGCCGTTTCGAATCACGAAGTTGACATCCAAATCCCTTCCTACCGATGGACCCGCGGAGTGTCTCTAGATAGGACAGGGAAATACTTTGTGCCCATCGTGCCGAGATCGATTCCAGTCCAAATGAAGGTTTCTGACGATTGGCGACTTACGAACGCTTTGCATATACTAGCCGAAGTGAAGAGCATTAACGGCGGGAGACGCTTGACAATCGTAAGTGCCCTCGATTATGCGTGTCTCTCTTGCACACTGCTCTAACTCCTTCTCCACTGACACGCATAATCGAAACTTTTCAGAAAAGTCCATTTCAAATCGTGAACAAAACAAACCATTCGATTATTCTAGGTACGGACGCACACAGCTGTATGAACGTACCCGTTTCCACTTGACTGATGAGCCTTGTCTTCAAGCTACCAATCCAGACCCTAGATTTTCTCCGTCCGAGACAGCAATTGAGTCTGCCAGCGCATTGGAAAAACCAGAAATCGTTCAAGAGAAAGACGGCGACACTGCGGCGGGTGTGGATGGCGTGGGTACAAAGCGTCTGAGTCCAGATGAGGACTGTAACCTGTCTTTCTATTTGATTGACAGCGCCCTTCACTTGAATGGAAACCACCTCGGAAGCATTTGGATTCGTCCTGATCAAACGAAATGCAACCGCGACGGTCAAAAACTGTTTGATTCGAACTCGTCTTGCTTAGAAAGTGTCAGTCAAGGTAAAGTTGAGTTCCCACCTCGTCCTCTCCAATTAGCAAAAGTGGTCCACGAGTCCGCTGTCATATACAAGGGATTGTGCGATGACCCGGACCGCACCCGTGCAGCCACAAGTGGAACTGAAGTATCATGTCCCGTTTTTGACAAGGACAAAGCTCGGACAAGTACCCAGTGGTGCTATGTCGTCGAGATGAAGCGCAGCCCTCTCGTTCCATCGAAGCAGTCTGCTGATCCACCTGATTCACCTCCTCCCGAACCCTCAAATATATCGGATACAATATCTGATATCCTTTCTTCTCCGGCTAAAGTTGGCAAACAGGGACTGAAGAATGCCAAGAACATTTTTACAAGAAGTAACTCGACCCAGGAAGGAATGCACGCTCCTGTAGAGTACACCCTGGTTATACATCCTCCCATAGTGATTGAAAACCTCCTTCCGGAGCGTGGTCGTTTTGAACTGATGGATGGCAACACAAGGAGTGTGCTTTGGTGGGCCATCTTGGAGCCGGGAGAGACAGTGCCCGTGCATACAGTTGGCCTAGATTCGCCGCTGCTTCTCTTGGTCAACCTTGTCTTCTGCAAGACTATAGGTGACGGCGCTCTGGTCCACCGGGGCGAAGCAGAAGGCATCTTCCGAGCTGGCTGGAATACGATCGGAACTGCTGTCAAAACGTCAAGAGACCGCGTGAAGAAGACACTCAATACCATAACCGACACGAAGGACCACCGCGGGGTCAATAGATTCAGCATGCTCCAAACTGGCGGGAAGACCTCTGGAAAGGGGTTGGCGGCACGCAAGGGCGAACAACTCGGCTTCAGTAGTGAGAATGACAACATAATCGAGAGCACTGGACTGTCCACCTCAGCGCGTCGAATTAGTGGCGATGGTGGCTTTGGCTCAGAGGACGTAGCATCAGAATTGACGGTTGTCGATAGCCAGGGTCAGAAACTCACATTGCTTCTTGATAACGAATCCGGTAGAGGCGGCCAAAGACGAGTATCAGTGTATTGTCCGTTTTGGATTGTCAACACGACGGAGCACAGTCTTCAGTATAAGCAAGAGAAAGCGACATCGTTTCCTTCCGGGACAGTCATTGATAAGCACAAAGATGGCTCGAAGCCTGTTGACGGGAGCAACCGGATATATGGCGCTATGGGGAAATTGGGTAGCACCGATCCTGCTGGTGTTGCCCTGGACGGAGCCGGGAGCTGGGACAGCCTCCATCTTCAAACCGTTTTCCCCGGCAGGCCAGGAGCACTGTCCAGGATCGAGCGCTCTCCGGAGGGCACACGGGATCCCGCCCTTTTGGCCGCCATGATAAGCGACGACCTCCCTCTGGGCACTATGTGCAAGTTGGCATTTATGTTCAACTTTCAAGAAGAAGGTCTCTCTCTTGGAGGCCCGCCGAGACTTTGTTTGCAGCTGTCAGAGGGCAAGAAGTACGTTTCGAATTTCTCATCCGGCTTTGTATTAGAATCAATTGGCGTAACACAGATTGTTGGGTAAGAAAATTGCTAAACTTTGCCGTGTTACTGCTTGGACTTACCATTTGTGGACCCCCAGGATGTTATGCAAGGGAGGGAGGAGTCTGGAGATTTCCGTGTCGATTAGCATAGCGCCTGGTCGTCTCTCGAAGTACACAAAAATTGTGCGGATTTGCCCAAGGTATATCATGGTGAATCAACTCCACAACCCCATTGTAAGTGCACAGAGAAGATACCCTTGGCTCTACGCAAGTGTTCCTCAATATATCATGCAGCGTCTGTGGCAAGACAATTCGGCTACGCACCACAACTTAGCGCTGGACCACTCTGCTCAAAGTGCAGTTTCTACCAAGTGGAGATTTGTCGATGTCACACCATCTGAGGCCCACCATCTGAGGGAGGGTGTAATCAACGAGTATGAATTGTTGTTTGGAAGGCCAACGCCCATCTCAAGCCAGACCTGCACCTTAGAGACGCAGACGACTGCACATCGCGAAGCATCTTTCGTCGCCAACATCAATCCTAATGAATGTCGGCCATTTCATCTTCCAGACACTCGCATAGACCGGCTGCTTCGTCTTGACATAGGGCCCTCGTGGCATCTATCACCAAGTTTTTCGGCAGATATCACTGGGCAAGTAGTTCTACCCATGAGTGGGGCCAGAGATCTGAGGCTACTACCTCATGTGAATTCGAGAGGATCGGCTTATTACAGTGTTGTCTTCCCGCCACCCTCAAATGAAGTAGATTGGAACGGGGAGCTGGTAAGATGTTGCTGCAGTAATTCTTTCGCGAGGTGAATGTAACTAAGTGATCTGCACTAGGGAGTGTGGTTCGAAACTGATTGGGACCGGGGACAAAAGCTCATTGTCAAAGGCATTCGGGACGGATCATATGCAAGTTACTTTACCGACATCATTGTTGGCGATGCACTGATCATGATTGACTCCAAATCAGTTGAACACTTTTCATTCGACCAAGCAATCAAACATCTCAACTGTAAGATATGGTATTCTCTTTTCACGTTGACATTCTTGCTCATCTTGTCTCTTCGTTGAATGACAGCCCGACTTGCGGCTGCAAGAGACTCATCCAAGGTTTCGTTAGCCAGGAAGCTCACCAAGAAAATGGGTCATAGAGGATCGGATGCTGGTATTTCCGACAGCGAGGAGATGGTCACTGTCACACTGACATTCCTTACCCTGGAGGAAAGGCTTCGACGGCTCCGTCTTGCCGCTGTGTCCAGGAATGAACACCAACTTCCCGACGAGGACGAGTTGGCTGCACAGAACGTGATCGCGACGCAAAGGAGCACCCAAATCGATGATACGATCGACTCCACGAAACTTCTTGTAGATCTGAAATTTTTGTACCAAACAGGTAAGCATCTAATAGGGGCAGTGGCATCACTCTTTGTTGCCCTGTTAGAAAACGGACGATTCTCACCAGTCACTGCCAGTGTTCATCTTCGTCAAGCCGCCAGACCCAACCGACCCACCACACAAAATTATCAACCGTTCGCTTCATTGGGCAGTTTTCTTCAGGCAGAAAGGATGCGATGGTCACCCGTGGAAATGCTTGGATCCAGGCGAATCCACTGTGTACACGTGGGAGGAACCAATGAGGGCGAAGAAACTCTCCGTGAAAGTGGGCACCGGGGATTGGATGGACTCTACGAGTGGGCACGAGCCATCCGCTCAACTGTGCGATCACCGACAGGGGAAGAAAAAGCGAAAGCGACCGATATTCTCCTTTCAATTCATAGAGAACGAGGAACAAGGCAACTTTGGTCCCACGGAAACAATCAGGCTAGAGGAAATAGGGTACATCAATAGTATCTCTTGTCCCATGCGAAGAGGTAATGTTTCCAGGGGCGGAGAGGAAAGTTTGCTTTGCCAAGTGGACACCGAAGGTAGTTGCAGAGTGCTCATAATCAACGATGAGTTACCGGACGACGCTCCATCACATAACAATTTACCTCTCATGACACAATACATCTCAAACTTGAGGCATCAAGTTGCGGATGAAGAAGATAGGAGGGCTCAGCTTATTGCCCTTAAATCAATGATCACACCCGTGGATGTTGACGGCGGGATGAGTATTGTTCCCAATAGCATCGAGGCTCAAGAGGGAATCGAAGCCCATTTGCCTGACTTGGTGTCGACGAATGAAGGTAAGTCTCATGGTATGCGGCCCTGTCTAAAACCTGTCTAAAAATCACATCAAACTCTGACACTCTGTCGGCGACAGGACATTTTATTTCAAAGCAACACCAGGTGGTCGTAGAAGTGCTGGAGGCAACAGGACTCAGATCTGACTTGGATGGCCTCGCCAACCCCTACGTCAAAATCACTCTTGCATGCGGGAAGACCAAAACTGCTTTTGACTTGTTTGATCAGACGTGTCACACGAGGCATACATACTACATGGAGAAAACGCTGTCGCCGCAGTGGTCCCACCAATCCTTTGTCTTTGATGTGCCCGAGAACGCCGCTGACGATCCCAGGGCGACCCGGCGAGTTACGATACAGTGCGTCGTAAAGAGCAATGAAAAATTCGGAAATGACGTTTTCCTAGGGCAGACGCAGGTTCACCTCCGGAACATAATTAACCAACAAGAGCATATTGGTTGGTATCCTTTGCAGGGTAAGATTGGCCAGGGCGATTCTAGAAAAGACGACATCGATAAGCTGAGGGGATCTATCAAGCTAAGGGTCCAATGGGTGCATGACTTGCGAGGCCTGATCTCGTATTACATCTCCAGCTCTGGTCGCCGCCTTGAAAGCCTTCGCAAAGCCAAGAATGCGATGAAGACTCAGCTGAAATCCATAAAAGAGAGCGAGCGACAAAAACAAGAAGAGGAAGAGGGAGTGGTTGGCATTCCCGCGCTTGCAAAGATGTACGCGAGGAAGAAACACGGGGCCGTCGTGGAGCCAGATTCGGAGAAGAAGCCACCCAAACCAAGTGACGAAGGCAGAGCACGTGCGAAAGGAGTCGGGAAGTTCAAAAAGTCTGTCATAAACCGTGTCCTCGCAACAACGCGGCTTATGTCGCTATCAGAATATACAAATGAAGACCATATGATGTCTGCGGAATCATTGCTTTATTTCAGCGACGAGGAGTCATCCGTAGATCACAGCACAGACACCAGCGATGAGGACGATGGTTATGGGGGCGTCGTGCCGGCCTCTGTGATGTCTACGAGTGTTGGTGCAGTCTCCAGGCCCTCCTTTGGAGTTGGCAACATTTTCGCAGAGGGGAACACTGGTGGCATCGCTCCGACTTTGTCTCCGCAGAAGTCCACATCGTCGCAGAACGAACGATTTGTACGCATTCGATGGCAAAATTGGCAGAAACACCACCTGAACAATGAACCATTAGCGCATATATCAATTCCGTTCTGCACATCTTGGAATACTTCTCGCGCAATCGTCAATAAAGATCGCATCAAACCGACGCTGCAGTCGCCTGCACCCATGTCTAACGCGGGCAATTTGATTGAGGAGGACGACGATGACATATTGTCGATGATCGAATTCCTGAAACCGCCACCAGCTGTTCCTTCGCTATTGCAAGTCCGAGATATCGAGTATACAAGATCTTTGATGAAAGCAAGGAAATCGTTCAGCAAGGCTGCAAGAAGATCTCTTGGCAGTGTGTTGAACCCAGGAGGAGTACTGACCATACGGCCAATAACCGCTTTAAATCTGCCCGAGGGCTACACAGGAATGTTTGTCAAGCTGAGGTATGTCGCCTTTCCCAGTACTCGTGCCCACTGAAGTAGGAAACATTCTCACACCCCGCCCGCCCGCAAAGGTATGGTACGACTATATGCGCGAGCGAAACAGTGGATAGCAAAGTGACACCCAGATGGACCGATGAGGAGTCTCTCCCACTAAGCAATACATTTGCCATGCGCTCAAGACGTAGCAATTCTCGAAGATTTGTCCGCCAGAGCTCTCAAGATATAATTGACTCCGGTAATATTGACGAGGTGGCTGAATGGTGGAACCCGACACGTGCCGGAGCGCGGGAGAACGTTTTGAGAATATCAGTGGATCCATTCGAGACCAGCCGATCGTTACGCCTGACAGTCATAGGAGAGAAGATGCAGTCCAGGATGGAGATTGGCGTGCTCGAGATCCCTCTCGGACCAGCTCTGCAGTGTTGCGCCCAGTCCATGGAGGATTACAATGAAGATGCGACCAAAAAGAACCCGAAAGGACTCGCACCGGCTTGTAAGTGATCTCTTATCTGTTTTCCTCTCTTCGCTACTTCGAGTGTCTGAGGTCTTGTAATTCATTTACCTACTGCACCGAAAGACGTAAGGTGGTTTCCGCTCATGTCTCCATCTGAAGTCGTTCCAGTCGAAGGAGATATGGGTCAATCCCAAAGGCACAAGGAAAGCGAAAAAGAACGTGACGATGCCTTTGCTGAATACTTTGCCCCATGCATCAAGCTCGCTCTTATGTTTGATCCCACGGAGGGAGACAACAGGGACGCGGCTGCTCTTCGTTCGACCAACACTACTCAAAATTATCTCTACGCAAACATGTCTCGAATTTCCGCGGCTGTGATAGACTCATCCCGCGCCATGGAACTTCTTTCATTCGCGGCAAGAGATGTTGACGTCAGAATCTCCATCACCTCCGCGAAGACGCGGTACGCATTTGCAGTTGGGGGCATTCAGATCGACCAACAGGCAATCAAATCTGATTCGAAGGTGCCTGTGGTATTGTGTCCAACGCCCGTCAAACAGCCCCAGCCAACCATTCAATTTCTGGCGTGGAAAGACAACATAAGATCCAAGCCAGATATTGATTTCTTGGATTACATCGCGCTTCAGGTACAGGAGTTGGATTTGAAGATAGAAGAATCTTGGCTCTTTGACGTGCTCGAATTCTACTTATCTGTTAACGAGAGGAGGCAATTTCGAGCGTCTGTATGGGACCAGCACACCCACGAAGACTCGTCCCGAGGAACAACATTCAAGAATGAGGAACCCAGTACATCATTTCTAGAAAGGGCGACCATCTTCCTACAGGACAGTGTTCAGCTGAAGAGTCGACGCATCTACGTCCGGCAGTTGCTCCTGGGCTACATGCGCATCAACCTGAGCTACTTCAAAAGTGGCAAGAACAACTGGAACCCGGTAGAATCGGACGAAGCTCTCGGAGACGATATTTTCTCGACTCCAAGTCTACTGCCAAGCTCCTCCTCCGCCCGCGGATCGGTAGATAGCGACGCCTACCGCCAATGGCAGGAGGAGCGCGTTTCAAATTATGGAAACCTCAGCTTGATATCGGCCGTTTTTCCAACGATAAGCGAAGCCCCTATAAGGTTTCCTGGTCGCCAGATCAACCATGTCTACGAGGCAGAGGGAGACATCTGGAGAAGCCTGCGAAGTTTTTACTCAGCCGAGGCACTGAAGCAAATCTACAAACTTGTTGGGTCTCTAGACTTCGTGGGTAATCCAACGATGGTGCTCACTAGTTTTCGTACAGGCATCGTTGACTTCTTCCTCCAGCCATCACGTGAATTGAAACATATAACGCGGAACCCTTCTCGTGTTGGAGTCGGCGTGTTGAAGGGAACTTTGAGTCTGCTGTCGAACTCAGCCTCTGGTATTTTCGGATTTGCGCACAATGTCGGGGCGACCATTGGGCACACTGCTACTATCTTCACACTCGATGAAGAGTTTCAAAGGTTACATTCGGAGCAGAAAGCCGCACAGCAACGGCACTATGATCGTTGGAAAAAGAAAGGGTTCGGCCACGCGACTCTAATGGTGTCAAGGCCTTTGCATGACATTGGTTTTGCCGTTGTCTCGGCATCGACGGGGTTGATAATGGAACCTTACCGAGGTGCTGTGGACGGAGGCGCCGTAGGACTTGCCAAAGGAACCGCTGTGGGCGTGATTGGTGTTGTGGTCAAGCCGATTGTAGGGTAGGTGCCAACTGAATCTTTGTTTGCCCTCTTCCTTACTTACAGTTTGTCTCTCCTGCGAAGGCTGGCGGATGCATTCAGCCATGTCATGGAATCCGTGAGTTTGTGTGCAGCTTTGTTCGACATGGCGTTTCAATTAAAGCAAACAGAATCTCATCCTCTTCTTGGCCCATTCCTCCTCTCCCTTTCCTTCATGTAGATCCACGACCTGGCCAAGAGCGTTTCACTGGACCCGAAATACAAGTCTGCCGAGCGATACCGTCTTCCTTATGTGTTCGGCCCATCGCGGATGCTCCTTCCATTTCGCCAAGTCGACTCAAGGAGCGCACAGCTACTAATTTCGCACCCACTGAAGAAAGAAATCAAGCATGGCGAAGAAGTCATCATTGCAGCTGAGGCTTTGAACGTTGGCACTGGAGTCGACAAATACATTGTCATCACCCAAATGAGGGCGTGCCTTTTCAAGGTTAAAGTGGTTGACGGACAAGGGTTTATGACTTCGAGCATAGAGTGGCAAGTTATATTCGACGAATTTAGCAAACTCAAGTGCAGTTTGGGAACCAAAGGGCACAGTGGATGCATCCTCGTCATATCTCGGTACAGCAAAGGGATTAAGGGCAGTCTGAGCGAGGCAGCTGCTACGTATTGCGAAGAGTCTTCCGAGCGGTTCGGGGCATCAGATCTGGACCTCTTAAGTTTAAGCGAACACGGATCCAAGGTAGACGTGCCCAAGTCTGCTTTCTACCCAGCAGGCGTGGGCTTCAGGTTGCGTCCCTGGCCAACTGTGCCTACTGAGAGCGAACACGTCACTCGATTCGTCGTTGAAGGCAACGGCAAACAACGACAGCCATTGATTCGCATTCACAATGCTGTTTGCTGCCTGGTCGGCGACTTTGAATCCCTTATTCGTGAGGGACACCGCAGGAAAGGAACCGGCGACATAACTTCATTCTGCGAGGTGATGACGTTCGAGCCCCCCGCGCCGACAGTGAACAGGGACGACAGTTTCTTATTCGCGTCGCTGGAAGAGTCTCCATGGACGCAGCTAGACGACCATTCCGAGCCCAGCGGATTCGGTCGGCCATCAGACGAGCCCCGCTCGAGCATCCCGGCGTGGCTGTTGAAAGCGCGGGAACGTGCGCATCACAATTCAGAGTCTTATAGGCTGCCTTTGACCAACATCACGCCTCCTCGTACTCCTCGTAACGACTCCGGCAGCGAGCTAACCGACGACGAGTACGGATTTCCAACATACAATTCTTCCCTGCCACTTGGCAGGGGCAATTCACTGCTCCGCGTTGTGGAGATCGACGATGACGACGCAGACGACTTCAAGAACGAAGAGTTCACGACCGACATTCGCGGCTCAACTTCGAGCGGGAACCCTACTGTGCCCTCAAGCAACAGAACGTCTTATCATAGTGCCTTGACGTCGATGGACACTCGCACCACGAGTAGACTCTCCGGCCAAGTCGAGGAAGGCGTCAACGAACGGCTGATCCGAGTCGAACGCCTGCTCGAGCAATTGGTCGGGAACAACGGACAACAGAGCGCCGCGGCCCTCCAAGTCACTCAGGCCAATGATGCTAATGAGCAAAATGACTTCCCGGATGATGTTACTTCTCTTCAGAGAGAAGTCAAAGAATTA
>Ga0115006_10002846_pt1 | contig 11587 bp, 20 predicted proteins | sample ArcOceMetagenome_3_FD_88943 | JGI IMG/M metagenome (GOLD analysis project Ga0115006, IMG submission 88943) | Marine eukaryotic phytoplankton communities from Arctic Ocean - Arctic Ocean- Svalbard ARC20M Metagenome | ecosystem: Environmental > Aquatic > Marine > Oceanic | place: Arctic Ocean...
CCACGCCGCAAGGGGGACTGACAAGCGGATCGCGCCCATACAGAGATGTGTTATTGGGGGGGGGGGGGGGGGGGGTGGGGCGGAGGGTTTGAGTAAATGTGTTAGGGAGAGGGAGAGGGAGAGAGAGAGAGAGAGAGTGTGTGTGTGTGTGTGTAGTTGTGTGCGTGCGTGTGTGCGTGTGCGTACGCAAATGAGCCAGCGAGCGAGAGAGCGAGCGAGCAAGAGGGAGAAAGAAAGAAAGAGAACGAGAGAGGACGAAGGGGGGAGGGGGGGGGAGAGAGATTACCGCCAATAACATCCGCCGCCTCAAGAGCGTCGCCCATCACAGCGGTCACTGCACACACACACAACACCACACAGAATGTAGTTAGTTTGCATACCCATACTGCATTCACCCATAATGCATTCATATCGGGCTCAGCGGAGGGGGAGGAGGAGGTGGTAGTGGTGGTAGCCCGATACTGTAGATGGACCCAGGCGCGCCTAGAGTATGCATACACAAGGCGTTCCAAAGACTGCTGCCACTGCTTCCATCCACACACTCACACACACTCTAGCCTAGTCCGTCTCTAGCCAGACCTCCGGTCTGAGATGGTTGCACCAGGTACGTGTGGTACGTGTCAGTGCGTGTGGGGGTGGGTGGGTGGGTGGGTGTGTTCATGTGTGTGTGTATGCGTGCCCGCGTGCATGTGAACGTGCATACCTCCCTCCATGGCCTCAAGCTCCTTCTTGCTCTCTTCGCGGCGCACGAGAGCGACCACCTCGACGCCGCGACCCGACAGCATCTCCACCACGTCCTTGCCCACCCCCTTGCTCCCGCCGAGCACGCACACCCTCTTCCACTGCCCCTCGAGATCCTTGAGCTCGCGACGTCCGGCATCGGTCATCTCGCCGTCAAAGGTCCGGCTGTCCTGAGCGTCCATCAGGAGTCCTCGCGCGACAGAGAAGCTGCGCCCTCCTTGACGAGCCACCGCCTGTCACAGCCACAGCGAACCGCAACGTCAGGAACAGCTTCTCGCCGGCTCGCCATGGACCACACGGCACTCCGTCTGGCCGTTTCAGCGTGGTTGGCGCCACGGCTCCAGCTGCCCGTGCCCTCTTGCAGACGCACAGCAAGGCATGGTGGGCCAGCGCAGCTTGCACGAGCAAAAGAGCCATGCGTGCGGGCCCTGCGTGGGCCCACGGGTACGCGTGTGCGCAAACACACACTCCTGTTGTGCACCCTGCGCGCACGTATACATGCGCACCACGCGACGAGAATCGAGCCCGATTCTCGTCACGCATTTCCGGCGGCGCTCGAGGTCACCGCGCGTCGCTGGCCACGATTTCGCGCGGCCAAGACCGGCACCCCGCACCACCATTGCCTACGCCCTCTGCCCTACGGCGCCGGCGCACACCCTCCTCCGCACTGGCACACCACCGCGCGCCTCGCGCATGCACATGGCGTGCTCTCGCGTGGCTTGTGGATGCTGCTGCTGGCGCGGCATGCTGCCGGAGCGCGCCAGGGCGTACCGCGGTGGCAGCAGGCCGGAGTGCCAGGCCCATCATGCCATTGGCGGGCGCCAAGAAGGCCTGCGCCGCGGGCAGCGCGGCCGCCAGCAGCGCGAGAAGCTTGTGCATCGCGCTCGTCCTCCGTAACAAAAATAGTGGCACGCGTCGGTGCGCTAGTCAACCGACGCGTGGCAGGATCCACCGATACCCAATTCTTGGCACTCCGGTAAATCGTAGACATACCGGTCACCATGACCGATCTGTCCGCTACACGAGCCCGGAGTCACGTCCCCCAGGAGGCCGAGCAGCGTTCCAAATACACGATGGCGCGTGGCAGCCGCGCCGCGCTGGCCGCGATCCTGTGTGCCAGCGCGCCCTTCGCGTCGACGACGGTGGCATTCACGGCGATCCCCGCGCTGAATCTGCCTGCGCTGCAGGCCAAGCGAGCCATCGGCCCGACCCTGCGCGAGTTCAAGCTCGCGCTCGGCGAGGGCGCGGGCGCGCAGGCTCCGGAAGCCATCAGCAGCCAGACGACCCGAAGACAGGCGCTGCAGCACGGCGTGGCGGCAATTGGGGGGATCGCGCTCACGATGAGCGCGGGCGCTGACGCAGAGGAGCTCAAGGGCTACAAGCTCGTCGACATCTTCCGGGTGAGTCTGCACGCGGGCAAGCCGGCATGGGGGCAATGCAAGAATGCACTAGCACGCTCTGCGCTGACCCGTGACCCGTGCGCGTGCGCGTGCGCGTGACAGGAGTGCAAGGATCTGGGGATCGTGCGGTTCCTGTCGGTGAGCCCGTACGGGGCGGTGCTGGAGGCACTGGGCAAGCTCGACTACGCAATGGTCCCCTTTGAGATCCCAGTGGGCAAGAGCAAGGGTAAATACGTGCGCATTGCCGGGCCGAATGACAAGGAGCACTTGGTCGCCAACTTTGAGTGTAGCATCAACCTCGACAAGGTGCGCCTTGCTATGTGCCATATAGCACGATGCATGCCCCCGCCGTCCTACGCTGGGCCGGCGTTTGAAAGGCGCGGCGGTGTGCTGCACGCGAATCCTCCAAAATGCTTTTCCCTTATATAATTGCTCCCTGTGTTACGGTAGTTGTGTGTGCGTATATGTTAGTGTGTAACAGTGGTTGCTGAGCGTTTGTGCGCGGATGCAGGCAACGACACTGGCCTTCGACAAATTGTACGGTCCTACTGGGGAGCTCTACTCGATGCGAATCATGGACGCTGCGGGTGAGAAGATTCTGAGCATCCTGCTCAATTACGATATTGAAGGTAACGACGGTAAGCCGGGCAAGTACTACGCAGGCGCTGTCGAAAAGTGGGAGGAGCTTCGCAAAAAGTATGCTGATATCAACGGCGACGTCAACCTGCTCAATTGAGGCCGTCCGCGAGCGCGAGCGAGTTGTAGGCGAGAAGTGAAGAGTGTCTGGTAGTGCAATTCTGCGAACGCCGTCGACCGCGTTTACAGCCTGCGCTGTGATTGCCAGTAAACTTCCTCCCCCTCTCCTCGGTCCCCTCCAACCTCCTTCTCTCCCTCCTCTCCCTTCTCCTCCTCCCCCTCCTCCTCCTCCTCCCTCTCCCTCCCTCTTCCTTCCTCCCTCCTGCGCGCGCGCCCTCTCTTTCATCGGCTGGACCTGTGCGTTTTCGAAACAGTGTGACTTTTGGCACTTGTCGAAACCTGCACCTGGGACGAATCAAACGCCTCCATCTCCCCCCCCCTTCTGACACAAGCTCGTTTTAAAGTATGTTTGAAGACTCGTTGGGCGCGGATTGTGAAGGGGGAGGGAGACGGGTGGTAGCCAGTGTGGTCAACAACCAATGTACAGGTATTCACCAAGAACGAACAAGGAGAAGGGGCGCTCGCGGCTGTAAAACATCTAAACCAGCCGCAGATGCCCCGCCAACGCGAAATCAATCTATTTAGCATATCAATCGCCGGGTGCACGCCGACACGTCTATTACTCCGCCATGCGCTGGTAAGTGTGGGCGTACAGCGCGGTGGGGCGGTCTTTCTCGCTGTTCGTCAATGGCGCAACCGGCCTGCGGCGCGTAAAACTCTTCTGTCAGAAGAATTCATCGCACCGCACGCCTAGAGTACCGTCGACATGCAGCGAGCAGGAATTCAAACATGCAAAGACAGGCGAGAACTCCGTGCTGTACACGCTGTTATTTTCGCGCGCTGCTCATCACAATCGCAAGCAAACCAAAACGCAAGGCCCCGAGGGTACGATAAGACAAGGACTTCAACGCAAGCAGGGGTACAATGAGACACCTGTACGTAATTTTCTCTGTCGGAATTTCTCTTTCCTTTGCCTTATGGGGGTAGCTGATGAAATCGGCAGCATGGACCGCCGGCTTTTCTTTGGCCTCGCGCAAACCCGGCGCGATGGGATCAAACCAGCGCGTCACCCGTGCTTCATCGTCGACCGACTTTTCTTCGAAGCGCAATGATACACCATAAGTATCGACAATGTACGTGCGGATGGGATCGATGTACTGGAAACCAACAGCATGCAACGTCAGCAAGCACAGCGCGGTGACTGATGTCGCTATTTGCTAATGCTTCAAAGTTACCGTTGACATATGGAGGCGAATCAATACCTGGTCGCGAGCAAACATAGAAGCAGGATTCTCCAGGCCGGGATGGATGCCTTCAGGGTGTGGAATCGTCTTGAGCGCCACCTTGGTGGGCAGGCCTTTGAGCAGGGGCTTTTGTCTGTCGGCCTGCCCCTTGCCGCTGCCACACAATCACCAGTCGTCATGTCACTGCTATTCCATTCTTCAGCCTCTTATCTGCTCCTGTGTGCGTTGCAAATTGCTGAGTAGGGCGGCGTGCAAACAAGTTAGGGGCAAGTTCAGAGGGTGGAAATACCTATTCCAGAGAATATGGAATCGCTTGTCATCGACAGCCAGTTTGTTGAGCCAGGTCTGATAGGTCTGGCTCTTGCGCTCTTGCTCTTCGAGCTCTGCGCCGCTCTCTGTTGCGAACACAGACTTGAGAAATTCTTTCCGAGTCTCGAAGGGGCGTGCGTGCGTATTGTAGCGGATGTTGAAGTCTTTGCGCCCTTCAGTGAGTTCGGCCTTTGGCAGCCGGTTGTCGACGATTTGGTTCCACTCGTTTTCGACGAACTCTGACTCGACAGGTGGATAGGATGCTGATGGCAACTTTTCTGGCAACGAGTTGATTTCCTTGGGGGTGCGAGCTTTTGGCCACTGGAAGCCCTCCTTTGTGAGCCACTTGGCCTTGGACTCCTTCTTTTCGCGTTTGGCTTCTTTGTCTGGGTCTACCAGCACGAACGCTCCTGACAACAGATCCTTGCTGTACGTGTAATGAACCTTGCCGTAATCTTGCATATATCGCATCTTCGCAAAGTCCATCTGCAAGCATGAAGAGGGAATCAGCAAACCGCTGTGAGTAACGGTATGATATACTGTTCTAGTCCAAGGCGAGAGGGGAGAGGAAGCACCTGCATATCGAAGTACTGCAGGTATTGCCCAGCGTAGTTGTAGACTTCGCCAAAGTCGAGCATGTCCTCGGGTTTCTTTTCGCGTGCTTCGCCGCGAACATCTTCCATGTTTTGCTGAATGAAGTCTGCGGGCGGCGGCTTTGTTTGCAAGAACTGGTACACACGTCTCCCGGTCAGTCATCTGCTCACCCTTCTTACTCTACAAAACAAGGAGACGCAAAAAAGAGCAGCAGTCACCTGAAGATAGACAGCATTGGTGCAGTCTGTTGGAGCCTTGTTCTTTGGGCGCGGCATGGCTTTTGCGGCGGCGAGCTCCTCCTGCGTGAGCGCAGGCATCTCCTCTTCGTCGGTTTTCTTCTTCTTGGGAACAGGTTTGCGTCCAGTGAGATCCTCCACGCTGAGCGCGTCTCCCAGCTTTTTGTACATGTGCTCAAGCTGCTTCACCTCAGGAAATAAGACCAGGTCACGCAGCTTCTTCATGCGCCCAGCCTTCGCGATTTCATTGAGGCGCATCAATGCCCACGCCGTGAGCTGGTACTTCGGCTCCAGGTAAGTGTCCACTTTCAGAATGAGCTGGCGCAACGTCTCGCGCAGTTTGATCTTTTTGATATTTACATGATATTTCTCACCGTAGAGTCTGTCGGTAAACGTGATCTCCGGATTGTAGAGCATCTTAAACTCCTTAGTATTCCTGGAAATGCGCGGATTTTCCTTCAGGAGCCGCTGGATACCACCAGCATGGAGTCCCTCCAAAATGAATATGCGGAAAGTGCTGTCAATGACCTGCACCCCTGTAATTACGTCAACTTCGGGGTCTTGTGCTTGCTCTGCTGTGATTTCAACGCCATTGAGAGTCTTCTCCAGCATGTCTGTTGACGACCCTGCCTCCACCATGTTGGCAATCAATTCGTTCATCGGCGGCTCAAAGCGGTCAGCGTTGTACTCTGCCAGAGCCTTTTCGTATGCCTCTGTCGCCTTGGCATCCGCGGGGTCCGGAGGTCCATCTTTAATGCTGTCTGGTTTGGGTTTCTCTTTCTTTTTTGCCAGTGCGTCAGAATTGATTTTCACAATACTTTCGTTGAGCTTGTCCAATAGATCTGCGTTGCCGTACTCGAAGCGGAAGACCACACGCTGGAATGGGCCGGAGGGATACAGCGTGGTAAGTTTCAACGGCCGGCATAGGTCAACTTTGATCACCAAAACACTCCCACTGTCCACATAGTCCCCTATCAAGGGCTTCTCATGCGCCGAAAAATCAGGGTACTTGATGCGCTTTGGCCACAAATTACAACGCTCGACAAGAAACCTCCTCCCGTCGCAGAGGGGAAACAAATTCACAGTACACACAGCAAACGGGTCCTTAGGAAGCGGCTCTTCAGCACGTGCCTTGTCGATTGACTTGAGTCCACTCCACACCGGCGGGGGTGGTGGTGCCTCGTCTTCCCCTGCGCCTTCCTCCGCGCCTTCCTCACTGAGGTCTTTTGGTACTACTATCTTGTCTCTGTCATGCACCTCAATCTCCAAAAGATTCTCCTTCAGGTGCCGAAAAAGATCGTCTGGATGCACCAGCCCTGCCATGAACACTTTCTTGTGCTTGAATTTCACTTTCCGAGCCTGCATCACGCTGTGCGTGACCACCTCCTTGTTCCAGTCCGGAATCTCCTCGGGGGGGGGCTCTGTCTCCCCACCCTTGCCACCCTCTAGTGGCATGAATGTATACCTGCAAAATACGGGCTTGCACGTGTCTGCCAACTGTTGCAAAGACGGTGTTCGAGGGTTGAGCCCCTCCTTCCACGTTCCCATGGGCTGGTACTCTTTATGATCCGGCATGTCCTCCGCAGCGACTATCGTTATGCACAAGGGGTTGAGCTTTTCCTCGAGAGCAGGCGGTAGGAAAGGACGAGACTTCTCATGCACCGTCGTGATGACTGTGAAGTCTGCGAGGTTGTATGGATTTTGCAGCAGCTCGGTGGCGGCCAGAGAGACCCCCGTGTCGGTGCTGCGCTCCCCGGCCACGAGCGGCGCAAGATCCAACGGCAGCCCGACGAGCGGAACATCCAGGCCTGCTTTCATGAGATTGATAGAGCTCTCCACCGTCTTGCACAGCGTCACGGCGGTGTCCTCGGTGATTGTTGCCGAAAACGTGAAGTAGTGGGTCCACGTTGTGTCGTCTATCAGGCCGTTCTTTGTGCCTTTCAACGGGTCTACGGGCGCATCTGGGTCTTCCTCCTCCGGTTCCTGTGCCGGCTCTGCGTCCTCCTCGCCCTCGGCCCGTTCGGGGCGGATAAACGTGATGGGATCGCTGCACATGCGTTGTCGGCGCACGGCGTCAGCCCCGCGCCGCCTCGCAGCAGCCTGGCAAAGGGGTCGGGACGAAACAGAGGACAGGGACGGGAGAGGGGACACGCCGCCGCGCGGGAGACCTTTCGGACGTGCTGCCATTGAAGGTGTTGAGCACGAACTTGACGTCCAGCTCCTCGAGGGTCGGCTTGGGCTCCGGGGCCGCCTCCTCGCCCCCACCCTCGCCCCCGCCCGCGTCCTCTCCCCCGCCCTCCTCGCCCGATTCGTCGCCCGACCCGCCCGTCCTGGGGCGCGGGGCCTCCTCCGGCAGAGGCTCGCACTTGCGCACGATGACCTGCACGACTATGTGCACGTCCTTTTCCATCGGCGGGGGCGCGTCGTCCTCGGCCGGCGGCGGCTCCGCCGTCTTGGGCGGCATCGCTCACGGGCGCCCCGCGCGCACCGCCCTGCGTCCCTCCACGCACGGCGCGCGCTGCTGCCCAGTGCGCACGGCGAACCAGGCCCCTTGCCCAGTTCCACCGCCCAACGGACCAGCGTCCGCGGCACGGGCCCAGCCCCCGGAGGTCACGGCACGGTTCGCCATGCATGGCTGTGCAACAAGGACAGCCGGGCGGCAATGAGCGCGGACGCGCCACGCGTCGAGCCTGGTGGGGGACACGCCTGCTTGCATGCATGGCGCGCAGACGCGTCCGCGGCGTGCGTCCGCGCCAGACTGGCCTGCCCGGGTGTATGCCGAGTGAGTGTGTGTTCGCCCGACCACACCCCGCGCGGCTCAGGGGCATGACGGAGCCTGCGTGCTCTCCCGCGCCTACCCTGTGACCCCTCCTGCCGTCCAGCTGCCCTGTCTGACCCCCGCATCTCGCCCGCCTGCGCGCTGCATCCCCCGCCGCCGCGGCAGTGGCGGCCGCGTTCGATGCGAACTCGACCGAAGCCGGCCCCGGCGGCGACGCTGTGGGGCAGTCTGAGGCGACGTCGTGGGGCAATCTGCGCGGGAAGGAGCTAGCGCTCGTGCTGCTGCAGTCGGTGCGCTTGAAGGGCCCCGCGATCGCCCCGCCCTCGCACCGCCGGGGCGCGGGGCCGCTGACGTTTGTGCGCGCAGGTGGGCGTGTTTGTAGTGGCTGGCATCTTTGAGATCGGCGGCGGATGGCTTGTGTGGGGAAGCATGAGGTACGCCAGCAGCTGCATCGCGTTCCAATGCAGGGCGCGCGCCTGCTGAGCGCTCGCGCCGTGCGCAGGGAAAAGCGGCCGTTCTGGTGGGGCATCCTTGGGGGCCTCGTGCTCGCCGGATACGGCGTCGTGGCAACATATCAGCCACCGGGCCTCGATTTCGGCCGCGTGTACGCGGCCTACGGGTTCGTGCGCTGCATCTTCGCCTGCGTGCACCTTTGCCCGCGCCCTGCCCGCCGCTGCCCTGTCCGCCGCCCGGGCTCTGCGCTTGATAGTGTGGTCAGGGACAGCCACAACCTCGGCTGCCGGCATGGACTGTGGCACCCCTGGTGACTGCCTGTGCCCGCAGGGGCTACTTTATTCTGCTGTCGCTACTGTGGGGCATCTACGTCGACAAGTCCTTGGTGTGTGCTGGGTGCCGCCCTTGTGCGCCCGCGCCTGTGCGCCTGCGCTCGCTTGCAGCCGCGTCGGTGCTTTTGCGCACAGTGCGTGCTCTCGGGCGCAGGCGCATAGGTGGAGGGGGGATGATCATGTGTAAGCGTACCTCCATAGGCGCTTCCCATGCTTTCCCGCGCTCCCTCGCGCTCGCGCGCTCTCCGTCTCTCCGAATGCGTCTGAGAGTGAGTGTGTCCGCACGATGCCCGCGCGTCGCGCGCTTCTGCCTGTCTTCCTGTCCCTGTGTGTAGGTCATGGACGCTGGAGATATTATTGGCTGCGTGCTTGCCATGGCGGGGGCAGCATTCATCTGCTTTTGGCCCCGCGGCTAACAGCTCGGTGAAGCTGTGTGTAGAGGAGGATCAGGAGGAGGAAAGGACGAGGAGGACTCCGAGCGCGACCGCGCTACGCTGGTGTCAGTAGAGACAGAGTTCCGCCGTGCTACGTTCCTGCGGGAGACTCACCACTCTCCCTCCCTGTCCGACCGAGTCGATAAGTTGAGTAAAGCAGTGTCGGCCTCCGAGTCAGCCAGGAAACACCGGACTGGCTTGCGGTTGACGGTCACGGCCGTGACCGTCTGCACGGCCGTGCAGGCCCGCGGGGAGCCCTCGTTTGGCGCCTGCAGGAGGACCCGACATGCCCCACTGGGACCTCACGGATGGCCTGCGTAACTCAGACTAGAGAGAGAGAGAGAGAGAGAGAGAGGGAGAGAGAGAGGCGGCCGCGGCGCCGGCCCGGACCCGGGCGGCCGCGGCGGCAGCCGCCGCGGCCGCCGCAGCCTGAGCGCCGGCCCGGGCCGCGGCGCCCGGCGGCCGCCGCGGCCGGCGGCGCCCGGGGCCGCCCGAGTCACAGCCTGAGTGTAAACCGTTTACAGCTGCCAAAAACCCATAAAAGGCACCATCGGGGGGCTCCACCAGAAGAGAACCCAAAGCCGCGTGTACGGGCGTAAGCAGCGGCGGCGCAGCGGCAAAGGACCAGCGGGGCTGACAGGAGCCGGTACCGGAAGCGCCAAAAGTGTGCACAGACAGGATTTTTCCTGGCGGGCGGCGGGCGGTTGCGGTCCTTGCTCGTGTGCTCGGGGCTGCGCGAGAGCTAGTGTTTGCAGCCCTGCGGTCAAGCGGGTCGCGAAGCCGATGACAGCGGGTGGTGAGGGGCCGGATGGTTGATGTTGACTGCCCGTGTGCCTCTGCAGGCTGCGGGTGCGTGGGACCGCTGGGGCAAGGAGCAGCGTGGAGCGGCCGTCAAGATGAATCAATTCAACCTGAGCAAGCTGCCCAAAGTGCCCAAGTCGTTTCCTCCCCCCTGCGCCTGCCGTGTGCGGGTGGGCGTGGGCGCTTTGCGTCGTGTGCAGCCTGGGCGCGTGCGCGGCGTAGCTGCCAAATGGCGCGCAATCCGGCGCGTGACCGTGTTGTATTTGCTGCCGTCGCACGGCATTGCTGACGCACCATGTGTGGCAGGGGCGGATTGGTGTCGGGGGCAGGGGGGCTTCTGCTGACTGTCGGCGGATATGTACTAGTCAACCATTGCATGTACAATGTGGAGGGCGGACACCGCGCTGTGGTTTACAACCGGTGATTGTCCCCGATCCCCCGCAACCGGAGTGTCATTCGCGAGGCGTGGTGGTGCGGAAAGGAAATGTGCTTCCGGCATCAGCGCCAGCTTTCTTCGTTCAGTCCCGATGACCACATGCCCGCTACGCTGTCGAAACTGACTGTTCTCGGGAACAGGTTTGGAGGAATGAGCAACGCTGTGAAAGGCGAAGGTACACACTTCAAGTTGCCCTGGCTGCAACGACCCTACATCTACAACGTCAGATCAACGCCGCGCAACATCAAGTCCATCACAGGAAGCCGCGACCTCCAGATGATCGACATCAATTTACGAATTATCTACAGACCGCAGGTCGACAAGCTGCCGGAAATGTATCGGACCCTAGGCCTCGACTATGACGAGCGGTTGTCGCTTTTTTTCCCCCTGCATCCTGCGCTCTCAGAGCCCAATCGCCCGTGCTCCCCTGCTCGCCCAAGCCGCACGCATGCCTTGCACACCAGCATGCGCCGTACCGTATCTCGATGCTGGCCTCTGCGACTGAAATCTTTCGCTTTCAGAGATGGCTGGTGGCGCGGTGGTGTGCTGCGTACTGTGTTCACATGCCGAGAGCGTGTCGAGTGGTGATGTCTGACACGTGCAGTATAATTTGGTGGGCAGCGTGCTGCCTTCGATAGCCAACGAAGTACTCAAGAGCGTCGTTGCCCAGTACAACGCTATTGAACTGATTGGCAAGCGCGAAGCGGTACGCCCCGCCCTGCGTTGATGCGTACTCGGTTGTTTAGGTTGTCTACTAGGTACTAGGTTGTTTAGTAGGTTGTTTGCTAGGTTGTTAGTAGGTTGTGTAGTAGGATGTTTACTAGGTTGTGTAGTAGCTTGATTCCTAGGTTGTGTAGTAGGCTGTGTAGTCGGTTGATTACTAGGTTGTTGCGCGCCTGGATGCGCTAGCCGGCGAGTAGTGTCGTGAACGCACAGTGCGCACTATGCAGGCAGCTCCGAAAACAGCTGCCGGGCGTTGTTCGCTGCCCCTGCAGCGGTTTTCTGGCGAGACCCTGTGCCCCAGCTCGAGCGCGAGCTGGGGCGTAGAGTGTTGGAGCGCGCGAGCTGGGCGTAGAGTGAAGGTGATAGGAAGGCGATGCACACGGAAACCTGGCGAGGCCCGTTCGCTTCC
>Ga0115006_10002847_pt1 | contig 11585 bp, 12 predicted proteins | sample ArcOceMetagenome_3_FD_88943 | JGI IMG/M metagenome (GOLD analysis project Ga0115006, IMG submission 88943) | Marine eukaryotic phytoplankton communities from Arctic Ocean - Arctic Ocean- Svalbard ARC20M Metagenome | ecosystem: Environmental > Aquatic > Marine > Oceanic | place: Arctic Ocean...
CTCCCCCCCCCCCCCCCCCCCTCCCTCTCTCCCTGCATGCATTCCTCTCTCCCTGCCATTGGCCGGAGGACGGCACAAGGTGGGACCGGGGGTGCATGTGCTGACACTGGACGCGGACTTGTCACAGGACGGCAAAGGAGGCTCGCTGACGATGGAGAGAGTGTCGACGCTTGCCATGGCCAAGGCCCTCTGAGCCCTCTGGCCTCTTCTTTCCTCTCGCCTCTTCTGTGCAGTCTCGCGCCTCTTGCTTGCAGTCTCCAGACCTAGACTTGCAGCAGCAGGCAGCAAGCCAGCAGGTCTATCACGGCAGCAGGCCTATCACAGACGTAGCCCTCGCCTGCACTATCGCCTACTGACCCTGCGCCCCGCGCCTACTGACCCTGTGGGCCAGAGCTGGCCGTGTTTATGCATATATGTAAGTATGTGTACACGCGGACGCGCACACATATGGGGCAACCACGGTAACAGGTGCAACCACTTGTAATAAAGCAAGCCCAACTCTTGTCGCCCCGCACACAAGCTCCTCACCCACGCGGCACCCATTGAGCGCCCATGTCTTGATGCGGCCACGTCATGTGACTCTCCTCGCCCATGCGGATCAGGTTAGGTGCGATAAATCGCCAGAGGAGACCAGCGCCTCGTACCGTGGGCCTGGGAGGAGTAAAACAGTAGCAGTGTCTTAAGAAGGCAGGAGTGTGACTCAGAGTGTGACAGTGTCTTGGGAAGGCAGGAGTGTAGCCGTGTCTTGGGAAGCCAGGAACCTGCCGCAACCTGGGCTAAATACGGCACTCTTGCACCAAGAGCGCTCAAGACGTCACTCTTGGTTCGCAGCAGCCTCTTCAGCCAGTGCTTCCCGGGCCTGGCCTGACGCGTGGCCGTCGTCAAGGGCCAAGGGCCAAGAGCTGTGCTGCCTGTTGTTCGCGTCCCCCCGCAGGCGCCCTTGCACGGTAAGCTGGGCATGAGACACGCAAGCACGCTGGTTGGCAGCAGCTGCCTACACGCCAGCAGCGCGCTACATGATATGCTGCCTTTGATCAGGCGCACTAGCTGCGCTGTGGCTTGCGCTTGCCAGCACGTGCTCTTCACAAACACAGACTGTCACAATCTCATGGCATTTCAACGGGCAACAAACCTTTGCCAGCCCTTGTCGAACTCGGTGCCGTCTCGGCCGACGGTAGAGAGCGAGCGGCGCGAAGGATGCTGGGGAGCATGCAGCGAATCATTCGAATCATGCCCAGACCTCGTGTCTGCTCCTCCGCCCTCCCGTCTGCGCCCATATGTACGTTCATAAATCATTTGTAAGCGAAAGGGGAGCAGGCAGCCGCGTGCTGAGAGGCTCTTACGAAGCTGAGGGAAAAGCTGTGAGAGCTGCTTCTTGCCACGTAGTGCCAGGCAAGAAGCGTGGCAGAGCGCACGAGAAGCAACAGGAGACAGGAGCGCACGAGCAGCAACCTGCCAGAGGCGCGAGACAGTGCAGACAGCGGCCGGGGGGGCTGGCCAGGCGCTGCGTGCCCTGAAGCTGTGACTGCAGCTGCTCCATCCGCCGCTTCTGCTTGCGAGGAAGTGAGGGACGCAAGAGACGCGTGGTGTCGGCGCAAGTCGGCGCGCACCAGAGCTCGGAGGTGAAGACTGTTGACATGCCCCCCATGTATGGCATGTATGCATGTCACCGCATCCCCCCATGTTTGCCATGTATGCATGTGACGGCATCCCCCCAGTGTCACGCATAGGAGCATAGGAGCAAAGGAATGCGCTCAACAGACACGCAGGCACGCAGACTACGCAGGACAGCCATTGAGAGTCTCAGCTCGGGCAGATAAAGATTGACGACATGCACACGCACATGCACATGCAGCAGCTTGCAGGCAGGGACGGAGAAGCAGGAGGTGAGGAGAGATGATGATGAGAGACCTCCGCACGTCCTTGGTCTTGCTGCCAGCAGCAGAGAAGCTCGAGGATGACGACGAAACAAGGTCCGGGGCTGCGCGTGCCGTGCCGCCAGCAGCTGCCCGCTCCATGTCGTGTCTGTGCGCTCCGTGGGCCATCGCTCTCTCCCACACAGCGTGCGGTGGCGGGGGAGAGGCATGCGGAGAAGCACGTGGGGATGCTGCAGACGCACTCGCCCCCTGATCCATCGGGGTATGGAACACGAGAGACGAATGCAAAGAACCGGAGCTGCGGTCATGCGCCGGCGAGCGCAAAGAAGGGGCTTGCTCGGCCGTCGAGTGCCCACGCGCCCAAAGCCTGCTGGAAGGCCTGCTGCTGTTGCCTGCAGTCTTGCTCTTCTTGACCAGCAGCACATGCGACGAGAGAGCGGACGAGGACGCGTCGGGCGAGACTGCCGGCCGCGTGGCTTGCATGGCGTCTCCCCTCATGTGCCTCCAGTCGCGCCCTTTGTCGGCAGCCGAGGAGATCTCAGGCAATGTGTCAGTCATGTCAGTCCGACGTCTGGAGCGCCGTGGCCGCGCATGCGCGTCTAGTGAAGCAGCCTGCGACGTGAGCGCTCTGGTGGTGGCCGACGTGTAGCGTGTGCCTGCCGTGCAAAAGCCTCTCGTCAGCCCCGCCTCCTCACGCTTGCCCGCTGCGCACTACTGGCATGCAAGGGCATTCAGGGGCGTGGGCGGCAGGCAGGGTGGTCTTAGCATGTCGCACGGCAAGCCTGCCGCTCCTTTGCTCGCTTTCACTTTATCTAGCGGTTAGGCTGTGTCACACATGATGAGCCTGCGTCTTACCCGTCCACACAGTGGTGGTCGTCGAGAGAGCACGCTTGTCCCCGTCATGGTGACTCACGTCTTGTTCTTTGCCGCCATTCCTCTGGGCCAGGTTGGCGTGTTTAGAGGAGGTGAGGGGAAGGAGGGTGTGAGAGAGGGGGGCGCGGGTTAGCTGATTGGCAGGCTGGGGGAAGGATGAAACAGAGAGCGAAACTGAGAGGGACGACAGGGTGACTCAGAGAAAGGACTCGGGGAGTATGAATGTGTGCATGCAGGTACTCTAACAAGGAAACAAGACACGGCGAGGAAACAAGGGGTGCGGAGGAGCCTGGAGCTAGAGTCGCTTGACTGGAGCTAGAGTCGCTTGACTGGAGCTCGAGTCGCTTGCACAACACATGCTAAGCGCAGGAAGAGGGACGCGCGCACATGTGTTGGCAATGACGGAATGCATGTATCCTGGACACACAGAGACAGAGACAGAGACAGAGACACCAAGGCGGTGCTGGGGGCGAGGCCCTATAGATCAAAAAGAGACGGAGAGAGAGACCGGGAGGACAGAAGGGGCTTGGGTGCCAGAGGCGGTGGCCGCATTTGAGCCCAGCGGGTTGTCCGAGGCGTACAGCGGCAGGCTGCGGTGCGGGTTCTGCGCACGGCAACTTGCTTCAGCGTTGGCACCCAGTCACGCAGAGTGCGTGACAGTCACAAGCACTGCGTCACAGTCACAAGCACTGCGTGACAGTCACGGGCCGCGTGTGACTGTCACGCGGGCGCGACAGCTACGCTTCCTGGCGCGCACCCTCGCCTACGGCATCGCCTACTGACCCTGCTCCCCGCCGGTCCTCGGACACGCCGCCTAGCCAGAAAGCTCACCCCCTGGGACGGGCCGAGGGCCCGGGGGACACATAACACTATTCTCACGCCATCTTGGCGTGCGCAAGACTTGCGCCGCGGGGCGGCGGGGGGGGGCTGGCAGGAGGCAACTTGTTTCGCTCAGCTTGTTTGGCTGAGCCTGCCTCGAGCCACAGGCCAGAATGCCTGCGCGACACTGAGCAGCACATGTCGGAGCGCATGCGCACCTGCTCCGCGCCGGTCGAGACAGAAGGTGCTGCTGGTGTAGGACGGTGGGTGTGATAGAGCGAGAAGCGCGCGTCTTCTTGAGCTGCCACTAGCTCTGCCCGCTGCGCCTCGTGCGCTCGCGCATGCGTGTGCAGGCGTTCTTGGTTGAGTGTGAGCTGGTGTTGGTGGAGGTGATGGTAGAGTTGCTGTTGCTGTTGCTGCCGGTACTCTCGCTCCTCTCGCGCCGTCTCCTCGGAGCCCTCACTGGCAGAGCTTACCTCTGCATCTGATCCATACGCTGCCTGCGCAAGCGGCTGTGTGATGGATTGCAGCTCCTGCACATTGGCTGCATCAAATGCGTGTCGACGTCCGCCCATGCTGTGCGCCGCGTTCAGGCTCTCAGATGAGTAAGCTGGCACTTTGAATGTCCCCGCCATCTCCTGTGCATCGCTGATGCGAGACCCCGCCTCGCTGCTCAATGTGGCAGACGCCGCGCGTTCCTGGACGGGGGGCATATCTCGAGGATTGTCGTAAGAGTCGGGCTCTGGAGACATGGACGCGTAGGGGGAAGCTCTCGAAGCGGATGCATGCAAGAGCAGCTTGGGTGCCGGCAGTCGGAGCCACGGAAGGTCGATGGTCCCAGGATGCAAGCTCGTCAGGGCTGCGTCCTGCCGGAAGGGCGAGTGCGGCAGCTTAGTCACGGTCAGGCTCACCAGCTGAGAGAGGGGGGGGGGGAGCTTGGGCCCACGAATAGCATCCATCACCGCCGCTTCCAGGACGTGCAAAAGTTGCTCTGGAGTGCGCCGATCCAGAGAATTGGACGACGGCCCAAGAATGAGGACGGCATCCGACTGCCCGGGTGTAGAAAGCTCAGCGCTGTTTCGCACGTCGTCCTGCCGAGACCGGCGCGTCGCGCCTTCCTCGGACGCCTCCGACTGCGCCGTGGCAAACAAATTGGCGGATGAGGCGAGCAGCTCTGATGATCCTCCCTTTTGCCCCATGTGCATCAGAATTACTTGCACCTGCACAATGTCTACTTGCAGCAGCTCTGCAATCAAGAGCCGGATTTTTTCGACCTTGAAGGAATTCGGGGGCCCGCTCTTATCATTCTTTGAGTGCGCAGACGACCTTCCGTCGGGGGCGGCAGCAGACGGCTGGGATTTGCGGCGGGGGGCATACCGGCTTTGGAGCGACTCTCGGATCTGCCATGCCCGCCGATCGCTGGATCCCCAAGAAAAGACCATTTTAGCCTCCGTCGCCTCGGCTGACCATGGGCGGCGTGCATACTGAGAAAAGGACGCAGCAGGCAGCGACATGGACTCCAAGGGCAGGAAGGCATCGTGATGCTCGAAGTCCATCCCATCCGGCATGAGCTGGTCCATGTACACATGATTGCCCTGCTTGATGAATTCGAGCTGGTGCGACCATTCAGCCTGTTGGACGATGAAGCTCTTGCCAATGGAGCCGATTTGGTTGGCCGTGTCATTCTCAACCATTCCGGCTTTGCTGATCCACTTGACTGCTGCCTCTAACATGTTCAAATCCAGCTTCTTCGGAATGGCACTGCGTCTCGAGATGTTGCCAGCCATAGCAGCCCCTGCTGCCTCATCTGCACTGCCTGTCTGCCCACCCGACAGCAACACGCCTCCATGTGGCGAGAGGGCGCCCTCAGCATCCTCGCCGCCCATGCCTCCGTGTGCGTCCACACCTGATCCCCCGTCCTCGCTATTGGTGCGTGAGAAAATGACAAATTCCGGGACAGTAAGCGGAAGGACGTGGCGGTCACCCGGCAAGCGGGGCGCATGGCGGGTGACATTCCAGAACATGGGTTCGCCTGCATGGTCATGCTTCTTCTTGGACTCGTCGTTCACTTCAATGAGAACCTTTTGGCGGCGCTGACGCTCGTTGAACGGCTCCATGATCTTGCCAAGCATCTCAAGAGAGTTGTTCAGCGTCTTCATCTGGTCTGTGGAGGCCTCTTTTCCGCGCGAACTGAGGATCTGCTCGCGCTTGCTCATCAGCTTGAACCTCATTTCCACACGTTTTTCAATCTTGTGCCATATCAGGTAGCGAACATAGGCGATGGCAATCTGAACAGGCGCGGCTACAATGGCACACCAAAGGAGGGCAGATGACCCGAATTCTGACCACAGGTCATATCTCACGCCCACTTGCGTGTATATGATGAGCAGCGCCGAGTTTGAGATGGCTCGCACCGACAGGAGCACCAGCCCATCCAGCAGCTTGACCTCGCCTATGAAAGCTGTCTCGGCCTGTTTCAGGCCCAAATACGTGATCATAGTCTTGGGCGGCGTCAGATAGATGCCCTGCATGTTGCACAAAGAGCATGCCCAGATTTTGATGTGGTTCTGGAGGTTTTCGATGGCATTGTTGCTGTGCGCATTGTCCTGCGTAGCCGTCACGCGCAGGAATATGAGGAGGAAGAGGAACTCGGCTATTATGGCCTGAATGACTGAGGCCTTGTACTCGCACGAGCACTCCTCGCACTCAGGATTGCCCAGCAAGCATCCGCGAAAGGGGCACGGCTGCAAAGGGTCTCGTAGCAGGCGACAGTGCAGGATGTCGATGAGCGCCAGCGCCAGCACGGCTATCCTCGACACGCACTCTGCCACGCGGTAGAGGAATAGGATGACAATCTCGGTGTAAGAAGCGGAAGGCATCAGCTCCAAGGCATGGAACCTCGACCCGTCTTCCATGATGGCGTTGGCTGACACCACCACCACGGCAGAGACGAGCACAATCTGGTTCGACAGCAGCATGGCGTTGTCAATCCACAGCGCGCGGTACACCATGATGGTGGACAGTGGAACAATGTTGAGAAACGATTCGAGGGACTTTAGCGTCGGCACGATGCACATGAGCAGGTGCCCTATCCAGCCAGCTTCTTCCACTGCTGTGCCCAGCATGTTGGTGGATAGCGCCGTGAACAGGATCCATGAGCCCAGAAAAGCCGCTTCGATGTACACCATCCAGACGCGGCCATCGTTGATGGACGTCACCAGCCCCACCAGCGACGAAGCACACCAAATGTAGCCGATGCCATCGATGAGCCGGCGCGTGAACATGTCGCCGCCCTTGTTCTGCTGCCCGCCTTTCTGGCAGATCACTTCGCGGTATGTGCGGGTGGTGGCCAGATTCAGCGGAAACTTGTTGTCGCGGTTCTGCATGTGCTGCGCCTTGTCTCGGCTCTTGATCGTGAGGGTGCGCACGCTCTCAAGGTTGCGAGCGCGTATGGCCAGATGCAGGGCCGTCTCACCGTAGGACTCCTGCGCCCACGCACCAGGAATGTAGGCATCCGCCAGCATCTCCAGGCACCTCGGCGCCAGCTCGCTGGTTGAGGTAGAGGCAATGTGGAGCGGCAGCTGGCGGTTGTAATTGAAGAGCGCCCCCGCGTTCGGGCGACACTTGAGCTCCAGCAGCGCGTGGATGATCTCCGGTGCCTGCGGATTGTTTTGTATTTCAAGGCTGGCGCGGTGCAGCACGTTGTTGCCTTGCTTGTCCAGCAGGCGTGCGGCTGGGGGGAACGCTCGAACCACCGCCTTGATTATTTCCCCCACACCCTCGCTGCTGGAGCTGAGGGCACACTCGAGGGGCAGGCGCCCGTAGTCGTCCACCACCTGCGTGCCAGGGGCGAAGATGGAGATGAGCCGCCCCGTAATGGATCCTGCTGCCGGTCCCGAGTTGAGGCACGCGTGGTGCACCGGCAGCATGCCGCGATGGTCCTGCGTGAAGGCAGTTTCGGGGGCATGCTCCAGGATAATAGCAACCGCTTGCTCTGCAAACACGCCTTTGTCGTTTGCGCAGGCCACGTGCAGCGGCGTCCTGCCCACGCAGTCACGCGTCTGTAGACAGTTGGGATGCAAGGCGATGATCTGCTGCAGCATTCCGACGCCGCTCTCCGTCTCGTGCGCTGCTGCAAGGTGAGCAGGCAAATGCTCCTGCAAGACGAGGGTGTCCTTGGGAGTAAGGGCGATGAGCGAATTCACCCAGTCCGTCCGCCTCTGCGACAACATCATGATCAGCCGCGGCGTGTGCACTGCCGGCAGCTCCTTGATGAGCGAGAGAATACGAGGGTTGGCCTTGCCGACGCGGAGCCACTCAGCCTCGCGAGTGTCGGCCGTGTCGATGCCGGACCTCTCCTCTCCTTCCTTGGCGGGCTGATCGCCAACAAGACTGTGGCAGTACTGCTCCGTGAAGTGCTGTAGATTTTTGCGCTGGGTGGACCGCTTCTTCCCCTGGGAATAGAGCTGCGCTACTCGCTCGCGAAGCAGGTCAAAGAACATCTTCTTGAGCTGGTGCGCTGGGCACATGGACCGCAGATCCTGCACAGTTTGTTTGAAGTGTGGCGTGTGCTGGTGCCTCGTGTTGGAAGTATCGAGGTGGCCGTCCGTCCAGATGCGGGCGATGGGCAGGATGGCGCTGGAGATGGTGTCGCGCCTTCCCAACAGCCCGTCGCTAAAGCTGAGGCAGTCTATGACCTGGGTCCAGGTGTAGTCAAGCCCGAAGCCTCCAGGCGCCAAGGGCTCCGACAGCGCGCTGTCGGGGTAAGCCTCGAGCAAGAGCCGCACGGCTTCCTCGGAGCCCACCTTGTTGGTGTTACGCAGTGCCCAGTGTATGGGGAGCAGCCCGTCCATGTCCACTTCTGCCGCCGCCTGTGGATAGATGCGCAGAAGCGTCTTGACCATGCGCACCTGCCCAGCCACTCAAGCCCCCCCCGCACACGCACGCACCAAACCAGTCACAGTGTGTCACGGGCGTGACACAAAGAGCGCCGCTTGCAAAGCAGCCACAATGACTCCACTGAGCCCCCCACATGAAAGCCCCCGGGAGCGCCTGCTAGCGCCAGCTTGAGACAGGGGTACATGGATAGGCAGCAGAGCCGCGCGCAGAGAAGAAGCGTGTATACCACACAGGGAGCGGAGCTTTCTTGGTTGGGCAAGAGGCTCCTGTCATCGGGGCCTTCGTTGGAACATGCAATGTGCAATGGCAACTGCGTGCCGCGCATGGTGGCCTGTGTTAGCACCAGCTCACACTGGCTTGTCTAGCCCCATGCTCCTCAGTATGTCACACAGTACACCAAGATGCTGCATCGTTCCCCCTGCATTCACAATATGCGTGCTGACATGATGACAACAGGACAGACAAGCACCGCTCAGAGCCAGCCTCCTCGCACCACTCTCATCACTCTTCTCCACGCCCCCTACTGACAGGAGAATGTGGCACATACACCCACCTGGCCGAGGTTATCGACGTGCTTGGCAGCAAGCGGATCTATCGAGATGATCGCATCCACTATTTCTGGTCCTTCGTCGAGACTGGGAGGAAAAGATGGCAATGCAGAACCAGCGTTATCCGGCATGAATACACTCTGTCTTCTGCCATAAGCCCTCAATTGCACGCACGAGGCTGCTTGCAGTCACCATGCTGAGTGCAACGTATGCGTTTGATCATTAGGGAGAGTTGGTTTGGGGGGTCACAGGCTAGTGGCAGAGACCAGTTGCGACAGGCTACATGAATGGGGGTCATGCCCCGTGAGTCGCGCTCGCAGATGATGGATCGATTCTTGAGAGCAGCCTGCAGCAGAGACGAGACAGACGGGGAAACGTATAATAACTGCATGGTGCGCACAACGCCGCGACGAGGCCAGCGCAAAATGCCATGCGCGGCGCTCAAATCTCTGGCAGACTGACCTCCTTGACGCCGAGAGCATCTGCGCCTGCGCATAGACGGTGCAATTTCCCACCGGAGAGTTGCGCTGTCCTGCCCTCCATCCTGCCTTTGCTTTCGGCCGTTTGCGCAGCTCCTCTCTTGCTGACTCCACCCCGAGATCCGTCTGGCGTGTGTGCAAGTCTGAGTGATCACTTTGCGGCTCGGAGGAAAGCAATGTCGCCTACTCCGACGACGTTTCACTCCCGCTCGCTGTTGAAGACCATACAAATGATCATGCCAGCCGCTGACGCCCGCGGCAGGGTGGACAGCCGCGACGCATCCTCCCTGTTACGTCCGCTTTCAAATTGCCCGAGGTCGCGTCTGCAGTATCAAGTGACTTTACTACTGATTTTTACTCGTTACGTCTAGTAACAGAGGTGTCTCCATCAGATTAGTTTTTTTTACAATTTTTTTTTTGGCGATCACAAAATGCCCAGACAGCCCTTTGGGAGGCTGAAGCACCGTGACGGCGCGACCGTGACATCACTCTACAAAAGTCGTTCAAATCGAGCTCAGGCTAAGATTAAGGGCCCACCTTCCGTCGTTGAACTCGACCTTAAAGACTCGACTCGGCATTGAACACGTGAGCGTGTGGGCTGATATGGGATCGGATTCGAGAGACCAAGTGGTCAGAATGCCCCCCGACACACTCCAGTACCGCACTCCTCCCTTGACACATACTGTAACTACCAGCAAGATTGAAGGTTTGGTCGGCATAGGCGATGAACCAGAGGGCGTAGGCAAACCAGATGTTACACACACCCACGCGCAAACAAACTTACATACATATATACGTCACATGCATGCTGCAATCATACAAAACACGCGCGCGCGCGCGCGCGCGCACACACACACACACACACACACGCTACAATGCGCGATCTCCTGGGTAGCGCGGTCGCGCTCGGGGTCCTGTTCACTGCGTCAGCTCTTAAAAAACCTTCCTCCTCCTCCTCCTTCTCCTTCTCCTCCTCCTCCTAAAGCAGTTTTGTAGCAAGGAGGGATAGGGGTGCGTGTCCTTCAGGAACGTAGCACGGCGGAGCATTTCCGAGAACTTTCTCGTTTGAATTGCGTTTTTTACAAAAGTTTTGTACCAAACATCTTCTCGTAAATCGAGGTTAGCAATGAAAACGCGTAGTTTTTGCACGAACTCAGGGTCGGGCCCAGATTTGGGGTTCGATTTCCACCCGTGGGCCCGGGCGGGCTAAACGCACAAAGTCCTAAGTCCTAACGCACGCACCTGGGTTCTAAGGCACCAGCCCCGCCCTGGGTGGGCGCCAGTCAGCATTGAAACCTACTCATACCACAAGTAACAAATTTGTGATTGCCAACTCGTCGCACCCTCTGGCATTTGCCATAGTGCGCTCAGGATCCAGAGAGAGGAACCAGAAGGGTACCTGGTTAGTTTTTATTCCTCGCATGCATAAGGATAGAGAGGGTGTGATACATGCGATCGCATGTATCACACCCTCTCTATCGCATGTATGACACCCTCTGTATTCTTATCCATTACAAGTAGTCCTTCCTCCTCCTCCTCCTCCGTTGCCTATGCTGGGCCCGTGCGCCCAGCGGCAGCGCTAAGCGACAGCGTGTTGTGCCTACCGACCCACATTCATTCGTTGCTTGTCAATACCCTCCTCCTCCAGTTCACTGCGTCAGCTCTGAATAAACTTTCCTCCTCCTCCTCCTCCTCCTCCTCCTCCTCCTCCTCCTCCTCCACGAGATAACTGTGCATTAGCTTGGAGAAATAGGGGTGAGTCCCCTCGGGAACGTAGTACGGCGGGTCCCGTCTTCTACACCAGGGATAGCTCGGTCGCGCTCGGAGTCCTCCTCGTCACGGCTTTAGCTCTGAATAAACCTTCCTCCTCTCAGTTCACTACGTTAGCTAAAATAAACCAACTTCCTTTCCGAATCCTCTTCTCAATAAATTTTCCTCCTTCTCCTCCTCCTGCCCCCTCCCCCCATCTACCCCCCCCTCCTCCCTCCCCCCCCCCCCCCCCCACACCCCCCCCCCCCCCCCCACCCCAACCCACACCCCCAACCCCAACCCCCACCCCCACCCCAACCCCCACACCAACCCCAACACCC
>Ga0115006_10002849_pt1 | contig 11580 bp, 9 predicted proteins | sample ArcOceMetagenome_3_FD_88943 | JGI IMG/M metagenome (GOLD analysis project Ga0115006, IMG submission 88943) | Marine eukaryotic phytoplankton communities from Arctic Ocean - Arctic Ocean- Svalbard ARC20M Metagenome | ecosystem: Environmental > Aquatic > Marine > Oceanic | place: Arctic Ocean...
GTATGTGACAAGCAAAAAGTGTCGTCGAACTAGATCTACTATTCCTCCTACATGTACATGTAGGAATTCCTGGTAACCGTTTCGACTCCTTCCCGGAGGGTAAATAGCATCTCTCTCGAACTCTTTTATATCCCATAACCCAAAACACAACATTGCCATGATATTTTAAAATATTAATAAGAAGCTTTTAGAATTTCTCGTCAGGGTACTACTGTAGTAGATCTAGCTAGCTAGATCTAGATCTCTAGATCTAGATCTAAGTGGCGTGGGATCGATGATCGATGTCCGGGCCGGCCTTTCCGGCGACCGTTCTGAAGCGAAGCGGCGTCACAATCAACCAGAACCGCTCAAAGCAACATCCCTTTGGCGAATTAGGGAACATTGTTAGACGTCTTTTAGGGAACGAGTTCTCATCATAATCATCATCATCACCATCATCATAATCATCAAAGGGCCACATCGTCCTCCCCTTGGTTGGCTTATCGGCTGCCGCCGCCGCCGCCGGTAAGTCTCGCGCTCACTACAGGCCACAGGGCCGCCGTTAGCATGACCAACATTGAAAGAAGCACAAACGATGGCGACATCGCTACCGGTCAGCCCAGCGCAAAGAAGTCCAGAACGACGATGCCCTCTACTCATACCAAGAGGAAACGCCGACGGCTGCCCCACGACGCCAAAATAGCAGTAATTGGCAGCGGAATGGGTGGGCTGTCTGCGGCACTTTCTCTCAAGCAGGCAGGCTTTAGCAACGTTACCGTCTACGAGCGTGATGTGCACTTCTCCGAAAGACGAGACGGCTATGGCCTTACGCTCAGCTACAACGAAAAAGGACCGCTGGCCAAGCTAGGGCTGTTGGAAACTGTGGCCCGGGTCGACTGCCCCAGCCGATCGCATTATGTTTTCAAGCCAGATGGGACCATCCTTGGTTATTATGGCAACGCATTTCACAATGTGGGCGTCGAGAAACTATCGCAACGACGCGGTCTGGGTCAGCGAGGAAACCTGCGTATCCCCCGCCAAAGGTTACGACGGATAATGATGGATGAGTTGCTATCCTCCTCCTCCTCCTCCTCCTCGAGTGATGCTGATGGCGGCGGAAAAGCTGCAGTTGAATGGGGCAAGAGGCTCGTTTCATTCGAGGATCGGATAATGCATATGGGTGGCAATTCATTCACATGTGATGACGAGAGCAATGTCCAAGGCGCTGTGCAGCTTACATTTGAAGACGGAACGATAGAAGAAGTGGATCTGCTCGTTGGATCAGATGGCATACGAAGCACAGTCACTGAATCATTGCTGTTAAGCAAGGGATCTCCGACCATGGACAGTTATCTTGGTATAATGATTGTGCTCGGAATCACCGATACTTTCTACCACCCACTCCTCGATGAGCGCGGCTTTTACATCGTGAATGGGAATGCTCGCTTGTTTACAATGCCTTACGAAGGAAACAAGCTTGATGATGTCCTTAGTAACAATGATGCGAGCAACGCAAAAAATCGGCGATTCATGTGGCAACTGTCTTGGTATGAGCCCGACGAGGGCAAATCTCGAGAGTTGAGTCAGGCTGGCCCAAATGCTCTTATCGAAGAGGTCAAACGGCGATGCAAAAGTTGGCACGATCCCGTTTTGGATATGGTTTCTTCCACATCTCCTAAAAATGTTTGGGGGACTGGTCTGCAAGACAGGGACCCAGAGCAGCTTGTGTCGTCAACGACGGCCTTTCAATCCGGTGGCCAGTCTCGGGTCGTTGTATTGGGCGATGCTGTCCATGCAATGAGTTGCTTTAAGGGACAAGGAGCGAATCAGGCACTGGCCGACGGACCTCTGTTGGCTTCGTGGCTAAAAAAGGCCTCGGTCGATTCCGCCATCCGAGGCTTTATGAGAGAGATGGTCGCTCGTACCAAAGAAAAAGTCTATGCATCGCGAGAGGCTGCTGTATTTCTTCACTCGCCTGCTGTACTGGATCATAGTGAAGACTTTGCTGGCGTACGGAAGGAATTGGTTCCACAATTCTTAGATATTCTCGCAAAGAAGAAGATCAATGCCTCTCTGGCAGAGGAACTTGACTCCAGCATCAATGCCTTTCTCAAAGAAGAGGATGGCAAGAGATTTGCTTCTGCGCCTGCCCCGGAACAAGCAGAGGACGAACAATCAAAGAAGAAGGACGAAATCCTTCGAGAACGAGCCCTCGAATGTTCTGCAAGTGGTGATTCTGCTGGGTTGCGTCGCCTGCCATCAAACATTATTCATGCAGCACTGGATTCACATCGCCGAACTTGTCTTCATCTTGCGGCATTCGGCGGTCATTATCATGCCTGTCGATATCTGATTACTGAAAGTTTGATGCCCACAGATGTGGAAGATGACGCCAAGAAAACGGCACTGGACTACGCGCGCATGAGTAACGACACACAGACTGCGAAGTTGCTCGCCGTGGTCTCGGGAAAAGACAATGCGAGCTAATACGGATAATAAAACATACGAGTGCGATGCTTTATCTTATCTATCCTCTAATTTACCTTGCAAAATCTACTAGCAAGTAATATCTCATCTCTTTTTACCTAAACCTTGGTACAATTGTAGCCCACTTTGTCTCAAGCATCGGTTTATACATCTGCTTCTTCTATCTGCTGCGTTCTGATTTCATTCTGAATCCTCATCCACCTACTGCGAATTGCCAGCCTCAAGATCAATATCTTCATCAGCACGGTGTGCGTTGTCTGCAGTGGGGATAATTGGGGTATGCTGCTCGACGCCAACTCGGCGAAAGGCAACGCTTGATCGCCTTAAATTCTCCATCTCGGTGCCTTTGAGGACCTGTCTTTGACCCACACCATGGATTCTACCCGGCACATGCGCACCACCAGTCGACTTGAACTTGTTGCGGCCGAACGACCCCAACGGTATCACTTCTCGGCCTTCGCCCCATATATCGTTCACCAACTCGGCGGCACCTAGCCAATAAGCCGTCGCTGCCGTTGCCATTCCAATCCACCCCGCTGCTTCATCGAGGGTATCATTCTCAACTCCACCGGCCAGAGTGAAGAAGGTCGTGGTTAGTAAGAAGAACAACAGGGAGATGGTTGCGTTCATCTTGAGGGTGCAGACCCACAGAAGGAAGGTAAAAATGCCCATCAGCACGAGCATCGCCTGGACGGCCTTGGCGGAGAAAATCACTGTGCCCTCATCTGCAAGCAGGGCGACAATGTGTGCCGTTCCAAATGACAACCAGAAACCGCCGTAACTCGTAAAGGCCGTGAAGCCAAACACGTTGTTGCGCTTGATCTCGGCGATGCCGGCAATAACCTGCAGCAGACCGCCATAGCACAAAGCGAATCCGAACGTTAGATTCTCGGTACCCTTTGCATCGTCTTCGGTGTCGCCTGCGAGATGAGTATGCTTCACTTGCAATAGGGCTGTCGTTAAGCCGAAGGCAAACAGGCCGAGTGGCGCCGGATTGGGAACGGGAGGATGGATGTGCGGTCCGAGCTCATGGATCTCCCTGACGACCCGGTCCATCGCCGATGGGAATGAGGGTGGACGTTTGGTTGGGTGGATGTTCGCTGCCATTGCGGTTATCGATCGAATTGTTGAGTATGTATTGTTGAAGTTTGTTGCGATCGTACTTCTTCTTCCATTGAGGTTAGGCTTCTTTTTGCTGATTCGATCTTCGATTCTTTGCTCATGTCACTGCGCGCGGGTCGTTTCCTCTCCTGAGCTGTCTGCAGGCGATTGCAGATCTGACACTCTGACACCGGCAATGACGGCGCGGGTGGCGCGCGCTCTCATTGCTCTCATCTCATGCTCAGCAAGACGACGACCGTCCGTCGCCCGCCGCCGGCTGCCATTGCCAATCACCCCACCACTTCCACACGACCAGAAGAGAAACCAATGGAAGGAATAGAAGTGGAGCTCCAGCCATTTACCCGCCTGTGGCGGAGGCCGCGACCTGGCGGTGGTAGCAGTAGTGGCACCACCGATGGTGGCGAAGCAGAGGAGTCTTCGTCTTCCGCCGCCCTCGGGCCGGCGCAGCACGGCTACGGCTGCTTGGTATGCGGTAAGGTGCCCGCCAAGAATTGTGCCCGCTGCGGCTGTGCGTCGTACTGCTCGCCGCAATGCCAGCGACGGGATCATTCCGACGGGCAGCACAAGAAGACGTGCAAGATGCTGCACAAGTTGTTCGCCGAGAAGGAGTCCCTGGAAGAGCAGCTCTTTGCCCTCGACCCGCCGACCAGCGTCGGGCAGTTCCTCCACACTGAAAATGCGTCGCTAACGGACGTATCAAAGCTGACGACGAGTTACTTCGTGTGCCTGCTGAACTTGGTCCAGATCCTATCGAGGGACGAGAGCTGGCGGATGAAGAAGACTCCGTACTACGACCGGTCGGCAAGCACCACAGTTACCACTGGCAGTAGTGGCGCCCGGGGCAATCCGCAGGCTCTGAAGTTGGCGTTAGACATTGGTTTGAATCTCGTTCATCTGGAGCGGGCCGATCTCCGCGCCCGCCTCCTTATTCCACCGATTTACATCGAGCTGGGCATGCTGCAAGAGGCCTATGATTATATAAAGTTCTGGGGCCTTCCCGAGACAACAGAAATGATCATGGATCAGGTAACGATGGAAATTACGACCGAGGAGGCCATGGCCATGCCCTACCTCGAGCTTACGGGGGAAGATATGCTGGAATCGCCGGAAGAATGGATCGATTTTGACATGCTCTACACAAGTTGCGGGATGGTCTTTGAGTTGGCCCTCATCAAGGTCAAGCTTTCTCTCAGAGAGGAGCACCAAAGTCAAGCCGACGAGCTAAAGCGTCAAGCTCGAATGCTCCTAAGTGCAGTCCACAGGCTCAATCCCCATCTTTTGCCACATCTTGGGACGTGGGATGCCAAATCAGACCAACCGGCCGCGGTGGACGAATTGCTCCAACGTCATCCTCCTGGCTTTGATCTGCAGTGCCGAATGGGCAACCCCGGAGGTAGGACGATCGACGAGGCTGTGGCGGTATGGCAGCGCGACATGGTCATTTGGGACGCTGATAAAGATGCCATGGCATTCCTGGCATCCTTTTCTTCCAATCTCGAAGAGAACTTGGTGGCTCTCCCCGAGCGCATCGACGACGCCCAAGGCAAAATGCGGGAAGAAGCCGAGGCATTGGCGTCGCGACTGCAGCAGGAGAATCCAAATTTATCAGTTGACGGCATAATGATGCATCCCCAGATGGCAGCGCTCATGGCAAAGCACTTGCAGCAATCTCGAGGCGAGGATGGCGTTGACGACGGAGATGATGACGAGTTAGTCGACGATAACGACATGGGGGACGAAGGTACCTCAAGCTAGAGAATCCCCGCTTGCACACAGAGACGTAATATGTAACTCACTTCACACAGGTACTTTAATGGTAACTTGCTTTATCTTTTCTTAGGATTGCATGCTGCTTTGTTCGCATATCTAATAGTATCTTTTCATGTTCTCCGCGATGTATTGGTTGCGTCCGGTTGTTGTGCAACAATAAATCTATTGTTGGGAAAGAATGGGCCCTGCTGACGGTGCGGGGGCAACAGTCTTTTTGTTCCGAGTGGAAGATCGTCCGTTCCGTGCTGGTGTGCGATGGTGGCCGAATGGCCAGGAAGGCAACTTGGCCATCCGATCCAGCTTGCAGTAGTGGAAGACCTTGCCAAGCAGAGCAGCATCGTCAAATTCGAGATGATGGAGCTTTTCCTCCCGCTGATGCTTCTGGAAACGCCGGGCGGCAACCTGGCCAACTGCAAGTCGGGCAATCGGAACACGAAATGGAGAACAAGATACGTAGTCCAGACCAATCGCATCAAAGAATCTGATTGATTTTGGGTCGCCGCCTTGCTCCCCGCATATGGAGAGGGAAAGCTTAGGATTGGCAGACTTGCCGTCGATGACACTTTTCCTCACCAGGAATCCTACGCCCTCCTCGTCGATTGAATGGAAGGGATCGTCGTTCAGAATTCCGGCCTCCATGTACTTGGGAATGAATGCGCTCGAGTCATCTCTCGAGATGCCCATGGTCATCTGGGTGAGATCATTGGTACCGTAGCTGAAGAAGCTGCACAGACGCTTTCCATCCGCCTTGTCCCGAAGGCCAGCAATCTGATCCGAGATGATCGCCGCACGGGGAACTTCGATCATGGTGCCGATTTCATAAGTTATATCGATTTTTCGTAGCGAGCGAACATACTCCGCCTCGCGTTTGATGACCAGGGCCTGGCTCTCAAACTCCTTGAGATTTCCCACCAATGGTACCATGATGCGTGGATGTGGATGGCCACCACGCTCAAGATGGTCGGCCGCAGCGTGCATAATGGCGCGGACCTGCATCTGAGTGAGATCTTCGCGGACGATGCCCAAACGGCAACCACGCAAACCGAGCATGGGATTCTCCTCGTGAAGAGCCTCAATGTCCTGCTTCAGCTTATGCATCGAGTCATATCCGAGCCGGGCAGCGACCTCGTCGTTGATCTGGTCTTCGTGCGGTACAAACTCATGCAGAGGAGGGTCGAGCAACCGAATGGTGACCTTCTTGGCATCCATTGCTTCGAAGATCTCGTTGAAGTCGCTCCTCTGGAAGTTCTCGATCTTGTTAAGATACTCCTTGCCGTCCCGAAGGATCCAGTGCTGGACGATGGGAAGACGTTCGGGGCTGAAGAACATGTGCTCAGTGCGGCACAAGCCAATACCTTGGGCGCCATGCTTAGCGGCTTGGGCTGAATCGCCCCCAGAATCTGCATTGGCAAAGACCTTCATAACATTCTTTTGTTCGTCACACCAACCAAGGATCACTCCGAGATCGCCGCCGAGAGAAGGAGCTTTCATCTCGAGGGCACCTCGGATGCATTCACCGGTACTTCCATTGAGGCTAATGATATCACCGGCCTTGAATTTTTCGCCCGTTGCCTTGACCTCCATGACTTCTTCGGCCTCGTACACATCGAGCTCAGATGCGCCACAGATACAAGGCTTACCCCAACCGCGTGCAACGACGGCGGCGTGATTGGTTTTGCCACCCTTGGAAGTGAGAATTCCGGCCTGCAGATGATTGAGAGGTACATGTATACGTGGGATGCACAAGCAAGGGATAAATAAGAAGGAAGGTCTCGTTTAAGGAATATATTCACATGTATTCTTCAAAAGACTTGACTTACCGAAGCCCACATGCCGCCAACGTCTTCAGGACTCGTGTTGACACGGACGAGAATAACAGACTCGCCCTTCTCATTCAATTCTTCTGCCCTCTTGGTGCTAAAGACGAGCTTGCCGACCGCGGCACCGGGGCCTCCCGCCAAGCCCTTGCAAAACACGCCGTCCTTGTACTCCTTTCCGGCGAGTGCTTCGGGAGTAAAGTCAGGGTGAAGCAGCTGCTTGACATGGGTGGGCTCAACTCGAAGAATGGCTTCGTCTTTGGTGCAGATCCCCTCGTTGTGGAGGTCGATAGCAATGCGGATGGCGGCCGGTCCAGTTCGCTTGCCACTACGGCACTGCAGCATCCACAACTTTCCATTCTCGACTGTGAACTCGACGTCCTGCATGTCCTTGAAATGCTTCTCTAGCTTTTCGATATTCTTGACAAACTTCTTGTATGCACCGGGAAGTCTCTCGGCCATGCAGGTAATGGGCTCGGGCGTGCGGATTCCAGCAACGACATCTTCTCCTTGGGCGTTGATCAGATACTCGCCATAGAGCTTTTTGGCACCGGTGGAGGGGTTGCGCGAGAAGGCCACCCCAGTTCCGCTCGTAGAGCCCATATTACCAAAGACCATCATTTGGACGTTGGCCGCAGTTCCGATGAGATTCTTGATGCTGTTGATCTCCCGGTACTTGATGGCTCGGGATGAGAACCAACTGCCGAATGAAGCGATGGCAATAAAAGAAGGAATAACAAATGAAATGAGAAAAGTGAATACCAAAGTAAATGGAATGCCATGCCCAAAATAGAATACATTTATCTCAAATGAATCGCCATGCTTACCTGCCGAAAACGGCCTTGATGCACTCCTGCAGCTGCTCCCGTGGGTCACTTGGGAACTGCTGGTTGTGCTCGTCAAAGACCTTCTTGTACTCAGCACAGAGCATCTTGAGATGATCGACGCTAAGATCGACGTCGTTCTTCACACCGGCGTCTTCCTTGATTTTGTCGAAGCGCTCCTCGAAGTGCTCGTGGGCGATGCCCTTGACGACATCGCCAAACATGTTGAGAAGACGGCGGTACGAGTCGTAGGCAAAGCGAGGGTTCTGCGTCGCACTGGCCAATCCTTCGACAGTGTGATCGTTGAGGCCGACATTCAAGACCGTGTCCATCATTCCAGGCATACTGATGGCAGCTCCAGAGCGGACGGAGAAGAGAAGTGGATTCTTGGCGTCGCCGAATCCCTTGCCGGTATCTCTCTCGATGCGTTCGACGTTGCGTCGCATGTCGTTCCAGATTTCTTGAGGCAGATCCTTGTCGTTTTCAGCCAGGACTTGGCATAACGTCGTTGGCATCGTAAAGCCTGCACGCAGAAAGGAAGTGAAGGGATGCAATTGGACGAGCGAAATTGCATGTGAGAATAAGAACATCTATCTAATCTTGTTGACACGCTACTTCGCATTGACACCAGCGTGCAAGCGTATCCTAATACCCGCTCAGAACAAAAAGCTCGTACCTGGTGGGACATCGACGCCAATGTTGCCCATCACTTGCTGTCGAGTTGAAACGGATAAGAGTGGACATGGAGAATTTAGCAAAAAGAAGAGCCGATTGGAAGGCAACGATGCGGATCGGCGGACCAATGATGATGATGATGTCAACTCAAAAGATATGTCAGGCGCTACAATGCACTTACCAGGCCAAGGCCCTTGCCGCCGACGATTTCGCGCTCCAGATCGTCTTGCTCGATCCTCGGAGCGGATCCTCCGAAGGGAAATATCGTGATAATTGTCATTGTATTGTTGTGGTTTTTGTTGTTCCAGTTTCTTTGTTTGTTTTCCAATTGCTTTTGTTGGTACGTTCGGGTTTGATTGATTTATGACATGCTGAAGAGATCGAGCGAGAGAGGCGAGAGCAAAAAACAGAACCCCAGATGCGAACCATCGGTGCACCTATCCGTGATACGGTTTCAGGATTAACTCCTCCAAACTTTCGCCTCGCATTCGCTCATTCGCCTCAACGCCTCAAACACTCAAAACAGCAAACCCAGAACGATGAAGAGGCCGCCGGCGGCGGCTCGTACAAAGGGCATTCGGCCCAGGCCGGTGGCACAACAAAGAGGAACGCCCGACGACGATATGCAGCGCCGGAACATCGCCATAATTGTTCTCGGCGATCTGGGCCGCTCCCCGCGGATGCAGTACCACGCATGGTCTCTACTGGAGCAGGGTCATCGCGTCGTGTTGTGCGGATACGCCGGAGAAGACGTCATTCCGCCCCTTCAAGATGCCAACGCTTGGCGTCGTTCAGGAGGATCATCTGCTAATAATGGCAATAATGGCAGCCCGGGTGGTGACGAAGACGTGCTCTTGAAAATTATCCGTATGAAACCTCCGTCGCCACCCAAGTCGCTCCGGCGCCGCCTCCTACCGCTGTATCTGCTCCTCCGCTTGGTCGGGCTGGTCTACTCTCTGCTTCGCACCCTCTTCATCACGATCCCGATGGCACACCATCGGAAAGACGCGAACGGACGGAAGCAATCAGTGCCCATAGACTGCGTTTTGGTTCAGAATCCACCGTCGATACCCCTCCTGCTTCTCGCCTACCTATTTTGCATCAGCCGACCCCTCCTCCTTTTGCCACGTCCTGGCTTGGTCATCGACTGGCACAATTTGGGCTACACCATGTTCGATGTGTCCGATTGGCACCCGATACGGATGATGGCTAGGCTCTATGAGCGGACGATGGCGCCCCGCGCCGATGGACATTTGTGCGTCACGTCGGCCATGAAACGGTGGCTCCAGCAAAACTTTGGACTTGCCAACTGCCCCGAGGGAAGGATTAGCGTATTGCACGACCGTCCACCGGAATTCTTTCGCCCGACCAAACCGATGGAACAGCACCGTCTCATGAAACGGCTCGAAAGCAGTTTTCGCACAGCAGCCACTGGCACTGTTATTGGTGGTCTCATGGAACGAATGGGCGTTGGCAAACACGGCGATACCAACCGTACACTCTTCACCGAAATCGTCGGCGGCAAGGCGCGGCTCCGGCAAGATCGGCCAGCGCTCGTGATCAGCTCTACATCCTGGACGCCCGACGAAGATTTTTCGATTTTGCTCGATGCATGCGTCAAACTGGACACGAAAGTTCGCCGAAGAGGCGATGATGGCGCAGCATCATCCTTCCCCCATGTCGTGGTAATTGTCACAGGCAAAGGACCGCAAAAAGAAATGTACGAAGAGAGAATATCACGACTTCAGCTTGAGCATGTGTCGATACTGACCATGTGGCTGGAGGCAGCGGACTATCCCCTCCTTCTTGGCTGTGCCGATTTGGGAGTGTCGCTGCACACATCGACGTCAGGCATCGACCTACCGATGAAGATTTTGGACCTATTTGGGTGTGAGGTGCCGGTTTGTGCCATCGGCTTCGACTGTCTCGACGAGCTCGTTGTGGACGGAAAGAATGGGAGGGTATTCTCTACGTCCTTAGAGCTAGCGGAGCAATTGGCGGAACTACTTGACAGTGTCCCCAATATATGTAGTGCTCAAAGTGATGGGATGACAAGCAGGGCAACGGGGGAGCTGGAGCGGCTCCGGAAGGGCATTCGAGGCATGACCCGCTGGCGAGAAAATTGGAACGAGACTGCCCGGGATATCATAATCAGGGCCTGCCCACGGCAGAAGACTACAACAGGACCTGGCAATAACAGCGGTGATGGTACATACCGGCACCAGTACCAGGACGATGGCGGCGATTGGGATCCTCCTCTTGGATTGAAACTGGCGATTTTCTTCAGTTTCTTTTTCTTGTTTTATTGGCTGACGAGGCACTTTGTATTGTAGGTCTCTACTCGTATCGTAGTACGTCGTACCTGTAGAGTCTATAGCCTGGTATCTCGCTAGTCTAGAGCTTTTCTTCTACATCTACATCTACAGTACCGTATCTAGCTAGCTCGATCTAACGGTACCGGTAATGTAGATCTCTACCGGTACTAGCTAGATCTAGATCTACTCTAGTAGTTATGCTGTAGTAGTAGCAGTAGTAGTAGTAGTAATTCCCCGCATACTATTGTTACGAATACGTCTGTTTCCAAATTATGCGCGCGTAAAGCGCCAGCGTGTGCTGATTCGTTTCTCCAGTTGGCCTGAGTTTCCCTTTTCCATGTTTCCCAGAAGTGCGTACCGGTAAGGATTGTCCCCACGAGAGTAGAATCGCAGGACCCGAACGCCTTACCTCCTACGAAACCAAATAAAAAAATCGACTAAAATTGTTTTGTGCTCGATACTCGTACATGTACAACGATTGGAAGGACCCCGAGTCGAGTCCCAAAGTTTCCTCCACCCTCGGCCCCCACTTCTTGATGTCCCTGTGCTGTAGATCTAGTAAGAGGCTCTATTGCAAAAGGGCCTCTCTCA
>Ga0115006_10002851_pt1 | contig 11575 bp, 5 predicted proteins | sample ArcOceMetagenome_3_FD_88943 | JGI IMG/M metagenome (GOLD analysis project Ga0115006, IMG submission 88943) | Marine eukaryotic phytoplankton communities from Arctic Ocean - Arctic Ocean- Svalbard ARC20M Metagenome | ecosystem: Environmental > Aquatic > Marine > Oceanic | place: Arctic Ocean...
CCTCTTCCCCCCCTTCCCCCCTCACCTTTCCCCCCTCCCCCCTCCCTCCCCACAGTGCAACTTCCCCTTCACTGTCACTGGTACTGGTGGAGACACTAACCTTACCTTCTACGACTGCACTTACCGTACCGGTAGCGTCGAAGGAGGTGAGATCGGATAAGGAGCGAAAGGCTGGAGCGAAGCGACAGCTAGTGTTAGGTCTAACATCTCCCCCCTTCGCTTCGCTCGGAACCCCTTGCTCGTCGCTTCGCTCCTCGCCCCGCTTGCTCATCGCAGGTGTTGGGAACGGCACCCTCGACGACGGATTTGGTCCCAAGTCCCCATGGTGTAGTCTCATCCCTTCCCTCTCCGTCGACGACATGGAGGCCGAAGACGCCGACACCATGCTCGACTTCTGCCAGTCCGTCGATCAGTCCCCGCTGATCAGTGTCACGAACGGCTACGACACCCCCCTCGACTTTGGCCCCTACAACACTATGACTGTGGTTGGAGCCGCCCTCGACTTGAAGTTCATGGACGTCTCTGCTGCCTCTATCGACATTTCTTTGTCCGAGGGAATGATCCACTTTGAGCACCTCAATGTCCTGTACAACAGCAAATTTGAGACCCACGACGGCGACGTCACTTTGGTCACGAGTGGCGTTCCCGCTGCGTTTGTCAACTACACCGTTGGCCTAGCAGATTATTGCGTGTCCGCGCGCAACATGACTATCCTTGCCAGTAGCAATTCCAACACCACCTCTGCCACATTTGGGGACTCACGCAGGAGGTTTTTGGAGGAAGAGGAGGCAGAAGAGGAGGTGAGGCGAAGCAGCAGAAAAGCGAAGTTAGCCGCCCGAAGTTTTTTTCTTTTAATCAATAGCCGCTAACCGCTAACCGCTAACCGCTAACCGCTAACTGCCCCACTTGTCGCTTTGCTCATCACAGTCCATCGAGGATATCGCTACCAACTCGACTGCTGACGAGGAGGTGAGTCAGCACATACATTTCCCCTCCTCTGTTGCATGATATCCCCCGCTCCCCTCTAACCTAACGCCTCACTTCGTTCCCCTTGCCCTCGTCGTCCAGAATGTCGACCCCTTCGCCCCGGCGTACCAGTCAACCGGAAGGATCAAGGTCTGCTACGACGACTCTTACTGCGCTTCTGGTTACGGAACTCCAACCTTCAACATAAATGCTCCTTGGGGCGCTCTCTACCTTACCCAGGCCACCAGTCACACGACGGTGGAGAAGGCGAGGAATTACAATCTTGCAAAAGGCAAGAGCATGGACACTCCTCACTTTGACGGCCAAGGAACATTCTACCTCCAGAATTTGAGAACTTGGCTCAACGAAGATCCAGACATGGACGGGTTTGTCACGTTTGATAGTTACGGTCCTGGCCAGGGCGTCGGAAAGGTGAAATTGGACGAGGAGCGAAGGACAGCCGGAGCGAATCGACAGCATCATATCGCCCACCACATAGCAAACAACCTTCCGCTCGTCGCTTCGCTCCTCACCTCACCCATCATCCCAACCCCTTTTTCGATTCGCTTCGCTCATCGCAGTGGCTTTACTCCACCAACATTGCCTACCACTACTTTGACCCTTGGATTCTCGACTTTGTGTCTGGCGGACTTCTGGTCCCCATGAAGACCGACATCCGTCTTCGTTCCATACCGTCTCAGTGTCCTTATCGCTCTGGGTGGTACAACGACTTGCCCGGCTCAATCTTTGACCTTGGAGGCGTCTCAAACGCTTTCCATAACACCATCGAAACCACGGTAAGGGAATCGGTCGTCCTTAACTCAAAAGACACCCCTGACTCCATTAAGACCAAATACAAGTACGTCTCGCCTACTAATGTGAAGAGGTCTACTATGAAGCTGATGGACAGCATTGCGAGGTAAGTTTGGAGCGAGGGGCAACATGACGGTTGGTGACGTAGACATAATGCGCGTACACTAACAACCCCTCACACGCGATCGCTCTGCGTCTTTCTTTTTTCGCTCTCTCGTCATAGCGTCCTCGCTCTCATCTGCTCCTTCGTCTTGTCCATTATCTTGGGCATTGTGGGGACAGGTATCGCCATAACGTACTTCAAGGGAAAACAGAAGGAGTTTATGGTATTCCTCTCCGCTATGGACAGGTACCAGAGGGCTGCCATCATGAGAGAAAAGGGTCTCCTTTCAACCTTCTCAATCAAGATCGACAACATGAAGGCTGCGTACGAGGAGGCTGTCAAGGCAAAGGCAGGCGGAGAGGTCGAAGAGACAACAGAAGACGACCCGACAGACCCTGCCTCTGCGATGGCCAAGCAATTGAAGAAGCAGATTATTGCGTGGTTCATGCCCAACCCCTCCTCATCAGCTATCCCGACACCTTACCAGGTTATCGAGAATATTGCCGAGGGAAGGGCGAGGCAAAAAGTTGACTCGCTCAAGGAGTTTATGAAGAAGATTGCCGTCGCCAGAAATCCCTCCGACCCGAGGATGCCACCCATTGACATTAAGGAGTTTAGGGAGCGCTACCACTACTTCTGCTTCCACAGGAAGTACATAACCCAAGACATTGAAAGCAAGGAAAAGACGCTCAAGAAGGTAAGTTCCTTCATTGCGCACTTAGCTCTCTCGCTCTTCCCCCCCCTCCCCCCCCCCTCCCATCTCCTCTTCTAACCCAACAACTGTCACTACTGCCACAGTTCGGATTCGCCCTCGAGGCTACCTCAGGGACCCACACCGATGTGTTCACCCGCATCAGATTTAAGACTCCTAGGGAGAACGAGGCAGACAGGCAAAATGGGAACGTCAACATTATGCCCAAGATCAGTGAGAACTCTCTACAGGCTTTCATTCGTGTCAGGTGCATCGTTACAGGCCTTGACAATGACTTCATCACGACATCCCTCTTCAACCTTAAGTACAACAATTACGTTCTCGCTTCCGCGGTCGACAACCCCGTGCCTATCACAAAGAGGGCCATGTTGGACACAGTGAATTGCCCCTTCGAAAGAAAAACAATGAACAGGGTCATATCCGAGGACAGCCTCTTCGTCATTGACTTCTCTATCATCAAGGAGCCCCCTTCAGACCAAGTGAATGACATGACGGTCGAGGACGTCTTTGAACCCGCCTGGTGGAAGTCTGATATCATGGCCGTCGGTATACACTGTCTCATGCCCGTTGTCATCATTGTGCCCCTCCTCTACATCACCTTCAAGTGCGAGGCTGCCAAGGTGTCAAGCGGCAACCATGAATGGGACGGCATGCATGACCTCAAATATGCTCCTTGGAGATTCTTGGAGTCTGACCGGTACGATTTGGAGACACTCAACCTCATCTTCGTCATCTACGGCATCTGCCTTTCGGGGCTATGCCTTGTCGAGCTCTTCTCTCACTACGCGCAGATGGACTTTCGCCCTAAGTATAGGAACAGGCCATCAAACGTATTCTCCTACATGCGTGGTATCGATTGGTCCATAATGGAGATCAATTTTCAGATACAGTCGGGAAGACCTATCATCGCGATGCTTACTCGCTTCTTCTTCCAGAGGTTTGTCATCAACCTTGGCAAGTTCTTCCTCTTCCTGCACGTCATGTACTTTGCCTTGATGTTCACTTGGGGCATTCTGGGCGCGGTTTTAAACCCAAACAAGTTCCTTTGCTACGCTGCTGCAGCGGGTACGCTGTTGGCTTTCGTTGGATCCCAGTACAAGACTCTCACTCGCCTCCTCGAGACTGCCAACAGTGGTACAGGGAGTGGCCTCGAGGCCAAGATGGAAAAGGCAATAAAGGGAAGCCTTGCAACCTGCAAAGTCGGCAAGTTTGCTGCCGCTCTGAAGGGAATCAGTGGCAATGACGCCGCCACTCTAGCAGCTGCGCAGGAGGCAATTGAGGGCCAGGCTGATGTTCTCCTGGGAGAGAATGGCTTCTCTGACGATATTGATCTCGAAGACATTTTCGGGGGCGAAATTGGGGAGTCGGTGAAGAGCGAAATTGCCCTTCCTACTCCTTGGGCAGAGGGCGTTTTCGCTATAGCAGAGAGGGACGATAGTAAGAAGAAGTGGTGTGTCGAAAAGATTTGCGAGGTCCAAGGCGTTAACTTTGACCCCATCATTGCAGAAACTTTGATAGAGATCACCGCGAATGACGAGAACCAAAGGAAATCTGCCCTCAAGAAACTTTTTGTGGCCGTTTGGGAAGTCATTGTCGAGAACACTGAAGACCCGTCTGTCCTTCCGAACATGCCCAACCCCGACCTTATCCTAGCCATTTTGGAGCTCACCGAGGGCGAATGCCTCAGGTACTGCGAGCTTTTTAACGTTGCAAATGGCATCCCCGCCTTCCAGATCCTCATTGCGCACCAGTTTAATGACGAGACCATGAAGCTTAAAGGAATCTTCAAAGTTTTGGACTACTTCCAGAACCAGCTCAGTCAGCTCGCCGATATTGACGAGAGTATGAAAGCCATGATCCGTCTCGTCGACGGAAAGGAGCTTATTGTCCAAGATTGGAGCGCAAATAGCGATATTATCAACAACTACGAGGTCTTGGCAAAGATGCTCGGAATGCCCAAGCTCAGTCCATCCACTGAAAAGTTGGACGTCCTCGAGCCCCTCAGCGTGAACAAGGTGAACGAGAACAGGAGTTTCCTTCTTCGTTACATGACGGTGACCATCCAACAGAGAGCTAGTCTGCTGTTGCACATGGCCGATGAGCTCGCTGCCTTCGCCAACAACCAGATCTTCATCGAGGGTGCCACTCCCGGGAACATCAGGCCCGAAGATCTAAGGGCGCTCAAGGCCTTTTGCGTAGGAACTGACATTAACGTCACAGCGTTTGCCACCGAATGCGGCATCGACGTTGCCCTGGCGAACTCCGTTGCTTACCTCCTTAGCGAGGACCAGAAGCGCGGGCCATCCGGGGAGGCCAAGAAGAACAACAAGACCATGATGGGCTTGCTCTCGGCCATGAAGCCCTCCAGCCAGGTCGGTTGGATGGCCCAGAAGGCAAGGAGTACCAGGACCCCGAAACTGATGCTCGGAGTGATTAGTATTGCTCTCAGAAAAACGGACGGACTCGAGGTCGACGAGAGCATGGAAACCATGGTCAACGACTATGCAGTTCTTCACTTTGGCGGAGAGGAGCCTAGGGCGAGTCTCTTTGAGAAGAAGAGGTGCATTCTGGGCTTGCTCAGATTCTTCACGGCCAACAACTCTTACCAGATGAAGCTTGCCGCCAAAGAACTTGTCGACCCCGAGTCCAAGGAGGCTCTTTTCAGCAACGACTTTATCTCCCTTGCCTGTCTTGGCGCCGGTTTTGAGGAACAGCTGGACATTTCGAGGGTTAGCGAAGCAATTGTTGGTATCTTTGGGTCTGACGTCCCAGGGGGAGCCTCTGACGCCCAGAAGTGGCTGAGGATCATGATGAAGCAGTTTGAGGACGGAGACGACGATGGGGCTACCGCTGTCACAGACGGAGACTCTGGAAGTGTTACAAGTAGAAGCAGTGCGAGCTCCGTGAACAGCACTGCAACCGCCGTTGTTGGAAGGAACCTCATGGTGGATGGTGAAGACAGTGTTAAGTCCAAGGTGAACGCTGCCAATAGACTCGCCGAGATGATCGAGAGGAAAGACGAAACCAATATCGGTAGGCTCAGCTCTGCGATGGGAGGCCTGGACGTGGTCGAGAAGAAGAAGAAGAAGAGGGAGGACACAATTTCGAAGGCTAGCGCACTTTTGGAATTGAAGAACAAAATGCCTCACAAGATCATCGAGTACGTCATCAAGGCCAGCCTGCCTAGGATGAATGTCACGGATGCCCTGATGGAATCTGTCAAGAAGGTGCTGGTGCTTCCCTGGTGTGGCGTGATGAGAGAAAGTGCCTGGAAGGACGCCGTCACGGAGGCGGCAGAGCTCCTTAACATGGATGGAGAGGTGATGAAGTCAAGTCTCGGCGCCGTGCTTCCCGCCAACGAAGCAGATGTCGACGCTGACGAAGGCGTGGCAACAGCTGACGAGGACATTGCCAGCTTCTTGAGTGAGAGCGGGGCATCCGGAACTGACATTGATGGCGCCATCCTCTTCTGCAACAAATGGGAGGTTGCGAGGCAGGAGAGTATTGCCGCGCTGGGGAACTTGAGTTCCTTTGCAGAGAGGGTCAAGATACCAGCGTTCTGGCCGCTCATGCTCGCGACGAACAATGGTCCCTCCGCTGGCAACAGTATCATGTCTCACATCAAACACTTCATGAACCATGACCTTAAAATGGACCCGAAGATCATTAACATTTTAGAAATGTACACGGACAGGAACCACAAGAGTGTGGAGATCCTGAAGAGGGAGATGGGTTGGAAGGGCCTGGAGAAGGGTGTGAAACTCTTTGGGGTTTGCGATGACATGAGAACCACTTTGATGCTTGCCGCCAAGGAGCTCAGCAACGACGAAGAGACGTACAAAGATTCGGCCTCAATTGCCGCTCTTACCGCTTTCACCAGCAGGTACACGAAGAAGTTCGACTTTGTTTACCGCGAGGAGGGCGATGATGGCAGGGTCAAGTACAGCGTCCACTTTCCTGAACCTGGGGAGTTCCAGAGGGGCGAGAACACGATTACCCCTGCCCAGATCATTGCCAACCAATGCTGCATCCCACCCGGATATGTCAAGGGACTCATGAGTATCACTACAAAGGGTGTCGTGAGGGAGGAGCTGAAGGCGGCCCTTTGCAGCATGGTTGGAGAACAGGGACTAGAGGGGAGCAAAGACCTTTACATTCAACCTACCGGCCTCAACGTCGAAGAGGTGTACGCGAGGGGATTCCTCAGTGTTGCAACCGGAGGTACAGAGAACGTTGAGGACCTAGCTAATGCATGCGGGATGGATCTGGATCTCGCCGAGGGCCTAGTCAGGTTGACCGGTAGCAAGGCCGCTGACGCCGATTTGTGCAACTACAAGACCTTGGTCGGAAACGGCGGTTTCTCCGCCTTGACAAAGTGGATGGGTCTCGACTTGGAGATTTCCGCGGGACTGGTATCACTTGTAAAGCAGGACAAGTCCAACCTCTGCGAGATAAACAAGCTTCTATCATTGGGAATGAAGGAGGAATACTTGAAGGCACTTGTTGTTGTAAGCGAAGTCTCGACGATGAACATTAGCCCTAATTACAGCAAGGGCTTCGAGTACCTGAAGGCCTGCATTGCCCCCTTAGCTAAAATCTACGGGGTGAAGCACAGGAAGTCCAACGTCGTGTCGGCTTTCATAATTAGAGTTGCGCAGGGCGACCTCTCACCAATCGTCGAGCTCGCCCCTACCTTGTGCATCGGAAGGACCAGCATCCCCTTCGTTGCAGGGCTTGCTATGCTTGCAAGTCCAACCCCGCTCGTCGTCGAGGAGGGCTTCGACTCCGACTGGTTGAAGAACAGGCACCTCTGCACTGCCGCTAGGTTGCTCAGCAAGGACTTGATCTGTGACGAGACTTGGTTGGGTTACCTCCTCGACGCCGGAAGGGGTCTCGAGAGGGGCCTCGAGCCTCTCACGATCATATTTAGCGAGTGTCTTGGAGGCCTCGAGCTTACCAATGATGCCACGTTCATTATCATCATGTACCTAGTGAAGATCTTCCCCAAGTTCAAGAAGAAGACCAGGTTCAACTGGAAGGATGCGAGGAGGGACTGTGAGTGCCTTTCGAGCCTGCAGGAGGAACAGATTTTCCAGAAGGATTTGTTCAGTGTACTCGCGGAGAAGGTTGGCTGTAACAAGGAAATGGCCCACTTCTTCCTCGCTGTCAGCGTTCCCGGCCACGCCATGAAGAGCCTCTCAAGTGTTATTGACAGGTACTACGAGAACAATGTCACAATGAACCCTAAGGAAGTTGTTAGCAGGAACCTGCACGTGCTCATAAGCATTGCTCACGGCGACGAGGATTCCTTGAGGCTGTGGGGGAGGGACTGCGAGTTGCTTAAGAACCTTGGCTTCAACACAAGCGCTGGCAGTTTAAGGAAAAAGAGGAAGATCAGGAAGAATAGCATTCTCATGGACAAAGTCTCAACTGAGAAACCGTCGGAGATTGCGAAGGAGAGTGCCATGGCACCAATTGTCGAAGACGGAAACGAAGGAAAGGGGGTCAAATTCGACCAGGAGACCGTGGAGAAGGAGGCGAGCCCCAAGAAGAGGAAAAAGAAAAAGGACGGCAAGGACATAGACACCAATGATGGGGAGCCGTTGAGTTTGCACTCACCTCTTATTTTCCTAGTCAGGCTCGGGCACAGGGATCCCAAGGCATTCGATATCAAGGACGAGGAGCATGAGCCTGGCGAGGCGACCATAAGCGAAACGTACATCAACGACAAGCTCATGATCCCCAAGGCCGTTTTCTGCCTACTCAACCACAACTGGTACGAGCTGGCGAGGAAGCCCAGGCTACCGGCAAGGAGCATTATCACAGAGTTCATGCTCCACCTCTGTTTTGACGACAGCATGGGGAGAGCCCTCGTAGCGCTCTCTACAAGGGGAATTAGCTGCAAGGAGAACATCAGTGTGATGGTCAATGACAGGGCTGACATCGCAGACAAATATCTTGGGACCGAAAGGGGACTGTACGGAGTCAGGCCAAGGGAGCTCATGGACAACATTGTCAAAGTGACCAAAAGAATCGGGGGCTCCGGCGGTATGTACGCTAGGGCCTTCATGGCCGGCGCCAGCGAGAACCCGGACTTCCTGGAGGAAGCTCTGACTAGTCTTTGCAACAAGATCGGCGTCGGGGACATTGAAATCGTTGTCGCAATGATGAAGGCTGTCAAGGGGGATCAGACTAGCTTGGCTTCACTGGCAAAGAAGTGTTGCTGCATCTCGGACACCCCCATCGACAACCAGCATGCACAGCTCGGTTGCATCGAGGCGTTGAGGTACATTTCAAACACGAGCAAGATTGGCTACGGGGAGGCTATAAAAAATCTTGCTGTCCTGCAGGCCGAGCTTTTTGGGATCGGAGCAGGAGAGATGAGGGGAAATAGCCCTAACGACACCACCCTTGGCTTGGCGAAGAACGAAACCAATTTCAACAGGCCAACTGGCACCACTGACTTTGAGTTTGGCCTCATGGCGAATATCGACGAGACTGTCTTCCAGATTGTCGCAGTTATGCACGTCGGGAGGAATGTCCTCACCCAAGTCAAGAATGTCATGGCCAAGGTTACTGCCGAGTTCAACCTATCTGCCGCTCAGATCAAGACGCTTGAGAACATGATAAGTCTCTGGAACAAGAGCAGCGCAGTTTTCACCAACAGGTGAGATGGAACAAGGAGCGAAGCGACGACCGTATACTGCTACAGCACAAGAACTAACCACCTTCCACACGTTGCTTCGCTCCTCGCATCACCCATCATCACATCACAACCCCTTTGACGATTTGCTTCGCTGATTGCAGGCTCGATGGAAATTCCACCATCAAGTTGATAGACGATGCATTCGCCGAGAAGTACAACACACCTAAGGGTGCCTGCGCAGTATTCTTTTCAGCCAACAACAGTGTGCTCGACACCGTCGCCGCCAACCTGAAGGCTCTTGCGCTCCAGGAGGCGCGTGGGCTCAAGTACACCCCGGAGATGCCGGTATTCCTCCTGGCGTTGAAGAGGGACAAAATTCTTGCAAGGGACCCCACCATGGACATCAAGGACTTCAACCCCAACTCCCCTATGATTACCGTCAAGGCAGAGTACAGGCCGGTGCTCTGGGACTTGATGGTAGACTTGTCCGGAGGCGAAGATTTCCTCCCCAAGAGCTGGAAGGTCTTCGATGACGGCCAGAGGAGGAAGAAGATGAGGCTATTCATGAGCATGATGACAAACAAAATGGAGAACTTTCAGCCCCTGCTCATGGAAATGTACTCGGAGCTGGATTTTGAGGTTCTCCAGGAAATCCAACTGATGGTAACTCCGGAAACAACTATGCACAAGTCCGACGTCGAAGAGTTGTCGCTTAGGATGACTGCAAACGCCGACGCAGGAACCAAGGAGTGGTTGGCCGCCATGATCGGCTACGGCGCGAATAACCCGATCGGTGGTATGTTGAGCCTGATTGGTAACAGCGTCCAGGATGTATGGTCCGCCTTCCCCCTCTATTTGATGAAACAGAGTGGCATGAGCAACAGCCATGCCAAGATCCTCGAGACGCTTTTCATTGCTGCGGCCGGGGACATCCTTGCTCAGGGCTTTACCGAAAGCCTCGCTAGGTGCATCAGGAGCTCCATGAGTAGCCTTGCAGAGAGGGAGGGAAAGACCACGGACGACATACCAGAGGCGTCGATTAACCAGCTGTGCAGGTGGGGCAGAGCGAAGAAAGCGAGCGTAGCGAGAGCGGGGAGCGCAGTGACCCGCAAGAAGACTATGCAGCCTGAGATTGCCTTAGATATAAGCCAACACCCTACTCGTCGCTTCTCTCATCGCAGCTTTGTGAGCTTTGCGTCGACGATCCTTCAGGTCATTGACAGCGGAAGTGCCGAGAGGTGGAACAAGTACAAGGCCGTTATTATTGAGAGCCTAGCGATAGCAATCGATAGGCCAAAGCACTTTGCGAACGGGTTTGTGGGAATTGCCATGAACGACTTGAAATGCTTCGGGAGCTTTGCGAGGATGTTCCAGGAGTGCGAGCCCCAGCGCCTCTGCGACTTCGAGAAGGTCCTGATTAGGCTCTTCCCAATGAAGGGCCTCCTCCCAAGAGATGACGCCGGAGAGGGTGAAGAGGGAGGGAACGGCACCGGAGGCGTCGGAGACAGGGGAGACGACGGAGAAGAAGAGGACCCCTTTACTGTCGCCGATGCTTTCACCCTTATGGACACCACGGGAGATGGAGCAGAGATGCTCGTCTTCGATGAGATCCAAGAGCTTCTCAAACTCTACCAAGTCGACATATCGGAGCAGGAGGCCCTCTTCTATTTTGCAAAGGTCGACAAAGACAACAGCAAGACGCTCAGCATGGACCAGTGGCTTGAATTCTCCAAGTATTTGAGCGCTGAGGAGAAGAAAAGGGTTATGGAGGACATTGGCTTCGACGCACCCACGCTGGCGGGCAATATGGCTCTCAACGTCTTCGTCCTGCTGCTGCTTTTCATGTTTATCTTCTTCGGAATCAGCGGCTTCGCCGTCGCGGGCAGCTTCGGAGCTTGCATCAACGCCGGTTTGCCTACCATGACAGGAGGAGGTCTTAGCACCGACGATCTTGAGGAGATGATCGCAAAGGCAAAGATCAAAATTGAGGCAAAGATCAAGGACAAGATGGGAAAAATGACAGATGACGACGATGCAGAAGGCAACGGGGGGGACGACGAGAACAATAGAGACGACGAGGAGTAGTATAATGGGGCGAGGGCCTGGGAGGGGGAAATGTGAAGGAAAGGGAGAATGGGGGAGGGGGAAATGTTAAGTAATTTTTTATAATTCATAGGCACTTTGTTGGGGTCAAGGTTATTTAAATAACAGAAGGGTTAGGGTTATTCTGTTAGGGTTATTTAAATAATATAATTTAGATTAAAAGGCTGGAACCGGCATGTGTTGGGATTTTGTCGGGAAAACCATCCTGGGGGGGGTGGAAGTGAGGGAAAGA
>Ga0115006_10002852_pt1 | contig 11573 bp, 16 predicted proteins | sample ArcOceMetagenome_3_FD_88943 | JGI IMG/M metagenome (GOLD analysis project Ga0115006, IMG submission 88943) | Marine eukaryotic phytoplankton communities from Arctic Ocean - Arctic Ocean- Svalbard ARC20M Metagenome | ecosystem: Environmental > Aquatic > Marine > Oceanic | place: Arctic Ocean...
ATAGGTCTCTTTTGACACATGTATAGGTCTCTTTTGACACATGTATAGGTCTCTTTTGACACATGTATAGGTCTCTTTTGACAAGTCATCTTGGGTCTCAACGAGGGCAAGCAGGAGCAAGGATTTAGGTTTAGAGTTGCGGGTGTGGTTTAGGTTTAAACCTAAACCGTTTTTCGGTTTAGACCTAAACCGTTGACGCAGACCTGGAGGGCAGCAAACGAGTAAAAGGTCACAATCTTGTTGAAACGGTTCACCTCATAGTCTAGCCGCTGCGCACCATGTGTGTGTGTGTGTGTGTGTGTGTGTGTGTGTGTACACGCGGGTGCACATAGACACACGTAGGCTTTGGGTGTAATCGTGTGCGTATACATGCGGTTTGGGTATAATCCAAGGGGTCTGCATGCGTTACATCCATGATCTACATCCTTGGACGCCCTGAATCCCGCTTGTGGGAACGCTGTGCGGACCTCTGGGACTAAACACTCGTTTAGTCCCAGAAGGAGGTGTTTTCCCCAAGGGAGCGTCTCGCCAGGGGGCCAAGCGCGCAGGCGCGCACGCGCTTGCGGGGTTGACAATGTTTGCGCGCAACCTGGAGCCGGTAGACGAGGAGGGCCCCGAGGAGCCCAACGCCCATGGGGGCGTAAGGGGAAAGCGGCACCATCCCACCCTTCCAGCATGCAAAAGCCTGCCATGGCCAAACGTTTCAGCCCAGCCACAGCCACAGCCTCTCTCCGGCGGACCCTGCCGCCGTACAGCCCGCGGCACATGCACAGTCCGCCACATGCACAGTCCGGATAGCCTCGTGCGCTTATGCCATCGGCGCTGCAGCAGCCGCGCCGCACACCGTTTCAAATCCACACAGGCTACGGCGGGCATAGGGGCGCAGCAGGACAAGAGCACCGTGCCCGCCCACACGAAAGTGCTCAGAAAGAAGTGCAGGTAGGTGCTCCCGACGCGCTGGCGGGTCAGCTTGTCCCAGCCTCTGGTGCCGTCGAGCACATTGCCGAGAACGACGACGCCCGCGATCACAGCCATCGGTGCCCACAGGAAGCCGCCGCCGCTCATCTGCGAGGCCTGCCAGGCGCCAAAGCCCAGCACATCGGGGAGCGCGCGCCCCCCGCACGCCGGTCCCGTGCACGAGCCGCCCCCTGCGAGCCCCCCGCGCAGGCGCAAGCAAGACCCAAGTGAAGGAGATGATGCTGATGGGTGGAGCGCGAGGAGGCGGGCGCCGGGCGCGCTGGCGGGCGCGCTGGCGGGCGCGATGCCCTGCAGCGCCGACAGCGCTCCCGCCGAGGGTGCGCCCGCCAGGAGCGCGAGGACCGCGAGACAGCTCGTTCTGTGCCGTCGCGCAGCAGCCATTGTCGTCTCTCTGCGTGTTCGTGAGCGACGTCGAACGTGGCGAACTACCGGGGGGCTGTCATGGCTGACGACGCCGGGGAGGCAGGCCCCGCGGGGGGGGGATCGGACGGCCTGGTGGAGCTCAAGGTGCGCGTGCGATCGTGTGCTCTGGCGACGCGTGCGGCTGCAGCGCTGGTAGTTGCGTGCTGTGCGCGGGGGACCTGCCTCCCGCGGTGGCCCCGTTTGCGCGGTGCGCCACGCAGCTCACGCGCGAAGGGCGCGCCGCGCGGGGCGCGCGCAGGTGAAGACGCTAGACGGCACGACGTACACCTACCGGGTGCGGGCGACCACAACGGTGCAGGAGCTCAAGGCCATGGTCACCAAGGACACCGCCATCCCCGCAAGGCTCCAGCGCATCATCTTCCGCGGCAAGGTGCGCAGCCCTGACGCGTCCCCGCACGCGCACGGCGTGACGTGCGCCGGGCGCCAAACGCGCGCGCGCACGTGCAGCCGTGCGCAGGGCGCCGGGCGCAGCCCATCCGTGCCCTGTGCGTGCCGCGCGTTTCCCTTGCTCACGTCCTTGCTTCCGCTCCGCGCCGGTGGCTGTGCTGACGGCACCGGGGCTTGCGTCAAACCGTTGCGCGGCAGGTTCTGAAAGACGCCATGGCGCTCAGCGAGCAAAAAGGCGTTCTCGATGGGGGCTCTGTGGTCCACGTCATTGGCCGCCCTCCCGAAGCCGAAGGTCCTGTACGCACACCCCCCGAGCTCGACGTGCTTTTGCTCGACTTCGTGCCCACGCTCGCCGTTTCCACGCGCAAATGCGCCCGCCCGTGTGGGTCTGACGCGCATCTGGCGCTCCTCCTTGTCGTGCCTCTCGTGCCTCTCGTGCCTCCTCTCCCTCCTCCTCCACAACTTGCTGCGGCCAGGCGATGCGCGCGCGTCGGTCGCGAGGGGCGCGGCGGGCGCGTCTGGGCAGCAGTCGCGAGCAGCTGCAGGAGGGGCAGCGCAGGGCACCGCCTTCTTGTCACAGGGCACAACCAACACCATGCGGATCCCGCTCGCTGGTGGCGGCGCAGCTGTGCCAGTGGTCATGACCACTGGCGGCCTCACCGTCGGAGCTGACGGCGGCGAGTTCCGATTCCCCTTGATGCTTGCCCTTGATGATTGCGCCCCCCGTTGCGCGCGCATGGCATGCAATGTCACCCGGACAATCCCACGTGTAGGCAGGGACGAAGCGGGCGCGTAGTTTTCGGATTCCCGTGGCGCTGATGATGGGGAGAAAAGACTTGAGGGTGCGCCGCGGGGCGCTGTTGAGTGTTAGGGTGTAGGCCTGTTGAGTGTTAGGGTGTAGGCCCTTCACCCCTAATTCCTGATCCCTGAACACAGGAGTGGGCGACGGGGCGCTGCTCAACCAATTTCTCTCGCAGGCGCTCGGCCTCGTTGGCGGGGCGGGGGAAGCGCCCGCTGCACCGCCTACGGCAGCTGCGCTGGTGCAGGCTGATCACCGTCGCTTTGCCGACATGACTGCGGTGTGTTGGGGGGCGGCCGCGCGGGGGCCTTATACCTGCCCGCGCGCACACACACACTCACACCCTCCCCCCCCCCCCCACACACGATCTGGACAGTTCGGAGATTTTGGCGACGGCTATCTTGCGACGCTATCAGAGGTGGCCGACCACTACCGCATGCGCGCCGATGAGCAACAGACGCACCTGCAGGAGCGGCAGCGGCTGCTGCAGCAACGTGCCTCGCTCTCTGCCGAGCAGGTGGCTGTGCTCACCCGTGCATTCCCTGCCTGCGCACAAGCCCAAGCCCCCCAAGCCCCCCCCTTCTTTTTCAGCTTGTTCTCGAGACGCGCTGCGAACGCACGGCGGCAGAATGATTAGTTTGATTGTGCTGTACGCGCAGCGGGCGGCGTCGGAACAGGGGCACGAGGCGGAAGACTTGCAGCTCCTGGAGCAGCAGAGCGAGGCGGACCGAGAGCTGGCGCACGCAATGCAGACGGGAGCCAACAACCTTGCCGAGCTCTTTGCCGCCTCCATCGCCGTGCCCGCCGTGCTCGCACCGGCAGCGGGTGAAGGTGGTGTGGGGTTCAGCGTGGCAGCCGACGCGGGCGCGAGCGACAGGGTGGGCGGGGGCTTTGGCCCGTCGGCGCCCGCCGCAACCATCGCCCCCGCGCCTCTCGCTTCTGCTGCTTCTGCTGCTGCTGCCGCTCCGCCTCTAGCGACTACGGCAGCTGCGGCAGCAGCGCCTGCAACATCCAGCACATGGGCGAGTCCGCCCACACCATCAGGTCTGCCCTTCGCCGGCTCGTATGTCGCGTCTGGTGTGTTGTCCTCGTATGTTTCGTCTCGTGTGTTGTCCGTGTGTGTTCTGTCGCGTGTGTTGTCCTCACCTGGACAACTGACCCGAAAGGCCAACCCTTTTCCCACACGCACTCACGCGCACAAACTCTGTCTCTCTCTCCCGCACGCACCCACAGACGCGTTCCACCCGGCCCTTTTTGTCTTGTTTTTTGAATCACTCGGAGGCATGCTTAACGCAGGCCTTGCTCGCGCACTCTCCCACACCCACGCACTGACTCACCGAGGCACAAACGCCAGCCTCCCAGCCAGCCCCCGCGGCAGCCGCGGCGCCATCGCCGCCAGTGGCGGACGAGGTGCACGAAATGGTCACGTGCGACGGGTGCGGGCTGAGCCCTATCCGAGGCGCTCGGTGGAAGTGTAGGCATGCATTCTCAAACGTTTATGAATAGTGACCTTACGAGCAGCATGCGAGGGCACTGACTTTTTCAGAATTTGCGGCAGGGTGTGTGCGGACTTCGACCTCTGTGATGTCTGTCACACGCAGTTCCGTGCGACAGGGCAGCATCACGTACACGGGCATGAGTTCAACCGCATGTCACCGCTGCCTCCGCGCCCCGCGCCTGCCGGTGCTGTGTGTGTGCATCTATACGCACGCGCAAATCTCTACGCACACAACTAGCACGTGCATTACACACGCGCGCGCACGCGCGCACGCACAGCACCGGCGCCTGCCAGTGATTTTTGTGTGAATGCAACATACATGTGCATATTTGCAGTCCATCATTGACGGTACGCCTCTCAACCCTAAACCTGAAACCCGATACCGTGAGCCCACCATGAACAGCACGCCGGATCCCTAAACACCGAACCCGAAACCCGAAACAGAAGAGCCACACAACACCAACAGCACGCCTAAACCCTAAGCCGTTAGCCCTAAGCCGTGAGTCCTAAGCCCGAAACCCTGAACTTGGAACAGGGTTGCCGCCGATCATCAATGGCACACCGCGGCGGACAGTGCCCTCGGTGGCATCACCCTCGGCGGCATTGGCGCCCGATTTAGCGCGATTGGTCCAGGTGACGATATCCCTGTACCCTACACTCTACACTAAACTCTGCACACTAAACTCTGGCCCTCATACATCATCCTAGACTTCATCCCTGCGCAAATCTTACACCATACACCCTAAAGCGTGCTTGGAGCATGAATGAGATGCGCGGCCATCACGCCTATTCTGCAACCCTACGCCCCAAGTCCTCAACCCTCCCAAATCCCATACCCAATACCCCTGAGCCAACCCCCAAACCCCACAGCAGGTGACGATACGCTACGACACGATGCCTGCATGTGCCTGATGTGTGTGCGTTGTATGTATGGCTCTAATGTGTGTGTTGCATGTGCGCCTCTAGGTGACGATACGCAACTACGACGCCATGCGCCCGCGCCTGGAAGAAATGCGCTCGGCACTGGCGCGCGAGCACGAATTGACGGGGCTGGAACGCGACCGAGCCGAGGGGCTCGCCGTGCATCTGGCGCCCGCGGTGCGCGCCATGCCCGCTGTTGCCTTGTTTGCATGCCGTGTACGTGTGCCTTGTTTGTATGCCTTGTACGTGTGCCTTGTATGCACGCCTAGCATGCGTGCCTTGCATGTGTGCTTTGTATGTGTGCCTTTGTATGTGTGCCTTTGTATGTCTGCCTTCGTATGTGTGCTTTGATTGTGCGTACATGTATGTGTGCTTTGTACCGATACCTTACATACATGCGGCGTGCTGCAGGTGCGCGACATGTCGGCGATCCTGGCAGATCTGGCCCCGCTCTTGTCCAATCTCCAGATGGGCGATGGGCCTGGGCACGCGCACGTGGAGATGGCTTCGGGACATGTGCATGTGCCCACGGGATACCGCACACTCGAGACCCAGGTCCTCATCCCCGCCCTCAGCGCACGTGCAAACCGACAACACGCGTGCGGCCGTTGTGCTGTCGCGCCGCGCCGCGCCGCGTGCACGGCACACGCAGGCGCACTCACGCACACGCATGCATGCACACGCAAACGAATGCACGCACGTGCGCACGCACGTGCGCACACGCAAACACACAGCGGCGGGAGCGCTTGTAGGCAGCCAAAGGCAGTCAAGCTGCTGCAATGCTGCCTGCGCCTTATGTGCGTGCCTTATATGTATGCCTTCTATGTGAAACAGCGGCGGGAGCAATATCTGCAGCGGGCACATCTGCAACAATACCGTCTGCGGCAACGGAGCCAGGCTGCGACGCAAACACGCCCTGCCACCGCAGCAGGTACAATGAATGGCCACGCACGAGAGGCGCCTATTTTGCCGATCATCGAGTGTTGCCATGTATGTATGCACGCATGTATGTATAGAAGCGATGGATGACCACGCAAGGGCGCGCATGCGTCCTGCGATGCACGTGCTGCTACGTGCGCGGAGTCTTGTCTGAGGGACCCATGCGCATGGACTGACGCGCCGACGCTCGCAGCCCGTGCTGCCGCGCGAGAGGGAGGGGGTGCTGGCACAGCGGCGGCTGCAGCGGGAGCGGCGCCTCGGAGTGCGGCGCCGTCACGTGCTGGCCTGCGGCCAGGCGCTGGCCTTTCGGACGTGGAATCAGTAGGCTCATACGGGGAATCGGATATAGATGACCTGCCGGACCTTTTGCTGGTCGACCCTGATGATCCAGAGCAGGTGCGTGTGCTCGCCTTACCAACACCTCAGCCCTACCGAATCATGGTGCGGTGCTAAGGATGCGGCCGCTCGACCTGCACACTTGACCCACACATACCCCGCACGTTGATGCCCCGCACGTTGATGCCTTTGCAAATCCCACGACGCCCCGCAGAGCACGCGCTACGCAGAGTCTGGGTTGCTGCGTGCCCTGTCGCGTGCAATGCTTGCACAAGCACGCGATGTCAGACGCGGCGTGTCTTGACGTATGCATGCCCGCGTAACTGCCGGCGGCCTTGTTGCGCGAGACGCAGCGGGAACAGGCACAGGGACAAACGAGACGCAGCGTTCCTGCATCGCCGCGCACGGTACGTGACAAGACTCGCTGCGTGTTGAGCAGAGCCTTGAGACGTTGCGTGAGACGCCGCGTGTTCTATTGCTCTGCAGTCCGTGCGCACGCACCAGCAGGCAACATAGGGAGCGAGGGGCGGCTTGGCATGCGGTGTGTGCTCACGCGAGCGCCGACGTGCGGCAGGTGCGGCGGCTGCGGGATCGCGGTAGGGCGCATGAGTCCGTATCTGCCAGCAGCGGTTCAGCAAGTGCGGCAACCGATACCTCCAGAGAAAGGGGCGCCAACGTCGGAGCAGCTCCTGCGCCTGGAGGCGCCTCTGGGTTGCACAACCGCACCTTGCGCGGCAGCGGCCGGCCCGCGGTCGCTTTTATGTCCGGGGAGCAAAGTTTCCATGCATTGGTTCGTGCCATGCCTTGTTTGTTGCTTGTTTATTCGTTATTTTATTTATTACTTAATCGTTACTTCATTCTTATATTCGAAAAGTGGCCGCCCGCGAGAGGACACCCGTTTATTGAGTCAGTGCTGGCCACAAGTTATGAGGTGCTGTGTGTGTGTGTGTGTGTGTGTGCGTGGCTGTGTGTGGCTGTGTGTGTCTGTGTGTATACATACGTGTTGCTTGTTTTTCTGATTTTCTTTCTGGCTGGTGGATTACTGCTTATGTTTCAATCATTGTTGGAGCTGGTGGCGCCATCCGTCACGACTGGTGGAGGAGTGCAGGAGTGTGCGGTACCGACAGGGCATGCACCCTGGTGGATGTGCACTTGAGGCACCACTCATATGCGTCCACCCTGTAGCCCCAATTCTTCAACCCTAAATTCCAGCGGAACCCCTAAACCCCAGACCGTAATTTCTACACCCGAAACCCTATGGACCCAAACCCTAAACCCAAACCCCCACACGCAAACTGTGCTGGTCTCGCTGAAATGTCGAGCGATGCACGTCTGCAGTCGAATATGCTGCAACAGCTGCCACAGACTTCAGCGCAGCCAGCGCCAGCAGCAGCCAGGAGCCGCTCAACGTTCTCGCAGTCATCTCGCGGTCGATGGCCGGACAATGTGCGTGTCTCCTCCCACCACTCCCCCCTCCCACCACTGAACCCTTCACCAGGAACCCTAAACCCTAATCGCGCTCGACGCTGTGAGTTTTGCAACCTCAAGCCTAAGTTGATCGCAGGAATCCCCCCCACTTGGGGGGGATTCCTGGATCAAAGTGCTTGTCTCACTCAAGCTTGCCCTCTTGCTTTCGAAATGCGCGCCCACGCTGCACGGCACCTAGAGAGCATGTGTGCGCATGGCTGATGGCGTAGTGACGGACATGGTCCAAGCAGATAATGCGAGGAGGAGCAGATGAAGCGGAGCAACTGTTGAATGCCACGTATCCTCTAGCGCGCCTCCGGCAGCATCTGCAAAGAGAGTCACAAAGAGAGTCAGAAAGAGAAGGTCGATCTGCAGACAGTCAGGCGGATTTTTTTGGAAGGCAGTGGGGAGCGCCTTCAACGGCAGCAGCAGCCCCCTCAGGTTCCACCTCGGCGGCACCTGGACCTCAGGGAGGCGGGGCGCGTGCAGGGGGAGGTGGTATGCCGTCGTCGCCACCGATTCGCGGCGCGGCGAATCCGTGGGCAAATATGGCAAATATGGGCCCCTTTCAGCTCCCCGGCGGGGTAGGAGTGGCAGGGATCCAAGTGCACATGTCTGTCAACGGCGTGCCCGTGCCGATACCGGGCATGCCACAGCAATCGCCCGGTATGTCTCCATGTATCCATCTGTGTTCCCCTTCCGTTTCCGCCGTCCGTCGTCATGTGTGTGCATGTGTTTGCGCAGAGTGGTCTGGTGTTGACTGGCGTGGACTCAGTCTCACGTTGGTCTTCCGTTGACGCTGCCTCTGTCTGACTTGAGTCTATCTCGATCCGCCGCGCCTTCAGCAAATGCACCAGGCAGCGCTCCAGCGGCCGTGCCTCCTGCGCCTCCAGGAGGCACGGCCGCTGGTGCGACGGGAGGTGAGAATGTAATAGGCGCAGCGGCCATCTTCCAGCAGCTCATGCAGATGCAGCAGTCGGCACAAGAGCCAACGCAGCAGCCGCAGCCGAGCGCCCAACCATCTGCGCAACAGCCCCCGCAGGCGCAGGCACCGGGCGCGCAGGACGCAGGTCCATCGCCCGACATCAACGAGCAAGTCCAACAGCAAGCGTCAGCGGCAGTCAGAGGGCTGGGAATGCCGGCGGCGATACAGGACATGGTCGAAATGCAGCTTCGACAACAAATAGCACAGACTTTTCCGATGAGAACGCAACCGCCGCAGCCCCCCAGTGCACCCAACGCGCCCGATCAACAGCAGCACCAACAACAGCACCAACAACAACAGCACCAACAACAGCCAGCACCTGTGCCTGCCCCGGAGCAGCAGCCGCAGCTTTGGCCTTCGGGAGCAGTGCCGCCGCCGGCGCCTCCGCTTCAGGCGGCGCCGCTTGACACCAGGACTGATGCGGAGAGGCAAACGGATGCTGAGAGGCACAATCGAAGGGCGCTACGGGACTTGGCTGCGTATGTCAATGCCCATGCCGACGGTATGTCTTGTCCTTGCGTGTTTGCTGTGCTGTCTGATTGCGATGCAGCAAGGCCAGGGGGCCTGAAACTCGTAGAACACCAAAAACCGAGGACCGTATGCCAGCACAACCGTGGAAAATGAAACTCCAAAAATACCGTGGGTTCCGTGACAGTAGTAGTAGGTGTCGGGGGCGTACGGTCGGGGGTGTGCGCACTGAGGTGCCCAAACACACGTGCGCACTTTGCACTGCGCTTATGCATGTTACGATGTTTATGGCAGCGCCTCTGGACGATGCCGGCGGGCAAGGTGGGATGCAAGGTGGGATGGGACTAGTCGTGGGAGTGGGCGGGATGGGCGGGATGTCGCAAGGGTTGGCGCTCGACTACGCCACAACAACGGCGTTGGAGTTTTCTCCGACGTTTCCTCGGTTACCTGCGCTCAGTCCGGGCCCCCATTATCTGCCGCATGAACAAGAGTTGGGGTTTATCGAAGCGCTGCTCTTAAGTATGATGCAGCACTTGCCCAACGGTCCTCTCCATCCCGCACCCAACCCTAAACCCTGCACCCTGCACATCAAACCCCAACCCTGTCAGGCCTCCGCGACTCCTCTCTCTCTCTCTCTCGTCTCTCTTTATTGATCTTGCGAACGCCCTCGGCCTTGTCCCTGATGGCTGCACACAGGCCTTGTGGTTGCACTGTCTTCCTGTGTGCTATCTGTGTCCTATCTTTGTCCTCTCGATGTCTTGTCGGTGCGTGCGATGGCGTGCAGCGTGGGTGCCTGTCAGAGCGTGTCAGAGCGCCCAGGTGGTGCCTGCCGACAAGTATCTGTGGTGTTGGTGCGGCGGCGCATGGAAGATTGGCGCAGCGATCACGTGATTGGTGCAGCGTAATTGGCGCAGCGTTGTTGGCGCCATCGCAAAGCAGAGCTCTGATTTGCGGGAAAGCAGCTCTCATCTGCGCACAAGTGTTGCTGCACAAGTGTTGCGTGCACCCTGCACCGTACAAACATCCTGCACCGCCCGTGCCTGACTACGCATGTGCGTGCTCGTTGCGTACGCCGTGCACGCGCACAGGGGATCTCACGCCGCTTGTGCGAGGCAGCGTGGCTCCGCTGCAGCCGGTACGTGTTGGCTTTTACATGCGTCTATACGTATGGCTTTTGCCTGCGTTTATACGCGTGACTTTTACATACGCCATGCGTTTATACGTGTGGCTTTTTTGTCGAATGTATTCCTGTCACAGGAATGTATTCCTGTCATTCTTTACGTGTGGCGTTGCATGCGTCTGTGCGTATGGCGTTCACATGCGTGTACACGTATGGCGTTGCATATGGTCTACACGTATGGTGTTACACACACGCGTCTCGACGCGCCTGCCTCGAGCCTGTGGTGCTTGCACAGACATGCGCTCCTGCGTCCACCCTCGTGCTTGTACGCATGTCTGTACGTGTGTGTGCATGTCTGTACGTGTGTGTGCATGTGTGCACGCACGCGGCACAAAGTCAAGTGCTTGTGTCAGGAAGCAGCTGCAAGCCCTATGCCCTACTCCGCACACCCAACCCCCTACACGCGACATGCAAACGCCTGACGCCAAAACGGCAAACGCCTTTTGCCAGCTACAAGCCAGCATGACGCGGCACCTGATAGACGATTTGCTGGGCAACGACTTTGACCAACGCAGCCTTGCCGATGGAGCAGCTGAGGTCATAATCCCCAGCCTAAACCCTAAACCCTAAACCCTAAACGCAACGCGAAACGTTGAACCCTGAAGCCTAAACTGTAAACACGAAACCATCAAGCCTAAACTCGAAACCCCGAAGCCTGAAGGCTAGATCAACTACATCAACGGCCGCCTCGAGGCTGACTGAGCGAATGAACGGAATCAACTTGGCAGATGGCGGAGTCGCTGATCGACACCATCACCCTTGACGATCTGATACATGACGAGGCCGAGGCCTCCTTCCCTCTCATCCCGTCGGGTGCGTGCCACACATATCACATGCACGTTCTAGCTATGGCACACTCAAGTATTTCTGGTATATGTTGACAGCACATGATGGCACACCTTGGCAAACGTGCTTGCGCGTTTGACCCCCGCTTGCGGGCCCCACCCCGCATCGCCCAGGGACCGTGCCGCTGCTCACAGCTAAAACCGAGACCCTAACCCTCAACCCTCAACGCTGAATGCAGGAGATGACGCGCTGCGCACGTTGCACGCACGACTGCTGCCGACGGAGGATCTTGATAGCCGGATGCGTAACTCCCTTGTTCGCCACTCCCGAATCTTCCTCCATCTGGTGCCTGCAGATAGACGGAGGGAGAGAAAGAGTGGGAGATGTGGGGGTGGGGGGTGAGGGG
>Ga0115006_10002853_pt1 | contig 11572 bp, 3 predicted proteins | sample ArcOceMetagenome_3_FD_88943 | JGI IMG/M metagenome (GOLD analysis project Ga0115006, IMG submission 88943) | Marine eukaryotic phytoplankton communities from Arctic Ocean - Arctic Ocean- Svalbard ARC20M Metagenome | ecosystem: Environmental > Aquatic > Marine > Oceanic | place: Arctic Ocean...
CGTAGGCCTGTTCAAACTCTTCCTGGTCCAGCGCGAACTGTCTCAGTTCCTGGACTCGGGCAATGGCCTCTTGAATCTGCGTCAACTCGCGTCTTTTGGCATCCCGATCGCCCTTTCGACCACCATTGCTGAGAAACACGCCCTGGGCCTCTTCCAGCATGTCCAATGCTTCCTCATACTGACCTCTCTCCCGATAGAGGTACGAAGCTTTGACAAATGTGAAGCCAACGTCCAATTCGTCTTGACCCACCTCGCGGATGTATTCTGGCACCACTCGATCTTGTAATGTCGCAATGGCATCGTCAATCTCTCCGAGCTTGGCGTGACAATCTGCCAACCTTTCCAAGAAGGAGGACATGGAGTAATCGACTCCCATTACTCCGTACACAGCCTCCTCCGTCGACGGGTCGTATCCCTCCCCGGTCCGAATCTCCGTCATCATGAGGTTGTGTTTCACAATCGACTGCTCCGCCGCCTCCTTGGCCAGATCCCACCGTCCTATGTACCCGTAAAGGAGGGAATGCATCCAGCTCCGATGCGGATCGGGAGCGAACAGGTACAGGACGCACAGGACCGACGAGAGGGGGAGGACGATGTACCGGCACATAACAATTGAATGTCTTGCCAGATTTCACCGCCTGCGACTACAGAATCTCGCCGTATCTCATATTTCATCAACGTACTCTACTCGCTAGCTACGTAGTTAGCTAGAGTACATACATTGCCAGCAGAAGTGCACGTAGCGTAGCATAGCTGATGGAGCTGATGGAGCCTTGGGCCGGTTTGGCCGGCGTCTCGCGATCGCCGGTCGGCCGCGCCGGTAGCGGTCGGTCGTCGGCCGGGGCGTTTGGTCACTTTTACATCAAAGAAACATTCATCACAGGATCGCTATCGAAAATCGGCTGCTTCGCTGCTTCTTCAGGGTACGATCGTACCATGCATGGCGCACATCAGTAGAATTCCTACGTAGTCAGTTGAGTTGAGTTCCGGTATCTCATCAACGCAACGACACAAAGCGAAGGAACGGCTCGCCCCTCTCGCTTGCATAGGGCATCGATTCGTTCATTTGTGCACTTGCTTGTTTAGCACAGCTCCTTGTGCCGTATCTTTTGTTTCGACGCATCGTCAATCGTCAACGTCCGAGTGAGAATTCATTCATTCTTCAGCACGACCAACTCTCACTACGGTAAGATCTTCCTTGAGAAACTCTCGAGGATACGGTAGGACAGCGCCCAGACACTTACTTAAAGCACAAACCATGGAGGAGGGTTGGATCAAGAGCACCGATCCGCGGACGGGGCGGGTGTTCTTCGCCAACCACCTCACCAGGCAGACGCAGTGGGAACCCCCGGTCGGTTGGGTCGACGAGCCCCCACCGCTGCCCGACGACGGCGGCGGCAACACCGGCCGAGCCTCGGCATTGGCCCCAACGGCGGGAGACGGCGGCCCGACGGGGATGGACACCCCGTCCGGATTCGGCGGCGGGGCGGCGCGCCGAAGCGGCTTTGGCGGTGGCGGCGCACCGCCGCCGCGGCAGTCCTCGGATGTCATGATGGCGGCGAATCCGCCCACCGGCGGCGGCAGCGATGGGGACGGTCCGCCGCCCCTCCCGTCCAACTGGGAGGAGATGACCGACGCCACGACCGGCCGGACCTTCTACGTCGATCACGTCAACAAGGTCACGACGTGGGAGCGGCCGGTCATCTTCGGTGGTGGGTCGGCTCGGGCTCCGCCCCATGCCCACCCTTCGGCGTCGGCTCCGGCTCCGGCTCCAGCTCCGGCGGCGCCAAGCAGCTCTGGGAGCAATACCGGTCCGCGGTCGGGATTTGGGTTCAATCTGCCCGATACCAACGCTTCGTCGGCGGCGGCGGCGGCCAATGCACGTGCCAATCGCACTAGCTCCGGCAGCAACCGCAATACCTATGGTGGTGACTTTGGAGATGACTACGGCAATAGCAACGGCGGCGGCCAGTACGATGATTACTACGGCGGGGGTGGATCTTCGCCCTTGGCTTCGGCCCACCATCTGTCCCACACCTCCGTCCCGGACTCGTCGTCGCAGAACTACTACGCCCTGCCCAGCAACGTGACGCATTCCTCCGTGTCGGCATTCACCACCGTCCACGTTCCGGATTCCCTCCGCAGCCAGTGCCCGTCGTGCAGCAACGTCTTCGGCCTCACCCTCCGGCGCCACCACTGCCGCCTGTGCGGCGACGTGTACTGCGATGCCTGCAGCAACAACCGCGTCGAGCTGCCCCTGGAGGGGGAGGAGTACCGCCGCGCCGTCCGCGTTTGCGATCTGTGCCTGGAGGACGTCGAGCGGGGCAACTACTTCAGCCTCCGGCGCTACCTCACGCCCTTGGTCTTGTACGATCCCAATGCTGCCGGGGCCAACCTGTCGGCATCGATGCACGGCGGTGGTGGCAACATCTACGATGGCTTCGAAACCAGCGAGGATGGGGAGAAGACTCATGCCATCACGGCCAGTCAGGTCAGCGCCGCTTTGGCTGCTTTGGCGTCCGACTTCGATTCCTACCTCATGGACTCGACGACCATCTCCTCCAAGCTGACGATATCTCCCGATGTTCTGGTTCCTGCCATTTGCCGCCATCTGTGTCAGAGCAGCGGTGGTTCGTCGGCTGCCGAGGGCATCGTCGATCAGGCCGTTCGGGCCCTCAGCTCCCTCCTATCCCTGGGAAACGTCAGCGGAGATGGAACTTGGGCGCGCATGGTCTTTGCGCAGGATGGCAATGCCGACGTCAGTGTTACCGGGAAGGAGGCCCTAGATTCCGTCCTGAAGCTGTTGGAGTGGTCTGGGACGGCGGCCCGAACTCTCGCCGTGCAGGAGCAGGCCATGCGATCCATCTTCTACCTGACCGATACGGCTACCATCAAGGGGCTGTACACTTCTAGTAAGGAGGAGGGTGGCATGGGCTTCGGTTCTGGAGCCGGTGGTCAGATTTACGATGCTGGTGGGTTGCTCGATGATGAAACCGCCGGGGGTCGGCCTGATGATGACATGTCGCAACGTGATCTAGCGTGGCGTCTTGACACCCATCGGACCCTCCGCGCCTGTCTGGACCATACCACCACCTCGTCAAGTCCCTCCCTCCAACGCTGGGCGGCCGCGGCCATTCGAAACCTAATTGCCGAGGATCGAAGAAGGGCTTGCGGTGCCATTGCCGCCTGTGCGTCGCAGGGCGGTGGTGCCCTGCTCAAGTATGACAGCTTCACCAACTCGTCCCTCGTTGAGACTGGCGGCGTTATGATCCTTTCGTCTCTGATATCGAGCGATGATGCCGATACCCGTGCTCATGCAATCGCAGCACTAAGTGCCACTATTGCCACCACCCGTGGCGTCCAGGCCAGTCTTGATATGCTGTCTGAGGTTACTGGTGCTGGTGCTGCTCCGTCGACGACGTCCGATGCAAACGTGGTCCGATCGGTTCTTCAGGGGGGTGGCCTTGGTCCCTCTCTCGCGCAGCTCCTTCTTAGTGCAGATGATTCTGTAGCTAAGATGGGGCTTGCATTTGCAGCGAGTCTCGTGGGTCCCATTTTGGATAATCCCAAGGGAACTACTGGTGCAGTCAGGCCTGCTGTGTCGGCTGGAACTCTCTTCGATGATGATGAGGATGGGATGGCGGCATATCGCGAGGCTGCTCTGAATCTATGCACAAGCGGCGGTGTTTTGCCCTCACTTCTTTCGCTCTTGCGAAATAGTCATGGCTCGTCACGTGGTTCTCTCAATCCTTCAAGGCCAACGGATCTTCGAAAGACAGCCATGCTGGTCTTGGCCGCAGTTTCACAAGCCCTCCGCTACCTCGGAGGACAGTGGGTGTTTGATTACACCGAAAAGAACCAAGGAAATATCATTTGCTCACCCGATGATTTGCCAACGGAGACGGCCGAAAAGGTCTTGCAGGCCATTTCCAATTTTGAGAAAGAAGGAGTCGCAGACCTGGCGTACTCGACTGTTCTCCAAAGTGGATCTTCTCTTGGAGGGAGTGGTAGCCGTGACTCTCCTGGAAGCCACCTCGCCGAGGCTGCGAGTGTAATACTTTCTGGAATGGCTCAAATTTCTCCCGCGACCGTTGACTACTTGGCTCGTGAGAACGCCGTGATGCAAATGCTTCGCACTTGCGGCGAGAACAGTGGAATGATGAAGCCGAGCAGCTTGCGAGGCGACTGGTGTCCTAGAAGCCTTGGGCTATTGCAGGTGATTGGCTCGGTTGTTGACAAGATATGGAAGCTAAGTCGTCAGAATCATTCAGAAGATTTTGCTGATAGTTCTTCGCCCGCCGTTGACCTGCTTCTATCATTGCTTGATGGTGGATCAGTGCCCCTGCTTGCACGTATTATCGCGACAAAGATTGAATACCATGTCCAAACAAAGGCCGTAGGCACCATCCTGCTCAAGGTCGCGGCATGTGAGATTGTTGCCAGTATGTTTGGTATTGTCCGGGACGATTTAAGTGGAATTGCCGGCGGTAGATTATACACTGCCATTGACGATGCTGAAGGCGGGGGATACGGAGGACGGCAGAGACAGGATCTGACGACAGGATGCATATCTCTCCTTCAATCGACTTCGGTTCACATGCAACGATATGGTGGCGGTGACATACCTCTACCTGGGCTTTCCAGGGCCTGCCTGTTGGCTGTCGGTAGTATCTGCGGAGCTGCCATCTTTGGTGGTCAAGTCTTCAAGGCTGTAAGTAAAGTTTGGCTATCGTCTTATGAACAAGGATTTGACTTCGGCATCCATTTTTGGCAACTTGTCTCACCACCACTTCTTTTGCTTCACACCCTCATCTTTTTCATATCCGTGTAGTCTGACTTTGCCATTCCGCCCGAAGATGAGTTCACCTCCCGCCGTAGAGATGCATGCGTCGCAGTTTGTGCTTTTATGATGGGCAGTGACTCCTCGGCGGCTTTGCCCAGCATGCTTGTTGGTAGCTACGGCGAAGCATCCGTCCTTCCAGCAATGCGACTGGCCCTTGCTTTAGTTCAGAATGGCCCCATGAATGTACATGCTCAAGTTGGCCAAAGTGGTATTCTCATTCCTATCACCGATATTCTCAAGAATGCCTTGATTGAAGGCGAGCGCTATCCGTTCTCGGCTTCCATTAGTCTCGTTAGGTTCTGTGGTCCACATGTGTCGACAAGCGGCACGAAAGATTCTGCGTCGCTTGCTTCTATTCGCGATGCAGTACGGACAATTTCATCTGTTCTGTTGATTGAAGAGAGTTCCGATGGCGAAGAAGAGCAAGTAGATACACTCAAGCAGCTCAAGATGGAATCTATCTTCGCTCTCGAGGCGCTGAGCACCAACGCGAGTCTTTGGGCGGCCATCTCTCAGCACTCCGTTCCGGCCGTGTCTCAGTATCTGCTTGATTATGACACCTGGCACGAGGACGACGTGGCCCACCAAGCTGTCCTATGCGCTGCACTTCGAGTCATCCAGCGCATCATTCCATTGCCATCACATGCAGTTGCTGCAGCCCGAGCAGGACTGGGTACGTCCTTGGCCAAGGTAATTACTGGAAAGGTCGACAAAGACGATCCGAACGACAAGAGCAGTGCCTCCGGGAGGAGGCGCTCGCTGATTCGAGAACGTCAGCGCCGTGAGCAACAGGTCGGTCCTGGAAGCGATGATGACGTCCAGAAAATAGCGCTCGAGGTTCTGCATACCCTCGCTTCGCAAGGCGCCGCGCGAAGGGGCGATGAAAAAGGCTCCCTTGGCTTGTATCACTGTGGCGCGGTTGGTGCCGTGTGCTACTTACTCGGTAGCCGTGCCGCCGCGCCAGATGATTCAGCAGGGCCAGTACCACCGGCACAACACGGCGCTGCACTTGGTTCTCAAGAAACCATTACGAAGCTTGGACTTGAATTCCTCTTGTATCTTCTCGCAGATCTAGAAACGCCGCTCCCACCGAATGATCCCTACAATGGAGCCGAGAATCAGCGAAGTGAGGCACTTGCCTTCGTGGATGCTGTCGGTAGAAAGTTCCGGTTTATCCGTTGCCTCGTTGCCACGATGCTTCAAACGGAGATGGGGTTGAGCCTTGTTGGGTCGAATGGAAACAAACAGATAGATGACGGCTCGTCGACTTTTGCCGTTGCCCCGCTATACGGTCCTCCTCTTGTTTTGTTCGAGGGATCCTGTGGCGGTTTTCCCGATCCTCAGCAAGCTGCAGTGTCGGTACTATTTTCGATTGCATCGCTCTGCTGCACTACCGAGTCAAAGCAAAGCGATACATTTTGGGAGACCTTCCTCGTGCGAGAGGAGAGGGCTCTCGTTCGGAAGGAAACGCAGCAGGCCACCGCGGTCGCAGCTTGTGCGTTGTTTCTAAATATCCTAATGGACGAGGAAGGAGGTATCTGCGTTCCTCGCGATTCCATCAGGGAAACGTATTACATCAACACGCTCCTTCCGCTTGTTCGGAAGAGACTTCTCGAGGGCCTCTTGATGAACATCTCCGAGGCATTTGAGGCCCTTGCTGAGTCTGAGGATGGCACTCCCGGAAATGCTGCCCCGCTCCTTTCGCTTTTGCGGCAGTTTCATGTGCCTGAGACTTGTCTCGCTCTCTGTGCTACTCCCGGACTGATTGAACCGGCTTCTCAGATTGTTGAACGGTCAATGGAGCTCTATTCAGAGGAATTGATCCCCTCCGTCGTGACTGATAAGAACTCTCTCAGAGCTCTATTCGACTCATTGAATCGACGTGTTGGTGGTTCGGAGACGAAGCGGGCTTCAACTCAGATCCGCCGGCTGAACTGCCAAATATTGAGCCATGCTGCCGACCAGGGCACTCTTGGGCCTGCCGTCGATCGTTTAGGCCTTCGAACTCAAGCCGTTGCCGCCTTAACTGCAGCGTGCTTGGTAGATGGCGAGGATCCCGGCGCTCACTCTTTCGACGATGATGATCTGGTGGACATCGATGTTCCTCTTCTTTGTTTGCGAAGCCTCATTGCTGTGTTTTCGGTACCGCCAAACAGTGGCGATGGCCTTTCTACTGACGGAAATGATCATAGACTCTATCTCTCGTCAGCTGAGGCCTCAGCGGTGGCATCTACGCTTGGAAAGAAGATTTCTGAAATGGTCCTCGCTCGATTCCAGAGACATCATGACGGGGACGACGAAAGCATAGAGTCCGAAGACGGGGCAGGTCAGAAAAACATTACGGATGCTCCCGAAATCCGACTCCTCTGCGCTCTAGCATCGAACAAGGAGGCCTTGCCCGATCTCTGCAAAAACAACGGACTTCAGGCCCTCAGTCTTGTCGCTACCGAAGGCGAGCTGTCAGCTATTGAGGCGATGCATGAGGCATGTAAGGATGATCCGTCCGTCATCCTTCAAGTAGAGGGCCACGTGTCTGTCATGAACGTACTGGTGAGTACTCCAGGACAGGAACAAAGCAAGGGTAAGATTGCAGTCGACACGGCCTGCCTCGGGATTCTTGCTACCTTGTGTGGCGAAACCGAGCAAGGTCGATCTGCTGTTGCCGATGCCGATGAATGCGCTCTTTGCATATCATACGCCATTGAATGCATACAGGGAGGGTGCGGTGGTGGCGAAAAGGCGGTGGTTTCGACACTCGGCCAGGACGACGATGATGTTACTGACGAAGAGAAGGAGGAGAAGAGCGAAAAAGATGTACCAGCTGTTGTTGTAACCACCCCGTCTATTCAAGATGATCGAGGCCAACAAAAGCTTCAGCTCGCCGCGTTCTCCTTCCTCGCCGAGCTGGTTCGAGTCAAAAAGCACAGATCCAGTTTCTTTGGCATGCAAGATCTCTTGGAATCATCATCTAAGCTTGTATCGCGGTTGGAACCCATCGAGCTTCAATATGCGGCTATCAAGTTCCTTTCCGCTCTTGCCCCGTACGCTACCGGCAGCTCCACCGAGCTTTTTCCCATTGCCAAGCTTGCAGCGGTCTTTTCTTCTCGTCTCTCTCTTGAGGGTTCCAAGAGCAAAAAGATCAAGCGATCGGGTTTTGTTACCACCACAAAGGCTCCGAGCCGTAAACATATCGACGCGGATCAGCTTGACGTCAATGAAAACTATATCGCTGCAATGGCCGTAACTGGTCTGAAATGCGTTCTTCACAGTCTGGAAGACGAAGAGCAGATCGAAATTGCCAAGTTGCTATCTGCTCAGATTGTTCGACTCATCAACGCCGTATCGTTCAGCGCCAAGAATAAGTACCGCTCCGATCGCGGGCCGCACGAGCAATCCGGCATGCTTGCATACAATGCCATGGAATTACTATTGTCTCTGACCCAAAATCCTTCCTGCAGAGATGCGATCATTGAGGAAACCCTTGTGTCGGCCATTCTTCGTCTTGTCGTTCTTTCAGATCTCGTCGAAGGGCGCAAAGATGATGTCGATGATGACGAACTTTATTGGGATGCCACAGTGACCGAATGCCTCCAGTACATCTCCTCATTGTCCAGCTCACGAAATTCAGAGACATTCCTGGGCAAGCCCTGGAGCGATCTCATCTCCGAGGCAGAGATGGCCGCTGCCGAGGTCAAAAACAAGAAGAGTGGCGTCGGAGGCGGAAGGGCCTTCTCGATGATGTCGCGGTCCAACGGCGGAGTTGATGGTGACGGTCCATCATCATCAACATCATTTCGAGGGGCGCTTATCCGGATCATGGAGAGACGGAGCTGCAGCGTGAATGTGGTTGCAGCCCGGAGCATTCTCAAGCAGCTATGATGTACTGTACAGTCTAGCTACCGTAGTAAAGAGGTAGAGTAGCCATGGTTTCATAATAAGATTCCTATATATAATCTGTTGCTCTTTTCGCGACATAAAAATTTCCGCTCTTATGACGGATTGCCCCCATGGATGACATTGTCACAGATGGAGTATATGCATTGCTCCAAGAGAGACTTTCTTTCTCCTCGTGGCCCTAGCCCTATCACACATCTTGAATCAAAAATTCAAAAACAGGTCCGTCCACTGATGAGAGAAGGCACTCTCCTCCACAATCATCTATCTCCACCGGACGTAGGCGTCGTTCGTTCGTTTGTTAGTTCAATTCACACAGGTACTACGCATTTACTCCTCCTCGCCGTACTCGTCGAACTCGCCGTCGATGTCCTCCTCCTCGGCGGTGGCGTCCTGGTACTGCTGGTACTCGGAGACGAGATCGTTGAGGTTGGACTCGGCCTCGGTGAATTCCATCTCGTCCATGCCCTCGCCGGTGTACCAGTGGAGGAAGGCCTTGCGGCGGAACATGACGGTGAACTGCTCGGCGACGCGCTTCCAGGCCTCCTGGATGGCGGTGGAGTTGCCGATGAAGACCGTGGACAGCTTCATGCCCTTGGGGGGGATGTCGCAGATGGAGGCCTTGAGGTTGTTGGGGATCCACTCGACGAAGTACGAGGAGTTCTTGTTGTGGATCTGGAGCATCTGGTCGTCGACCTCCTTGGTGGACATCTTGCCGCGGTACATCATGGCGCAGGTGAGGTAGCGGCCGTGGCGGGGATCGGCGGCGCACATCATGTTCTTGGCGTCGAAGGCCTGCTGGGTGAGCTCGGGGACGCTCAGGACGCGGTAGTCCTGGGAGGAGCGGGCCGTGAGGGGGGCGAAGCCGACGAGGAAGAAGTGGAGGCGGGGGAACGGGACCATGTTGACGGCGAGCTTGCGAAGGTCGCAGTTGAGCTGACCGGGGAAGCGGAGGGAGCAGGTGGTGCCGGTGATGGCGGAGGCGATGAGGTGGTTCAGGTCGCCGTACGAGGGGTTGGCCAGCTTGAGGGTGCGGAAGCAGATGTCGTACAGGGCCTCGTTGTCCAGGGCGAAGCACTGGTCGGCGTTCTCGACGAGCTGGTGGACGGAGAGGGTGGCGTTGTAGGGCTCGACGACGGTGTCGGACACCTTGGGGGAGGGGACGACGGAGTAGGTCGACATGATGCGGTCGGGGAACTCCTCGCGGATCTTGGAAACGAGGAGGGTGCCCATGCCGGAGCCGGTGCCGCCGCCCATGGAGTGGGTGATCTGGAATCCCTGGAGCATGTCGCAGGACTCGGCCTCCTTGCGGACGACGTCCATGATGGAGTCGACGAGCTCGGCGCCCTCGGTGTAGTGGCCCTTGGCCCAGTTGTTGCCGGCCCCGGACTGGCCGAAGACGAAGTTGTCGGGGCGGAAGAGCTTGCCGAAGGACGAGGCGCGGATGGTGTCCATGGTGCCGGGCTCGAGGTCGGTGAGGACCGCGCGGGGGACGTAGCGGCCGCCCATGGCCTCGTTGTAGTAGACGTTGACGCGGGCGAGCTGAAGGTCGTTGTCGCCCTCGTACATGCCCTCGCCGTTGATGCCGTGCTCGGAGGACATGGTCTGTCAAAAAATAAATGCAATTCAACGAATCAATGGAAGTCATATCGGGAATGAGCGCATCGAATTGCAACGGGAGACAGAGCGGCGGCGGGAACGTGCGGGAAGGGAGGAGAGGGAGAGGATTAGGAGAAAGAGAAATGGGTCAGAGATTGATTGATGGAAATAAAATTCGTCGAGCAGGCACGGTCCATTCCGATAAATGAATTCGAATCGTGAGGCTCCCCGGCCCTCCCTCGGGAACCGAATGGCCGCCGCATCTCCTCTCCGCCAGCCCATTCATTCGATCCGGGATGGCTTATTGGGCCGATCAGGGTGGTGGTCCTGCCGGAGGCCGGAGGGGATCGGTCCATCTTTCGAGCGGATACCGGCCGGCCGGCCGCCTCCGCTCCGCTCCACGCTGGCATTTCCAGCACATTAGGTGCTGGAATTAAAGTCGGCCCGTCGGATAAGCCCCCCCCCCTCACCGGGCCCGGACTTCGCCGCAACACCCACTCCTCGTCTCATCACGGATGGATCCACTCCGTTTGGGTCCGAGACGTACGAACGCCAGGTACATTCCTGATGCCCCGAACCATCATCCACCGTACAGTCCATAATCCAAACGGGCAAATGCCGTTTGGCCAAAAATTTGGCCGGCGGTTCTCCTCCGATCGCGTCGGTCGATCGGTCGGTCGTTTCTCACCTCCCAGAACTTGGCGCCGATCTGGTTGCCGCACTGGCCGGCCTGAAGATGAACGATCTCTCTCATGGTTGCGGTGGGGTGGGGAAGGATTAGCTCTATTGGTTGTCTGGGTATCGGCTGATCGATCTGTGAGATACCAACCGGTGATGTTGTTGACTGTGCTGTTTTTTGCGCTGGCCGGCCTGGCTTGCGAAAAAATTAAATCAACGTCTTAGCTGGGTCGAGCGAGTCAAGTGAAAGTCAGAAGAGAAAAATCTGATCAAGCAGCACCGGTTATCCGGCGGGGTAACAATATCATTGATGACCTACGGTACATGTAGATCTAGATCTACTGGCTATTCCATGTATTTAGACCGAGATTAGGATAAGGATGTAGATATATATATATATATATAGATCTAGATTGACGCAATAAAGGAATGTTAGATCTCTACTAAGATCTAGATCTATCTAGAGTCTAGATCTAGATCTAGCTATATACATGTAGTACCGTACATATGTACTACCCCGTCCGTAGCTACGTAGTAGTAAGTAACATGTATGTATCC
>Ga0115006_10002855_pt1 | contig 11571 bp, 18 predicted proteins | sample ArcOceMetagenome_3_FD_88943 | JGI IMG/M metagenome (GOLD analysis project Ga0115006, IMG submission 88943) | Marine eukaryotic phytoplankton communities from Arctic Ocean - Arctic Ocean- Svalbard ARC20M Metagenome | ecosystem: Environmental > Aquatic > Marine > Oceanic | place: Arctic Ocean...
CCTCCCCCAACCTCTTGAATCCTGCCTTTAAAACTAATTGCAAGTAAACGATGGCGACTACAACTCTATCCTGCAACAGTCTCTCGTACAGGCTACCTGACGGCGTCCCAGCTTCCTCTACTACCCCACTTCTGGACAAACTGAGATGGATTGCGGATCCTTCCCATTTGAGATGGTTGGGAAAGAAGTTGTTGTCGAATGTTTCGTTCTCGATATCTGCCGGAACAATGACTGCCTTGATGGGGCCGTCGGGCGCGGGGAAGTCAACGCTTCTGGATGTCCTCGCCGGAAGGAAGATTGAAGGCACAATCTACGGGGAGGTGGGGGCTGGAGCGAAGCGCCAGCATAATGCCTATCGACGCGTACTCACATAGCTGCCCCATACTTGTCGCTTCGCTCCTCGCCGCCGCTCGCTCCTCGCCAGATGGTTAACAACGTCAAGACCAAGTGCTACGTTATGCAGGACGACGTTCACATGGGCGTGCTCACGGTGTACGAGACGCTCCAGTATGCTTCCCGTCTCAGAAACCCCGCCTCCTTCACACCCGAGCAGCACGAAGACAGGATCCACTACATGCTCAACATGCTCGGGTTGGAACACGTCAAGAACAGCAAGGTTGGGGACGCCTTTACGAAGGGCATTTCTGGCGGTCAGGTGAGGGCTGGGTGGAAGGCTCCGCAGTGCCATCACTATAACTAACAGTCTTCCGCTCGTCGCTTCGCTCCTTGCCGCCGCTCGCTCCTCGCCCCTCAGCTCAAGCGCCTCTCGATTGGCGTCGAGGCGATAACTTTACCGTCCCTTATTTTCTTGGACGAGCCTACCTCCGGCCTTGACTCTTCCATTGCCCTTGAGGTGATTTCCTGTGTCCAGCGGCTCGTGATCGAGGGTGGCAGGACCGTGATTTGCACGATCCACCAGCCTTCCGCCGCCTGCTTTGCGCTCTTCGACAACCTTCTGCTGCTCTCCGAGGGCAGGGTGGTCTACAGTGGTAGGGCTTCCAAGGCCAAGGTGAGGCCTAGAGGGAAGCGACAGCAAGAAGTGACAGCAAGATATCGCCTATATCAATATATCAATAAACTAACAATCCCTCAATGCTCGCTTTGCTCGTGCCCTCAACACTCGTAGCCCTACTTTGAAGAAATGGGATACATCGACGCTGACGGCGAGAAGGTGAGGCAGAGCCAGGAGCGAAGGACGGCTGGGCGGAGGGCTGTCCAGTGCCATAACTACGCAGAAGGCTGGGCGGAGGGCCAAAGGTCACCATCATATCAAACTATCGGCAGTCGTCGCTTCGCTCCGCCTGCCGCACGCTCCTCACCGCTCCTTGCCCCGCTCTTCGCCTCGCTCATCGCAGGCAAACGCTGCCGACTTCATCTGTCAGGTTGCCGGAGGAATGATGTGTGGGGGATCCGCAGACCCAAACGTCTCCTTTGGAGAATCTCACGTCAAGTCCCCCAGAGACCTCGAAAGGTGAGGGCAGGGGGAGCGAAGCTATAAGAGCCAGAGCTATACTAACGGACATTTCACTCGCTTCGCTCGCAGGCTCTTCAAGGAGTCCCCCGCGTATCAAACGATGCAGCGTGCGTTGTCGCACTCCACTACCTCTCGTATGTCCGAACACGAGGAAATCCTGTCCGTCGACAAGAAGGAACAGAGGCACACGTCCATAATCCAGTTCTACACTCTCCTCTCCAGAGGCCTTCTTGTCAACAAGCGCAATGTCGCTTACAGAAACGCTCAGATTGTCAAGAACATCATCGTGGGACTTCTCGCCGGCGTCATCTTTTACCAGCAGGGTGCAATGGACGGTGTTGTTTGGCTTGGCGACCTGCCCACCCCGGCAGGCTACTCAGTCGTGTCAATTCTTTACTTTGCCATTCTTTATGCAATCACTGGGAACCTTCAGGCGATCCCGATGATGTTCAACCTCAAGGTCATCTTCCTGCGCGAGAGAGGTGGGTTTGATGAGTGAAGTGACGAGTGGAAAGTTGTTAGTTATTGTGCTGTAGTAGTGAACGGTCGTCGCTCCTCCCGTCCTCCGCTCCTCGCTCTGCCCGCTCCCATCTCCTCTACGCTCTCCTCACCGCCGCTCTCTCTCTCCTCACGCTCATCACAGCTGCTGGAGCTTACAGGTGAGGGCTGGGTGGACAACGATATTCCAGAAGACCTCTATCCTGCGCTCGCTTCGCTCGCGCCCTTCAGTTCGTCGCTACGCTCCACTGCACATCGAATCTCTTTTAGACTCGCTTCGCTCATCCTACATCTAACATACTTTCCTCTCGCTTCGCTCACAACCCCCTTGCTCGTCGCTTCGCTCATCGCAGCACTGCACCCTACTGGGCTGCTAACTCTCTCGTTCATCTGCCCCTCCTCATTGCAACTCATGCTTTCTTTGTGAATCTCACCTACTGGCTGGTCGGCCTTCCTACCGATATCACGACGTTGGCATACATGTTCCTATTGACCCTTTTGGTCAACCTTATCGCCTTCTTCTTCAGCCAGTTCCTCGCGGCTTTGTGTTCGTCCAGTCAAGTCGCCCTCGCGCTCTTCCCCATTCTCTTCATGTTCCTTTCCAACTTTGCGGGATTCACCATCCAGCTGGACAACGTGCAGTCATTCTGGGTTTGGGCTCCCTACGTCAGCTTCCCACGCTGGGCATACGAGGGCCTCGTCTATGTCACCTTCACCCAGAAGAAACCGGAAGCGTACGAGATCCTCCTCGAGTACTTTTCCTTCAGCGGCTGGAACCCTATCTACTCGGTTTACATCCTTCTCCCCTACATGTTGTTAGTCAATCTAATGGTCCTTTGGGCTCTTCAGCCTCCCAAGTCAAGGATCAGAAGGTACGCGAGCAAGAGTATGGACCCGAGGTTGAACAGAGTCTCCAGGTCGAGTAGCAGGGCATCGAGCATGGCCATGGGCATGGACAGCTTTGCAAACGCCAAGTCGTCGTCAATTGCCAACAGGTGAGGGGGGCTGGAGGGCAGAGGGCTGGAGCGAAGGACAGCTGGAGCGAAACGACAGCAGCATATCGGCCACTTACTGTAACTAACAACCTTCCGCTCGTCGCTTCGCTCCTCGCGCCCTTTCCGCACTCGCTTCGCTTGCTCCCTTCTGCTCGCTCATCGCAGCAAATCCTCATCCTACAAAGCTCCACTCCTGAGCGAACAGTACCCACCGATTTCGGAGGATACGGAGGCTTCACCCGAAGATATCCTCCTCCCCCCGTCGTCCCTCGACTCCGAGTCTATTGATCTCCCTTCAGGAAACCCCAAGAACCGAAAGGGCAGCTGGTCTGTCGACGACTTTAAGAGGAACAGCATGGGCATCGACATGGGCGCACACACCAACAACGGCCTGAACGTAACCTTCAAGAACCTCAGATACAGGGTCAACGCCCCGAAGAACGAAAATGCTTCAAACGACGGATTCCTAACCATCCTCAACGAGACAGAGGGGAGGGCCGAGAATGGAGAGATGGTCGCGCTCATGGGAGCCTCTGGGGCAGGAAAGGTGAGAGAAGGGGGGGAAAACAACGGCTAGGTCAACAGCACATTCTCTACTAACTACCCTTCGCAGTCCACACTCTTGGACATTCTTGCAGGCCGCAAGACCCTGAGGAAGGGTTTAGCTACTCTCACTGGAACCCTCCTTTTCAACGGTCGCCCCCGAACCCGTCCTCTAATGCGCCGCAGCGCTTACGTTACACAGGACAACGTTCACCTGTCATCACTGACAGTCCGACAGACTTTGGGGTTTGCGGCAGCACTGAGGATGGAAAATAGCACCATGGTGAGGGCGGCGGAGGTCTGGAGCGAAGCAACAGCAGTATATATCGCCAAAGGTTATCATCATATAATACCAGCGACAGTCGTCGCTTCGCTCCAAATTACTTGCTCACTCCCTCATCCTACCTATCGCTTCGTTCACCACAGGAATCAAGAGAAGAGAGGATCTTGATGGTTGCGAAAATGCTGGGAATCGACAAGATCCTTGACAGCCGCGTTGGTGGTACTATCATCCGCGGCATTTCTGGCGGCCAACTAAAGCGTCTCTCAATCGCAGTCGAGATAATCCACCTCCCCTCCTTGATCTTCCTTGACGAGCCCACAACAGGCCTAGACTCCTCCATTGCGCACGAGGTAATGTCTGCGGTGAGGAACCTGGCTAACTTCAACAGGACGGTCATATGCACCATCCACCAGCCACCTCCCGCCACGTTTGCGCTCTTTGATAAGCTTCTACTCCTCGCGCATGGCCGTACCTGCTACTTCGGTCCAGTCTCCACCTGCACTTCATACTTTGAAAAGTTCGGTTATCACTACGACAGTACCGCCACTGGTGCGAACCCGGCTGAGTTTGCCGTTGCTGTTGCCGGTGCATTCGTGGAGCCCAAAAAATTTGGCCACGAGCTATGCGAGCTGTACACTGCGAGCGAGGAACGTCGCGAATTCTCCTCGAACTTTGACACCAGGGCCAAGGAAGACCAGGGACTGTCTCGCGACAACGAATTTGTCTCAACGTACCCTAGTTCCCTCGGCGAACAGTGCCTAACGTTGGCAAAGCGCCAGATAATGAAAACGATGCAGGACAAGAAACCCCTGACTGCCGGTATCATGCGCCACATCGTGGTTGCGCTGTTCTACGGCAGCATCTACAGCAACCTTGGACAAGAGCAGAAGCTGGAGCGCATGTCTCTGTGCTTCTTTACCCTAATGTTCGTCGTCATGGGACACCAGCAGAACATTCCTTTGATTTTCGAGGAGGTGAGGCGGAGCGAGGAGCGAAGCGACGAGCTTCGCTCATCGCAACGATTTTGACGAGGATAATCGCAAGAGCTTGGACTTCTATACAACTCCTGTTACCGAAGTAATCCTCGCCATCGTCCTAACCCTTTTCGCGATTCGCTTCGCTCATCGCAGCGCCTCCTATTCTACCGCGAGAGGGGCGCCAAGATTTACGGGAACTTCAGCTACTGGCTGACTGGAGGCGTGTCAGTGGTCCCTCTCACTGTGGTTATGGTTGCGATCTTCTGCGGCGTCATGTATAAAATGACGGGGTTCAGGAACGAGTGGTCCGCCTTCTTCTTCTTCTTCCTAATAGCCGCAATAACGTCCCTCAACGGCCTCTTCTACTGCCAGCTCCTGGCCGTGCTCTCACCATCACAACAAGCCGCCATAACTCTCTTCCCAGCAACGCTCTTCTTCTTTATATCCTTCACTGGGTACATCATACAGATACCGGCGCTGCCGGAATGGCTGAGCAAGGTACCAGACGTCAGCTTCTTGAGGTGGGGATTCCAGGCTTTGGTCATCAACGAATTCGAGGACAACACGTTGGTGTTCCCACCGACGCTCCTCATGACAACGGAACAACAGTTTGACATTTTCGTAACAGGTGAGATGATTGGATGAGGAGCGAAGGACAGCTGGGCGGAGGGCAATATCATTCCACCACAGCAGTAATATCATCCATCTCTCTTCAAGAAAACAATCTTCAGCTCGTCGCTTCGCTCCTCATCGCCGCTCGCTCCTCCCCGCTCGCTCATCGCAGCTTATGGATTCCAGGGGTACACGAAGTGGCAGAGCTTGCAGTGGCTGCTTGTTAACGCAGGCGTCTTCAGGGTGGCAACGTTCTTAGGGTTGCGGTATGTGCGTTATGAAAACAGATGATAAAGGAAAAAGGGAGGGGGAAGACGAGATATCAAGTAGAAAAAAAGGCGGCGTCTTCTGAAATCACCTGATTTACCTAAATTATCCACGTTGCTGTTCCTTTCCCCATTTATCTGTGCACGCCTTTAAACACACAAAATTCCCCCCTCCCCCTCAATCCTGTTCCTTTAAAGTCCAAAAAATAAATTCTCTGTCTCCTGCCCCTAATGAATTCCTTGACAGAGTGGAGCCGCATACAACAACAGAAGGACGTCAGTTTTGATCTTGATCAGGAATGGTACATAATTTGTAAGTGTTAGGGTTCTGAGTAAATTTTCCCTCCCCTCCCTCTGCCTCCGTGTTGTGTGTGTATTGAAAAACTACTCTCCTAACCCCCCCTCCCATATCTACCTTATCATAGGCCATAAATGGTGGTTAAAATATAAAGAATATTTATTATTATCAGAGGAGAATAATAATAAATATCCAGGAAGGATAGGTAAGGAAGACGTTAGAGGGAGATTAGGAGATTAATGGAAATTTATTATCTCAAAACAATAGCTATCTATTGTAGTGTTATACTTCTGTTAGATTAGGGTAGAATTAACCGACACCAAATCATTATATCTCCGTCCTTCATACCTAACACCCCTTCCCACGGTCTCTCACTCGCCCCCCACCCTGGACCTTAGACAACTCCTCCCTGCTCCCCCCCTCAACCTCTCCCCATCCACCCGATACGAAATTCCCCCTAGGTTCAGTCGAGATGATATCCCCGTGCACGCCAGGCCAGGACTACGAGTTGATCCCCTCCACCATCTACCCAACCCTAGCCAGAACCTTCGGTGTGAACTACGTTTTCCCACGCAAGGTCGTGTACGACCCCCAGAGGATGGAGAACACCGTAGAGGCGACGGGCTGGACGTGCGTTTACCTACTGGTAGATAAGAAGGGGGAGAAGGAGGAGGGAAGGTTGGTTTTCAGCAAGTTTGAAATCCTCAGGAACGTTGTTGACAGGTAAGGGGAACAGGACACCGATAATGACCACAATTACGAGCGCTACTAACCCCCCCTCCCCCCCCCCCTCCCTTGCACGCTTCGCTCGCCTCAGTATAACCACCGCCTGCTCTGTCCCCTCCGTCCCCCCCCCCGGTACTGTCTACCACGTTTGCGACTACTACGACTGGTGCGCCCCGACCTCAACGGACTCACACGTCGGGGAGAAAAGGATGGAAGAGCTCGGCATCGACGGGGGGGGCGGGAAGGCGTATGGGTACGCGGTCTTTGTTAAGGAGAAGGGCAAGGGAGTGGTGGAGGAGGAGGAGATTCCTGTTATTACCGCGGCCAAGTGGGACAGTGCTAACGCATGGGATAGTAACCGAGATTGGAGCAACGACGACAACGACGATAACACCACGGACAGATCCAGCGGATCCCCCATAACGGCCGTTGCCGTCGCAGCCAACGGCACCTCTAATGGACACAACAATCATCAAACAACGAACGGGTGGGGAACAGGTAACGCTTGGGGTACGGGGGCGCCAGTACCCAGTTACGGACCCTACAATTCCAGCTCACCCATCAGGGTGCATAAGAAACAAAGGATGTTCGCGGTCGGGTTGGGGAACCTCGGGAACACTTGCTATATGAACTCGAGCTTGCAGTGTCTTACTAGCACTACGTGCTTGACCGGGTTCGTACTTGGAGGGAAGTTCGACGGGAGCGTTAATAGGGAGAATAAACTTGGGACCGGGGGAAGGATGGCCGAGAGCTACAGGAAACTCGTCCAGGAGATGACGTGCGGATCCACGGTGTACCCGAAGGAGTTCAAGAAAACTGTGGGCCAGTGGCGGAATCAGTTCATGGGATACGAACAGCATGATAGGTGAGATCGGAAGAGGAGCGAAGCAATGAGCTACCAACGTTAGCGTTGGGAATGTAATACGTGCGGGCTCCTACTTTTGTACAAGACACGCCTCCCCCGTATTCACGGTAATCACGGCAATCATTCTTGTGCCTCATCTTCACCCTTTTCGCGATTCGCTTCGCTCATCGCAGCCACGAACTTACATGCTGCGTGCTGGATTATCTGCACGAGGACTTGAACAGGGTTACGGACAAACCGTACATTGAGAAAACGGAACAGACAGAGGAACAGACTGATGACGAGGCGGCGGGGGAGGTGAGATGGAGCGAGGAGCAAAGGATGAGCTCTTTTGTGCGCTCGCTTCGCTCGCGCACGTTAACCCATTTGCTCATTGCTTCGCTCCTCACCCCGCTCTTCGCTTCGCTTATCGCAGGCTTGGGAGTGGCACTTGAAGAGGGAGGACTCGTACGTCACCGATACTTTTCACGGTCAGCTCAGGAGCAAACTTAGGTGCCCCAAGGGATGCGGGAGGGTTAGGTAAGACGATCATATAGTGAAGAACCTGCCCGTCGCTATAACTAACAACCTCCCTCCTGCTCGTCGCTTCGCTACCCGCATTACAGCACCACTTACGACCCCTTCATGTACCTTAGCGTTGACGTTCCGAGGGGAGAAAAAAGGATCGAGTACAAGGTGAGGCGGAAGTCCTATCTCCCATGATCTCCTCCTCATCTATATCTAACATACCTTCGTCTCGCTTCGCTCGTAACCCCTTTTGCTCGCCGCTTCGCTCCTCGCAGCTCGAACGCCTTAGCGGGGAGATCATCAAAAGTGCCGTGCACCTCAAGACCGGAAGCAAGGGTTCGGACCTGGTCAAGGAACTGCTCGGTAGCGGTGACAACGGGTGGTGCGCGGACGTTTGGCAGGCGAAGGTCCACAAGGACTCTCAGGAGGAGGAGTTGTCTGGGGACCAGGTGAGATTGGACAAGGGCGGGCTGGAGCGAAGCGACAGCAAAAGCATTATACCGTCTTCCTACATAACTAACAACCTTTAACTCGTCGTTTCGCTCCTCGTCCTGTCGGTCGTCGCTTCGCTCCCCCCCTCACGCTCATCGCAGCACGACGACATTTACGTTTGGGAACTCGAGAAGGAGGAGGATTTGAAGGAGACGGAAGAGGGGGTCACTGAGGCCGAGAGCAACGGGGATGACGACGAGGAGGAGAGATGGGAGGCGATGTGAGATTGGACGAGGAAGGAAAGCGACGAATGCAGGCTCGCTTTGCTCGCCTCAAGGCTCATCAACAACTAACCCCCTACTCGCCCTCTACTCGTCACTTCCCTCCTTTCCCACCGCAGCATCGACAGATACGTCATGGGGGCACCAAACTATGTCAAGAACCTCCTCCACGGCAAAATCCCTAACTTTTCCCTGCTCAACAAGAACATTCAGCAGCTGCAGGGTTGGATCGACAAGACGAACAGGACCGTCGCCGACTACGAGGAGAGGAGGGACAGCACGGATGAGGAGGTGAGACTGGGACGCACATTCTCCCAAACCAACCGGCTTAAGCGAAGCGACAGCAAAGCATTTTACCGCCTTCCAGCATAACTAACAACCTTCCACTCGTCGCTTCGCTCCTCGCGCCTCGTCCTCCATCCTGACCCTTTTGGCAATTTGCTTTGCTAATCGCAGGGAGACGAACAAGCTAACGATCCAGGCCGTCCCCCGAGCCTTCTCGAAACCCGACTGGAGCAATGCGGGGTGAAATACTTTCATCCTAGGCTCCAGAACGTTGACACCGTGGGGGACCTCAAGGCTTTTGAGGAGGCCCTCGACGCTGTAATCGATTCCCTCAAGCGGAAGGAAAAAGAGAGCCGCACGCTGCTTCCCGAGGACACCCCCGACACCATCCTCATTCAGGTCACGCACCAGGGCACCACAAAGTATGGTTCGTACAGTTACAATAGCACCAATTTTTTTGGCAGGCCCGTCACTTTCAAGGTGAAGAAGGAAGCAACGATTGGAGAGGTCAAGGAGATCATGAGAAGACGACTGATTGCGGTATCATGCTGGAAAGGCGATGCCGGGGACGGCGGGGAAGGAGGTAAGAACTGACGAGGAGCGAAGCGACGAGCTGACAACGCTACCGCAAGAGGCAAACACCACACGCGCTCGTACTTCCATACAAGACACGCTCTCTTGTATAACCAACGCAATATCCCTTATCCCTCACCCATAATCCCAAAACCTTTCGCGATTCGCTTCGCTCATCGCAGAAGGCGCTGAGGTCACTGTGGACGGGGAGATCAAAATGAGTGACGCCGAGATGGGGGACACCAGCATGGAGGACACCAACGTAGGGGGGCACGACGAGTTCTCCGGCGAGGGGGGAGGTGAGATTTAATTAGGAGCGAAGGACGGCTTGCAAAAGCAAGATGCCGTCTGTCGCTTAGCCACAGCTAGTGCTATATTCTAACATCTCTCTTCCTCGCTTCGCTTGCAACTCCTTGTTCGTCCCTTCGCTCCTCGCAGGTTGGACCAGGTTTGTCAAGGTGCAGGTCACCGAAAGGGGGTTGGGAGGCTACAACAGCTCGTACGGCAGAAGCGCCGATCTGGAAGACGACGAGGTCGTGGGTAGCTACTGGGGGAAGAACGAGAACTCCTCGTCCTCCTCGCATCACAACAGCTGGTCGTCAAATAGCTATACCTCCATCACCAAGAAGGAGTCCCATGACCCCTTGAAGTTCCAGGTGAGGCGGTGTGAGGAGCTAAGCGACGAGCTCATATTGTACGAAAACCGCACGCGCTCGCACGGAAGTACTAGACACGCCCTCTCTCTAATCGCTGCGATATTTGTAATCTAACATAATTAACAACCTTCCACTCGTTGCTTCGCTCTTCGTCTTTCCCTTTCCGCGATTCGCTTTGCTCATCGCAGTTCAGCTGGGAAAATGAGGCCAAGGCGCTCATCGACGAAAAGTGGGATAGGGACTTTTTCTTGGAAAAAGAGGAGGAGGTCGGCCGAGGCAAGGTGAGATTGGGCGAGGGCGGAGGGCTGGAGCGAAGCGAAAGCAGCATATCACCAACCACTATAAAAAAAATCTTCCGTTCGTCGCTTCGCTCCTCGCCGCCGCTCGCTCCTTGTCCCGCTCTTCGCTTCGCTCATCGCAGGGGGGAGTCAAGCTTATCGACTGCATAAAACAGTTCGGGGTCGAGGAGCAGCTTGACGAAAGCGAGGAGTGGTACTGTTCAAGTTGCAAAGAGCATGTCAGGGCCTTCAAGAAGCTCAGCATATGGAAGCCCCCTAGCATTCTAATCATCCAGCTCAAACGTTTCATCTACCAGCGAGGCTTCAGGGACAAGATCGATACGGAGGTAATCTTCCCCCTCGACGGCCTAGACCTTTCCGAGCACGTCGGTGCATGCAAGGGGGAGGGCGACAGTTACGTGTACGACTGCTACGCGGTTTCCAACCACTTCGGTGGTCTCGGGGGCGGCCACTACACTGCGTACGCGAAGAAGGACAACGAGTGGATCAACTTTGATGACAGTTCGGTCAGGTCGGTCAAGCCAGAGGACATAGGTGGCAAGGAGGCCTACGTTCTGTACTACAAGCGCAGGGAGCAGGAGGACGAGAGAAAGATTGAGGAGGGTGTTGGACGTGTTAGGGTCGCAGACTCCATCAGGATGGAGGAGGACGAGCAGGAGCAGGGAGAAGAGTTGGGGACGTTGGCACAGGACGTCGATCAGCAGTAAAAGTTTAGTTTGTATTATTAAATGTACTATAACCAGCTTCTTATGTATATTCTTAAAATCACCTGAACCCTGCTGTTGTTTCAATCAAGTTTGTCCGGACTTTGCACCAAACCTTTTGGCCAGCACAATGAAGGTTTCCCCTGATCCTACCCACCACAGCTCATCTTTTGGTGCCCCCCCCCCCCCCCCTCCCCCCCCCCCGCCTCCGGCGCCAGCGCTTACGCCGCCCCGCCAACCAGCCCGCGCAAAAAAACAAGCACAGCCCCCACCACAGCCGCGGACAGCCGTAACGGA
>Ga0115006_10002856_pt1 | contig 11568 bp, 6 predicted proteins | sample ArcOceMetagenome_3_FD_88943 | JGI IMG/M metagenome (GOLD analysis project Ga0115006, IMG submission 88943) | Marine eukaryotic phytoplankton communities from Arctic Ocean - Arctic Ocean- Svalbard ARC20M Metagenome | ecosystem: Environmental > Aquatic > Marine > Oceanic | place: Arctic Ocean...
ACAGTTGCGCCAAAGTAACCAAAACCTTCATCATATTGATGTTCAAGTTTTGTATAACCATTTTTATCTTCGGCAGTATTATCTGTAGTTAACCCTTTGCCTTCAGTATCTGCACCAAGGTAATCACCTGAAGATTGAGAGAATGTGATCGCTACTAGTAAAAACTTCTGTATTAACTGTTTTAAATCAGTACCATCTTCATTAACGTAAACAGGAATGCTTTCGTTAGTAATTGGGTCCTTTCTTTCAACACCACTTAAAACATCGGCTGCATTATCAGCTAATTGTTCAAAGAAAACGTCAATTAATGCTTCTGGTGTTAATTCACCTTTTGGAGACCAGCCAGAAAACTCTGTCAAGAAGTCAATATCTTGACCACCTGAGTCATTACCTGCAATTTTCCCAACTAGGTTTTTAGGGCTAGAAATATCAGCAAAACTTTTTTGCTTACTGTTTTCAATAAAGGTAATTGGGAAGTTATCCCACTGTTCTTCTGTTGTGCGAAAATACTTATTTAATTCAGCAAGAACTGCATCTTTATCTTGTAAGTAGTTTTCAGACTGTGCATCCAAACGTTCCGTCAGTTGATTGCCAATAAAATGAGCCAATTCAGAAATTAAAGCTTGACGAGCAATTTGACCACTGTAAGAAACACTTTTAGCACCATCAACAAGTTTACTTTTGAAATCATAATCCAATAAATCATTTACTGTGATTTCTACTTCTTGAGTGTAAGTTGCACCAGCGCTATCAGTAACTGTTACATTTACTAATGTTGATTCAGCAGCTTCGAAGTCTAAACCTTTAACTACTGATAGCTTGTCGCCCTCAATACTGAAAGCGTCATTATCAACAGTAAAAGTAAATGTGTCACCTGCGTCAGCATCTGTAGCGCTTAAAGTACCAACTTCTACACCAGTTACGTTTTCTTCGACAGTATTAGCAGATAAAGCTACTGCAGTTGGTGCCGAGTTTACTGGCTCTGGGGTAGTATCTGGTTCATCACTGCTACTTGAACCACAAGCAGTTAATGTAGAAGTCGCTACCATGATGGCTAGGGCTAAGGCTTGTTTTTGAAATTTCATTATGTCTCCAATTGAGTTCGCTACTAAATGAAGTGTTGTTTGCTGTTGTGCTGCAAACTCAACCCCATGAAGGATGAACGATTCAGTCTTTTATTTAATTGGCAGCATTATACACAAATTAATTATAAATGCGAACAATTCTCATAGGCAACATCATTAACATTACCTTTACGTTACCATTGTTTTATCATCTTATAAAATTCAACAAAACACATTAATAACAACCAGTTGAGAGATATAATAAGATGATAAATAAAAATTTCATCATTAAATAAAAAAAATATATATAAATAAAACGATTATGTTCTAAAAAAATTAAATTATTGTGCATTGGTACAACATTATTTTTTAAGTGAAAATATTGATAAGAAGTTTTAATAAATTTTATAGGGGGTGTTTCTAACGTGTTTATTTAGATAGATTTTGATGGTTAGCTTAATGTTGGTTTTATATAAAGTATAAATATTAGGATACAAGTTTCATAAAAGATTTAAATCTTAAATTTACTAAAATAGAAGTACTATTGATTAATAGTTATGTGATGTATTGGCACGATATGACTTAAAATATACTTTATTCACTACAATTAACTGAAAAATTCACTGAGCTTTTCTAAAGATCAATAACCATAATTATGAATGCCAATAAAAAAACACTGGTATATTTCTTATTGGCATTAATGAGGTTTTATAGATATTTTTTAATTACCGACCAAACATTCCGCCACCACCCATACCACCAGGAGGCATCATACCTTGCATGCCTCGCATCATTTTTTTCATACCGCCTTTACCAGACATTTTTTTCATCATTTTTTGCATTTGCGTAAATTGTTTTAATAACTTGTTTACGTCTTGAATTTGAGTGCCAGATCCCGCAGCAATACGACGTTTACGAGAGCCTTTAATAATCTCTGGACGTTCACGCTCACCGGGGGTCATTGAGTTAATAATAGCTTCCATTTGTGTAGTAACTTTATCGTCCATTTGATCTTTAATTTTATCGGACATATTACCCATACCAGGCAACTTATCCATCATGCCCATCATACCGCCCATATTTTTCATTTGTACCAGTTGGTCACGAAAATCCTCTAGACTAAAACCTTTACCACTTTTAACTTTTTTAGCTAATTTTTCGGCTTGTTTTCTATCAATCTTTTGTTCAATTTCTTCAACTAGTGATAACACATCCCCCATGCCTAAAATACGTGAAGCTATACGATCAGGATGGAACGGTTCTAACGCTTCGATTTTTTCACCGACACCCATAAATTTTATAGGCTTGCCAGTTATGTGACGTATAGATAGCGCAGCACCACCACGGGCATCACCATCAGTTTTAGTTAGAATAATACCAGTTAAAGGTAAAGCATCATTGAAGGCTTTAGCGGTATTTGCTGCATCTTGACCTGTCATAGCATCAACGGTAAATAAGGTTTCAATCGGTTTTATTGCAGCATGTAACTGCTGAATTTCTTCCATCATGCCACTGTCTACATGCAAGCGACCTGCAGTATCAACAATTAATACATCAAAGAAGTTTTTCTTTGCGTGGTCAATAGCCGCATTAGCAATATCTATCGGTTTTTGTTTGATGTCACTTGGAAAAAAACCTACGTCTATTTCATTGGCTAGGGTTTCAAGTTGCTTTATTGCCGCAGGGCGATAAACATCAGCACTTACCACTAAGACTTTTTTCTTTTCACGCTCAGTTAAAAATTTAGCTAGTTTGGCGACCGAAGTTGTTTTACCCGCACCTTGCAAACCAGCCATTAGCACTACTGCAGGCGGCGTTACTTTTAAGTCGAGTGCTTCATTGACTTCTCCCATCGCCGCTTCAAGTTCTTTTTGTACTATTTTTACAAAGACTTGGCCTGGGGTAAGGCTTTTAGAAACATCGGTACCAAGTGCTTGAGTTTTTACCTTACCAACAAATTCACGAATAACAGGTAAAGCGACATCAGCTTCAAGCAATGCCATACGCACTTCACGCAAGGTTTCTTTAATATTATCTTCGGTTAAGCGGCCACGACCACTAATATTTTTAAGTGTTTTACCTAAACGTTCGGAGAGGTTATCAAACATGTAATACTCTAACAGCAAAATTTAAAGTGAATAACAGTATTATACCCAGTTTTTAATCATATGCGACAACAGAAAGGTACACTTTTGCTGTTAACGACACAATATTCTATAAAAAAATTAACTAATCATGCGTTACTTTATGCCACCGTGATATAGTGTTTAAGTCCTCTGATAATTAATGAAGGTAATCTATGGAACAGTTATCCGCTTTAATGATTAATTTTATCGATTTGAGTACAGAAGCAAGCCCATGGTTGTTATTAGGCCTGTTAATGGCTGGATTAATGAAAGCTTGGGTTCCTAGCCAAGTATTGAGTAAACATCTTGGCGGTGGTAAATCAGCTATTGTTAAAGCCGCCTTTATTGGGGCTCCATTGCCCCTATGTTCGTGTGGTGTTATTCCTGTTGCTGCGGAATTGAGACGAAGTGGCGCTTCAACATCTGCTACCTCATCTTTTTTAGTTGCTACACCTGAAACTGGCATAGATTCCGTATCAGTCTCTTATGCTATGCTAGGCCCAATCTTTGCGATTTATCGACCTTTAGCAGCTATTTCTTCTGCTATTATTACCGGTCTTATTGTCGCAATGGGTGAAAATACAATAACGCATGTTCAATCTACAGAAAAACTTCCTGATGATAATGCCACTAAATTAGTCACCAGTTGCTGTAGTAAGACTAATACAGAGTCTTTAAAACCCCAGCAAACTGACATACCATCATGTCAATCAGAACCAAAAATTCCTTTTAAAAAATCACTAGTAAGCAAGACTCAACAAGGAATTTATTATGCTGCTACAAAATTAATGGATGACATCATTATTTGGTTATTTATTGGTTTGATCTTTGCTACTTTGGTTAGAACATTTATACCTGAGTCTTTTTTATTAAGCTACGGTAGTGGCTTACCGGCAATGATGTTGATGATTGTTATCTCTATTCCTATGTATATATGTGCAACGGCATCAACACCGATTGCCGCCGGTTTTATTATGGCTGGCCTCTCTCCGGGAACTGCCTTGGTATTTATGATGGCGGGACCTGCAACAAATATTTCAACATTAGGGGTAATTCGTAATGAAATGGGTAACAATGTGCTTGTTCGTTATTTATTAGGTGTTTCAATAAGTGCTATTGGATTTTCGTTATTATTAGATATAGGTCTTGAGCTGCTAAATATTAATATCAGTGAACAAATGCAACATAGCCATGAGTTGCTACCCCAGTGGATAGGTTTAAGCTGTTTTGCATTACTAATATTTTTAGCCGTTAAGCCATTACGGCGTTTAATCATAAAATAATGATTTATTTACATAATTAATATGGCTAGTTTTTACTTATCTCATGGCGCAATGCGTTTTATCTGATAGAATCAGTTTAAATTTAACATTAAGTTTTACTTGTTTTGGGGGTTATAGTGGATTGGTTGGTTATAGGTGCAAGCATAGCTTTTTTACTTTATATGCTTGCTACGCTAGCAATTGTCTCGCGGTTATTTCACCACAATGGACCTAATAAAAACTTAGTATTATCACTAGCTATAATGGCAATTGTGGTTCATGGTTTTAATGACAGTCTTTTGTTTTTCTCGCAAGACACCATCAACTTTAATTTACCCAATGTCATTTCATTAGTTAGTTTAATTATTACCTTTACTTTTACTCTTATCTCAATAAGGTTTAAAGTTAATTTATTACTCCCTGTTATTTATGGCTTTACTGGCTTATGGCAATTAGCCCTAATATTTATACCGCCAGTGGACACTATCCCTCTAGTCGTAGAAAAGTTGGTACTGCTTAGCCACATTAGCTTTGCCTTAATTGCCTATTGTGTGCTCATTATAGCGACGTTATTTGCTTTTCAGGTGACCTACATTAATTTAAAGCTAAAAAGTAAAAATTTAAGTGCTGTTGCCCACCTACCACCACTAATGCAAGTTGAGCGTCAGCTTTTTGCGATATTAACCATTGGCACCGCCATTTTATTTGTGAGTCAATTAATAGGTTTTGTTTTTCTTGAAGGATTTCTCAACAAAGAAAATGCTCATAAAACATTATTATCGATATTATCTTTAGTTATTTACAGCTTAATTCTTTGGGGACACTTCAAAAAAGGCTGGCGAGGGCACCGTATTTTATTACTTATTATTTTCGCAAGTACACTACTTACCCTCGCTTATTTTGGCAGTCGGTTTGTAAAAGAGTTTATCTTATAAATTCTAATCAGCTTTTAAAAAATTAGTATACGATAATAAAATTAAGCGCTATTTTTTAAATAAATATAAGCTAGTGTGTACTTATCGAATCTATACCTTGCACCCTCTTAGGCAAGCCATATAAACTACAACAATATCTTACTAGCGTAATTACTTAGCTAGCTATCATTTTTATTGTATTCATAGGAAACATTCTTCTTGGACAGTATATCTACGCAATTACTTCTTAGCATTCTTGGTGTTTTAATTTTGATCTCAGCGTACTTTTCTGGCTCAGAAACAGGCATGATGTCATTAAACAGATATCGATTGCGTCATCTTGAAAAGCAAAATCATAGAGGTGCTAAACGAGTTAGTAGACTCTTAGACCGTCCAGATCGGTTAATTGGCTTGATTCTAATTGGTAATAATCTAGTTAATGTATTTGCATCATTGGTTGCGGGTGTTATTTTTAGTAGGCTATTTGGTGATGCTGGTATTGTTTATGCGGGTTTAGTACTTACTCTTATTATTTTAATATTTGCTGAAGTAACGCCTAAAACATTGGCTGCATTGCACCCAGAAAAAGTAGCATTTGCCAGCTCTATCATTCTAAGTTTCTTATTAAAAATTCTCTTTCCTTTAGTTATCACTGTTAACTGGATAACAAATGGTTTTTTACGTGTACTAGGTGTGAGCCCCGAACAAAGAGAACAACATAGCCTTAGTAGTGAAGAGCTAAGAACGGTTGTTAACGAATCAGGGGCATTATTACATCAACGAGATCAAGACATGTTAGTAGGTATTCTTGATCTTGAGAAGGTTGTCGTAGAAGATATTATGATCCCACGCAGTGAACTAGTTGGTATTGATGTTAACGATGACTGGAAAAAAATACAAAAACAACTCACTCAAGCTAATCATACTCGCGTATTACTATACAGGGACAGCATAGATGACGTTGTTGGCTACATTCATGCACGCGATGCACTTAAACTTTTATCTAAAAGCCAGTTCAGTAAAGCTACGTTACTTAGAGCCGTGCGAGAACTCTATTTTATCCCTGAAGGGACTCCTCTTAATATACAACTCGTTAAATTTCAACATGCTAAAGAAAGAATAGGTCTAGTTGTTGATGAGTATGGTGATATTCAAGGATTAATTACCTTAGAAGATATACTTGAAGAAATAGTGGGTGATTTTACAACAACAATGACACCAACCACCAGTGATGAAATAAACATACAGCCTGATGGTAGCTATTTAGTTGATGGTAGTGCCAGTATTCGTGATATAAATAAAGAAATGTCGTGGCACTTACCCACAGATGGGCCTAAAACATTGAATGGCTTAATTATCGAGTACTTAGAAGATATACCTGAAAATAATATTAGCCTTAGAATTTCTGGTTATCCCGTAGAAATAATTGATGTTGCTGACAACATGATAAAAACGGTACGGGTTATGCCTGAACATTTTTTTGATGTAAGTAATGACTAATAATAAAAAAAACAAACTTATAATCAATATTTTCAAAGAGTTAACAAATAATAAAACTATTATTTGTTAATACTAAAAAAACTTTCATGGCATTGATATAAATATCAAACAAATATACTGCGTTACCTGTATTGAACGTTCATCATTAACAATAATCAACCGCTAACAACATGTATCACTAATAGCATGAATACCTCTTTTGATGAGAGTGATTTACCCTAAATGATTTACACTAAAAAATTACCCCCAAAGTTATCCACAGAAAATAATCACTTATTTAACTGGCATAGCTTTCCACATTTTCTGTGGATAACAATAGCTACCCCTTTCAAAATCTGCCTTTAACTTTTTCAACCTCTTTCTACTAAAAAACTAGGATTTTTTTTATTTTTTTTTTTATTAAACACCTAGCTATTTCTATAACAGTTATCACAACTAGGCTCTAGGAGTTTTTGTAATAAAAAGAGCATATTGGCAAGCTTTATGCCATAGAAAGTTTAATACCAGTTATATAATGCTATCACTGACAACATTTGAAATATTGAATTAATCTTAATACCAAATAATAAGAGCTCAGTGTTTAAATTACCCTCATCTAAGATTAAAGCCTAACAATAATTATCAATACTAAAGTATTATCGCTTTCTTTTTTTTAACACGTATTTTTTAAACACGTATAATGTAAATATGTTACGTAAAAGTTAAGCAAAAAAGAATCGCCATAGCCAACCATGATTTAACTCTTCTTCACAGTTCTTTAGTTGGCTACTATATTGACGAGCACGGTTATCTACTTTACGTGACACTTTTATTAGCCAAGTTTTTTTCTTATAGGTTTTACGTTTAAAGCCACCCCACCCTTCATGATAATTTAAATATTGATTGTAAGCGTCCCATTTAGAGACACCATTAACCTTTTGAGTTTTAAAAATAAACCAGCCCATAAAGTCGATAGCATCTTCAAAGTCATCACGATCAGCGCCTGAATTATCTGATTCTCTTATGTAATCGTCCCAAGTCATTGTTTTCGCTTGGGCATAGCCATAAGCACTACTTACTCTTCCCCATGGAATAAAGCCTAATAAGTAATCTCTAGGCGGAATAGCATCATGGCGAAATGAGCTCTCTTGATACATCATACTCATAGGTACATGGATAGGAACTCCCCAGCGATCTCGGGCGTCTTTTGCAGCAAAATACCAATCGGTATGCTCACGAAATATTTCACATAAATTTTCAGGATTATTAGGGGGAGGCGTTGCGCAACTGCTTAAGAAAAGAACACTGAACAGTAGTAATATAATTTTTTTACAAACAAACATAGATAACAGCTAGGTATTTTAAAAGTAGAAAGCCATAATGCCAGAAAGCTGTAATCAATAACAAGAGTAAATAGTGCGCTAAAATAATGAAATAAAAGATATTTACCTTAAAATTTATATTTTTATAGGTCTTTTAAAGTGCAAAATAACGTAACAAAACAAAGTATAGAGTGTTTTAGTAAAACATTTTAAGGGAATATTACGAGAAAAAATTAAACGTATATTCAGATTTAGTATTATTTTAATATAAATGAAAACTTATTAAAAATCGCTATTATTAAAACTATATAAAACATCGTTTTATAAAAAAATCAAAATAAATCAAAATAAATTGAACTAACCTGAAAAAACTGACTCTTACTTATCAGTTATGTTAATCCCTTAGTGTTTCATGTTTTTAACGCGCATCTTTTTAAAGTTTGCGCGTTTTTTTTATCTATTTTTTACATTATTATTTTTTTTGATTTACAGCTCGAAAACGCCAGATAATGATACACGAGCCAAATAAATTACTTATCTGTATTACTTTTATTGTATTACTGAAAATTAGAACAATGCAATCTTAAGTATGAGCGATAAAAAAGATAAATACCGTTCCCTTAAAAAAAAACATAAAAAATATTGAACCTTTTAAAGCTGTAAGCGTCTTACTTAATGAAACATCTTTCCCTGGATCGCTTTCGCTTCATTTAAGTTTTGTTTGCTTAAATACCTAGCGCGTTATTACCATAACGCGCTTTTTTTATGGAAAAAATAAATCAGCTTAATCACTCAAATCAAGCAAAATAATCTGTTAAAAAATCATCAAAATTAAGTGTGTCGCTCGCTTCAATTTCATCTTGTGCTTTATGAGAATTAGGAACACTTGCCTCAAAAAAAGCTTGGTCATAAAATTGATAATCACGGAGTTTGGCACTTTTACTATAGTCACTCGCTATTTTTAATGCATAATCAGATAGCGATTGTTTATTAATAACCTCTAGTAGTTGTGCCGAGGGGGTAAGGCTACTGTCGTTAATCTTTGCCTGCTCTCGACTTATTGCTTGGCTATAATGTGTAGTACCGTATGCTTTATCTAACAGCGTCGCAACTTTTTGCATTTGCTCAAACAATTCATTACCCCATTGTGGGATTGATTTTCGATTAACATTACCTAAGTGATCAGAATCAGATAATTGTAATTTAGGATCTCGACCACGCATAACCACATCGTCCATATTTTTTTCATGAACTTGTTGCGCTGAACAATCTAGATCTTGATTGTCAATAAAAGCACAGAAAGTAATAAAAATATCAAGAAAGTGAACCTGCTCAAGGCTTATACCTGTGTCTGAAAACGGGTTAACATCAAGCGCCCTTACTTCAATATACTCAACACCTCTTTCACCAAGGGCTACTGATGGCTTTTCGCCAGATTTAGCGACTCGCTTGGGTCGAATAGGGGCATAAAGTTCATTTTCAATTTGTAATACATTATCATTCAGTTGTTGATATTCGCCATTAACTTTAATGCCAAGTCCAGAAAAGTCTTTAGACTTCAATTTAATTGCTTGTTGAACACCATCAACATAATCTTGCAGATTGTTATAACAAATTTTTAAATCTGATTGCTCTGAACTGGTATAACCCAAATCACTCATCCTCAACGAAGTTGCATATTCAAGATAAAGTGCACCAAAGGGTGATTTTTTAAAAGGTAATTTATGCTCTTTACCCTGTAAAAATGAACTACAAATAGCTGGTGAGCTACCGAATAGATAAGGAATAAGCCAACAAAATCGCTTATAATTTCTCAATATTGAAAAATAACGTTCTGAGATAAAGTCTTCAAAACAAGCAGCGCTAGTAGAAATTTTATCATCGTTGTTATGACTAACTTTTTCAGTCATATATTTATTAAATTTCTGGTGAAGTGTGAAATGAACTTGCCAAAATTGTTGTGAAAATGAGAAATTAAAGTGTATACCTGATATGACTTGCATCATCGAGCCATATCTATTTTTTAAACCTTGACGATAGGCCGTTTTCATTTTACCGATATTCGATGTGCCGTATTGCGCTAAACTTATTTTTTCAGCATCATCAACAAAACAAGGCATACTCATTGGCCAAAGCAGTTCACCTTGAATATGCTCAAACGTATATTTTTGAATATCTTGAAGCTGAGCAATAGACTGCTCGGCTGAATAACTTACTGGGGTAATAAACTCAAGTAGCGTTTCTGAGTAGTCAGTTGTTATTTGGCTGTGCGTTAATGCTGAGCCTAGTTGATAGAAATGCCCTTGCTCTGATAGTTTCCCCTCAGGTAACACCCTTAATGCCTCACGTTCAATGCCACGCCCAATACCGGCTAGAGCAGCTAAGTTGTCAGTTTGGCTAAAAGTATCAATGTAATCAGTTAATGAGAGAGTCAAAATTATTCCTATGTATGTCGACTAGGCTACATATGATGCATAGTCTATGAAAACTTAATGAGCAAAAAATAATACAGTAAACGGATAAACGACTTGTACAACTAATCATTTTATTACCTAGACAATAACAGTATTAATGTATTTAATAAAACACCTAAACTAACTATATAATTAGCATTACAGGAGATAAAATTAACGTTTTAAAATAGTATATTCCTACTTTTTACAAACCAATTATAAATGATAGTTTAAAAAAGTCCGAATACTTCATGCTCCTATGCTTTACTCTAAGATGAATTTCATTAAAAAAAGTACCCATATTACATGAACGTAAATATGGGTACTTCAACTTATTTTCAATGCATTATACGAGAATAAACGCAGTTTCTAATCAACAATCATTTATTTGGCTAATGATAAGTCAATTATATCGAGTTTCATGGCTTTTAATTGGGGTTTAACCAACTTGGCATCACCTACGATAACCCACTGCATTGGTTTTGAAAGTTCTGTTTCAGCTATTTTGTTTAGTTCATTCAAACTGATGGTATCAATAATATCACTTTGTGTTTCACCATAATTAATAGGCAAATTATATTGAAGTAACTGTCTTAAAAAACCACTTTTTTGTACTGGCGTTTCATAGCTTAAGGCTTCATTTTGTGAAATAGCTTGACGCATAAAGCGAACTTCCTCTAGGGTAAGGCCTTGCTGTTGATATATTTTAAGCTCATTTTCAATTTCAAGCATCGCATCAAGGGTGTGCTCTTTTTTTACACTGGCGCCAGCGCTGAAACTTCCTAAAGTTTTACCACCAACGTAATAGCTTGAAGCACCATAGGTATAGCCCTTATCTTCACGAAGATTTAAATTAATACGGCTATTAAACGCACTACCCAATGGGTAGTTCATTAGCGTGGCTTTGAAATGTTCACCCGTTGCATCAAACGGCATTGCTCGTCGAGA
>Ga0115006_10002857_pt1 | contig 11567 bp, 15 predicted proteins | sample ArcOceMetagenome_3_FD_88943 | JGI IMG/M metagenome (GOLD analysis project Ga0115006, IMG submission 88943) | Marine eukaryotic phytoplankton communities from Arctic Ocean - Arctic Ocean- Svalbard ARC20M Metagenome | ecosystem: Environmental > Aquatic > Marine > Oceanic | place: Arctic Ocean...
CCTCCCTCCCTCCTCTATCTCTCTGATGCGTTGCTTCGCACGTGATTTCTGACCCATCATGCATAATGTGCCATGTATAATCTGCCGCAGTTTCTTTACACCGGACACTTGTGTCAAAATTAGGCACTTTTCAAAGTTTTTCACTGGCAACCGTGACTCCAGGTTCGACTCCGAGTTGAGCCCTTTTTGGATGCTGGTTCCACCTGGAAATCTAATGGTGTGTCACGACTTGACGGCGGTGACGGCGGCAGTTGGATCAGTTGGTATACAGTAGCTTCCCGCGACATAGGAACCCCGTAAATAGGAACCATCTTGATATTTGCCTCAGTTCCTCTCAAAAAAATACGAGCTCGCTTACTTGGGTTCTGCCGACCAAACATGCATGTTTTCTAAGAGCTCAATACTTCAGAGGGGTAACTTACAGTGACGTATCTGATAGGAATTAGTGACTCTGAGACAACGAAAATCGGAAGCTTGAACGCTGACGCGCGCGATGATGATACGATATGATTCAGAAAGATGAGATCAGGTTACAACCAGCTGGGTCTGAGCCTTGCGAAGCCCAAGGCTTGTCCTAAAGGTGTAAACCGTTCATCTGTCATTGCGAAGCATGTACACAGGGGGTATTCGATGACAGTCGCTTCTCAGGACAAACACGATGGCCGCTACACCCTCCGGTAGTATGGGAGCACGCACATATCCAGAGGCCTATTTCGCTGAAAACATGGTCGCCGTTCCACCCCTCAACTTTTGTACTCAAATTTCAATTAGGAAACTATATGGTATTTAATAACAAAATTTCAAAAGAAAAGTTGTGGGGTGGAACGGCGGGGGTGTTTTGTAATTGGCTAACGTTTGGGTCTATACCCAAAGGGGACGTGACGAGTGGGAGGAAGAGCGACGCCCGAAAAGATGATGGACGCTCTCACAATGCGCGCGCGCGCGCTCAACTTGGGCGCACGCGTGGTGGTGGGGGGTGCTCTGTGCAGCTGGCCCATCACCAGTGCCGAAGCTCCCCATCCCTCCCCCCACTCACCCCCGACGCGCCGCTCCAGCCGCCATTTTCCCGTCAACATATTTTCAAGGAAATCGGCCAAAAATGGAAGCCTCCTCCTCACATGCTCCCATGCTACCCTCCGGGTGCTCGGCTTCATTGAAAACAGGTTGGGCAACGCCCTCATGCAAACCCTTATTCTCTGGTTCTGGCGGCGGAGTAAACTCCTTGAGGCAGACGCCCACGGCGTCTCCTTGCGCTTCGGTTGCGCGCTCTTCCTCGCTACATTCAGCGAGCAAACTTTGTTCTTGTCACAATTGCGACTTCTCTCCGAAACCAACTCAACAGTTGCGTTTCTTTTGTAAAGGCTCAGCAAACTGAAGCCTTTTCAAGCACGCCCAGAACCTTTTTTTTCTTTTCATGATATAGAAATACTGCATCCAATTATGGAAGGAAAGCTTTTCTCTAAGCTCCTTTTTAAGGGTTGCAAGCCTGAGCCCTTAATCTGATACAGCAGATTTCAATGAAGGTGTAGCGTGGAGAACATGAGCAGAACATGTCTCCATCTAAGTCAATGAACCTTAGAGCCAATTATGTGTGGAGGACATGAGCAGAACATGCCTCCATCTGAGTCAACAGACTCCATCTGAGTCAACGGACCTCAGATTCAAGTGAATAATTCGTGACAACTTATATGTCCATCAAGTCTTTCATATTCTAAGAATATGACTGACATAGCTTGGTCTCAGTTCCCCTGCGCTAGTCTGAGTTCCTGTCCAAAATAAAACTCACTTACTTACCACCTCTCACTTCGTGGGGAAAATAGGAACTCTCTTCCTTGTCTCAGAATTGCCGGTTCCTATTTCGCGTATCCGCCCGGCGTCGCGCGGTGCCTTGCCCCGCCCGCTTGCCTTGGTGAGCGGGAATATCACCGTCCTTGGCCCCAATCCGGTCGGGGAAAAGCGTTCATTTTGTGCGCACGCTGGTGTGCAAAGGACTGCAAAAAAGAAATAGGAACGTGCCGGCACGTCGGATCCGGGCAAATGCTCCGTGGCCGTTGTCGGTCTCATGATCGGACATTACTCGAAGCGAAGCGAGAGCGGGGCTCACAATCTGCGAGAACGTGATCTAGAATCTGATTCTAGACCAGATCACGGATGGCGCACGGAGGACGCTCCCAGGGCCATGCGTGCAGCGATTAAGGGCACGTAACGAGGACGTGACATGCCCTGTGAGCTTAAGGGTTTCAGAGGACTAGATATTTCGAAAGAAGTGTTTTGGTTCTCGAGAAAGCCTTTTTGGGTGCGCTTTGGACCTTTACTACCCAAAGCAAAGGCCGGTACCTTAGTGGATCGGAGGGTGCTTGCACTGTATTCCAAAGCAAAGGCCGGTACCTGCCCGCTGCGAGGCTGCCGCTCTGAAAGGTTCAAAGCGCACCCCAAAAAGGCTTTCTCGAGAACCAAAACACTCCTTTCGAAATATCTAGTCCTCTAAAACCCTTAAGCTCACAGGGCATGTCACGTCCTCGTTACGCGCCCTTAATCGCTCGTGCGAGGCGCATGCTGCCGATGGCATGCGCGGGCATTGCATGGACGAAGATAACTTTATTACAGAAGATTTTCTACTTGAGGGTTCGTCTCTCATTCTCGGAGGATCTTCCCTAAATACACACTCAGAATGCTCATACTCCACTTTGATCGCTGGATCCAGCACCTGAAAAGCAGCAAAGCCTGAGGTGCTGGTTCCTGGGAGGAAATTAGTGCTCCGAGTCGAGTTGCGAGATTACTACAGCCTCGTAATCATCTCGCAACTCGAGAACTAATTTCCCACCAGCACTGTAGGTGCTGGTTCCAGCGATGAACTTGTAGCCTGACATGCGGCTGCCTGTCGGGACCATCGGGTAGCGGGAATTCATACACTCCTAAGTCGTAATTCTTACGCCTGAAGACTCACCATACAACAAGTAAAGCTCTCACAAGAGGAAGTCATAGCGTACTCCCATCAACTCCCTCCCTCCATCAGTCCCTCCGTCCCCCTTGAATTCCACACCCATCCCAATCAGAAAGCAGCAAGAAAATGTTTCAACCCTCAGAAGCAGTAAATGAGGATCTTGTCCGAAGATCATGACGAGGATTTTCTACATCTTCGTTATGGAAAATACCTTCATGTCATCCTTGTTGGCCCGGAGCGAGGCCCCACTGCAAACATTCTCAACGGTCACGAATCACATACGTTCGAAAAAGTGGTAATTGATGCTGTATACAGAATTTCACCAGGGAGGGGGGGAAAGAGAGGGAAAGAGAGAAAAAGAGAAAATCAGAGAGAGAGAAAGAGAAGGAAAGAGAGAGAGAGAGAGAGAGGGAGAAAGGAAGAGAGAGAGAGAGAGAGAGAGAGAGAGAGAGAGAGAAACGTACCACGCCTTGCTGGAACACTTGACATTGACCTCAGGCTGTGGCTGATACTTGCCTGGGGAGAGAGGACGCTGTACGTATGCCAAGTTTCAACATCCATGCCCTTTTCATATGTGCGCGTGTGTTGGTGTGCGCGCGTGTGCGCACACACACACACCTACACAAACACACGCACACACACACCTTAGGATCGGGGCCAAGAGTGCTGACCCACAGAATGTCGCCAAAAAAGACAGTGTTCGGCGTTCCGCACTCCGGACAAACACCCCTGGGGGCGGCATACTTTATCAGTGGCGTTTTGACTGTTTAGTTTCTACGTGAGCGCGCATCGGGCTACATTCATCGGAGAACTGAAGCAATCATGCGGGCACACACAAACACAAATGTATATTTACCTGACGACGAGGGGGTCCTGAAAATAGATCTTTTTGGTCAGGAACCAGGTGGTTGCCGCTATGAAAGGGGACGTCACGATGATTGAGACCAGAGGGTCCCATCCTTTCATCCAGTAGGCTAATTCCTGAAAGACAAGCCCCATTTGAAAGAAGGCGGGGGCATAGAGGATGGAATTCTTCCCGTCGTCCGGATAGAGGTCGGCCTTGCATTCTTTCTCCCCATTCTCCAAGATTTTGCATGCCGACGCCTGGTGCTTCACAGCATCAGATCCCGCGCTCACAAGCTTCTTCCGCAACGCGTCGAACTCCCTATCCTCCATGATTGGCTGCCCCTTGTTGTACCTGGAAAGAGAAGAGGTAGCGATACGCTGAATCCTTGTAGTGTACGCGAAAAGGGGTAGCACGGCAAGAAAGAGGGAGGACGTGCCCGCGTGCGCATGGAAATCTTTGGGAACACTGGCGGACTGTGTTTGGTTTACTTTTGTGCTTGCGCGAGAGAGAAGAGAAGGAAGGAGCACGGATTGTTTATCCTACGATTTGTGGTGCCCCGATTCGTGGACGAGAAATGAGCTCGCGCTGCCAGTAGTGTTCCATAGCAATGTCTGTACCTGTTTTTCGCAACCATGAACTGGATCTCTTCGCGCGACATGAGCATGACCATCGACCCATCAAATGAGAGATCGTCTTTGAGCTGCTCATACTCTTCGTTGTTGAGGATCGACTTGCCATCAATGTTCCAACTGGCACAACAATCGAGGTACAACTGCTCTTTCTCGAGTTTCGTCATGTCTTTGCCATCCTTTCGTTTGAAGGAGTTGGAGGCGGTGCACTCTTCTGTGTTGCCCGACTCCACTTCGCAGGTGTCGTTGGGGGCAGCCTCCTGGGGGTTTATATGTATGCGCACGGGAGATGAGCATATGGGTTGCAAGCGCGCGCACACGCGCGCAAGCACACTAACGCACACACCCGGCCACACCTGTGCCTTGACAGTGATGAGGCCTGGCGCCGCCTGTCGCGGCCGCACGGATCCCTGCACCCCGCAAGCAGCAGGGCGCGTGAGCTGCAGACCGGCAAAGGCGCTCGGCGAAAACGCTGACGAGAACGCGCCGTTGGCCGCGAGAGCCGCAAAGATCAGACGGCGCATGGTCTTCAGGTTCAGCTCTTGGTGACGGGCTCAGACGAGGGAGTCAGAGACCGCGGATCAGGTCCAGTAGGGGGAACCTCGCAAGGAATGGAAGAAGAAGAAGGAAGGAACCCTTTTGGTCTACAAGGTCCAAAGCAGGAAAAAAACTCAATATTCTAAATTTACTACAAAACTTTTTTCTAAAATAAGCGAAAAGAAGTGTTTCCAAAAGCACTTCAAAAAAAGAAGAGACCAGGGGGGGGAAAGCAAAGACCTTTCCCACCAGTCGAGTTCCCTCGACCCGAAAGGGGCGCGAGGAGCCGGCGCCGCGGTGGAGTGCGTGAAGAATGAAAGAAAGGGTTTCGTCAGTCATTCTCTCCCCGTTTCCTCCTCCCAGGCGGGTCCATTGGCGCTGGAGGACAGAATCTCTGTGAATCTCTCTCACTCGCCCCGGGGAAGAGGCCAAGGCGCAAGCACTTATGTTCACACGGCTCCGGATGTTTGACGAGCTGACACATGCCTCGTCTTTCGCCGTTCCCGTTGCGGATCTGGGCATCGCGATACGACTGCGCATGCACTGCAACGCGCACGAGTGGATAGAAGCGGTACGCTTCTGAGAAGCAAATATGGCAAAAAGCAGCCCTGGCGTACGAAAGCAGCGTGGGGTGCTAATCTTATGCCGTGTATGTTTGCATCATGCCGTGCGTGGTGCTTCTCTCTGGTTGTCGCTGACCTGCAGTAATAAACAACCTACACGCGATCAGGTGAAATTGCGGCACAAAGCGTTGCGCGTAGCAGAAGCTTACCCCCACGATGCATCCCACCTCCCTATTCCAGAAGAAGTGATCCAGATTTACGGTAATCCTCAGCAAGCTTTCAATCAAATGCCTTATGAAAGGAGTGCCTGCAGTCTTGCTGACTTGAACGGATTTTTCAGGAGATATCGGCCTCGCATATTATGAACTAGGCAAAGATCTCTCAAATGTCATTCCCCTGAGTTTTGCTTTACTGCGTCTCCATGCAGAATGACCAAGCTAATTTCTCCTTGACCAGGAAAATATTCCGAGGCGGAGGTCATGTGCAGACGTGCTGTTTCCCTGTCGAGCTACTACGGGTACACCGTAATAGAGGGTCTTTCCAGGTATCAAACTCTTGAAATCAAAGTCAGCTTCCTGTATGACTTTACAAACACGCCATAACTTTGACTCGATGGAGATCACTATAGATGTGATTTTGACGATCAATTGGTTTTCCCATTTGCAGTGCAAACCTGGGCTTAGTATATACTTCCGTCGGTAAGCATGCTCAGGCCATCGAAGCTTTGGAACATGCCATGTCACCAAAAGGTAAGAAAGTCCTGAGGCACGGCTTCCTTCATAACGTACAACGGGCATGATTATGAATCTGACAACAATGATGGTGACAGTGGGGCTTAGTCCGGAATTTTTGACGCCCGCAGTTTATGCAAACCTCGCCAACTCGCACCAGAAGTTGGGCAACCATAGACGTGCGATCGAGTTAGCTGAGCGCTTCCGGGACTCTCTCTTCCAGGACGTTGCACAACATCCTGACTACCAGGTTGGTCTCTCATTTAGATCGGGTTAGTTCGAGGCTGCTCCTGCGGTCATGAGCATGAGCTGTACACATACTCACGCGCATACACTCGCGCGCGCGCGCACACACACACACACACGCACACACACACACACACACACACAGGAACAAAGACTTTGTGCATTTGAAATGATTGGTACGAGCTATGCGCTAGAGGGCAACCACAAGGCCTCAATTGAAAACTTCCAGGCTGCGCTTGCGGTAGCAAGAAATCTTAATGACTCGGATGGCGAAATCCGTATTCTGTGCCAGGTAGCGAGGTGAGCATTTTGTTCAAAACGAGAACGAAGCAAGAACTTCGATCTTTTGTCCCCCATTGTCATGGACTGGACACTATCTTCACTAAACAAGGATACTTGCTATTTGTCTTGACTGCTTGCATGCCACAGGACTCATTCAAGTTCCGGCCGACATCAGTCATCGATGGAAACATATTCGTTAGCTCTGGAGAGGGCCAAGGAAATCGGCAACAAGCGTGCTGAATGCGAGATATTATCAGGCCTGGGCAACACATGCACTATGCTGGGGCACTTCGAAATGTCGATCGATCTTCAACAGCAGGTTCCTACCGATGACATTGAACATGTACATGTGAAATGCAGTGCACTGTAGAAGATGCTGTGGCTACTAAAGTACTAACAAGTCGGATCTAACAATACAATGTAAAACGGCAGTCCCTGACCAGCCCAGATTTTGGTTAATTGACCAGGTGATGGAGGCAGCGAAAGAGCTTGATGATGACTTGTTGTCGGCAACGGCTCGCGCAAATCTGGGGGTCATTTACCGTTCTGTGGGCGAGAGCGAGAAGGCTGTGGAAAATTTTGAATTATGTATGGAAATGGCCAGAAAAGCAGATGCTAAGCAGTTGATTGCAATGGCGTACTGCAATTTGGGGAATGTTTACAATTCTGCTGGCAAATCCGAGCAGGCACTTGAGATGATTGAGCAGAGCAGGAACGTTTTCGTTCATGTTGGTGATGCCTGCGGCGAGGCAAAGACATACCTCAACATGGGAGAGTGCTATCTGGCTCAACAAAAATACCGAAAATCAATTGAAATGTTCGACAGTGCACTGCCTATCCTTATCCAAGTAGGAGATACGTTAGGGCAGGTATCAACCTTGCTGCAGTCGGGTCAGTCATATCTGATGATCGCACTCAAATCAGAGAAAGGTAGTGAGGAGCAGGTAACATTGGCACAGAGCGCATGGGCAAGATTTGACAAAACGTTGAGTATGACAAGTCAGCTGTCTAAGCTTCACGTGCAGGTTCTTTGCACATGGTTGATGATGACCTCTCATGACCTCATGTGCATGCGCACTAAGAGATGCAGCATCTCTTAGTGCGCATGCAAAGCAGCAAGCAAAAGCGCACTCTCACACTGAACAACGGCGTGCACAAAGCACGCGCGAGCGCATGCGGTTGCAGCTGAATATGTACGCCGCTTTTGCTCATGCGCTTGCAGCTGAATATGTACGCTGCATTGCTTCAAAATTCAAATTATTATCTCATGCGCAGCACACGAACTTTCAAGTGCATGTTGAGCTCGCCAAAGTTTGCTACCTGCTCAAAGACGAGAACAAGGCCGTGGAACACTTGGCAAATCATTTGAAACATAATGTCGCAATTGGGCGCACCCTTTGTACTGGCTGCGGCAAAACGAGAGGCAGCTTTTTGTGTGACAGGCTGGAGACCTCATCTCACGTGAGTGTCGACAGCTGTGTTACCTGCCCCGTGCCTGTTCTGGGGGAATCACCTCACTCGAACGCCGACGGGGAGGTGAGGCAACTTGCGTGTGATCACCACATGTCATCATATGCTATGTGCGCCATCATGCAGTAAAGGAATCACATAGGGTGCGGTATGTATTCATTCGCTGTATAACCGTGGACTGTGGTGGAATCTACCGATTTCGTCGACATGGCTGCCTGATGAGTACCAGTACACCCATCGTGGCAGCACACGCGGTAAATTTACCACAATACTGATATTACTTAACCCCAAACAAATTTTACTGGACGCAGTACAACGAAACCCTTTTTTTCAGGCTTTTTAGAGACATTCTCGGTGGGTACTTGTCGAACCTTGACCTAGCCTGCACGGTTGTCTTGCCTATGATGCAGGTTGGCTTGTCGATCTCCACCTCCACCTTGCCCTCATCTGCCTTGGGTGCTAATCAAGTCATGCTCACGTGCAGCGGATGCAAAGTTGCTCGATACTGCAATCAGGTGCTCTTTTATCCTTCATTCCCCGATCCCTGCTTCCATCTGACGCAGTGGGTTTAACAAATGATAGGAGCATCAACGACAATCATGGATGCATGAGGGTCATAGAATATTGTGCCCTCTACTGTGTCGGTGGAAAGCCATAACGAAAGGCGATGAGAGTGAGGACGATCTTCATGAGGTGCGTGGTGATTACCGTGTGCGTGTGCATCATTGTTGCTCGACCGCATCATCAGCGAAATTCGGGGCCACGACTACACACACGACGCTTATTTTCCGTGTCTCATGTTGCAGAAAATGTTAGCCGCGCTCCCTCACTTAGTTGGGCAAGAAAACAATCGTCCACGCGCTCATGCTGCGTATTGGACGACAACCCGTTGATGTGTACACATCAGGGAGCAAAGCCCGCGACAGAACTCCTCGTGCAGCTTTTCGAGCTGCTGCAGCGTGAGCTGAGAAATTTTGCGGCACGGCCCCCGTAATTATAACGGAGGGGGAGGCGATCCATCTCAACCATCAAAGCGAAGTTGAGCACCCTCGGATGAATATATATACATACAGCAGCGCCTACTGGCAGCTGCTGCCGTTACGCATGTACAGACACATCAGACGCCTATTTGATCCTCCGGTACAGCCATTTAATGGAAAGAGATGTACATGTTGAGAAGAGAATGAAGCCGCTTTGCAAGTGGAATCGCCTCCCTGTTGACAGGATACAGTGTATGAAGCCTGCCAACACCAAAATGAGGCCATATAGGCGTGGGTGTAACTAAAAGGGACACAGACAAAAATAAACAAAGATAAGCAAAATGCGCACTACAATGAGGTGCAACATGCCTCCCTAATGAAGCATGGCGGTCGAGCAATGTGCTCGCAGTAAGACACATCACGGAGCGCATACACAGCGGTCGAGACGCAAACGTCTCAGAAGTCGCCGTCAGAATCTGAACCGGCAGCATCAGCCGTAGATGAATCGTACGGGCCCAGTCGATGGAGCAGGCCGGAGATGAAGTCATCAACTTATCAGCCCTCCGCAGCGTAGTCGACTTGCGAGCAAACTGGCCGTGACGAACCGAACATCTGGAGACCAAAGTGCAGTCACTGAACTTAAACAACTGCATCCCGACACTGAGATTATCAAATACATATTGACACAGTGAATAATTCGACAGGAGTAGTCGTGTCGTACTTTCTATGCAGGAGTAGTCCTGTGACTATCCACCGTAGGTCGACAAAGGCTTCACCCTGTATTCCACTGGTAAAATCCACCGGTAAAATCCGTAAATCCGTATGTATTCCACCGGTAAAATCCGAACAGTACACTTTCCACATGGGCCAGCCCTGGCCCATCATGATTCCTGAGGCGTTTGTCGTCCTAAGGTGGCTAAATGCGAGAATAGGAGTAGTCCTATTAACTAATAAGACGGAGGGCTGCAACGCGGTGCATACACATGCCTAACGCGTGCCCGAAGGGGCACGCTGGCCATCATGTACACACACACATATCAGACAAAGATGCTTACATACGCCTAACGCATGCCCGACCCGCGGGGGGCAGAGTACCGGACCGCCACAGCCTGCCGGGCCGCACCCGGGCCTTGATTCAATTCACGGTTAGCAAGATTTGACTACCGCCCCGAGGCTGAGCGTTGGTCGCGGGGCGGCAAATGCGCCTAGACCGAGCTGTCATCCGGCTCAAGGCCGGTGACAGCACGCTGCGCGACCTGTGTCTTGCCGACGACCCGGCGCAGATCACGCCCAGTGATGCAACGAGCCTTGCGGAGGCCGTCGGACAGAGCACACAGCTCACCAGCATCGACTTGAGTAGCAAGGACGGCTGCGGGGACGGCGCAGGCTTCGTCGCGTTGTGCAACGGGCTCAAGACAAGCCACAGCCTGATGACGCTCCGTGTAGGCAAGAGCATGGTCTCGTCTCCCGCCGGTGCTCAGGCTTTGGCGCTGGTGCTGCAAAAAAGTACCTCACTGGCACGCCTAAACCTGCAAAACTGCGGCATCGGCGACCAGGCCATGACAGAGTTGAGCAAGGGCTTGAGCCGCTGTGCGCAGCTTGCAGAATTGGATGTCAGCGGAAACCATGCAACTGCACCTGGAGCCTCTGCGCTGTCTGCGGCGCTCCGAGCCAGCATGTCACTCAAACATTTCACATGCTCTCGCTCAGGGCTGCACCTTCCGCTCGAGGGCCTGGCTCACTGCGCATCACTCACGCATCTCGATCTCAGTCACAACCAGCTGCCGCAGGGACTGGGTGCAGCCCTTGCACTCATGCCCTGCCTTCACCGGTTGCTGCTGTCTGAGTGCGCCGGTCTCTGCGAGGGCTTGTGCCAAGGCGCCGGCAGCAGGTGTCCCTGTGCATGCGTAAGTGCTGCGTGTGGCAAGTGCGCACACGCGTCTGCTGACGCACTGTATACAGCGCGTCCCTGATGCACCTAGACCTAGCTCGGACAATCCTAGGATCTGAGGTTTCCCGAGCGCTCGGCACTGCTGCCGCGCACTCTACGTCTCTCGTCTCGCTCAGGTCAATACATACTCGATTGCGAAATATGCATATATACTTACATACATACTTACATACATGCATGCGTGCGTGCGTGCATGCATGCATGCATGCATGCATGCATGCATACATACATACATACATACATACATACACACACACATACACGCATACACACATACACACACACACACACACACACACACACACACACACACACACACACACACACACACACACACACACACACACACACACACACACACACACACACACACACACACACACACAC
>Ga0115006_10002861_pt1 | contig 11555 bp, 20 predicted proteins | sample ArcOceMetagenome_3_FD_88943 | JGI IMG/M metagenome (GOLD analysis project Ga0115006, IMG submission 88943) | Marine eukaryotic phytoplankton communities from Arctic Ocean - Arctic Ocean- Svalbard ARC20M Metagenome | ecosystem: Environmental > Aquatic > Marine > Oceanic | place: Arctic Ocean...
CCTTCGACGCCGTCGCTACACCGCTCTCTACCCACTCAGCAGTTCAGCCCGTCTGACTAGTTCGTCTTCGCCGCCGCCTTCCTATGGTCCACAGGTACGACGCTGAGGAGTACCATCAAAAGTACATCGCCAAGCAGAGCCGCGGCGGTGGGCGCTCCATCTTCGGCTTCTAAGAAAGCCGTCAGTGCGCCTCTGCCGAGGACGCGAAAACCCGCAAGCATACACTCGGTCACTGTCCGTAGGGACCTATGACGCCCGGTGCCATCAACCCGCGACAGCGGGCGGGTGCCGGGCTGAAACTCAAACCCTCGGATATATGAACTCAGACCGCTGTACGCAAACCGCGGGACACGCCTCTCACCACACGTGCAAAAGTACATCACATTTCAATCTTCTATCACGTCAACGTGCACGTGCCCAACCTTCAATCCCCGATCCAATCCGTGTAGTCGCGCATGTACTCGTATGCGGGCTTGGCGAACAGAGTCTGTCGGAGCGCAACCAACCCACACACACTCAATGCGACCCGGTGAGCTCTCGCCTCGATTTGCTGTCTCTGCAGATGATAGCAGAGCCCACTGCGACAATCACAGCCAGAGGCGCGATGCACGGCAACGGGAGCAACCGGGCCGACGACACCGCGAAACGGGTGTGAAGGGTTTCCCGTGGCGGGGAGGCAGCCGGTGGGTTAGAGAGAGACGGCACAAGGCGCACCAGCACGGTGAGCACGGGCATGAGGCCCATGAACGAGCCGATCATGTACTCGCGGAAGCGGATGTTGGTCATCGACAGCAACATATTCAACATGGGCGACATGAGGAAGCACAACCGCAGCACGCACACTATGGTGATGGGACGTTGCTCGATGAGAACTGACATACGCCGCAGCCCCCAGCCCCCCCCCCAACCCCACCTTCTCAGGGCAGCCGCCGCACGCTTGACGCACGGGTCGAGTCACGACGCTGCGGAAGCGAGGGCAAGGCGTTGGAGTGACGATGAGAGTTAGACGCACCTAGGACCTTTTTTAGCAGCGGCGAACGGATCTTCGTGAGCGAGTCGCCGCCGATTCTGCGCACGTGAACACAAACACACAACGTCAGCTCGTGTTCTCGCTTCGGTGGCCGACGGCAGAGGAATCCAGCACGCCACCTCCCGCAGCCGTCAGAGCACATCCAACCCTCCTCCCGCCCTCACCAGATCTCAGCACCCCCGCCCCCCCCGGCGCCCAATTTGGCGCCCCGCCTCCCACCGCCGTGTGCGACGACGGTGGCTGGGCGGGGCGGAGGAATGCAGCAAGCGACGGTGGGCGGACGCACTTTCTATAGATGACGAACTGCACGCCCAGCACCACCGGCAGCGCGAGGATATTCACCACGAAGCCGTAGACGCGGCCGTACGTGATGCCGCCTATGATGAGGAAGATGAACCCGGGCATGCGCATCAGCTGCCCCATGGTGAACATGAAGTTGAACAGCAGGACTCCGTACCAGCCCGCGTGCCGCAGCGTCTCCGTCGCGTCCCTGACGTCCACCTGGCCGCCCGCCTCCGCCAGTCGCCGTCAGAGAGGGCAGCGCAGTTGTTCCCGAGACTTATGTCACACACATGATAGGCACTCTGTGTCCCTAGCGCCTTAGTAGCAGAATCACATCGTTCAGTATGCTCTGTTCGCAGGCTGAACAGATCCCACTCGTTTTTTTGAGTGCCAGCCCGACTGTCTCCCAGCGCGCAGTCGTCTGCGGCGTGCGGTGGTGACGGCAGCGACGCCTGGTCTCTACGCCGCAGAAGGCTGAACGTCGTCCGCTGACGCTGCCATCTCGATTTTGTCCTCTCGGGCAGCGTGCGAAGCACGGCGGAACGCCGATGGGAGTCCCACGCATGATGCATACACCGCATCTGACGGCGGGTGGATGGTGGCGTGGTGAAGGAGAGCGCCGATTCGATTTGTTGTACACGCACCTCGTATCCCATCTCCTTTAACCCATACGGGAGCAGAACTAGCGCGATGAGCATGAGCGTGAACACGAGCCCCCATTGTACCAGGAAGCTCTGCCATGCCCGCCAGTCCTCCTCCTCGGGCCCCAGCACGGGTTTCTCCTGAAACGACGCCACCGCCACGCTCCCCGCCGGCGTCAACTCGGGCCGCTGTGTGTGTCAAACACGGCGGGTGCTTGCCAGCCGTTTGTGCGGAGGAGCAGCGTCTACACAGACGACGATGGATAGGGTTCGAGGCGGCCATCACGCACCTTGCTGGGGTCCCCGCTCTCGCTGCTCTCGGGTGCTTCTGCTGTTTCCCTTGTTGGCACCTGGGTCCCCACCCAGCGTCAACGGTGGTCAAGTCAGTATCGAGGTGTCCTATCTCCTCTGCTACCTACGCCGAGGCTTTGCCGGCGAGTACGGCGTGATGCTGCACGCTGCCGCATGCGCATCCAGCGCGGGTACGCTCCGAGAGGCGTGGTCCCACCGGTACCTAAACCTCCAACCATCGTCCATCGTCGAAGAGGGCGGCCTCACATCCACCCACGGCTTGCCAGGATCAGATGCTGGTGGGTGGGGATTGAGCGAAACGATTGCACACCCTCTACTCTCGGCTACCAGTGTCCGCGGGCCCAGCGAATCTGGTTGCCATCTCTCCTGCACTCACCTCCGGCTGTAGCAGCGTCGCTGTCTCCTCGTCGTGTACCCCTTGCCGAAGCATCGCCGCCTGCTGCCGGTCCTGAGGGGCCTGGGGTCAAACCCTACGCTGTCCCCTGAAGCGATGACCCCTGCAACTGACACCGCAGCTACGGCGTGACCATCTCCAGGACCCTCCTTGACACACCCACTCCGTGCGCGCTGCCTTGCACGCCCTCCGTACCTTAGGGACCGACGCGACTTTGACACTGTCCGTCACTCAAACGTGAGGGGGCGGCGGCGGGCATGATGGCAAAGATACAACGAACGCAGCTGTTGTCGTCTCTTGCAGCGCCGTTGGCGCGGCCGTTGGCGCGGCCGTATGCGCGCGTCGCTCTCAGGGTGCGCCGTCTCCTACATGTCATCTCCTGGCCCCCACACACTGGGGCTCTAGCGGAAAGCTCCACCCGTCCATCAACCGGGACGCCCGATTGTTCTTCAAAGCACTGCAAAGGCCTTGCTATAGCGTAGCAACCACGGGGGTGATTCCGCATTGGCTCAGAGCAGCTGTGGGGCTGCAGAGCGCCCCCCTACATCGCCTCCACACGTTGCCCCAGTACGGGCTTTGTGCCGCACCTCAGCGGGCGCCACTTTGACTCGACTCACACCGGGGGGTGAGCCAGGTGCGTGCGGAGGCGACGACGAGTGGGGCGGCGGAGGACAGGGACAGAGACGGCATCATGCACGCCATGCCGCAGTTCGGACAGGTGGCGCACTACGGCACCGCCACCGCAGCAGCCAGCCTTCCAGTGGACGCGCGCCGGCTAAACCCCAAAGCCGCCGCCGGGCTGCCGCGCTTTCCGCTGTCACCGGACGGCAAGGTGCTGCTGAAGGCAATGCCACGCTCGCTGATGCAGGAGTGGGTGGCGGAGCTGAAAGAGAAGCCTGGGGTACGTGTGTGCCGCCGCCACCGCCGCCGTCGTAAACGCTCGTTCGACACCTGATGCGCAGGCGCACCGCAACGCCTCGCCCACCCGTCACCCGGGAACTTTGACTTTTGGGCGGTCGTCGGGAATCCCGCCTTCGACCTCGTCCTGCTCCGAGGCGGCTCCTCCACACACTGGGCAGCCTGGGGCAGGGTTCGGGTCACCGTGTCGCGGTTTGCTGCCCACTGACTGGACAGACGTGCGCTGCGCTGGTCCGTACGCAGCGCACCAAGCAGACAATGGCGTGTCTGTACCAGGACAACAAGTGGGTGACGGCGGCCGAGCAGATGGAGGTGGGCCCCTCTCTCTCTCGTACGAAGGTGGCGGACGAATTCGTGCGGCACACAACTCGGAGTTGTGAATTGCAGCGAAATTCCCCGAGCGGCGCGCGTGGCGTGGGTGTGCTCGCTCAGGCGCATGAGGTGAGCAAGGACTGGCGCGTGAAGCTCGAGTCGTTGGCGGAGGTACGCCCAGAGAATACGCACACACTGTGGACCCCGCTCTGACGGCTAGGCAGGGGGCTACGGCTGTCTCCTGAGGCTATATTACTGTGAACGCCGCCTCGCGTGCTCGACGCGTGCTCGACGCTGACCCACGCGAGCGTTGGGCGTGAGCTGACTGGTGTGGGGCGGGCGGTGCGTTGCATCGCAGTTCGGCGGCCGCATCGTGCTGATCGAGCAACGCGTGGCGTCCGACGGCACGCGGAAACTGCTGTTTGAGGTGGAGTCGCCGTCGGGCAGCCAGAAGGGCGGCGTGGTAGAGGCGGTGATCATTCCCGCTCCGAGCGGGTCGCGCAGCGGTCGAGTCACGGTGTGCATCTCCAGCCAGGTGGGCTGCGCGATGAACTGTCAGTTCTGCTTCACAGGGCGCATGGGGCTGAAGAGCAACCTGACCACCGAGCAAATCGTCGAGCAAGTGAGTTCGTCCAGTCCTCACATTGTTCGCTAGCTCACGGCGGTTCGCAGTGAGTCACCTGACCAACAAGCACGTCAAACGGTAACGGTGACGCCGCTACACCCATTCGTGTGGTGTGGGCTCATCTCATCGCTTTCGCGATTCCGTCGTATGGTATATCTCCAAAAACAACCCGGGAAGACAGCAGTACGCCCTGTACCAATACCAATACAACCCTGGTGTATAGATCGTGTCAGAGTTGGACGTGTCCGCGGTCAAGGCTTTGCCTGGCAAACTTTGAGTGTGTCTGTGCACACAGGTGGTGATCGCCAAGCGAGTCGCCGCGAAAGAGGGCATGGGCCGCGTCACCAACGTGGTCTTCATGGGGATGGGTGAGCCGCTGCACAACGTCGACGCCGTGATCAACGCAGTGAACATTCTGACGGAGGAAGCCGGCATGGCGCTGTCCCACAACAAAGTCACCGTGTCCACCAGCGGGCTCGTCCCCGAGATCCGCCGCTTTTGTCGCGAGGCGGGCGGCTCGCTCGCCGTCAGTCTCAACGCCACCACCGACGAGGTGTGTGTGCCCCGCTGCCTGCCCGCACACGTTGTTATTACGAGCCTCGTCCAATATGAACCCCCACAGTGCCTTGTTTGAGAGCACGTGAACGCACTGGAAAAGTTGGCTCTCGAGCACTGTCTCCAACTTCCCACAGCCGTTTTGTTCACGTGCTCGCTTTGTTCACGTGATGAGGTTCCATGTTTGACCAGGACCGTGATATTTCCCTCATCCGTCGTAGGGAAGGTCGCTCCGCGACGTTGTCGTCCTCGCCAAAGAATCGCACGATTTGAAGCCCGAACAGAGAGATGCTTTGATCGAAAATCGCCTGTGGTTTCCACTTCATTCACGACGACACCATCCGTCTCATGAAATCGCGCTTCGAAATCGTGCCATCCTCTGCGAGGGCGGTGAGACTCCGAAAACGAGTGATGCCGGCGGGATGAGAGCCGGGCGATGTGCGGTGGAGCCACAGGTGAGGAACTGGCTAATGCCCATCAACAGGAAATACAAGCTGGACACGCTGATGGGAGCGCTTCGCGAGGAGTTCCCTCGCCAACATGAGAACTCCAGGGGCCAGGGGAAAGTCTTCTTCGAGTACCTGTGCGTCCCTCTCCCTCTCTCTGTCTCCCTCTCTCGAGCCACACCGTCGACTTCATGTGATGCAGAGCGGTTGAGCCGGGGTGTGCAGTGCACGCCCCATCTCGAGGTGCCGCCACGTAGCACACACACCTTACCTCACCAGTACTATCCGTGCAAACTGACAGCTTGCCATTCTTCCTCTTCTGAGACGACGGGGCGGTGAGCAGGCTGTTGAGGGACCTCAACGACTCGGACGACGACGCGCGGCGCATCGTGGAGCTGACGTCCGGCATCCCGTGCAAAATCAACCTCGTACGATTCAACCCGCACGACGGCGCCGAGTTCTTCCCCTCCTCGCTTGAGGTGAGCGCCGAATACGCCGCCACCCGTACGACATTCCTTCCTCTGTCGAGTTTCGAACCGGGCGCGAAAACAGCAGTGGGAATTCTACCAAGCTGATAGAGCGCTGTCGCGACGGTGTGGAAGACCAAGCAGCTGAAGAAGCGTTATGGGGCCGAGAGATAATCGTTTCGTCAGTTTTGGAAGCCGTCTCCCGCGCGAGCGGCTCTCCTCGCGGAGAGTTGACCATGCGGAGAATGGACAAGACAACGAAACGTTGGCTCCTGAGATTTGTGGTGTCCTTTGGGGGTTTCGTGGAATTGGGATTCGCTGCAGCGTGTGCTCGCCTTCCGCGACGTGTTGGCGGAGGCGGGCCTCGTGGCCACCATCCGTGAGAGCCGCGGCGACGATGCGGACGCCGCGTGCGGGCAGCTGGGCAGTGTCAGTGTGGGCGACTTGCTGGGCGAAGGGCCTGCGCCGCGCAGCCCGCCGCGGTTGAAGCCGCCGCCGCGCCTGCGGGAGGCGGTGGAGCGCATGCGACAGGAGCGGCCAGTCAAGGTGTAGCGCTTAGATTACAATACCTATAAGGGTATGCGAGAGATGTGCAGCTGCTCTAGAGTATCCATGCACCTTTGATACTCTCGACCTTTCCTGTTGAGGCACAAGAGCGCGCATGGTTAGAGCGGACGAAAGAGTGTTCCCCCCAGGTTTCAGAGGTATATCATGATCAGTGCCTCGGAGCTTGTGCCGGTGGTGTGAACGTGTTCAATCGAGCTCACTAGCGTACGTCGCATAGCCGTCCTCCTAGCTGCCTTGGTGCCCACTAAGCGATCGATCTCGTGTTTATTGCTCATCACCCGAACGGTGTATCAGCTAGCGCACGCCGAGGCCGGGGAACTGATCCTTCAGCAGCGACCCCAAGTTGACGCCCTGGTTTTTGTTGGCCATCTCGAGCTTCTTGGCCACGGTCTTCTCCAGCGCCGCCACCTTCTTGTGGGTCGAGCGCTGCAGCTCCTCGATGCGCCGCAGGGCTTGCTGCTGATGCGCCTCTGCCTTGTTCTGGATGTCCGCCTTGGCCTTTGCGAACAATACAACGGTACAGTCAGTGGGTGAAGTGCCAGGCGGTGCCCGGCACTCCCTGCAGGGCGCTTGCGCGCCCGCTGACCCGAGCGCCTCACGCAGGAAGCGCCGAGTTTGACTGGACGAGACTGCGAGCCCTGTATGTTCGATGCCCAAGGCATGAACCCGCACCCAGCATCTCGCTGGCGTACGTGCGTACCTTCTCCACCTTGTCACACAGCTTGCGGTGGCCCTCCGCGAGGGCGGCGGCGGCCTGCGCGTGCGCCTCGTCGTGCGCCTTGAGGTGCTTGGCGCTGGCCGCCACCTGCTCGTCCAGATGGGTTTGGGTTAGTTGAGGGCTAAGGGCAGCGTTGGACTAAGGCTAAGGTGGGGCTATGGTGCTTGGCATCGGCAGCCTACCTGCTCGTCAAGGTGATTGAACTTGCGCTTGGACGAGTGCGCCACCTTCTTCAGATCCTTCGCCACCTCCTCCACTGCCGCCGCGTTCTCGTCCGCAATCTCGCCCTTCGTCCTCTGATGAAAGAGGAAGCGAAATAACACACGCACACATGCCGACGTCAGCTGCGTATGCTCGTTCACGTGCTCTCGAAGAAGGCACGTTTGATGAGGAGGTTGATATGTAGGCGAGAAAACGTACCTTGATGACGAGGTTGATCTTTTTAAAGACCACGGCCTGAGTCTTCTGTCCGTACCGCTGCAGTGCCGTCTTGAGTATCTCGAGCTCTTTCGAGGTGTCGATCTGCTCACTGGTGGCCTCTTCCTCCTCCTCCTCCTCCTCCAGAGTGTCCATTTGTGTGTCCACCGTGCCCTCCTGTTGACGCGCCCCCTCCGTGCACGTCAAGCCACAACAACAACGCCGTCTGATGGAAGATGCGCACCGTCCTCTCGGGCTGTGAGGCGTTCTAGAGCTATCGAATGCACGCTCACAAGGGGGTCCGTATTAGGGTACTGGAAAGGCTTTCGAGCACATGTTCTCTCGAATTGCACACTGTCCTTTTGCCTCATCTGCTCGTTTTGTTCACATGTGCAGGGTCCATGTTTGTCACGAGCACCGTCACACATCCTTCCCTCCACACGCGCGACGGCTGCGGGGTGGGGGGCGGGGCAGGGAGTACGCACAATGCCGAGCGCCTGCGTCATCCCCTCGTCCTCCTCGTTCTCCTCCTCCGCCGGGGTGGGTGACCGCTCGACGCGAGCCGCGCGAGCCTTGGGCTTCTCCACCGCCATCGACACCGTCACCTCCTCAACCTCCTCCTGAACGAGCACCACTACCTCCTCCTCCTCCTCTGTCTGCGAGGCTGGGCTCGGGCTGGGCGGTCGCTTGGTGCGAGCCACTGGCTTGCTCGCCGCACGCGCCTTGCCCTTGTGCTTGACTCCGGCCACTGCCTTGCTGCCCTTCGATTTGACACCCAGCGATCGCATCTTCTTGCCGCTGCCTCCTGACGTTGTCTTCTCCCTGCACGCGGGCCGTAGCAAAAGGTTCAGCGCTGTGTCCTCCTCTCATGCTTGGGCAGGGGGCTGGTAAGCGTCAGCGTACAGGAGTGGTGGAAGGTGCTAGCGCAGCGAGTACTGTATGCGTGTACGTCAGCCCACTCCCCACTGACCCTGAATTGAGTAGGATTCAGAACAGAGCGGAAAACGCACTCGGACCGTGATCGCTGAGGTTCGTCCTGAGAGGTAGCCTTGGAGGTGGTGGCCTTGGAGGGCGCGGGTGACACGCGAGTGGCCTCCTCGGTGCGAGCAGGCGCCGGCGTGGCTCGCTTGGATCCCTTGCCGCCGGAGAGGCTGCGCTTGGGCGCCGCCGCCTTGCTAGCGGCAGCGGCGGCGGCAGCGGGCTCTCCGTTCTTGAGCGGCTTGGCGCCGGATGCGGGCTGTCGTGAGAGCCTGTACACATACGTATATATAACAGTGAGCGCATTCACCTCCTCAGCTCACGTGACCGGCAGCCGCGCGAAGGTCACTGCAAACTCCCACCAGCGGTTCGCATCGAGGAAATCGAGGTATTCCCTCTGTCGGTCATGGCTCGTACTCAACATGGCGGGTTGGGGGCTAGGGTTAAGGCAAGGTTAGGGTTAGAGGGCAGTTTCCTCAAAATCAAGGGGTGGGCGAACGTTTCAACGCTCAGAAACGTACTTGGAGTCGCGTGCTGCGGCCTTACGCGGCTGCGTGCACGCCACCGGCTGTTCTGGTGACACCATGTCGCGTGCCGGAGGCTGCGGCATGGCCGGCACAGGTCGCCGGCTGCTCACCTGCGGCGCCTCACGCGGCGAAGCCTCCGGAGAGACGGACAACGACGTCTCAGGGCTGCTGACCTGCACACACACCCCATCCTACCGCAGACGAGTCAGTCCACCTGGAATTATTCAATCTTCATCGCCCACCAACCCATGCTCCACTCGCTCGCCACGCCGGACATATGGAACCTTGGGGGTCTTGCGTTCCCTGGTGGACTAGGGAGTTGACCCGCTGTGCGATACGCAAAGGAACTCCGGCTTGGGGGTAATGCGCTGTGCGGTATGAAACAGGGATAAGCGCCTCACGCACCTCTGCGGGAGGAGGTGTGTGGCTCTTGGCGGGTGCCTTGGGGCGGGTGCCTTGGGCCTTCCGCCACTGGTTGGGCGGCGCGGCCACGTCACGCTCCGGCACCGCAGCGCCCCGACCGGCGGTTGGCACCAGAGGAGGCTGCGACTTCTTCGTCCTCTTGGGCGGCGGCGCCACCTCCTCCTCCTCCTCCACCTCCTCCTCCTCCGCCTCAAACGCAGCCTCGTCGTTCTGGTAATACGGCTCCTCTTCCGGCTCGATGGGTACTGAGTGCACACACACACACACCCTTATCCCATCAGCCGGCCGCGATATTTACACTCGTCAGTGACTGGTCGACGTCGTCCATCGGGGCGCCTCCAAATCAAACTACACCGAACGCAGCGGATGGATAGAAGGGTCGAGGACTGTGTGTGTTATTGGCATTGAGCACTGAGATGGAGTGGTCCAAAGAGGAATTCACCTGGCTTGGGTTTGGGCGCCGCCGCCTTCCTAGCAGTGATTTTGACGCGAGGGCCCGCCTTCCCCGCAGCCGCCGCCGCTGACTTCTTGGCCACTGGCTTCTTCGCCGCCGCGGGTTTCTTCACCACTTGGTTCGTGCCCACCGGCTTTTTGCCCGCCGCCTTGCGCGACCGCGCCGCCGCCGCCGCCGCTGGCGCCGCCTTCTCCTTCTCCTGCGCGGCCGGCAGCGACGCGCGACGCGCGCCCGCATCGGCGGTGGTGGTGGGCGGGTCGCTGCGCAGGGGTCGCAGCGTTTGGGGGTTGGTTTAGAGGTGGAGAGGTTAGTGCGGTGAATCTGGAGCGCACTAGCCCGCCTTTGGAGTGAAGTTGATGAGGGGCGCGCGCATTGTCCACACTCATACCGTGCTCGATCGCTCCAGTGTGACAGGGGGAGTCCTGACCTCCCTCATCCCCCGCCTCCGACCGCGACGCACAAGGGCTGACACAAAAGGGCTCACCTGCGCACGTGCGGGCCTCCGTCGGCACGATCGCGAGCAGAAGCCAGGCTGCCGCGGCGGGACGTCTTCAGCTGCAGCATGCGAGCCGGCTGGAGCTCCGGCTCGAAAACGTCGCGGCTCGCCTGCGGATCAGACGGCGTCTCGATGGTGTCACGCGGCTGCTGTGAGTCCCATGTGCTGGGCTCGAAAGGCGACTCGAGCTCTTCCTTCTGCTTCGCCTGCTGCGCCTACAAAAGCACCAGACAATTTTCCCACCCCACCAGCATCACAATTCCTCAGCCACAGTGTTTCGTTCCCTTCAATTCTGCCCATGCTTCCACTGCCTTATTCGCGCCCGGGTCGAAATTTCGGCGGAGGAATGAATCGTTGGGCGGATCTTAGACTCACCTGCAGCACCGTGCGGTGCGATGCGCCAGCAGACAGCCGCCGCCCTGCGGGCGGCGGTGGCGTGGCGTCCGCTCCGAACAGCGGCGTCACGGTGCGGCTGCGCGCTGCGCACTCCACACCCACACCCGTCTGTCTGGCTCAGTTTCTCGTCGGCGACAACATGTCGCAGCCCCGCGCTACAGTTTCTCCGCCCCAGTTTCTTAGTGGTGGACGCTGATTTCGGGCCTAGATTGAGACATGGTTTGCCGTCCCTCCCCCCCCCCAGGGCTGCTCTTGTCCCCCAAAGGCACCAAGAAGCTGTGGCGGAGGAGGTGTGGCGCGGGACAGGTTTACGGCGACCACAGAAAGAGAGAAAGAGAGCGAGAGGGAAGGCTGTTGTTCGTGTTGAAGTAGGGAGGGAGAGGTCACGCGGCTCACGTGATTGAGGCGCCCCAGCCTGCGTCGGCATGCGGCCCACCAACGGCGACAGCGACGGCGAAGGACTGCGCGAGCACCGCGGCGTAGTGCGCGCGGAGCTGGGCCGAGAGTATACCCGCTACAGCACCATCAACACACCCAGCAGGCGTCAGGCGTCGCCGTCAGAAGAGATGCAACACAGTTCCAGCCGAAGGAGAGCCG
>Ga0115006_10002862_pt1 | contig 11555 bp, 14 predicted proteins | sample ArcOceMetagenome_3_FD_88943 | JGI IMG/M metagenome (GOLD analysis project Ga0115006, IMG submission 88943) | Marine eukaryotic phytoplankton communities from Arctic Ocean - Arctic Ocean- Svalbard ARC20M Metagenome | ecosystem: Environmental > Aquatic > Marine > Oceanic | place: Arctic Ocean...
CACCCTTGGAACGTGAGCGCGTACGGAAAAATAGTCGCTTCGCTATGCATAGCTGGATCATCGGATATACCACCCCCCTCCCCGACCAACTCGCGCGCAAGCCCAACCTCCTTCTCCTCCGGCAATGATAATTCCGATTTCGAGGACTACTTTGACTCCCCCAACCATACGCCTCGCGCACGCTGCGCTACTTATCCTCGCGACGGAGACGTCTCCACACTGACATCGTCTTCCCCCGCCACCTCCACACCGTCCTCCACTCCTCCGCCAACTCTGACTGCCAACACCTCAACTGGAACGGGAGCTCGTACCCCCACGGCATTCAACACGGCAGGCAACCTCTACATGCACAACGAGCTCTCCACCATCAAGGAGGCGGAGGAAGAGCTGAGCCCAACGAACCTTTCCCGGTCCTTTGACTCCTCAGACATTCTTAACGCCTCAAAGAGAAACAACAGGAACAGAACTCCATCGCCCCCCGGAGGCCTCACCTCCATGTTTCCCACCCTAAACTTGGACAGTCCGCCCAATGCCCTCCCGAAAGTCGTGCTCAAGCCTAATCTCGGCATGAAGAGTAGGCACAGGACACCTCCCAACGCCCCCTCCGTCCCTCCTGCCCAATCTAAACCCCCTCCGATCATAAACGGCAAGGTGAGATTGGACGAGGAGCGAAGGGTGGAGTGAAGTGACAGCATAATCATTACACCGCCTTCTTACACAATGAATAATGATAACCTGACATAACCTCCCACTCGTCGCTTCGCTCCTTGCCTCACCCATCGTCCCAACCATTTCGCGATTTACTTCGTTCATCGCAGTACGACGATTACGATGACGACGGAGACGAAGAAGGGGATATCAAGATGAACTTCATGACCGCCAACTCTTCCCTCAACTTGAACACCTCATCTGCCTCGATAATCAAGTCCACCGAAGGTTTCCTCGACAAACTCGGGGCAAACCTCGGAATCACTAATTATAATAACTCCGTCAACGACGATTTCGCGGGGGAGAACAAATCGGTTGGAGCGAAACATCACAGGAAGACAAAGTCAGTCTGTTCCATTGATTGGTCTCTTTCTTCTTCTACATCGACCATTGCGGCCCGCCCGAACCCCGATGCTACCACCACGTCTTCTTCAAAGGCACTTCAAACAACATCCGGGAATATTCATTCCTCCCTATCGTCATCCTCATCTTCCGATTCAACCGGTTCATTCTCCAACATTAACTCCCCTGTCAAACACGCCCGCCAAAAGAACCCGGATGGGTTCCTCTCCGCCTTTATGAACGCTGTCAAGACACTTAGTCCTAAGAACTCCTCCGACGAGAACTCCAAGGATTCAACGAGACTCCCCCCAACTTCCCAAGGCGATTGCAAGATTATCGACCTTCCTGGCTACGAAACACGCCTCGAATCAGCGTCATCGTCCCCAACTCGCTGGTGGCCGTACCTATACGAGGTCCTCATTTGCCAATGGGTCGTCCTGCTGAAGAACCAGCAAAAAAATATCGAGAAAGAGGAGATTGAAGGTGAGGCGGAGCAAAGAACGAAGGACGGGAGGAGCGTAGCGATGGCCGTATACTGCATAGCACTATGACTAATAACCTTCTGCTCGTTGACTCGCTCCTCGCCATCCCTCATCGCTCATCGCAGACAAATGCATCCACGCAGCCTGCATCATTGGGAAAGGAGTCACTGTGAGTATGGCACCTGTCATGTTCGACATTATCCAGATATCCCTCTGCTCGCACATTTCCGAAATCACCTCCTCCTCCACCTCATCGACCCCTACTTCAACAACCTCCTCCTCTTCCCATTCCTCCAAATCGCCCCCGTTAGTCTCTCTTTCCCCCCACATCCTCGACAACCTCTCGGCTCTCGTCGGTTGCCTGACGGACGCGTGCGTGGCGACTCGAAACTTTGACAAGGTTTCGTCACGGCGGATTGCGAGGGAAGTTAACATGAAATTGATTGAGTTCATTCGTGATCTCTTTGCATTTCTGCCAACTTCTGATGTGCACCGGATGATAAACACCTACTTCTCATCCTTCCACAAGCCTCGCTCAAGGTACCACATGGAGGGAGTTAGCAAGCTTAGCGTGAGATATTCGACCGAGGTCCTCAACCTGAGGCTAGACGCCGTAAAGATTCTCGCTCGCACGACGCACTTCGTCGAAGTCAACAGCCTCATCGCCAACGAGTGGGATCCCAAGTACACCGTGGCGACACCCACGACCACGCTAAATTCCATCAACCGTCACCCGAAAACCAAGGCGAAGAGGAGGCTCTTCTTCAACGAAGCCCTGCAATCAGTTACCGCCTGCATGCAAAAACCAAAGTACAGGTAAGAAGATTGCGCCACTAAACCTTGCGTTTGGCTTCATTCCATCTTTTCCATTCATTTCGTTCAATTCAAACCCTTTTCGCTGTTCGCATCGCTTCATTACGCAGGGTCTCGAGGAACTCCCCAATTTCCCCTCCTCACTGGCTCGCTTGTATTGTCGTCGATCAGATCATGGACACCGCGAGCCAGAGAGATTTTGAGGTCCAAGGGAGGGCAGCAGACATTCTGCTTCGCCTGTTTCAGAGTCACAACGAGGAGGGGGTCATGATGAACAACAGGAACAAAATTATAGCCATGTACGTCCCCGTTATTCGTATGCTGACGAACCATGTTCAGTCCCTCCTACTGGACGATGTTTATAGCAGCAGGAGGAAGAAGATGCTGGCCTCCTTCCTCTTCATTCTTCAAAGCGCCCCACAGGAGCTGCTAGGTGCGCTCTGGAGGGATCTTATTCTCTCTTGCAAGGGATGCGGAAGGTACGAGTTCCTCGGAATTAATCTAGGACGAGGGAATAGCTTCGATGAGGGAGAAATGAGAGGCGAAAAACCTGCCAAGGAATTCGATCCCACACTTCTGCTCGTCTTTGACCTCCTGTCTCTATCCCTCCGCACGCTTGAGTACGTTCCCACGGACAATTCCGACGAGGACAACCACTTCAACCAGTGGTACAGCCACGACGCGACCTCGATCGTAACCACTGCGGCAAGGGCCATTGTGACTGAAATGATTATCCTCATAAGGCCTGTGGTTGGAAGGAGCGCTTCGGCGCCTGATCTATCAGCTTTTCATGTAGAGCACCTACACTTGAACAAACCCATCGGCCAGTCGGAGCTGAACTACAGCGTAGCTGATTTGGCTCTCTTCGTCAGGAGCGTTGGTAGGGTTTATCTTGAAGGCCTCTCGCTGAATCAGAGCGACGGATGTGTCGTTAACCTGATCCTCGCTTCGGTTGAGCTCCTTAAGGCCTTTGGCCTCAAGCTCTTCCTCCTCGCAATGGGGGATAGCCTCCAGGACTTGCTAAGGGTGCTTCTGTTTCATGCCGGTGCGAGGAGGGCAACGGTCAGGGTACAAGCCCTCGAATTTCTCGTCCTCCTTCTAAGGGCGTGCTGGGCGGGGAACGGAACATTGACTCAGATCCGCGTTCCTTGTTTGGCGGTGTTTGTAGAGGTTATGGACAGGGTCGCCGCGAGGAACGCTGGTTTGAATGGCCTTGGGAGCGAGAAGGATGTCATTGTAGCGCTAAGCCCTCTGGTCAAGAGTATGGAAAGGCTTCAGCACAGCTCGGTGAGCAGGAACCTGTCCTTCAAGTCCGGTTTGACCCGATTTGCCAAGCAGTTGGTGGTTCTCTACAAAGCGTATGTCGCCGTCTGGGAGATTGCCCACGACATCATGGGGGTCCATTACGAGGGCATCGAGGAGGCCTTATTCGAAGCCGCACGGATCTTCAACAGGCACGAACTTCCCTACTACCGCATCTCTTGGCTGAGGAAGCTGGCTGAGTTTCACGAGCTACATAACAGACAGGTGAGGCGGAGCGAGGAGCGAAAGCTGGGCGGAGGGCTGGAGCTAAGCGACAGCTAGGGCTACACCTAACATGCTTTCCTCTCGCTTCGTTCGCAACCCCCTTGCTCGTCGCTGCGCTCCTCCATCGCTTCGCTCATCGCTTCGCTCATCGCAGAAGTTCGCCGAAAGCGCTCTTTGTAGGTACGAGATATTCAAGACTTACGAGGAGGCAAGGAGGATCTCCCATTATCTGTGGCATTCGCGGCCTTTCCCGCTCTGGGAGGAGCTCAGCAGGAGAAGGAGGACGTACTCCGGTCAAAATGGAATCAACGAGGCGCCGAGCAACCTGAGCGACGACAGCTTGGACGGTGTGGATGGGGGAGTAAGCTACATGATGCGACCGACAGGTGGCAACGAGGAGAACGAGCTGGTCGAAGCTCTCCTGCAAAGCGCTTCGAGCTTCAAGAAGGCAGGAATGCTGCACAATGCAAAGATGGTTTACGAATCCGCTGCTTCCTTCTTCAACACCAAGTTTGACGACGAAGGAATGCAGAGGTGCTATTTAGCGCTTTCCTCCTTAATTAGGACGTCAATTCCAGTTCTCGACTCTGTCTGTTGTGAAAATCCCCGCATGGCAACAGTCACTGGCATCAACCTCGACCCAATGAGCTTCCAGCCCGAAGAGTACGGGCGATACTTCCGAGTTTGGTTTCACGGCTCGGCCCCGGATCATCTCGTGGGGGAGGAGTTCGTCTACAGGGCACCTCACTATGCCACTATTGAGAGTTTCGGAGATCACGTCTCCAACGTCATTTCGTCTATGCTCCCTCCTTACGTTCCGATTGACCTCGTCCTGGACGACGGGCTGCACTCGAACTCAGCCGCAAAGGCGGGCGCGTACGTTCCAAGGCCGAGCCAAAGAAGGGTAAAGATGCAGAAGGTGGTCCTGAGCGAGAGGGAGAAGAACCAAGATGGGGGTGTCTGCCAGATAAAGATCACGCCATTGCGACCAGTCGAAGGTGGTCGAGGGGGCAAGGGGTCCGCGAAGTGGTTCGAGTCGGTCAGCGCTCGCGGTTGGAGTTCTTCGGGCGGCACAATCTCCTCAGACTTGTCGGAGCCCACTTGTCGTCGACCGAGTCCACAGGCCGTTGGCGGCGTCGGGTATGGAAGCACGCAGGGCAGCATTGTCGGAAGCGTCGCTGGAAGCATGTCCGGGAGCATGAGGAGCGAGCCCACGAGGATGACAACTTGGTCGGGAGTCAACGCTGTGCCCGACACGTCCTCAAAGCACTGCAGGGGAGAGTCGATTCAGGGATCAGAAATGAAGAATGACATCGAGGGCCTCACAACGTTCGAGTTCACGTCCCTAAAGTCATCCGCAGGGGAAGTGAACGACAGGAGGAGCTCCCTTTCAAGTTCCTCCCATTCCTCTAAGATTTTGCGCGTTACACAGGTGAGATCGGACGAAGAGTGAAGGATGGAGGGCTGGAGCGAAGCGACAGCAGCACATCATCCACCACTATAACTAACAATCTTGTGCGTTGCTTCGCTCATCGCAGCTCCAAGTCCAACGCCCGTTCCCAGCATGCGTGAGCCGCCAGCCCGTGTCGTCCAGGGCGGTGTTCTCGCGAAGCATACTTTCTTCGAACATGTGCTCCGTTTGCTCCTGGAACTCCATCCTTTACCAGGCCGTCTTGGCCACGAACAATAATGTCAGGGAAACGAACGGGGCGGACGGCATAGGGAAAGATGGCGCCAAGGTAGTCGTCGACGCCTTGCATAGATCTGGCATTGCCGCAATGGCCGTCAAGGTCCTCACGAGGAAAAAAGACGGAAAGAAGTTTGGTGAGGAGGAAATGGATGGAAAGAAGCAGCTCTGCAGGGCGATCATTATGTTCCTCGAGCTAACGCACATGTTGACGAGCAAGAACAGGGAGCTCCTTCTGGGCTACGTGTCCCATCAGAAAGGGAACAGGCAGCAGTTTCCCAACTCGATGGAGGGTGGAGGAGGAAGCGACGGGGGGAAGGAGAGGAAGGGGGGCTGGGGCGCAAGGGGGAGCTTTAGCTCCAACGTGAACAAAGACAGTTTGGGAGCAGAAGGGGCGATGGGCAGTACCGGAGCCTTCGGGGAGGAGGAAGAAGACATCGGGGGATTAGAGCAGAGACTAAAGAGTGCGATTGGGGTCCAGAGCGAGCTGCAGAGGAGGTGAGGGTGGGAAGAGCGGGAGGGCGGGAGGAGCGAAGCGATGATGTAATACTACGTGGCACTATGGGGTTATAGCGACTACATCCTACTAACAACGTTCTGCTCTATGTTCGCTCATCATCGCAGTTTCAGCAGCACAGCCGGGACCCTTTACCCCATCCTCCATAGCTGGATCGGAGGCGAGGTTCCAAACTGGATCCTCATGAGCAGCGCAGAGGGATACTTTTCTTCCGGTAGCTACAGCAACGTGGGAATTGAGAGGGCCTACGTATTCAGGTGTGTCGGGAATCCCAGCAACTTTTCGTAAAAAATAAGATTTATGATTGAAAATATTATACGTATCTTCTTCGTATACCGCCTAGCGCAAAAAGCAAACAAATGGAACCACTGACCCTCTGTCTCTTGAAGCAAAAAAATCTTACCTGAGTTCTCAATTTTCCTGGACTTTTTTATTTGTGGGCTCTCTATTTCTCTCCCTATCTCCCCTAGGAGTCGACAGTGAAGCTCCGGAGCGGCTTTGTAGACATTTCCTATTATGCAACGCAGATTTTTGACCCCCCCCTCGATAACAGGGACAAAACACTTTGATGAACATGATCTTACACATACTTAGTCTTGTTTTTAGTTTTGTTTTTACAGTGTTGGAATTAGCTTTTGGGGGTTGGTTGCAACAAAACAGATGATTTGCGACAACAAAATCGTCCTTGTTACTCTGTTACTGTTGGCACTAGCGGCCATTGGCTCTTTCTGTTTTGTTATTGTTAGCATTTTGGGAAGGACACCGGAGGATGCTGAAAAATACCCAAATCAATTTAGGCGCTTCAATGAGCTTCAAGGTAGGTACAGGGGAGAGGAAAATACCGACTCCCCAGATTGCCCAGTGTTCAGGGGCTTGCCTTCGTTCCAGCAAGAGGGGATCTCTTTGGGCGACCCAGTCATGGATTACGTAGCAGCCAACGAGTCGTCAAGCAATTCTCCCGTTCAAGCAGTCAGAACGGCACGATAAACAAGGGCGACGGAATTTACAGGCCTTGCGAAGAGTGGAAACCGTGGCAAGGAACCGACTGTGTCCCTGCTGTCATTTACCCTGTAGTTGTCGAGATTTTAACGGGATTCTTCGCCACATTCCACGGCCATTAATGGCTCGACAGTTCGGATTGGCTCTCAGGCCCTCACTCATGTCCATGGCATGGAATTTCCTGCCACAAAAATACGATCGCATCGATTGTATTGCGTGAAAATAATATGTACGGCGAGTTCCTAGGTACGACAACAACCTCCCCAATTATTGGCAGGCGACGACCCCGTTAACTCCCCACTCCTCTTTCCATCGCAGATTTGGCCATCTTAGCTCCTTTGAACTTTACGATTCTGGATCTTACCGAAAACGCAATCAATCAGTGAACACAACTTGAGCTCAATGAACCCGGGGAGCTCTGCAATAAGACAGTTTGCCTCATGCACACCTGTCCCAATTCAACACGGCGGACCGTAGATGCTTCTGGACAAGACGAGTGTCTTATCTGCAAGAAATGCGCCAAAGACTCAAAGTTCAAGTGCGAATACAACTATGACTTTGGTAGCGTTCGGTGCACGAAATGTCCGAAAGGCTATTATGAAAAGGGGGCCTAGTGCTACTCTTGTGCTAATTTGTTCTTCAACCTCGTATGGATCATCTTACTTGGCCTGGGACTGCTGGTTTCTTTGTTTATAAGTGCCTAGTTATGACCTGCGAAGATTGAACCCTGGGAATTCAAGTTTCGGTTGAGCCTGGCCTCCGTGATGCGTTTGAAGCAACTTTCCACCACTCTCCAGCTTGTGGAATTGGTTTCTTCCTCAACGTGGCCAGCGTGGTTTAAGCTTTCCGTTGTTTACATCGGATGGCTTGTTTTTCCGTCGCCACCATTCTCATGTATTCTTTCTCGGTGGCAAGATAACATTCCAAGAGCCACCGACTTAGATGGTGGAGGTATGATGCTCATTATGCATCTCTCTATGCCAAGCATAGTCTTCCTGTTTCTAATTATGATGGTGAACCTCTCAAAAGTGCGGTGCTACCGGCGCTTCAGCCCGGATTTTTTCATTTTCTTACAGCGTGTTGCTTGCTTGCTCCTTACGAGCTCAGCCGTGTTCTTATTCGGCAGAATGAACAACGTCGCCGAAACGATTCTGGTCATATTGAGAGTCTCTGTCTTCAATAACGATACCGAGTTGAATCGCACCGCTGTTCAAGGAATTTTCTACACATTGCTGTTGTCTGCTATGAATATTTTTGTTACTACGCAAGTCGTGACGTTCTGTGTTCGGGTCTACCGAGATGAGAAATTGTCTTCCAAGGCTTCGGAGGAAGGCGATGCGACAACAGAAAGCAAGGGTAAAGAAGAAAATGAGGACAAGGACAAAGATTGGGATGAAATCTCTTTAAGGACCCACTTTTACGCTGCCTTCTGCTCATTGTAAACACCACAATGTTACGACCACGAGGTCAGCACCCTGACATATAGAAGGTGAGTGATGATCAATTAGAATGAATGTACCGCCTTGTGTCGCTCACCCTCTGCTTGTGTGGTGGGATCGCTGTCACATGTGCTACTCTGAAGGTTATGGAGCTTGAGTGCATTTTTTTGACTACCAAGGCGATGTACAACCACAGAAGTACAATGAGATTAATTTGGATCTTCAGCGAATTGCGTACGAAAAGTTTGGGATAATATTTTTGAGCACCTGGAACCTTGGATAGCTACTGAAGCGCCCGTTCATTTCCAAACTTCGAAGTGCGCAGGGCGATGACTCGATAAACGACGCCGATGTACTCGCCGTCAGGGTCTATATCTATTTTTCCGCTTTCGCTCCTCTGGTAGCGTTATTGAAATAAAAAAGAGAACAAGTTGGTGACAGGTTTGAGCAGGCCATATATTACAGCGACGGAGCATGGGATATCGCCCCCTTTACATCCTCCGATATTGACAGCAATAGCACTAGAATTAAACCGAAATTGAATGGCCTTTTTAACGTATTTCATGATTGTGCAATAACGGGCGACAACAATGTCATTAGAGTATAGCCAGGGTTAGATTGGGGCACGATTAGCACGAATCTGTTGTGCATCTTCCTTCTGGCTGCGCTCATCTGGTCCAAGAGGAGGATCTTCTTGGACCTCACGAGCGGACAAGGAGCCGACAAAGGTAGAGAAAATGCAGACAGAGCAACATGCGACGAACTCATCACGTCAATGATGACAGGTTCTTCTACAGAGAAGACACTGGAGTTGGAGCAGAAGCTGTTGGAGCAAAAGAATCTTCCAGTTCAGGAGCTCGAGAGATGGATTCCGAGACTTTATTGGCACCAAACCGAGCCTGGTCCTTGGTTCAAGGGGTTGAAACGAGCGACAAAGAGGTTGCTGCAGAGGATGGATGAAATGGGAAAACGACACTGGTGGGCAAAACCGGTGTCCTTCTTATTATTTTGACTTCCTCCCTTGATGGTGGTGGTGATGATAATTATTCGGATCTACCTGGGAATGAGGGAACTCATGTATGCTTACTCAATATTATTGGGTCCCTCCGGTCCGATGCTAATCTGCTCGTTCCACTGGCAGCTGCCATTGCCATGGAAGCCTGGTTACTTTGGAGAAGATGGCGGCGGGGAAGAGGGGATGGGGGCACAACCAATGCGCAAGACTCGGACGTGGTTGGTCTGGAGCTTGGGAACGCGAACACGAAAGAGACCGTGCTCGGCAGCAGCAAGCCAGCGAGGAAATCGGTAGGAAACCCAATTTACACAAGCAAGTCCTATTTCAATAAGGACGCAAAGGACACTAAAAGGAGTAAGAAGAAGGCAAAGAGAGATAATGGCAAGGCTATAAAGCTGGACAGAACGTCATTGAGGGAGAGCGTTACATAGTAATTTGAGCACGTTGCCAAAAGAAAACAATCGCGTTCTTCAATTCAAAGCTATACATAAAAAATCAGCCCTCCCTCCCCAACTAATCCGAGAGAGAGATCAGGCTCGGCGGGTGTCGCTTCGCGTATCTCCCCTTTCCTTTCACCCCGTTAAGGTTCGGTAGGCTCTCCATCTTTCCCTTGATGTCCTCACAGATGCCAACGTGCAGCATTTGCCACTCGATCAGGTCGTCCATGTCCGGCTCTCCCCTCTCCCCCTTGCCGACCGCCCCCCCCTCCTCCAGGACCTTCTTGATGTCCACGACGCTCGTGCGCCTCCTGCCCCTTTTCCCCATGACCTTTTCAACTGGGTCGAAAATGTTAAGCTTTGCCTCCTTCTTCCTCTTCATCTCCTCCTCCTTCCTGACCTTATCCTCGTAAACCTCCATGGTCCGCCTGAACCTTTCCCCCTCGTCCTCCCCCACCTGCTCCGTCTTCATATTCAAGACTGCGTCGAAGGACATGAAGTCGAACGCCCTTCCCTTGGGAGGTTGTTGCTGCAATGAGGGATGAGCGACGAGGGATGAGCAATGAGTGAACGGAGATGCGTGCGGGCGTGCTGGGGATTTCTAAACTCACCTTTGCCGCAAAGTACCTGCTATTAACGTTCCCTACGCTCTCGATTGGGGCGTGTTGCGGGTGCCTCCTGTGGTCCTCCCCTTCCTGCGGTCGCTGTTGCTGGGCATCGTCGTCCCCACGGACGACCTTGATGGTCTCGCTGACTTGCTTGGTCACGCTGTCGCCCTGCTTGTCGAGGTGGGTTCGGGTCATGTTCTTGATGTCACCCCACACACGACCGGCCTTGGCCTTGAGGAGGGAACGGGGGTCCTGAACCTTACCACCAGCCGAAGTTTCCTTCGCCTCTGCGGTCGTTGACGACCCGGGAGTTTCTGGTTGACTTCCATTGGCAGCGGGGACCACCCCCTTCTTGTCCTCATCTCCGCCCTTCTTCCCCCTCCTGTGTCCGTCCTGCCCCCCTCCAAATCTCCTCTTAGCCCTCTCTAACGCCTCCCTTCCCTTCTCCTCATAGTCCATTTCCTGCCCCCACCCGCTCTTCGGCGTGCGCGTTTTGGTCCCAACAGTCGAATACATTACACCGGGGTTGAGAAAATCGTCGCATCGACTCATGATCGAATCAACCCCTCTAGACTTTGCCTCGTTAACCATCCTCCCTCCCACTTTCTTCTTGTGGTTGCTCGGAGCTGGACCTGTGCCCGAGGTCGCGTACCGATCTGCGCTCTTATGACCCTTTGGAGATTTCATCCCCACCGGTGTCTTCTTCCCCATTGGTGTTTTCGTGCTTTCCATCAATCCCGCCATGGGGGTGGCCACACCCCTCATGGTTTCCGGTCCTCCGTTTCCGAACAGCATCCTACCAACCGTAAGCTGCGACGAGCGGCGGTGAGGAGCGAAGAGACGATCGGAAGGTGGTTAGTTATGGTGGGTAGGCGGTTAGTTGCTTTTGCTGTCACTTCGCTCCACCCCTCCCTCGTCTAATCTCACCTTAACGTCATCTAAGTTCGCCTTATCTCCCTTCCCCTCCCCCCCTTCATCCCC
>Ga0115006_10002863_pt1 | contig 11553 bp, 10 predicted proteins | sample ArcOceMetagenome_3_FD_88943 | JGI IMG/M metagenome (GOLD analysis project Ga0115006, IMG submission 88943) | Marine eukaryotic phytoplankton communities from Arctic Ocean - Arctic Ocean- Svalbard ARC20M Metagenome | ecosystem: Environmental > Aquatic > Marine > Oceanic | place: Arctic Ocean...
CCCCCCGTACAAACCCCCCCCCCCCCCCCCCCCCCCACGCACAGCTTTTTAGTCCCAGTAAGAAACATACATACCCGGGGGCTCACGTAAGCAGGCAAAGCAAAACGCGCGAGTGTACATGTGACTGAATGAGAGCAACGGTATGACTCTGATCTGGCCGCTGTCCGGACGATGCAGGGTGCCGCGCTCAGATGCGCTTCGGGATTCTGAGAAGAGAATTGCCATCTTATCCTCGCAGCCCTACTTGGGCGTTCAACTCTGACTACACAATGACTCATGCACGTCTCTGTCTGTCTGTCTGTCTATCAACCACTCCCTGTACGCTCCCCAAATAGCTCAAATGAAAGGAATAACCACAAGAGAACAAATAGTAAAATAACGAGACTGGAGCAGAGCCGATTCATAAGCGCACAAGTGGGCCCGTAGCAGAGCAGATGCACAAGCATATATGGCCCCCATGACAGGTGCGGACATCTGGGAACTAAAAGGGAGTGCACTGTGAAACGTCTTTTTCGGACATTCGGCCGGCGTTTCTTACATCGTATGTGCAAGTTTGGGAGGACGCGAGCTGGGTGCAGGAGGATGCATGCTCATCAGCCGGGTCATCATCTTCATTGTCTAATCAGACGTTTAAGAGCGAAAATGCTTCCTTTGGTGACGCACCGCAAATGACCTCGCAAGCAAATTGAAACAGACAGAGAGGAGTAGACAGGGATTAGATCCAGAATTTCGCTATCGACGGACGTGTTGATAGCCGCGGAACCAGCAAATAGCAAAAGCGTCAAAGATGGCAAGAAGTGGAAAACGGATTCGTGCTTTCTCCAGAGAGCACCTTCCAGCCTGCTTGGGCAGCTTGGGCACGAAGCTCAAAAGCAGAAAGGTTCTGAGCGCCCACTGCTGCCTTGCCCTTCAGAACTTCTCGGCGCTGGCACACCTTGACCACATGTTTCATCATTTTCCGCGTCGTTCGCGCAAGCAACAAGAGTTTGTTCATGTTGTGGTCAAGGAGCGTCGCTTGCTTTTTGAACGCAATGGATGCCTTCTTCCAAATCACACAATCTACCATGTTCCCTTCCTCGTTGAACTGGGCCAAGAGATCAGCTCTGCCAGCAAGTACAGTCTGGCGCACGTCCGACACTAGCCGCAGCACATGCGTAGCAGCCGTGAAAAAGGCTTTGTCATCTTGTGGTATTCTTCCCCCCTTCGAGCTGAGGCGCGCAGACAGACCTCTGAGCGCCCAGGCTAGGCGGTGCACAGTCGGCTCCACAGAGGAGCGCTGTTCAGCAATCGCTTCGGAGAGCTTGGTGCCGACGCTGCGAAAGGCATTGGATTCTATCGAATTGTCGATCAAGTGGGCAATTTTAGGCTCGCGCTGGGCCTTGAGCTTCTGCTCTTTCCAGATATTCATCTGCAAGGCTACTTGCTCGAGCTTTACATCGCCACTCCGACTGCCGCCCATTTCTCGTAAGAGCGCTGCTGCTCCCGCTTTGCCATGCCGGATCGCGTCTTCCAACGGAGTGCCCCCGAATCGATCGACAGCATTTACTACGACTAACGGCTGATTCAGGAGGTATTCGATGACAGAGGTATGTCCCGCGCATGCAGCAAGATGCAGAGGTGTCCTTCCATCGTAGTCGCCCGCCCCTACGTCCACCTTGTTTTCAGCTAGCACTTTTATCACATCAAGATTGCCCTCCCAGGCAGCAGCGCACATTTTGATGGTGTAGTTGGTGTCACTCTGCATCAGAGACGCTCCATGAGCCCGCAATAGCGCCTGCACGTGTACTGCATTTGTCAAATCGAAATGGTGACGTACAGCATCCTCTAAGGGTGTGCCGCCAAAGCGATCCTTGCATGCGATGTTACACTTTGCGCTGAGAAGATACATAACCACCTCGACCTTGCCCTCGCATGCGGCCAAATGAAGCGCAGTGCGCATATCGTAATCCGCTGCATCGGGATCAACCCCGTTGCGAATGAGCCGTTGAATGTGCTCGACGTCGCCAGCGAAAGCTGCATCGCACATCTCCACGCCCATTGCTGCCCCTACGATTTTGTACTTCTGTGACGGGTAAAGCTGACGGATGAGGTCGGCAATGCTGTCCCGCTTGTGGCGCACGGCATCATTAAGCGGCGTGTTGCCCATCGCATCAGCAGCCATGACGTCAGCTTTGGCCTCGAGAAGCATCTTTGCGATCGAGTAGTGACCTGCACTTGCTGCCACGTGAAGGGGCGTACGTTTCAGCTCATCCGTAACTGCAATGTCCACGTCTCCAGATTTGAGCATGTTCTGGATACTTTCTGCGTCCCCCTGTCCCACACGTGTAAGCAGTAAGATGATCTTTTCCTTTCTGTCGCGCTGCTTGATCATTTCAAGCTTTGCGGTTGATTCGTTGCTCGCAGTGCTGCCATCGTCGTCGTAGTCGTTTTCTTCATCAAAACCCTGCGGGTGGGAAGGGGCCAATCAGTGGGTTTTACACGTCAACAATATTATTTGTTGTTCTTTCTCCATTAAAATTGCTTTCACAAACGTCAACACCTGCCATTTCAGTATAATCCTGCGTTCCTGCAGTATAATGCTGTGCGTATGACTATGCATGATGTATGAGTTTTGGTATACGACTAAATACAGTGCTCATCCTCTATTCCTCTCTCCCCTCTTGCTTGGTGCTTCTGAAAACCACTATAGTTGGAAGTATATGTGACTATCCGGCACCTCCTCTCACCTCAGAGTCGATCTCGGTCCCCTCCCCCGAAGCAGGGGTCTTGAACGTTGCCAGGAGGGAACTATCATTTACACTGTCCCCTACTCTTGCTGCCATCATGATGGCCGCTTTTTTGGCCTCCTCAAGTCCCTTGGCCTTGTTGGCTGCGCTCTTAGCGCTCTTGTTGCTCTTGTGGCTCTTGTTGCTCTTCGCACTTTTGTTACTCCTGCCGGCTGTGCTGGCACTGTTCGCGCGCTTTGAGCCACTCGCCCCAGACTGCCGCGATCCTCGACTTCGCGCGCTTTGAGCCGCAGACTTCATTGTCGCAGCCCCCCTTCTTTTATGATCTTTCATACCATTCCGGAAGACTTTATCTACATCAGCAGCATGCATCTTGGCAGTTTCTTGGTAGGCATCTCGATGGAGCGCGAGACAGACTGCTCCTTGTTTGTAGGCGCGCGCTGTAAGATTGTGTTTGAGCCCGAAGACAAACTCGAAGGTTCCAAGCTGCATCCCTTTCATGTAGTAAAACAGGATCTGTTGTGTCAACTCGTCTTCAAAATTGCGGCCCTCCTCAATGGTGCCACGTGTCACGATGTACATCTCCTTGCTGGCATCTCCGGCGTTGTAAACAATCTCCTCTGGCACGAAACTCACCTCACGTAATAGCACGCAAATATCAGTCAGAAATTGATCGCTGCAGTCGCCAAATAGCACTGTTTTCGTCAGCGCTTCCCACGACACGAATCGTGCAAGCTCCACGCGCAAGCTGTGAGATAGGCCCGCAAAGATCATTTCTTGACCAAACGTCGCACCGTTTTCTACTGATTTGAAATGAGCTCGGATCTCACTTCGGAGCTCTGGCGAGAAGTGCTTGCCAGCAATAAACATTGTGACACGCTCCAGATGTTGCCTCGCTTGAACAACCGCATCATCGGCGCTCATGACAAGGCTTGATATCTCGCCTAAGGCCCAGCGAAACAGTGTCATGTTCAAGATCATGAGCCCAATTGTCCAACCGATTTCAACAAAATTTTGAGGAAGCACTTCACCGACCAGCCCGCTTGCGGTGATTGTTGCAGACACCCAGTACAGCGAACCCAGATAGCGATCGCTTGTGGAGCTTGAAGACCTCAAAACAAAGTATGCATCACGATCAAACGTAACGTCTGTATCATGGGACGATCGATCAGCAAAAAGCCAGCTGAAAGAGGGACCAGGCGTGTTGGCGGGTACTGCTCGACCTATGTAATACCATGCACATGCGCAAATATGAAGAACTAGCGAAATCGTGATGAACAGGTCCAGGACTTTGCCCACCGACGTTTGACTGGAGCTGAAGAGAATGCTCTTCGGGGAGACGCTGGATCCAAACAGAAGCATCTTGTTCAACCGCATCCAGAGACTCGGTTCATGAGAAAGCCCACACAGGAACCCAAACCAGTCCAAGGGCAAAACGGCAACAAGACAAACGAGATCGCTCTGGCGTAGAATTTTGCCCCGGTCGGTCACCCAGGTTCCCATCTCGCTTTTGATTGCAGTGTTCAGTGAAAGTGCGACATGCACACCCACAGCAAGATCGGCAGGGGTGTCTGTGTACAGCGCCCACTTGCTCGTGAAGGATGAGTAGGGCATGAAACAAATGCGCACTGGGACGGCGATAAAATGATAGAGAGCGACAAAACGCATGAAGAAACTGAACCACTGTACCAGTACAAAGTTTGGGTTGACACACGAACGGATAAAGAGGCGAGTGCTGACCGCAAGGTGCTGACCTTTAGAACGCTCGAACGCCGATACTTGTCGAACAACCTATATGTACACACACATGCACATGTGTGCATACACCAGTGTTTGTATATGTACATACATACGCGCGCACAGAGAGAACGAGAAGGAGAGAAAGAAAGAGAGATGGAGAGATAGAAGAGAGAGACAGAGGGAGGGATGGAGAGCGCGAGAGAGAGAGAGACAGAGAGAGAGAGAAAGATAGGAAGAGGGGGGGGGGGAGACAGATGGATGGATAGATAGATAGATAGATAGATAGAGAGAGAGAGGCAAAGAGAGAAAACAACCTCCTGATACGAGATCTTTGTGTTCTTCTCGAACTTTTTGTCAAAGAGCTCACAAAATTCCCGGCAGTTTTCCAACGAAATTGGGTATGGGAATTCTACCATTACCAATTTCAGATACTGTCGGATGTGTTCTCCCTGCAGCGGATCGGTTAGTGAACCAGTCACGCGGAAAAAGCTTGTTTCCAACTCCCCAATCGGCTTCGCCAGAAAGCCTAAGGAAATACGGTGGTCTGCAAACGCCCAAGGAAACAATCTACAGGCGTAAGCCAACAAACGGTCCTGGAAGCTCTCGTGCTCCTCGAAAATAGAAATGTCTGTTGAGAGCATGAGTCCAGGTGGTAGCTGCCCGTGTGTGCTATCATCCACGTTTGGCCCGGGGGCATTGGAAATATCATTAAAACTCTCCAAGCTGGCATAATTCATGCCATGGACTTCGTCCAGACATGTTTCGCTCAAGAACTGTGTCCAGCAATACCAAAATGTTTCGGCACGAAATTCTGTCGGTGCATTCTCGGCATACATGGGCTTGAACACATCCATGAAAGCCTGCGTGCCACCTTCTCCCAGCAGAACTTTTATCTCGTCGAAAGTAGCCCTAGGAACAGTGTTGGCACCCTGTGAGATTGAGGCCCAGGTTTTCTCTACCAACGCAATTGAGTCAACCACAAGTTTACGATTCATTTCTGTCAATTGGTTCCTCGCTTTTCCATTCGGCGAAAATAGGTCAAAGTCTGTGGGCCGAATTGATGATGAAAATTTTCGGTGTTGAGCCTCAAGCATTTCTTTTTTCATGATAGATACACGCTTTCTGGAGCTAGAAAGGACACTCGATATCTTCTTGTGACTACAAACCTCTTCCAACCCAGCTATTCGCATCTGAATAAGCACGCACGGTCTGGAGGCCGTAATTTTGATGGCAAGTGGTTGTTGTGCAGTAGTTGTCGAGGAAAAGGAGGATGTTCTGAACACGGGTTGGCGCCCCTTGTGGCCCTGTTCATACACCTTCTGCAACGATGAGTATGCTCCAAACACAACACCTTCTGACGCTTGGCATGCCTCCAGCTGCACCTCGTTTTGTATGCGCGCTACACTGACTTGCCCCTCGATCAAGATGTACCAATTGTTTACCCAGTGACCACTCTGAGATTGATCATACAGCACTTCACCCTTGCTCTTTTTAACAATTTTGCAGCCTTCCAACAACAACCGTGACTCTGACTCTGAAAACAGCAGTGAGACTGGAAAGCTATTGAATTTGCAGAGCGAATCAAAGATAGGGATGTCAAGCAAGGCCTTGCGGAAGGTTTTGGAGGCCGATATGAGTGCAGACATCCGAATACCTGTCGGCCTCAATTTATACCAATCCTCCGACACCAGGCACTCCAAATGCTGGATCCCTCTAGCAACCTCGACAAGGATTCGATCCATATCGATATGACGGGCTTGTGCACCCAAAATCAAGAGGCCCTCTGCAATATTCTCGAGAGGTACTTCAGGGTCAAGCGTCTTACCCCTCACTTCCGACGGCGAAAAAATGCCATAGAGAGTTCGATACGCTTGCTCTACTGTAACCAGTTTCATTGCTGTACTGTTCCATAGGCGTGCGCTCTCAAACTCTACATCAATGCGCAATTCCTGCGCTCTTTCTTGTGCCGTGCAAATTGCGTCGACTTCTTCGTAGAGTTCATCTTCCTCGTCACTGTCCAGCGTCTTACCCTCTGTGCCTTCCTTAAGAGCATCTTGGTCAAAGCCTGCTTCGATCAAGCCCAAATCGCTGATGTCGCGCCAACATTCTTTTAAGAGTGGAAGAGGCAGATTAGCATCGTACAGCCTTGCCATTAGTTGGTTGACTTGCTTTTTGAGATGCGCTTGCGTATCAGGCTGACCAGTCATGGGAACCCTGGAAGCCAAAGAATCGCAAACCCGTTCAGAATCCGCACCACGGCACATGTCTAAAGATTTAGCCCATTCGAGGCACGCAGGGAATCACTCAGAAGACTAACCTTTCAATGAGTTCGAGGTTGAATACCAAGTTGATTAAAGAGACAGAAAAATGAACTTTGGGAGCTGGCCCTTCATACAATGACATGCATACGTACTATGAAAAGAGAAGAACGTTTTCTGAACCTTCTTGTTTGGAGCAAGCTGGACAGTGTTGCCTCTTCTCGTGTCGGCGACTCGCGCTCGGGAGGGTCGGCCTGCGCGCCGGCGGCGCCAGCAACTAATGCGCTCGGGAGCTTGAAGCTGGCGACCGACGTGCGGGTGTGCATTACCATGCTCTGTGACCGGCGGAGAGCTTTCAAGTTTTCGCGCTGTCGCTTGCCCTCGTCTCCTACCCGATGCCAAAGCATGTCAAGAGTGTCACATGAATTCACTTTGCGCAGTATGTCCGGCTGCGGCTTTTCGTCAGTGCTGCAGTCCGATGGCATCAAGTTGTCCTCTCGAGCATTGATATTGCCTGTGTCCAAATCCAAAGCTATTAGGGAGTCGTGCGAAGTCAAAAAATCTTTCCTCACAGCTGGAATGGTGGAACGTTTGCCCGTGTTGGGGCGTACTTTCAAGCGATGTTTAGACTCAAAGACATGATTTTCGGGCATGTGTGACATCCGAGCTTGAGTTTCCAAAACCTTGAGCATATTTTCGAGATGCGTCTGCACCTCCATGCCACATCGCTCAATACTCTGCGTAAGCACACTCATATCCGATGTGATGGCTGCTGTTCGCTCCTTAAGCTTGACGACAAGCTCCATATGTCCCGCACAGGCGCTCATCACAATAAGTGCTTCTTGGTCGCTAAGGCGTTGTGGCTTAGTGCGGTCGAGCCCTTGTCCAATCAGCTTGCCGACAAGCACCCTGACAGTCTTAATTGAGATCTTCTGAAGTTCCAACAGAAATTCCTCGCCCTGGCTGGTGCCATTATACCGCGCCAGCTCTCCGCCCCATGCTTGCAACAGCTTCGCACAGTACATATGATACAGGGTTCCTCCCCGCAAAGCATCATCCATCGGGCTTCCCCGCCATCGATCGAGCGTATTTGGGTCCGCACTGATCCCAAGAAGAAAAGATACGGCCAGGACTCGACCCTCTGCAGCCGCCACTGCAATCGACAACAAGCGCGTTTCATGCATGTCAGCAAAGCGCTTAGACTACACTACCATGCCAGAACCCAAATTGCACTCCTGCAACACAGACAAGCACAAATCAACATAAGCACTACCATTCAATGAAGTGCTCCATCCTTGTACAGGGTAGCTACATGCGTGCAGGACAGGGGCGCAAGCCGCATGTGTCAAAGCACACGACACACAAACACAAAGAAAACCAAACTCTTACAATGCAGTGGGTAGCGATCGTCGTAGTCGCCCTCGGACACAGACATGCCAAATTCATGCAGCATACGAATTGTTGGGACGTCGCCTTCGCTGGCAGCAGTGCACACAGCATCGCCACCGTACTCTTTCGGGACCTTTCCGCCTTTCGTCATGAGAATGGTTGCTGCCGCTGAATGGGAACCCTGAAGCGCGTCTTGCAAAGGGGTTCCGTTCCATCGGTCGGCGCAATTGGGATTCGCCTTGGATCGCAATAGAAATTCGATGACCTTGTCGTGTCCCTCGGCAGCCGCCAGGTGCAAGGCTGAGATTTGTTTTGTTTCGAGTGCCGATTCAGATCAAATGGTCACGCCAGCAGCAGGTATCCAGGCTCACGCATATTTTGTCATCACACATAACTCGGCGATTTACAGACCATCACCTGTTCGTCGATCGTAGTCACCCACATTGGGATCGACGCCATTCTCTATCAGTCGTTTGACTTGTGCAAGGTCGCCTACTCCTGCTGCAGCGCACAGGGCTGAGGCTGGATCATCGAACTCGAGCTTTGCTTTGGACGCCGTGAGCAACCCGACGATCACATGTTGCTTGTTGTTGATGGCTACTTGTAGCGGCGTCTGCGGGAAAGGGCGCCGCACCACTGTCATTAATGAGGAAAGCACCTCAAAAAGCAAGGCACTCAAGAGCAAATACCCGTAAGCGCCGGGACTGGGAATTATGCACATGTCTAGATCATACCTGCCCCCAGCGATCTTTGATGTTCTTGTCCGCTTCGTTTTGAAGCAGCACCTCAACCACTTTGTGGCTCCCTTCCCTGCTCGCGATGTGCAAGGCGCTCCGACCATCATAATCTGTTTGATTCAAATTCGCACCCTGCCGCTTCAACATCACAATTGTCTCCGAATCTCCTGAGCGCGCCGCCTGACACAACATCAAAAAGCGCTGTTGAAATCGATGTTTCATCGCCTGGACAATACGATCCTTGGTCTCCACCTTGTCTTTGTCCGAAAGGTCGTCTTCGACTCCGGGAATTGGCGTGCCTTCCACGGTAAGATCAAAGTCCCACAGCAAGTTGTTACTAATGGTGCTGTGCGCCTCTGGGTACTCTGCAAAGAGCTCGATGCTCTGCTCCTTAGAGAGAACCTGCAATAGTGGATGACGATGGGGCACAAATATTGCGAAATGAGACAGCGAGCAAGAGAAGAAGAAGCGCTTTCAGCACCTACACCTTACACGCACAGAACTAGTGTGCTTATACGCAAAGCGCTCTCGCACCAGTAGCTGGACGTCGACCACGTCGTCACCCGCCTTGATGGCGTTGAGATGATTCACCCCAAGGAAAAAGGGCACCTCTCCGGCAAGAGGGGCCTGGTTTGGCACATCTGAGCGGATGACTGAGTGAACTCGGTCATGCTCGTCCACCTAGATGTTTCACATGTCATCAAATTGCTGTGACTGCGAAAGTTCATTGATGCACGATGTGATCTTTGAAAGGACTCGCGATTCATGGTCAAAAGCAGGCGCTACAATACACAAAGGAAGTGGGTAACGGGTATGTACCACTCGCAATGCCCCCTGATAGACAAAGTACAGTTCGCGAGACACCTCATCCTTAAACACAATCGTGTCGCCAGGGATAACATGGACCGGTTTCAAGATGACCATGAGCGCGTTGAAAAACCGAGGTTTGCAGCCTGCAAAGGGACGCCCAACGAAGGAACAGCGGTCCATGATGTCGCGATAGTTGGCATTGGCCACCTTTATTCGCAGTGAGCGCGGCAATTCCAATCTGCTCAGCCGCAAGCAGAATTTCAGCCGCGTCAAAAGCAGTGGGCAGCCCCTGCCCTTGAAGGAAGCTACTTAGTCAAAGAGTCAAAGCCCTCGGGGAGGGTTGTGCAAGAGACAAGTCAGGCGCGCAGGGGTTTCGACGTTTGGGGAGTTTCTTTTGGGCTGGGGCCAGGTCGCACCCATCTGACACCGCGTTCTGCCGGTTTTTGGTGTGTTGGAACTGGTAGTAACGAATCACCCGGGCATGCAGCTCTGAAGGAATGCTCTTCTTAGCAACGTACTGTCGCACACACTCAAGCTGGCGTTTATGCGCCTCTTCGACGGGATCGTGGCGTACCTGTGTCACAGAAGAGAGGGTGGAGACATTACAAAGCCAACCCGGGAAGTGTTAGAGTGTGGTCCAAGGATGAATGGTATGCTGCTGGCGCCGCTCCATGCACCGTTTGTACGCACCAGGTAGTTGAGCAAAGTACCGAGGATTAGTGCCGATATGTACACTTGAATCGCAAGGACCGTGATTGACCACACCATCTCGGCAACATTGTTTGGCATGTCCTCTGCGTGACAGCATGATGCATATGCACGCGCACGCACAAATTGCACGTGTGTGTGTGTAAATATGTCCAACGTGTACTGTATGTGTGCACACGTGTACACCTGTATTCACATACGCATTTATATTCCAGTCCAAGGTTCATGCTCCTTGGAGTGCGCTGCGAGAACGCGGAGACACATGGGATTCGGGTGCGAGCACACACGGAGCCAACAATATCTGTTGGTGCGCACCACCAGATACAAACACAGACGAACTGGTGCATGCGTGAGCGCACGTGAGAGCATATTTCAATGCGTATGTATGTCATTTCGTATACCGTCGTAGCCGAGAGCTGTAAGTGCATTGAAGCCCTTGTACAGGCACAGAATGTACTCTTTCCACACGTCAGCTTTGGCAGCACGATACAATGGCACGAGTTTCTCGAATCCCGCCAGCCATGTTGAGTCGTCAAAATTGCGGGCACGCGCGAGCAAGTAGAAAACACAGCCAACCCAATGTGCCGACATGACGATTAGCAGTCCTGCCGCGCGTCAGACGTTACTCGCCCGCGCGTGACCGAGCCTCACACGTCAAGGATCCTTTTCGTCCCTGATCTCCTCTCACCCGGGGGACCGGGGGACGGGGGAGAGCAGGGTGAATGCGCTCCCCCGCCCACCGCCCCACACCCGCCGCACGCACGCACTCTCTCTCGCGCCTCACTCACACAACGACCACTCTCTCACACAAAGTATACACACACACACACACACACACAAACACTCACACGCTTGAACGGGGCACGCACACACACACACGCTCGCGTGCGCGCGCGCACACACACATTTGTATATGTGTGTGTGAAGGGGGGGGGGTAGAGTTGAGCCATGAAAAGTTCTCTCTAGAGATCGCCAAAACTCATCAGAAACAAGATGCGGACACACAAAGCTGCAAAGGCGAGACCGATTTTGACGGCCTGCACGTACTTGACGTTGACGTCAGGGTCTACAGCGGTACTGGCAAAAAACCTGCACGAAGATGAAAGGGCGATGCATCGCATTTCATTTTTACGCCTTCTCGCCATGTTGCTTTGACATGCTTGCGCAAATAGAAGCAGTAGTATC
>Ga0115006_10002864_pt1 | contig 11552 bp, 12 predicted proteins | sample ArcOceMetagenome_3_FD_88943 | JGI IMG/M metagenome (GOLD analysis project Ga0115006, IMG submission 88943) | Marine eukaryotic phytoplankton communities from Arctic Ocean - Arctic Ocean- Svalbard ARC20M Metagenome | ecosystem: Environmental > Aquatic > Marine > Oceanic | place: Arctic Ocean...
GCCATAAAAACCAATCATCGCTAGATAGTTAGCAATTTTACTATTACTATCAACACGTAATGCAAATCCACCAGTGATGTTCTGTTTAGCAGCAGTTAATTCAGCATCACTCGGCCCTGTAGAGGTGAATAAGTTCAAAGTCGAACGCATAACTTCAAGTGCTTCTTGTGCTTGATCGTTACGAGTTTGTAAACCAAACTGATAAGGACCCAACTGTAACATTGGCCTGAAATAACTATAGGTACTGTATGACAATCCACGTTTCTCACGAATTTCATTACTTAACCGTGAAACCAGCCCACTGCCACCTAAAATATGATTACCAACATAAAGAGCAAAGTAGTCTGGATCACCTCGACTTATGCCAGGCTGGCCCATCATGATATGAGTTTGTTGTGATGGATGGTCAATAACTACTACTTTTCCTGCAGCAAGCTCCATTACTGGATTAATCGGACTTGCCCTCTCGCCTGCTGGTAAAGCTGACAATAATTGTTCTCCTATTATTTCTGCTTGTGCTTTGTCTATAGCGCCTACTAGAACAACAGTTGCATTTTTTGCCACATAATATTGATGATAAAACTTTTTAAGGTTTTTGACATTTAAGTTCGGTATTACTTCGTTATTTCCTACTGGCATTGATCCATATGGATGTTTGCCATAAATACTAGAATAAAAAGCCCTTGATGCAATAGCACTAGGGGATTGCTTTTCAGCTTGAAGCATTAGTAAAACTTGCTTTTGTAGCCGTTCAAATGCAGCCTGTGGAAAGTCAGGCTCACTCAACACAGTTGTCATCATTTGTAATGAAGTGTTGAGGGCATGCTCCTGAGTCAGCGTGCGTAAACTCAATATCGCCATATCACGCTTTGCTGAATTACTAAAATTAGCACCAACATCTTCAAAAGCAGCTGCAATTTCATCTGAAGATTTACCTGCTGCACCCTCGCTTAACATTGCATTCGTTAATAACGCCGTACCCGGTAAAGCTTTGTCTTGAGCAGAACCAGCATTAAAAACAACTTTAACATCGAGCATTGGTAAGTCGGGAGCAGAAACAAAAAAAACTCGGCCCCCATTATCTGTTACCCAGTGTTCAATTTGCGGGCTCGCTTGAACAGTTAGTGTGAACAATAACCCAACGATATAATAAAAAGTCCTAATAACCATGACGAACTCCAAATGATGATTTTGGCCGTGGCTTATCACCAATGGGTTGAGGAATTAATTCTGCAACTGTCAATGTTTTATCAATGAAATACTTTCTGGCAACAGCTCGAACTTGTTGGGCTGTTACAGCATCAATATTTTTTACATATTCTTCACTTAAGCGCCAATCCAACCCGATAGTTTCTAACATACCAATTTGCATCGCTTGATAAAACACACTATCCCTTTCATAGGTCTTATTGGCAACAACTTGAGCCTTGATTCGTTTTAGTTCTTGTTCGCTTACAAGCTCAGTTTGTAACTGTACTATTTGTTGCATTACTGCCTGTTCTAGCTCAGGTACTGTATGAGCTTTGGTGGGTGTCCCCGCTACTATGAACAAGTCATCGAGGCGTGAAAAAAGGCCGTACCCTGCACCTATGCTAGTGGCAATTTCTTTCCCCCGTACAAGTTCTCGAGAAAATCTTGCACTAGCTCCACCATCAAGAATACCTGCCAACATTTCAAGAGCATATGGCTCCCAGGCCACATCGGTAGTCTTTACCACAGGTACTTTCCAGCCCATCATTAGATATGGCAACTTGGCTGGAGTTTGAACTATAACTTTGCGCATACCTAGTTGTGGTACTTCGATTTGTGGTTTCACTACAGCGGTAACTTCTCGGGTTAATTTCCCAAAATATTTTTCTGCTAACTTATATACGGCATCAGCCTCGACATCTCCCGCCACAACGATAGTGGCATTATTAGGTGCATACCATTTTTGATACCAATCCCTTAAATCTTCAGCTTCATAATGATTGATATCACTCATCCAACCCACAATCGGGTGATGATAAGGACTATTAACAAATGCTGTAGCATTAAATGCTTCACGTGTCATGGCGATAGGGTTATCTTCTGTTCGCATTCGACGTTCTTCTGCCACTACTTCACGCTCTTTAATTAATTCTGTTTCATCAATGATTAATTTACGCATCCGTTCTGCTTCAAGTCGGAAGCTAACTTCCAAGCGATCAGCTTCCATCGTTTGAAAATACGCTGTGTAATCTCGGCCGGTAAAGGCATTTTCCCTGCCACCATTAGCTGCAATAATACGAGAGAACTCATTAGGGGCGAGATTTTCCGTACCTTTAAACATCATGTGTTCGAGCTGATGTGAAATACCTGTAATACCATTGTATTCATAACTCGAGCCGACCTTGTACCAAACCTGTGTGACCGCAACAGTCGCACGATGGTCAGATTTGACAATCAGTTTGAGTCCATTCTTCAAAAGATACTCACTTACATCAGCAAATACTAAAGTTGGCAATGCAAGTAGTAAACTGCATGTTAGGATTATTTTTTTAAGCATCTGCATTTATAGTTCCCTGACATGATAAAATTAATTGTTGAAGTGTAGAGACAAAAAACCATTATGTTTAGTTTCCTAAGAAAAAAAGACCACACCACTGATATTGCTACAGAAGCAGATCCACTAAATATTTCCCCAACCGTCGATATGGCATCAAGTGAGGAAAGTAATCTTTTTGGCAGATTAAAGCAACGATTAAGCCGTAGTAGTTCAAAATTAACCGAGGGCTTCGCTTCTCTTATTCTGGGCAAGAAAACTATTGACGACAATTTATTAGAAGAACTTGAAAGCCAACTACTTAGTGCTGATATCGGGATTGATGCAACACAAAGTATTATTGTAGATCTAACGCAACGTATGCGGCGAAATCAGCTCAGTAATAGTGATATGTTATTTAATGCTCTGCGTGATGACATGATCGATATTTTATCACCCTCTGAGAAAGCCTTACTCATCCCTGAACAAACTCAACCCTATGTTATTTTAATGGTGGGAATTAATGGTGTCGGTAAAACTACCACTATTGGTAAACTTGCTAAACAATTCCAAAGTGAGGGGAAAAGTGTCATGCTAGCTGCGGGGGACACGTTCCGTGCTGCAGCAGTCGAACAGCTACAAGTTTGGGGGAAACGCAACAATATACCTGTGATTGCCCAGCAAGCCGGTGCTGATTCAGCTTCGGTCATATTTGACGGCTTACAGGCAGCAAAGGCCCGTAATATTGATATCCTAATTGCTGATACTGCTGGTCGCTTACATACCCAAGAAAATTTGATGGAAGAGTTAAAGAAAGTGAAACGTGTCATGGGTAAACTTGATGCTAATGCTCCACACGAGGTAATGTTAGTTTTGGATGCAGGTACAGGACAAAATGCCCTCAACCAGGCAACACAATTTCAACAGATCGTTGATGTTACAGGCATTACTATAACTAAACTCGATGGTACGGCTAAAGGCGGAATTATTTTTGCTATAGCTAAAAAGCTCGAGCTGCCCATTCGCTATATTGGTGTCGGCGAGGCTATTGATGATTTACGACCTTTTAAAGCCACTGAATTTGTCGATGCACTACTGGGCCATGAAGACTAATTCATGATTCAGTTCACCGATGTCTATAAACTCTATCCTAGCCGGTACGAAGCCCTATCTGGCTTAAGCTTCCACCTTAAAGAAGCTGAAATGGCTTTTCTAACTGGCCATTCAGGTGCGGGAAAAAGTACGCTACTAAAACTTATTGCCCTGATCGAACGTAGTACTCATGGGCAAGTATTAGTTAATGGCCAAAACTTAAGCCGACTGAGAAAAGGTAAAGTACCTTACTACCGTCGACAAATTGGCTTAGTATTCCAAGATCACAGCCTTCTCCATGACCGAACTGTTTTTGATAACGTTGCTCTGCCTTTAGTTATAGAAGGTGAAGAGCATCGCGAGATTGGACGCCGCGTCCGTGCTTCACTTGATAAAGTTGGCTTGCTTAGTAAAGAGCGGAGTTTACCAATAGCGCTATCTGGTGGTGAACAACAGCGTGTTGGTATTGCTAGAGCAGTAGTCAACCGCCCTCCAATTCTTCTTGCTGATGAGCCTACCGGAAATCTAGATCCCGATTTGTCCCGAGATATTATGCAGTTGTTTGAACAATTTAATCAGGTTGGTGTGACTGTGTTTATAGCAACTCATGATTTAGATCTCGTTCAAACTATGTCATACCGTCAAATAGCTATACGAAATGGTCGGCTTGATTCAGAGCAGACATTATGAAAAAGAGCTTTTCCTTTAATATCAAAAATTATTTTCTACGCCACTTACAGTCGATGCTCTTTAGCCTTGGTCGATTGTGGCGACAACCTTTTTCCACCTTCTTGACAATTGGTGTTATTGGTATTGCTCTAGCCCTGCCTGCAGGTTTGTTTGTTTTATTGCAAAATATCAATAATGTCAGCAACCAGTGGGATGATGCTAGCCAAATCAGTTTATTTTTAAAGCAAGATTTACAAGAAAAACAAATAAAGCAGCTTAATAATTACATCAGTTCATGGCCCCAGATTACTGAATCAAACTACCAGACTGCAGAGCAATCACTGGATGAATTCCGTGAACTTTCGGGTTTAGGTCATTTGTTAGATACACTGCCTGATAATCCCCTACCTCCGGTTATAACCTTATATCCCGAGGATGCAAACTTATCGGCTAACGATATTAGGGCCCTACTTGAAAAACTAGTAGCTTTGCCCGAAGTTGTCCAAGCTCAGCTGGATATGGAGTGGCTTCAACGTCTACGTAGCATTAACAAAGTGCTTGCACGAGGAGTTAGTCTACTCGCTATACTACTATCTCTAAGTGTAGTGTTAGTTATTGGTAATACCATTCGTCTTGCTATTCTTAACTGCCAGTCTGAGATTAAAATCATGAAGCTAGTTGGTGCGACCGACCGATTTATTCGCCGGCCTTTTCTCTATACTGGCTTTTGGTATGGACTTCTTGGTGGCTTCTTTGCGTGGTGTACAATCTTACTTGCAATGAGTGTATTAGCTGCACCCATTAGTATACTCACAACGCAGTATGCCAGTGATTATCAATTACGTTGGTTTGCAAGGCAGTTGTTCCTATACCTACCATTGACCGGCTTATTGATAGGTGTCTTGGGTGCATGGATCGCTGTAGGCCGACACCTCGATGCTATTGAACCTAACTAGTAACTTATAACCGCCCAATACCTCCTTATTATTGTGGTAACACCTCCCAACACTTTAATGTTACTATTAACATAACTAAATTTTTAGGAAGGTCAGAAATGACAACAGCTGCAACACCATACGAACTTGCATTGGCACCTCTAGGTAGCATCGACTCCTATACCAATATTGCACACAATATTCCTGTCTTAACAGCTGAAGAAGAGTATGACTTAGCTACTCGCCTACAACGAGATGGTGACCGTGATGCTGCACAACGTCTGGTTCTCTCTCATTTACGTTTCGTTTCTCGTATTGCTAAAGGATATAGTGGTTATGGCTTACCTGTTGCCGATCTTGTACAAGAAGGCAATATAGGGCTAATGAAAGCTGTTAAACGCTTTGACCCTGAAAAAGGAGTTCGCTTGGTCTCTTTCGCTGTACACTGGATCCGAGCCGAAATTCACGAATATGTCATTAAAAATTGGCGGATCGTTAAGATTGCCACTACCAAAGCACAACGTAAATTATTCTTTAACTTGCGTAGTGCTAAAAAACGTTTAGGCTGGTTAAATCAGGCTGAAGTTGAAGCTGTAGCTTTAGATTTGGGAGTTACACCCGCCAACGTGATGGATATGGAACGTCGCTTGGCACATCCTGACACCTCATTTGATTTACCTGTCGATACAGATGACGACGATAACCACTTCTCTCCAGCCTCATATGTTGCGGGACCAGAAAATTCTGATCCTTCACAGCGTATAGAACAGGCTGACTTTTCTGATTATCAAGAACAAAAATTAACTAATGCCCTAGCAACATTGGACGAACGTAGCCAAGATATTTTACGCCAACGCTGGTTAAATGATGAAGGCAAAGTTACCCTGCATACATTAGCAGACTATTACCAGGTATCTGCGGAGCGTATTCGCCAAATCGAAAATAATGCACTCAAAAAATTAAAAGACTTAATGCTTTAAATTTATTTAGTGAACACCTCTGCTTCTATCGCTGGGGCCGTTATTATTATTTAAATTCTTATCGTTCTAATAGCTCAATCTTATTAGGCTTTCCATCCCAATCTGCGCCATCAGAAGGTCCCTCTTTTTTCTCAGCTAGAACTGGCCAAATTCTAGAAAGTTCTTCATTAAGCTCCGTAAAGTGCACTTGATTCTCGGGCAAATCATCTTCAGAATAAATCGCTTCTGCCGGACACTCCGGTTCACATAAGGTGCAATCAATACATTCTTCTGGGTTAATCACTAAAAAGTTAGGGCCTTCATGAAAACAATCTACCGGGCAGACATCTACACAGTCAGTATATTTACATTTAATGCAGTTCTCGGTGACAACAAAAGTCATTTCATTCTCCAGCAGTCTATTGTGTAGCAACACACATTGTCATTATGAGCGGCAATTTTACATGATTTCAATCTAATCTGGGCAGTCCATCATTTTGAGGTATGATTCTACTATTCGCGTAATAACTTAAAAATTAATAATTACTATCACTTGATTGAGAGATTTTCACTATGCAGCGGATTATTACTATTGCTATTTTTATCACAGTTTTTGCTGCTGGCGCTGCTTTTTCTGCCGTTAATAACACCCCTGTTAATATTCAGTATTATCTAGGGACTGTAACAATGCCTATATCAATTATTGTTATTGTCTCCCTCGTCATTGGTATCACCATAGGTGTACTGGCTATTTTTATTGGATCGTTACAATTACGTTATGAAAATAAGCGCTTACAAAAGAAAATTGACCTTCGAGAACAAGAACTCGACAGCCTTCGTATCTTACCCATAAAAGACACTCATTAATTACCCACTATGGAATGGCTATTTCTTCTATTACCAATTGCCGCAATGTCTGGCTGGCTCTCAGCACGAAAGCATTATAAAAAACCTTCCAATCCAAAGCAAAGTTATTTTGACCCTGAGTATTTTAAAGGATTAAATTATTTGCTCAATGAGGAACCCGACAAAGCAATTGATGTCTTTATTCGGCTACTTGAAGTCAATAGTGAGACAGTTGAAACACATTTAGCATTAGCTAATTTATTTAGGCGCCGCGGTGAAACAGAACGTGCCATCCGCATTCACCAAAATTTAATTGCCCGTCCGACATTAACTCTATTGCAACGTGAACAAGCACTGATAGAGTTGGGATTAGACTACATGAGTGCGGGAGTACTTGACCGTGCTGAACTGTTATTTCTTGAATTGCTTAATTCAACTGCTCCGCCGAGTGATGCATATGAACATTTATTAAATATTTATCAGCAAGAACGGCAATGGCAAAAAGCAATTAATATTGCAAAAAAGCTTCATTCCCAAGATCCGCAAAAAAAGAAAACAGAGATTGCACAGTTCTATTGTGAGTTAGCAGAAGAAGCTCTAGACAACATGAGTCAAAAAGCCTTAGTCTTACTCAAAAAAGCCAGTAAATTTGATTCAAATTGCGTTCGCGCCACCTTATTAAGAGCCGATTTACATATAAAAGATGGTCACTACAATAAGGCACTTAAATCGCTAAATCGTATTGAACAACAAGATCCTCATTATATTCCAGAAGCCTTACCACTTTTAAAAACTTGTTATCAAAAACTAGATAAACTCCCCGCATTTGACATTTGGCTTAAATTGGTACTCGTACGCCATCCCATCATGACCAGCGTACATCTCATGCTCACTCAAGTGATCGAAATACAATATGGTCTTGAAGAAGCCCAAAACTATCTTCAACAACAGTTAAAATCTAAACCTTCTATTGAAGGCTTAGATACCCTTTTATCACTAGGTGACATTAAAAACCCTACTCTCATACCTTTAGTGCAAGATACTACTCGTGACATACTCCAAAAAAAACGTACCTATCTATGCCATCAATGCGGTTTTGCTGGTAAAACCATGCATTGGCACTGCCCTAGCTGCCAACAATGGAGTACTATTCGTCCAACGGAACTACATTCTTCTGCTCTAGAACACATACTGGATACTTAGCATGACTGATATATACCACAACCCCCGCTGCACAAAGTCTCGCCAAACTTTAGCTTTGCTTGAGAAAAATAATATTCCAATCAATATCATTGATTATATCTCTCAGCCACCTGATGTCGACACTTTGAGGATTTTAGTTAAGCAATTAGGTTTATCACCACGTGATTTATTGCGTAAAAATGAAGTCCTCTATAAGGAGCTGGGGCTAAAAAATGAGGGCCTAACTGATACCGTTTTAATTCAAGCCATGTCACAACATCCAAAATTAATTGAACGACCAATTGTTGTTTATTCTGACAAAGCAAAATTAGGTCGGCCGCCTGAGGCTGTTATGGAGCTCTTCGACTTATGAATCAAATTCTCGTTCTTTATTACAGTCAGTCCGGTCATGTTCTTTCTATGGCTGAGCAGATTGCCCGCGGTATTGAAAGTGTCGAAGACTGCACCAGTCTTATAAGGACTGTGCCTGCTATTTCAGCAGTGTCAGAAGCTACTGAAGATACTATTCCTGAGCAAGGACACTTGTATGTAACACAAAATGATTTAAAAGACTGCGCCGCCCTTGTGCTGGGCAGCCCAACTCGTTTTGGGAACATGGCCGCTCCCCTTAAATACTTTCTTGATAAAACTAGCGATCTTTGGTTATCAGGCTCATTAATAGGTAAGCCAGCAGCTGTCTTCACTTCTACTGGGAGCATACACGGCGGTCAAGAATCTACGTTACTGTCTATGATGTTACCCCTATTTCACCACGGTATGATATTAATGGGCTTACCTTATGATAACGATACTTTAATGAACACGACTGATGGTGGCACACCATACGGCGCTAGTCATTTGGCCGGTGGTAAAAATGATCGCCCACTCAGTGATGATGAGGCACATCTTTGTCAAGCTTTAGGTCAGCGTATTGCTAAGACAGCCAAGGCACTTTCATAGTGGTTACCTTTTATAGAAGATTTTCCTTGCTGTGTTTTTTTGGTTTGATGCTGACATTAATCTTTTGGATAGCCGTTGCTGAACACAGTAGTAACTTCCCCACCGCAAGCTTGCTAGCAATAGCTTTATTGCCTTTGCTGTTTCCATTACGTGGGTTATTACACGGAAAGCCATACACTCATGCGTGGAATAGCTTTCTAATGTTGTTTTATTTTTCTCATGCTGTTGCTGAACTCTATAGCGCCGCTGATTATGTCCTTTATCCTACTTTGTCGGTATTATTTAGTACCTCATGCTTTATTTCATCCATTCTATTTATTCGCTTTAATGCAAAACTATAGCTAAGTACTCAGTAAAATACATTTATAACAAGCCTTGAAATATTTAAACGAACTGCGTCACTATGTTTGTTAAAATATTTAGCCTTCATACTGTATTTTGAGCTTAACATTACTTTTGACTGACACTATCAACATGCCCTATCAGGCTTTATCACATTCTGTTATAAGCGAAGCTATTCAACCTGTGTTTTATCAGCAGCTTGCAGATATTTCTATTTATAAATCTGTTAGCTCTACCAATGACCAGCTCTGGCAACGTATAGAACAAGGATTAAATACGCCGGCAGTTTGCCTTAGCGAGCATCAAACGGCTGGCCGTGGACGTCGTGGGGACTCATGGGAGTCACCATCAACAGGCAACTTGTATTTATCACTTTTTTGGCCATTTCCCGCAGATACTTTAAAAAATGGCCTTAGCATCGCCATTGGGATTGGTTTAATAAATACTTTAAAAAATATTGGGATCAGTAACTTAAAGCTTAAATGGCCTAACGATATTTTATGTAATAGACAAAAGCTTTCTGGAATTCTAGTAGAATCACGTGTCGGCAATCAACAGAATGTCGTCATTGGGATTGGCCTTAATTTTAAGCTTCCAATTGCCATTCGAAATAAAATACAACAACCCACAACCAGCCTTCAACAGCTTTGTAAAAAAACACCCTGTAGAAACGAGCTGGCAGGACAAATAATTCAAAATATGATTGAAACAATTACACTCTTCCAAGCACGCGGATTACAGGATTTCTTACCACATTGGTCGCAATATGATGCACTTCATAATGCCAAGGTTAAGTTAATTAGTAGTGAAAAAACACTTATTGCAAAGGCCTGTGGCATTAACGATGAAGGTCAGTTCCTCTATGAACATCAAGGCCTACTCCATACCCTCTCGAGTAGCCATACCAGTATCAGGTTTGCTTCATGAAGTTATTAATTGATATTGGCAATACCAGAGTAAAATACTCTTTTATTGAATCAGGGCGCCTTACAGGGAGTCACTCTTTTAACTCCAGTAAAACAAATATTCAATCCTCATTGATTACAGAATTTAAAAACATTGAGACCGTTGATAGTATTTTCGTCTCTAATGTCGCTGGTGATGAAATTGAACAACAGTTAACAGAATGGGCAGAAAAAAAGTGGGAAATTATTCCTACTTTTGTTCGTAGTGAAAAGAAGCGATTTGGTGTTACAAATGCTTATTCTGATGTGGAAGCTTTGGGTGTTGACCGTTGGCTATCACTTATTGCGGCCCGTCAACATGCTCGAATGGCTACCTGTATCCTAGATTGTGGTACGGCAATTACTGCTGATATTGTTACTAAATATGGACTACATCAAGGTGGTATGATTTTACCTGGTTTGAGTATGATGCGAGAATCACTACTTCTGAACACTAGTAATTTAAATGAGACTCTGGAAGAATCGGAATTTAAAACATTGGCTGTCAACACTCGAAGTGCTATCCAAGCAGGCACTCTATACACTGTGACTGCGGCTTTAGAACGACTTATTACAGATTTAAAGGAGCAATTCGACCAACGTATCCGTTTTATCATTACCGGCGGGGATGCCGAAACCCTAATACCACTATTACCGACTTCTATCGCTTATTATCCTGATATTGTTTTGAAAGGTCTTGCCTATTACGCTCGTCAAGGTGAGAAAAAAAGTCGTCATGAAAAGGTTGCTGGCTTAGCGTCAAATGCAGGTGATGCATCAGATGGTAAGGTGAATGACACTATAAAAGTGGACGCCATTATTGAGACTGTTCAATCTGTTGAGGCTGTTCAATTTTTTCAAACTGATAAAGCTGATGAAGCTGTTAAAGCGATTAAAACCGCTAAAGTCGTTAAAGCAGTTAAATCTGTTAAATCTGTTAAAGCTGTTAAATCTGTTAAAGCTGTTAAAGCTGTTAAAGCTGTTAAAGCTGTTAAAGCTGATAAAGCTGTTAAAGCTGTTAAAGCTGTTAAAGCTGTTAAAGCTGTTAAAGCTGTTAAAGCTGTTAAAGCTGTTAAAGCTGTTAAAGCTGTTAAAGCTGTTAAAGCTGTTAAAGCTGTTA
>Ga0115006_10002866_pt1 | contig 11548 bp, 10 predicted proteins | sample ArcOceMetagenome_3_FD_88943 | JGI IMG/M metagenome (GOLD analysis project Ga0115006, IMG submission 88943) | Marine eukaryotic phytoplankton communities from Arctic Ocean - Arctic Ocean- Svalbard ARC20M Metagenome | ecosystem: Environmental > Aquatic > Marine > Oceanic | place: Arctic Ocean...
CAATTTATACCAATTCTAAAGAAAAGGCTTCTATATTTTAGAGGTCTTTTTTTAGGTCTTTTTTGTATCTTTGTAGAAACCTTTTTAGCAATATCCTTTTAAGGGTTTTGTTACAAAATAAATACGGAGACCCATTGAAAGCAAGATTTCCTTTATTTGTTAAAATTACATTAATCGCTGTGTATTTAATTTTCTTGGCGGGTTCAATTGTTAGAATGACTGGTTCTGGAATGGGCTGCCCAGATTGGCCAAAATGTTTTGGTTATATGATACCTCCTACATCTGAAGAACAAATTATTTGGCAACCCAATACAGATTATAAAGAAGGAATAATCATTATTAAAGATGAAACTTTGTTTGTTTCTGAAGGAAACATTACTTCTACCAAAGAATTCAACAAAAACAATTGGGCGAATTACACAAAACACGATTACGCAAAATTTAATAAGTTTCATACTTGGACCGAGTACATTAATAGATTAGTAACTGTTTTAGCAGGGCTCCCATTGTTATTAATGGTTATTTTTTCTATTCCCTTTTGGAGAGAGAATAAAACAATAACACTCCTCTCTTTTGGGGTACTGTTCTTATTTCTATTTGAGGCATGGTTAGGAAAAACAGTTGTAGACAACAATTTAAAACCAACACGAATAACCATACACATGCTGGCTGGTTTGGTCATTATTGCTTTTTTATTGAAATTATTGTTCATCATCTCAAAGAAAAAAATTTCAAAGAAATCGAATTCTTTGTTTAATAAATTACTGATTATCTCTGTTATTTTTTCTCTAATTCAAATTGCAATGGGAACACAAGTAAGGCAATTTATAGATGAGCAAGTAAAGTTATTTGGTTTCGAAAACAAGAATTACAGTTTATTAAACCCCAGTTTTAAATTTTACTTTCATCGGTCTTTTACCATCGCTATTGTTTTGGTAAATTTTGGCTTGTTTTATTTGAATCAACTCAAAAAATTAGGATATGGCCTGGTTAACTGGGTTCTGTTTTTAATCTTTCTAGAAACCATTACCGGTATTTTAATGTACTATGTAGAATTTCCAATGGGAACCCAATCGATACATTTGTTAGCCGGTTCTATCTTGTTTGGATTACAATTTTATTTATGGCTGCAGAATAGAAAAGCTTCTTCTATGACAACTCTTCAATAATAGAATTTCCCTTAGAATAGTTCCCTGAAGTCCATTCCCATTTTTCATATAGCCTTATTTTTCCATTTGAAAGCTTCTTTGGAGTGGAAAAACAAATTCCAGTCATTAGCTCTCCGTTAGAATTAATTTGATGATACCTTATGTTAATACACCCGTTTTTATCAACAATTCCGATTAATTGACCTTTTACAATTTTATCTCCTGAATATTCACAACTTATAATATTATTCTCTTGCTTATAATGAAAAATTGTTGATGCAGAAATCTCGCTATTTTCAGAGACTTTAATTGGTTTAAATTTTTTATTATGATAATTCATTTTTTTTCTACTTACTCTTTCCATTCTAGAGTCTCTAGAATCTTAACAATGTCTTTTTTAATATACGCTATGGCAGGCAAAAGAGAATCGTAATTTGGTTTTACGTAGAAATATAAAGACCCTTTTATAAAGTGTTTAATACTGTCTGTTGCATGAAACTGAATCTGTGAAGCTGCATTACCAGTAATATCATAAACACTTCCAAAAACATTGTATTCTTTATTAATAAAATCTTTTGGTATAATTTGTTCTGCTTTTACGGTGTGTTTAAAAACCAATTTTTCTGCTTCTGTTAGTAGTTCTATTAAGTTGTTAGTTACAGGTCTGTATGTAATATCTAAAGAAGCTTTTAAATTTGGGTATTGAATCTTCAACCAATTATTAGCCTCGTCTTTTAAAGTAGTATTCTCTAGAACCTGAAAAGAATAAGGCCTTTTTAAGGCTAATTTTTTATATATTTTTTTTGGATATTTTAAGCTCAAATACGCTTTGGGTTTTGGCTGAGCTTCATCTGAACAAGATGCAAAAAGTAAGATAAAAAGAACAAAATAAATCTTATACATTTCGGGTTATTTTTACTTGTTTAATTCGCTTTCTGTCTAAAGACTCTATGGTAAACGTGTACTTATTAAAGTTTATTTTCTCTCCTCTTTTTGGAAACTTTCCTGAAATTTCTAAGAGAAAGCCTGCAAGGGTTTCACTTTCTCCTTTTTCTTCTTCAAAAATATCTTCCTCTTCATTGTCTAAAACTCTACAAAAATCTTTGATTGTTGTTTTCCCCTCAAAAATATAATTGTTGTCATCAATTTTTGAATAGGAAAAATCATCATCATCAAACTCATCATTAATATCACCAACAATTTCTTCTATAACATCCTCTAATGTAACAATACCACTGGTACCACCATATTCGTCTACAACAATTGCTAGGTGGTTTTTCTTTTCTCTAAACTCATTTAATAAATCGTCTAACTTCTTGTTTTCTGGAACAAAAAATGGTTCTCGAAGCAAGTTTTGCCATTTAAAAGTAGTTTTGTCTAAGTGTGCTAGTAAATCTTTTGCATACAAAACACCAATAATAGTATCTATATTTTCTTTATAAACTGGATTTCTAGAATATCCTTTTTTAAGTATTTTCTCTAAAACCTCTTCGTAAGATGCTGTGTCTGAAAGTGCAAAAATGTCTATTCTCGGTTTCATAATTTGAACCGTTTCTGTATTCCCAAAATTTACAATTCCTTCTAAAATTTTCTGCTCGTCTTTTGTAGTTGCATCATTAGAGGTAAGCTCTAGGGCTTCCGATAGTTTTTCTACAGAGAAATTGTTCTTCTTACTTCCGAGCCTATTTTCTAAACCTTTTGTTAGGTTAATTAAGGGCTGACTTAGAGGTGTTAGAAGTGTGTTTAATATTGATATTGGTTTTGCCATAAAACCGGCAAATTTTAACGAATTTCTAGAAGCATACACTTTGGGTAAAACTTCACCAAAAAGTAGTATTAAAAAAGTAACCAATACAACTTCTATTAAAAACCGAACCTGTATGCCAAAAACTGTAAGCTTAAAATTAAAAAATAATTCTTCCCCTAAAGAGGCAAATAGTAAGACAATTAAAATATTTATAAAATTATTTGTAATTAATATGGTTGCTAATAACTTTTTTGGCTTGCTTAAAAGTTGCACAACTTTATTTTCTTCTTTAGATTTATTCCTTAGGTTGTCTAGGGCTGTTTGAGATAGTGAGAAAAAAGCTGTTTCTGACCCGGAGATTAATGCTGAAAAAATCAACAAAAAAATTAACACAAGTCCGTTGGCGTAATTTAATATGTGTAGTGTAGAAAAAAATAAAAGTACTGATTCGGGGTCTGGGTCCAAATTTTTAAAATTTAATTAAACTAAAAGGGTAAATCGTCATTTTCTTCTGGAGCAGTAGCGCTTGTTTTTGTAGCAATCTTTGGTTCATTTCCTTTGGGTACATTAGAATTTGCCGCATCTTTTTTGGTTGATAGCATGGTCATTTCATTTACATGAATTTCAGTTGCATATCGCTTCACACCATCTTGCTCCCACTGACGGTTTTTTAGTTTTCCTTCAACGTACACCTTATCACCCTTATTTAAATACTTTTCACACACTTTTGCCAATCCATTTCTAACCACAAGATTATGCCAATCTGTATTGGTTACTTTTTCTCCAGTTTGTTTGCTTGTATAGCTTTCACTTGTAGCAATAGAGAAACGTCCAATACAATTTTGATCATCAAAATAATGCATTTTTACATCATCGCCTAAATTGCCAATTAAAATTACTTTATTTATTGATCCTGCCATAACTATATATTTAGTGTATCAAATATACCAAAAAATTTGTTTTGTTTTACGTTAGATACGCTTCTAAAAAATTAGCAATTAGCACTGGAACCGGAAACTTTTCTACTTCTGACCACGGTATATTTTCTTGAGAGACACTTGTTGTTTTTACAATCCAAAATTGGGTGTGTAAATGTTGATGTGATAATTTATGTACAATTTCTTTTGTATTAAAAAGTGAAAGAGTTGTATTATTTGGAAATAAATTAGTGAATTCTTGGCATGCAATTAATTCATTTTTATCAATGCTTTTATCTTTCTCTATTAATGGAAACTGATACAAACCCTGCCAAATTCCTTTTCCTTTTCTTTCTGATATAATTGTTTTATTATCTGCGGTAACAACTACTAGGTAATTAAAAAACCGGTGTCTAACTTTTGTTTTTTTAATTTTTACTGGCAATTCTTTTATTAGTTGTTTTTCTAGAGCCAAACAACTTGCAGAGAGTGGGCAGGTTCCGCAAAACGGATTTTGTGGTTTGCAATGCAGGGCACCAAAATCCATAATTGCTTGGTTAAAGGTACCTGGCTGACTCTTATCTATCAATGTTTGGGCCAATGCTTTAAACTCTTTTATCCCTGCAGATGAATTTATTGGAGTTGTAACTCCAAAATATCTAGAAAGCACTCTGTACACATTACCATCTACAACAGCGGCGTCTTCATTAAAGCAAATAGATGAAATTGCAGATGCTGTATAATCTCCAATTCCTTTGAGTTTTAACAATTCGCTATAGGTAGCTGGAAAATTACCCTGAAGTTCGTTTGCAATGTATTTGGCTGTAAAATGTAAATTTCTTGCTCTTGAGTAATATCCTAGACCTTGCCACATTTTTAAAACGGTGCTTTCATCTGCATTGGCAAGATCAAATACGGTAGGAAAAGAGTCTGTAAATTTTGAATAATAAGACAAACCTTGAGCAACTCTTGTTTGCTGAAGCATAATTTCTGACAACCAAATAAAATATGGATTCTTGGTTCTACGCCAGGGCAATTCCCTGTTTTTTTGTAAGTACCAGTAAATTAATGTGTTAGAAAAATTCATCCTTAAAAATTAGAATTGCAATATTACATTATAAAATTCATATAAATTTAGGTGTTAATCTTTTTGGAATTGATTAATTGTCATATATTTGCCTCCGCATTTTAGGAAATAAAATTAATAAAAATATAGTAAAAATAGAGACATGACGAAAGCAGATATCGTATCGAAAATTTCAGACAAATCTGGTATTGAAAAAACAGATGTTTTAGCAACTGTTGAAGCATTTATGACTGAAGTTAAAGGTGCATTAGAAAATGGTGATAATGTTTATTTAAGAGGTTTTGGTAGTTTTATTGTCAAAACTAGAGCAGAAAAGACTGGTAGAAATATTTCTAAAAATACAACTATTAAGATTCCAGCTCACAATATCCCAGCTTTTAAGCCAGCAAAAACGTTTACAGAAGGAGTAAAAAGTAAAGTAGCTGTTCAATAACAAAATACTAATCTAAACCTTAAGTGGTTTAAAAAACAAAGAAACATTATGCCAAGTGGTAAAAAAAGAAAGAGAGCAAAAATCTCTACACACAAGAGAAAGAAAAGAGCTAGAGCAAATAGACACAAGAAAAAGTAAGCCAATGCTTACTTTTTCGTTTATTATTTAGCGAAAAAACAACAAAAAGTTCATTGACATTAGAGGTTTTTAATAACTGTAGAAATACAGGAACCTCGCACGGTATTTATAATACCTGACAATATTAAATCCATCTACACAACGATGTGTAGTGTTAAAACTATTTCAGTATGAAAACAGAATTAATAATTCGTTCAAATTCATCTGATATTGATTTTGCCTTATTAAGAGATGGAAAACTTATTGAATTAAATAATGAAACAACTGGTAACAAGTTTTCTGTTGGCGATATTTTTTTAGCCAAAATAGGAAAAGTGTTAACAGGTTTAAATGCAGCCTTTGTAAATGTAGGATATCCAAAAGACGGATTTTTACATTATCATGATTTGGGCGCGCAGGTAAACTCATTAAACGCATTCATTAAGAAAGTAAGCACAGGTAAGTATAAAGAATTCACTTTAAAAAACTTCCAATTTCAGGGAGAAATTAACAAAGACGGTAGTATTAACAATGTCCTTAAATCTGGACAAAATTTATTAGTACAAATTGTAAAAGAACCTATTTCTACCAAGGGACCAAGATTAAGTTCTGAGTTGTCCATAGCAGGTAGATTTTTAGTGTTAGTTCCTTTTTCTAACAGAGTTTCTGTCTCACAAAAGATAGAAGACCCAAAAGAAAAGGATCGATTAAAAAGATTGGCAAAAAGCATAAGACCTAAAGGTTTTGGCGTTATCTTAAGAACTGTTGCCGAAGGCAAAAAAGTAGCAGAACTAGATAAAGATTTGCAGAACTCCTTAGAGCGTTGGAAAACTACGTGTAAGCGTATTGCGAACACAAACACACCAACAAAAATATTGAGTGAATTAAACAGAGCATCTTCTATTTTAAGAGATGTAATGAATGAGTCTTTTACAAATATTGTAACCAACGATGATACTCTTGCTGTTGAAATTAAAGAGTATTTGCAAGAAATTTATCCTGAAAAGGAAAAAATTGTAAAATTGCATCAAGGTGAGGTTCCTATTTTTGAAAAATACGGAATTGAACGCCAAATAAAAACATCGTTTGGAAAAACAGTTTCTATGAGCAGAGGCGCCTATTTAGTTATAGAGCATACTGAAGCTTTACACGTTATTGATGTAAATAGCGGAAACCGTTCTAACAAAGCAGGATCTCAAGAAGACACTGCATTAGAAGTAAATTTAATTTCTGCTTCCGAAGTAGCACGCCAGTTACAATTGCGTGATATGGGAGGAATCATAGTGGTTGATTTTATTGATATGCATAAAGCTGAAAATAGAAATAAACTATTTCAGCATCTAAAAGAGCAAATGTCTTTAGATAGAACAAAACACAAAATATTGCCTCCAACAAAATTTGGATTGGTACAAATTACAAGACAACGGGTACGACCAGAGTTAAGTATAAAAACTACCGAAGCCAACCCAAACAAAAATGGAGAAGTAGAAGCACCAATTGTTTTACTAGATAAGATAGAAAACGAGTTAGATAAATTTATTTCTAACCCAAAAAATAAAAAGATACAGTTAAATGTACACCCTTTTATTGCAGCTTATCTAACCAAAGGAGTGTCTTCTGTTCGTTTTAAATGGTATTTAAAACACAAAAAGTGGATTACAATTATACCTCGTGATGCTTACACATATTTACATTATAAGTTTAAAACTGTTAAGGTTTAAAACCATCTTGTAATAAGGGAATAAATTTTTATCAAAAAAACCCGCAACTTGTTAAGTTGCGGGTTTTTATTTATATGAAAAATTTTAAAACCAAAAACCTAAATTAAACAACCAATAACTTTCATTAGTATCTGGAGACCAACTGTATTTTAATTCTACAGGTCCTATAAAAGAATTGTAACTATACCCCACTGCATACCCAGATTTAATACTTGTAAACAGGTCTAAATTTTTAAATACATTGGGTTCTAAGCGTGCATAATTTGCAATAAATAGTGCATATTGATTGTTTGTAAAACGATACCTAAAGTTAAATTCTGACTTTAAAAAGGTATCTTCAGACAATTCTGCAAAATCATATCCGTAAAGAGAGATGAATGTATTGATGTAGTTTTTGTTATATCCTCCTAGATAAAATTTAAACACATTTGAGGTTGGGTTGTTTAGCGTAAAACCTGCTTCATTTGTATTTTGAAACGTAAACCTACTTCCTAGACTAGCTGCAAACCCAAGGGTTCCTTTGGCTTGAATAAAGCGCTTAAAATCATTATTAAAATCTGAAGAAATTAAATACCATTTCGCATTTAAATCTGCAAAATATCCTTTGGTTGGAAACAGTTTATTATCATAACTATCATACTTTAAATAGGTAAAAAAATTTAAGTAATTACTATCATCAAAAACAGTTTTTTTGTTATTGGTTAGAAGGGTTTCTGTTTTAGCATTTATGTATTTATGCTCAAAACCTAAGCCCAAAGCAAACCTTCTATCGAAGCTTGTTTGTAAAAAAAACTGATTGGTAAAATCGTTGTATTTAAGGTTAATACTATTTAAGCTTGGCGTGTTGGTTACAATTGTGTTTTTTGTATTGGATGAAAAATTTGTAAAGCTAGAGCGTATACCAAAACTGGTATAAAATCCATTATCAACAAAATAATTTAATTTGTACCGTATATTATCACCCAGAATAACATCTAAAGAAAATACATCGTTATGAAGTAGCAGGTTTTTTTGACTGTAGTTTACCAATACACCAGATTTGTACAAGCGATCATAATGTAAAGCAAATTTTAAGCTCGCATTTGCCTTGCTCTCTATTAATGAAAAATCTAATGTATAAGAAGTATCTTCTTTTTGGACTAGGGCATATTCTATACGTTCGTAATTTTTTGTGGCAGATAATAGATAAATTCTTTTTGTAATTTCTTTTCTTGAAATACTATCGTTTACTTTTAACTTTAACTTTCCAAGAACAAAGGCTCGTGTGTAATTTTGAGCTCCTGAAATTCCTATTTCCGATATCAGATATTTCTTAGAGGCTACTGCTATTCTCTTTGGGCTTTTTTTATGCGGTTGCTTGGCTGCAATTTCTTTAAAAACATCTTTATATTTTACTGCCTCTTCATCTCCTTTTACAAGAATCTCCTCTTTTTTAGCAAAATCTACAACATTGTAATTGTAAATTTCTGGATGTATATACACCTCTATTTTATCTTTTTCTAGCGTACTTTTATTGTACATCTGATAGCTAACAATCTGGTTTAAAATAGCAATCACAGACGTTAATTTCTCTTTTTCATACAAACGCCCTTGAACATCGACCCCAATAATAATGTCCATTCCTTTTGCACGCATAACATCTGCCGGAAAATTATTGGCAACCCCTCCGTCTATTAATAGTTGCTTGTTTAGCTCTACCGGATTTAGTAAGGTTGGAAAAGACCCACTTGCACGGAGCGCCAGCGGTAAAGACCCTTTTTCTAGTAAAACCTCACCACCCGTTTCTACATCTGTAGCAATGCAAAAAAAGGGTATTGGCAATCTAGAAAAATCTCTAACTCCCGCTACAGGTGCAAAAAGTTCTAGCAATAAGTTCAGCATGTTTTGCCCTTTAGAAACTCCTTTTGGCAGGCCTATTGCCCCCTTATTAACTGGCAGCGAAATGGCGGTGTTTTCTCCGTATTCTTTTTCAAAAAAAGGAGAAGAACTTCTTGGCAACTTATCTCGCAAAAGATTGATAAAATCGGTGTTTTTTACAAATTCTTCTATTTGAATACCAGAATAGCCCGCGGCATACAAACCACCAAGAATAGCCCCCATACTGGTGCCCCCAATATAATCTAACTGAATACCTGCTTTGTCTATTTCTTTTAAGACACCAATATGAGCAAAACCTTTGGCACCGCCACCACTTAAAACAAGCCCCACTTTGGGTTGCTTTTCTTGGCCAAAGAACAACCATGGCAGCAGTGTTATGATGAAAATTAAACTCTTTTTCATGGTTCTTTTTTGGGATGATAAAACTCATATACCCGCAAGGCTCTTGCATTTCCAATTTCGTCTTTCAACGCATTAAAAGTTGCCTCCTTTACCCGTTTTGCAGATTTAAATTTAAGCAATAATGTGGTAATGGTTTGTTTGCCAATGTTTGGTATCTGTTCCAATTCACTTTGAATGGCCGTTTTACTTCGTTTATTTCTGTGAAAGGTAATGCCAAATCTATGGGCTTCATTTCTAAGATACTGGGTAATTTTTAAGGTTTCCGATTTTTTATCTAAATATAACGGAATGGGATCATCTGGATAGTAAATTTCTTCCAAACGTTTTGCAATACCAATAATGGCAATTTTACCACGCAAACCCAACTCTTCTAACGCTTTTAAGCCAGAAGATAATTGCCCTTTACCACCATCTACAATAATTAATTGGGGTAGTGCTTGCTTTTCTTCTAGCAATCGCTTGTACCGTCTAAAAACAACCTCTTCCATAGATGCAAAATCGTCTGGGCCCTCAACTGTTTTAATATTATAATGGCGGTATTCTTTTTTGCTCGGTTTTCCGTCTCTAAAAACCACACAAGCAGCAACAGGGTGGGTTCCTTGTATGTTAGAATTATCGAAACATTCTATATGTTTGGGTTCTTCGGAAAGGCGTAAATCTTTTTTCATTTGCGCCATAATGCGTTTAACGTGCCTTTCTGGATCTACAATTTGAACCTGTTTAAATTGCTCTTGCCTGTAGTATTTTGCGTTGCGCTCAGACAGTTCTACAATGCGCTTTTTATCTCCTAGTTTTGGCACGGTTACTTTAATAGTTTCGCCAATATTTACCTTAAAAGGAACATATATTTCTGGAGCCATCGAATGAAAACGCTGTCTTATTTCTACAATAAACAATTCTAACAGTTCTGTATCTGTTTCGTCTAATTTCTTTTTTATTTCTGTGGTATGGGATTGAATTATGGAACCGTTAGAAATTTTAAAAAAATTTGCATAACCATGGGTCTCGTCAGAAATAATAGAAAATACATCGACGTTGTTGATCGATGGATTTACAATGGTAGATTTTGCTTGATAATTGGATAATAACGTAAGCTTTTCTTTAATTTTTTGTGCTTCTTCAAACTGCATGTTCGCAGCAAAATCTTGCATCATTTGGCGGAGTTTTTCTAAACTCTCTTTAAAGTTTCCTTTTATAATATTTCGTATGGCCGCAATTTGCTCTTGGTATTTTTGTTCAGTTTCTAGCCCTTCGCAGGCCCCTTTGCAGTTTTTTAAATGATATTCTAAGCAGACTTTGTATTTGCCTTCATTAATTTTTTCTTGCCTTAAATCGAAGGTACAAGTTCTTAGCGCATACACCTCTTTTATTAAATCTAACAACACCCTAACGGTTCTTACCGAGGTATAAGGACCAAAATATTCCGAGCCATCTTTAATAACTCTACGCGTTGTGAAAATTCTGGGGAAACGTTCTTTTTTTATACAAATCCAAGGATAGGTCTTGTCGTCTTTTAGTAATATGTTGTATTTCGGTTTGTATTTTTTTATAAGGTTGTTCTCTAACAATAAGGCATCTGTCTCGGTACTAACAACAATGTGTTTTATGTTGGCTATTTTTTTTACCAACACACGTGTTTTGCCGCTATCGTGGTTTTTATTAAAATATGAGGCAACCCGTTTCTTAAGGTTTTTGGCCTTTCCCACATAAATAATAACATCGTTTTTATCAAAATATTGATACACACCAGGAGAATCTGGCAATGTTTTTACTTGTAGTGCTAAGGGTGTTGGCATCTAACGAAAATACACTTTTTAACGGAGTAAAAGTAGCTGCAATGAAAGAAAATACGAAGGGAGTTGGATACAAAAAGTGTTTTAAAATTAAATCATTAATAAATATCCCTTTCTTTAATTTTATTTTATTTATTTTTAAGCATTAACAATTTATTAAATATTAAAAAATGAAAAAACCAATCAAGACCCACAAAATCAGTTTGAAAAGAGCAAGAAAATGGGCAAAAGAATGGAGAGATGATGAAGCTTCTTACAATAAGTATTTTGATTGTAGAGCATTTACAATTCCATTAGATGATTTA
>Ga0115006_10002867_pt1 | contig 11547 bp, 6 predicted proteins | sample ArcOceMetagenome_3_FD_88943 | JGI IMG/M metagenome (GOLD analysis project Ga0115006, IMG submission 88943) | Marine eukaryotic phytoplankton communities from Arctic Ocean - Arctic Ocean- Svalbard ARC20M Metagenome | ecosystem: Environmental > Aquatic > Marine > Oceanic | place: Arctic Ocean...
AAAAAAAAAATATTTTTTATATATTTTTTTATCAGTTGACAAATATTAGTACCATCCAATCTGGGCGCGCCTGGTTCGGGTATTACTGTATTGGTATCCTCGGCGTCCATTGCGGGCCGTGAGCACAGCGGGCAGGTGGGCGCGATGGACGCTCTCGCGGGAGCGGCGACGGCGCGCCGCCCGTCGCTCCTCGACCTTTGAATCCCGGGCTGCACGCGTCCCTCATGTCACCATGACGGGGGAGGAGGAGGCGGGCCGAGAGGGGGGCCGGCACGGCGCACGGCCGTGGTCGGGCGATGCTGTGCCGGCAGCGCAAAGCCCTTCGGGAGTGCCACCGCTGGACATCCCGCGGCTGTCGACGGGGACGCTGCAGCCTGGCGTCGTCGTTGCCCCGCAGCCGCTCCGCGCTGGTGGGGGCTTGCAAATTGGCGAGGCCCTGCAGCGTGCCACCAGCCCTCTCCAGCGCGCCCACAGTCCGGGAGTCAGGAGCAACACCAGCTACACTTACCTGGACTCGGAGAGCAGGATGGAGGCGGCAGGCCTCCTGATGGAAGAACTTTCAACCCTGAAAGGTATAGCCAGCTCCATGATGCCATAGCGGCTGATAGCGACGTTCGCATGTGCCCGTGTGCAAAGCTCGAAAATCATGCAAAGGAAAATGAGTCCAGGCTGCAGTTGAGCACTCCTGACACAGCTAACAGTGCTCTCTGGTGTGTATGCGCGCAAATGCATGCTGGGTGACCACCGCCTAAGAGCGTGCGTGCTCACTTACTCACTCCCTCACTCACTCTCTTTCTCTCGCTCTCTCTCTCTCTCTCGCTCTCTCTCTCTCTCTCGCTCCCGCTCTCTCTTTCGCTCTTCCTGTTGCTCTCGCTCGCGCGCGCTCTCAGCCCAATTGCGGATGGCACGCGCAACGCTCTTATCCGGGCACAGCGAGAACGAAAACCGGCTGTCGCGATGGACCTCTTCGCCCCATGACAGTACGACAGCGACCACGCGTCTTGCGCACAGTCCCAATGCTACTTCTTTTGTGCCGTCCGGAGATGTGAGCGGACTGCAGACGCCTGGAGCGTCGCATGGAGGCGAACAAGACATTCTGGAGGAAGCCATTGAAGAACAGCTTCAGCACACGGCAAAACGCATGGAAGTGCTCGAAAACGAGCTTGCACAGGGCTCGCGTGCTCTAGATGTTGCCAACGTGAAGCTCGCAGAACACCTTCTGCTGTGCTCTACGCTCTCGGCAAAACTGCTGTGGCCCGAAGACAATGATTCGTTCCAGGACGCAGTGGCCGACAACGCGCTTGGCGAAGACACTGCATGCACTGTTGATCCTTTTGCTGATGACCACGGGGCAAGGAAGAGCAAAGCCTTGCCAGAAATCCTTCCGGATGACCCTATTGAATCTTTGTCACCATCGGAAAGTGGAGGAGACTCAGAGCCCATACTACCACACATCATCTCGTCGAGACGGGATATAGAGGCAGCTTTTCGCAATTCAGAGCTGCAGTCACAGTCGCAAGTAGAAACGAGTACGAGTACGAGTTCAGCGAAGAACCAGAAACGGCTAGCTGAGCAGCAGCAGATGTCAGAATATCTCGCAAATCTCGCCCAAAACCTGAAGTCCCCGCGATCTTCTTCGCATACAGCCGCAGCAAACGGAACTCCGAAAGCAAGTTGGTGTGGAGGGGAGCAGATGATGACGCCGCGCTCGCGAGTTGACGGTATCGAGCGAATCATTCTAACTCGAGATTTGGCAAAGGCATTGCTTTGCTGGGTCTACTACGTCTCGTCTGCGCGTGCTGAGCGTCTTCGAAATCGTCCAGAGCCTGAGACGTCTGAGATGGACGAAAGCATGGGTACGGAGAAGATGACCAACAGCCTACTCCAGTCACCCGTCAGCATCAAAGCGCAGCGTGTGCGGGATTTGCGGCTGCCCGGAATTTATGGCCGGATGACGGATTACATTTTCGAGCAGCGCAAGAAGCATGTGAAAGCCCGAATTGTGACATCTTGGCACATGTTAGCAATGGAGGGCGCTTGGCGATGTTCGATCATGAGCAAGAGAAAGCATGAAAGGGCAATTGAGCTGCAGCGGACGGTCCTTGAGCAGTGGAATGCCAAAAGCAAGTGGTGCGTCTCTGTGAGGAGAGCTCACGCCAAGATTGAAATTCGCGCTGAGCGCAACTACATTCGTGGATTGATTCAACGGTGGGCGGGACATACAGGGTTTCGTGCAGCCAGGTTTCGTCTCATCAGGGCTATGAGGAAGAGGATGGTTGTGCGGAAGTGCAGCACCTACTTCATCGCGTGGGCGGCTGCGACGAGCTGCCAACAGCTGTCTGTACAAGAATGTGACTGGGACTGCGGATTTACTGGCACACCGGGCGAGGTTACCGAACACGAAAAGACTTGTGAAGCCATGCTCCTTGCGACCGCATGGAGGAAAAACACCACGTTGTCGCTCCGCCCTCGGGCTGACGACATGCCGCTAGAAGCTGACCGCGCCAGGCTGTTGCAATGGATTCCTGCGGACTCTGTCGCCGCACTGGGCAACAAGGATCTCAATGCATGGTGTGCAACTGGTGTTCTGCGTCGCTGGCTGCCAAAAGATACTGCGAGGAGCTGCGCTCGAGACGATGAAGCGCGATCAGAATCTGGGCAGTCTTGTATGTCCCAACAGTCGATCCAGGTGGAAAGCTCAAGGAGCAAGCGAGTGCTCGCAAAGTTGTGCAGTTTGGTGAGGCACGAAGACGAGGATCTAGGCATGTTGATTGCCAACAGCATATCAAGCGACTCTGCAGAGGAAGCAGCAGAACAAGTGGCCGCAGCGCTCGTAAGAACCACCGCTTCTGCAATGAGCAGATGCCTTGTCGGCAGTTCTGAGGCGGTAGTTTTGGGGTTTTTGGAACTTTTGGAAGGTATTTTTAAGTGTTTTGTTCGCGCGCCTGCTGCATGCACAGATTGTTAATCTCAGCACGAGCACATGTGATCTACGATTGCTCATTTTTGGAAGTTCGCGTTTTCCTTGAGCAGAATTCAGTAACCAGACGCTGCCAATGTCTCAGATTTTGCAACCCGAAGAAGTGATGTGTGGCGTGGGTATGCGCCTGACAGAAAGCAACCCGCCGCGTGTAATTGAGATGTTGCCGCGGAGCCCCGCTGGAATGTGTGGTGGCATCAAAGTCGGGGACATACTTACGACGATTGATGGGCACGATGTTACGAGCAAAAACATAGCTCTCGTGCGCTCAATGATTGCCGGTCCAGAGGGTACGACGGTCTCGTTCGAGTTTGTGCGCGAGTTACAGAATGGAAGCGAAAAACACTCCTCGGTGAAGCTGACCCGTGCTGTACTTGATTTCAGCATTGAGGCAAGTCTGCTTGAGTCAGAGGATATCGATTCACAAGTCAAAATACTCGATGAAGGTAGTCCGAGTACGACAAAGAAAGAGAATCTGGTGAAAAATACTCCAGGAGTGCCTTCGGATCAGGAGAATTCGTCATTGGGTCCTGATTTTGAACCTCAACTCATGCCTAACCGAATTCAGCATGTCCAGCCGCAATTACCATCTGTCGTGACGTGGAGACCCACGTTCGTTGCAACAGCTAAAGTTGTCGTTTCAACCACATCGTTCTCCAAGGCTGAAGAGCTCCTGAGCCTCGACTTCGAGAACAGTTTAGAGCTTCAGTTCCGCCAACTCGATAAGTCGATTCAAGGCCATAAGGAAACGGAGATGGAGCTGGATCGGTGGCAGAAAGTGAATGTGCAGTTGCTGGATCAACAAGCAATGCCACTCGACGGGGAAAGCCGGGGAGACGTACAAGACAGTGCAGATGCGGGACCAGACGCTGCTGACTCAAACACATCGCTCTCTAAGGCTGAAGAGCTCCTGAGAGAGGCGCGCCTCAACTTCGAGAACAGGTTGCAGCTTCAAAGTCAAGAACATGCCAGAGAACTCGACAAGTTGATTCAAGGCCATAAGGAAACGGAGATGGAGCTGGAGCGGTCGCGGAATGTGATTGTGCAGTTACTGGATCAACAAGCGATGCCAATCGACTGGGAAAGCCGGGGAGACGTACAAGACAGCGCAGATGCGGAATTGACCACTCAATTAAGCACCGTCGACGATTCATTTCAGGATCTTGACAAGACGCGTGAATTTTGGGAGGCGCAGAGTACAGTGCGGCCCGTCGACAAGCATCACACAGAGCGTGAATCACCGGTGGAAACGCGAGAAGAGCTTGAATCCAGGGTGTCGGCAATTGTCAAGATCATGGCAAGTGCGGCACTGGCTGCATCATTTGCGCATAGGGAATTCCAGAGAGAGGGTGTACTGACAGCGCATTGCACGGAAACAATCGTGGAATCGGGGGAAGATAGCCAGCCCGCTGAGAATTCTCACAGTGCACCTCGGATTGATCCGGATGAGATTGTGGCGGACAAGTCTATTATAGCGGAGCTAGAGAAGAAACTGAAGGATTGTGAGAGTGAAATAGGTCGGTTGAGGTCCGACAGGAAGGACTCCATCCAGCCGTTGTCGCCAGCCATGTCGTTGTCGCAGGATCCGAATGCACGTCAGGCTCAACAGTTGCCGCCGGGTTGGAAAGCATACTGGAGCAAGAGCAAACAAAAACCCTTTTACAAAAAGAAGGGAGCCCCCACAACCTTCTGGCAGATTCCAGAAGAAGAATTGGCTGTTGACCAGCTTGATGGCAGTTTCCCAGTGAGTCAAAATAAGGCTCACACGTTCGAGGATGTTGTGGACGTCCAATCGCCACGAGAAGGACAGATCATGTCAGCAATGTCATACGGTTGCGAGGGAGCTTGTGGCTTCACAGGATCGTTTGATGAGGTGGCTGCTCATGAGAAAACATGCAAATTGATCTCCGTACAGGTTGACGTAAACGCGCATGGCGCTTCAGCTCCTGCTGGAGACAGTACCGCACAATTGCCGCGAGAAGGACAGACCATATCAGCAATGTCATACGGTTGTGAGGGAGCTTGCGGCTTCACTGGATCGTTCGATGAGGTGGCTGCCCATGAAAAAACATGCAAATTGATCTCCGTACAAGTGGACGCTTCTGCTAGAGAACGTACCGCACAAGAAAGTTGGTGTTGCGAATCGGGTTGCGGTTTCAAGGGCGCGTTCGATGAGGTTACACAGCATGAAAGGACGTGCACGTTCAAGAAGGGCAAGCCAACGAGTGCTTCCCAGATGGAGCAAATGCTGACCGACCAAGTGAAAATGCTGACAATGAAGTTAGAATTGATGGAGCAGGAGCAAATCGATGCACCTGGGCTGACCGACCAAGTGAAGGAGCTGACAACTCAAGTGGACTTGCTAAAGAAGGAGCAAGTTGTATTGAAAGCTGAGTTGGATGTCAGCAATGCGCTCCTGAATTGCAAGGAAAAAGAGTGCGAAACACTCAACGAATGTCTCAAGGCATGCGATCTTGACGCGATGAAAGACATGTCTAAAGAGAATGCCGTGTTGATGCAGCAGCTCGAGGCAGCAGGAGAGCAAGCAATGATCTTGGAATACGAAAAAGAGGAGCTAACAACTCGAGATATGACCTTGACTGCGGATTTGGAGGCTGTAGCATTGCAGGCAGAACGGCTTGAATCGGAGGTCCGGCTGGCTGCGGAAGAGCTCGTCCAACTGAAGCAGGCACATACAGACGAAGCATCGGCTGCAGCGTTGCAGGCAGAACGGCTGGAATCGGAGGTCCGACTGGCTGTCGAAGAGCTTGTCCAACTGAAGCAGGTATATACAAATGAAGCATTGACATTCTGTGGCCTGCCGCTGCCGTCACAGGCGGTTCATGACAATATCATGAACGAAATGCCTGTCGCGGTATCGCTCCGTCTTGACAGCGATTTTGACCAGACCACGCGGGATCTAGGATCACGTGCAAGATTCAATGAGCTGCTCACCGAAGATGTTGGCATTGCTTTGGGTGTCCCTAAATCTTCGGTTAAGGTGCTTTGTCTGCAACGAGGAAGTGTCATCGCAGAGGTCGTCCTCATGGCCGCTGCCGAGCGCACGGGTGACGCGCCGAACTATAATGGCAGAACACCGCAACTCCTTGCAGAGGAATTGCAAGGGTTGGTTCGGAGCCAAGACGGCAAGCTAAGTGCACTTCCTATGGGACAGCTTATCAGACAAGCCGAAATACATGGTCCGATTGCAGAGTCAGTACTCAAAACTGTCGTGCAGGCGCTTCAGAGTGCTGTTGAAGCCACATGCGAGGAAGCCTTTTTGATCAAGCCATTCGGATCTAATTTGCCGAAGGACGAGGGTCTGACAGCGAACGCTTCAACTCAGCCACAAAGTCCAGGTGACAGTCGCACGCAAGGGGCTGCGACAGTGGAGATGGGAACAGATGCATTGCGCAGTCCTCGAAGCCCACGGGGAACACAGACTTTTCCTGAAGAGTGCATCGAAAGGGGGACGCAAGCTGCATCCCCGACGCACGTTATGTCGACACAGGTGTGGATAGATTCAGTGGGCGCGGGATCACAGGCAACAGCTGAAGTTGTTGACGTAGGAACCGATGCTCAACCAAAGAGTCCCCAAACACCGCGAGCAACGCAAACCGCAAGCAGTACGACAACAGCTGTTGGCATAGGAACGGAAGAGCGTCCGGCGACTCCGCGTCAAACCCAAACTGAGAATCCATCAACTGTTGCTGCATCTATGCAGGCCATGCCGGATGCGGTTAGTGTTGAAGCACAGGCAAGGCCTGATGTCGCGTTGGCAGAAGTTCAGACCAGGCCGGAGGAATGCGGAACAGCAGTCCAAGCTTCACCAAAGACAGGTTGCGGCGTGGTGCAGGCAACAGTAGAAGTATCAGAGCAGGCAGTCTCGACAGAGGAAACAGTATCCGACTTGGCTCGACTGGCTGCGCGAGAAATGGTGAGGGACGTGAACGAGAAGTGGACCTCGCAATTGACGAGGACCAAAGGAAGAAATGGCATCAAGAGAGCCCTTGCCGTGTGGAGACTTGAGGCGGAGCAAACGCGCGCGTTAGAGCGGCGACTGTCGTGGAAGATGAGTTACTTCGGCAAGTACATGACTCGCCCGGCATTTCAGAAGTGGTGTTATGAGATGATTACTACGTATGTAATTCGACAAAAGGTGGAATCTGCAGATCAGAAGCGCGAACTGCTGCTGACAAGGGAGGTGCTTGCCATGTGGAACCATTCAAGTAGGTCGAACATGTTGCGACAACACAAGAGTGAGATGGTGGCGACACGGGTCCGCATGAGGTCGTTGTCGGTGATGTTTGCACAATGGTGTCACCTGGCCTACTGGGGAGCCTCGCTCCACGGCGCAAAGGCAACCCGCGCTCGAGGGCAGCTAGCGAAATGCTGGCACATGTGGAGTCGCACAGTGCGAAAGAAGAAGGGCAAGCTCGCGCAACTCGCGCATCGAGACGTTGCCAGGCGGCGGCTTGTACGCGCAAAATATTTGCACCTGTGGGAATATCAGGCCGCAAGGATTCGTCGCAGAAACAAATGTCGTCTTGCATGTGAGACAATGCATAGGCAAGTGCAGCTTTCTGCGGTCTTTGAACATTGGAACATCTACACTACGCGGAACATGCGAATCAGACTGGAAGAAGGCCAGACAAAGCCCAAGCTTCTGGTCCATGTGTGTCCGCCGAAAAGGCGCATTTTAGCACATGCCATCGATATCTGGACATTTGGCGTTACTCACAGATTCAGAAAGGCATGCAAGACCAGCAAGGCAGAACGTAGGTTTGTTGCATTGAGCAAAAAGAGGTCCTTTGGTGGTTGGAAGTGTGTCTTTGCCAACCTCCGTCACGCTCGGCGGAAAGCTATTGCCATGATGGAGCGCAGCCGCTTCTACATCCTCGAGGCCACGTTTGAGCGCTTCGTGGTAAATCGTATCCGCAGCCAGATCTTTCAACGACGTTTAGATACACACGAGACCTTTACTCTGGGAGCCGCCTTGGATCGATGGCTTCCTGCTATTCACAGGGCCCTTCCTGAACATGAAGGAGCGCTCTCTGATGTGCAAAATCCGGATCAGGTAGAGGTAGCCAAGACCGTAGCCCTGACAGAGCAGGTCACGAACCCAGCTTCAGATGATAGTGAAAACCGGGAAAGGGCGAACGGCCGTGGGTTTACAAATGGCAGTGCGACGCACCATCGCAACGAGCTTACTCCCGTACCAGCTGCGGCCTATCCGGTGAATGCTGTCATGTCCTCGCCGGCCGGGTTCCTTCAATCGGGACGATCGAGGACGCATAATCGATCTTTCTCCAGTGACGATGAGGCCCACGAGCGCGACGCGGAACATTCATTTCTCGAAGGCAAGGCATCAGCAATGGTTACGTCTCGAGCGGCGTCGCCCTCGTCGTCAGACTCGTCGTCAGATGACGACAACACGCGCTCTCACTCGTCGCCCGGGGACGGCCGTCCCCGCGACCGTCCCCGGGGCTCACCGTCGCCAAGTGAGCGGTCTTGGGGACAGTCGTGGAAGATCAAGGGCCTCAACGACCTCTGTGCTTCCAATGCTACACCCTCTTCCCGCCCCCGCGTTTCCTTCTCTCCCGAAATCAGCGCAGGCTCGCCGCAGAGGAGTCTCATGTCGAGTCCTAGCACTCGGGAGACGCACACGAGCGCAGGATGTGATGATTCGCTACAGACGCTTTCTTCTGTATCCAGATTGGGCGGGGAAACCGCAAGAGAGTTACGATCGCGTCCGATGCCTGCCGTACGGTCAAGGACCAAGGTCGACCCGATGTACGGGGAAGCGTGCACATCGTCCCGGCATCAATTGGACTCGAACCATGCAAGCGGGCAGGACCGCAACCCCCCGAGAGAAAGCCCGGGCGACGACAGGGCGTCGGCGACGGGGACACAGAAGACGCCAGATCGCTCGATTTCACCACAGGCTTTGAACCTGAGGTCGCTGAGAAAGAGTCTCCGGACCTACGACTGATTAAGACGGAGTCGGTTCCGTGCGTGCAGCACGGCGCGCGCTTACTTGCCATGTGTATAGATCAAACGAGTTTGGTGTGTTGATGTTCATTATAAACACGGTAAGCGGGACCCTACCATATATCCCCGACCGTGAATCCATTCGGGAATATATCCGTTGGATCGACAACGATCTCACAAAATTGAGTCACGTAGGCGGAGCCTGCGATGGTAGCAATGACGGCGCGCTTGCCAGCAACGTGTGTCTCTTGCTCCAACTTGCCCACGAATTTGCTGTCTATAATACTGTAGTGCACAAATCTTTGTTGCATCCTCAGCTGGCCCCTTTTGTGCAGCACCGCCATCACAGCACAGGTTCCTGTCCCGCACGGCGATCTGTCTAGCATTCCAGTGTGTGTTGCAGGTATATGCCACTCGAGCTTGCCCTTGCTCATCACGACGGCATTCTTGCCATGCACCGCGTCATCTTGGTCTTCGAGGTCTGCCGTCGCTTCTGGCGCCTTTGGCTCGCAGAAGACGAGAATGTCCACCCCCTCGTAGTCTGTGTGCACAGGGTGCCGCACGGGATGCTGCTCGCGGCAGGCCGTCTTTATCAGCTCGCCCAGTCGACAGATTTCCTTGCCATTTTCAGGCGTCAGAGTCAGGCCCAGCGGCCGCGGGTCGACGACGGCGTACCACATGCCTCCATAAGCTATATCCACAGCCACTTTGCCGACTTCGGGCACGTCGATGGACAGATCAAGCGCTTCCACAAAGCTTGCGGCGTTCTGGAGCGTAATCGTCTCTGCCTTTCCATCCGCGCTGCACTGCGCGGTGATCTCGATGAGACCTGCGGGGGCCTCGATGCCAAAGGTGACTGTGCCCCCGCCCGCGGGCATCGCCACCACGCCACTCTCCAGCAGCGCTGTGGCGACGCAGATGCAGTTGTGTCCGGACATCATGGGGTAAATTTTGTTTTGCTCCGCGATCACAAAGCCGATCGCCTGCCAGTCCGCCCGCACCAAGCAGACGCTCTCGTTAGCAGATGCGCAGCACATCTGAGAAGGAGGGGCGCGAAGAAGAGGAAGGTGCGGTGGTGGCCGAGAAAAGTGACGAAAGAACAGAAAGAGAAGATGCCAGTCAGAGGACGGGAAAGGGAAAGGCCCGGGCCGGGGGCGCGCGCGCGTGTTCCGTACCGCGCCCGGCATGCGCGAAGGCAGGATAAAGTTGGCGTTTTGGCAGGGGTATCCCCTGGGCTCGAGGAGCAGCCGCTGCCTGACGTGGTCGAGGTCCCGCATGCACACGCGGCGCGCGTCCTGCATCGAGGCGCAGGCGCTGAGGCGCCCGGCGAGGAGCTTGTCGACCCCAAACACCACGCGCGCGGGCTCGCCCGCGCAGTGCAGGTCGAGCGTGCGGAGCACGTGGCCCTCGCCCTCGCCGAGGGCCCGGAGCCGTGCAGGCAGCCCGCGCACGCCGTCGAGCCGCGCCGCCACCGGCGATGATTCTGCCATCCTTGTGAGCCGCCGCCGTCTGCCGTCGAGCCACCCACCACTGGTGGGTGGCTCTGTGAGAGTTCGTGCAACTCACGAACGCACGTGCACCGGCGCCCGCCGCCGCCATGCGCAACCTCTTCCTGAAGGGGCTGCCCAAGGCGTTCTGCGAGGAGGACATTGGGCGGCTGGCCGCGGGGTTGGGATGTGCGGTCACGAGCAGCATGGTGTGGAAGGACAAGCGGGGCAAGAGCAGGGGTGTTGCGCTGGTCGAGGTCGAGACGGAGGCGCAGGCGGCCGCGCTCGCGCAGGGCCTCCGGCAGCACGCGATCAGGCGGCCGCAGGCGGGCGGGGACCCAGCCGCGCAGGGAGGGGCGGGGGGCGGGCAGGTACCCGCAGGCGTGCCGCTCGTGATCGGCGCGGGCGAAAGCGCGTGGGAACTGGCAGAGGTGCCCGAGGGCGACCGCAGCGCGCTGATTGTCGAGGCGGCGTTTCGCGAGGCAAGCCACGTCAAGGGCCCCGACGAGCCGCGGCGGCAGCCCAAGGTCAAGGAGGACCCGCAAGAAAAGCAGAAGCGCTGCGAAATCCTGCGCAGAGAACGGCTGGCGGCGCGGCGTGCGGAGCTCGAGGCGGGCGTGCCCCAGGAGGAGCGCGACTCGCTGCTGACCCTCGACAAGGTTCGCCGCATGCGGGCAAAGATGGGCGACCAAATCGGGCAGCGCTGTCCGCGCTGCTGGCTGCTGCACCCTCAGTGCATATGCGCCCCGGCGACCCCGCCCAGCGTCCTGCAGGGCTTCAGACACCGCACCATCGTGTGGCTGCATCCCAAGGTAATGGGCGTACATTCGCCAAAGAGCCATGCACCCCTCAGTGGCGAGCAGTAGGGAGCAGTGCGGAGCAGTCAGGGGCAGTCAGAAGCGGTGGGGGCAGAGCTGCTCCTGACTGCTCGCGACTGCCCCCCACTGCTCTATGTGTGTGGTGTGTACATATAATAGTATGTGTATATGTTGTGTGTGAGAGAGAGAAAGCGCGCGTGCGTGCGTGTGCGTGTGCGTGTGCGTGTGCGTGTGCGTGTGCGTGTGCGTGTGCGTGTGCGTGTGCGTGTGC
>Ga0115006_10002868_pt1 | contig 11543 bp, 2 predicted proteins | sample ArcOceMetagenome_3_FD_88943 | JGI IMG/M metagenome (GOLD analysis project Ga0115006, IMG submission 88943) | Marine eukaryotic phytoplankton communities from Arctic Ocean - Arctic Ocean- Svalbard ARC20M Metagenome | ecosystem: Environmental > Aquatic > Marine > Oceanic | place: Arctic Ocean...
CACATCCGCCAGCGCCCGCCAGCCCCGGGCTGGTGAAAGGGCGGGCGGCCGCTGCGGCTGGGGCATACATCGGCGAACACTGGGGGCAATTAAAATCGACTGAGAGTGAGGCCACGTCGACTAAGATGCAGACGCGCAACCGTAGTTTATTCGCGCATGCGCACATGCGCAAATAAGCCGCGCCTTACAGTCTAAAGAGGGCGCATCAGATGGCCCGCATAAGGCGCACAGGGCCCTATTCATGGGATATAGCGATTACAGAAATGCAATTTCAGCGTTTCACTCACAGTTTTCCGGCGCTTAACCGGTCTCAATATCAAGTTTTGTAACACAACGGGACTCACATTTTCTCTACAATGATTCAGTTTCAATCTTTTACTCGGCCTTTCAGCACCTCCCTCCGTACTTCCATCATCAGCATCTTCGGCATTGCCGACTTCAGTGCTCGCCGTCCCGTGCCCCCTTTCATTTGCTGCGAGGACATGCCCAGTTTGTAGTCGTGTGTCCACCTTCCCTTGTCCCCTCGCTGCCCCGAGTCGCAACTGTCCATACATTTGCCCGTGCCTGTAGTGCCTTTTGGTTGCCAGGCGAGAAGGCTCGTCCAGATGTGAGTTGGTTTCTTGTAATACCATCTGTATGCACACAGGTGCAGCACCAGGAGTTGGTAAACTGCCTTCCATTTTTGCATGAACCGTTGCTTGTGCAGACAGCCCACTGGATTTTCCATGAACCATTCCATGCTGCGAAGGTCTATCCTCTCCGTCCCAGTTCCGTGCTGAAGCTGCTGCTGCTTTATCTTCATCAGTTCGTCTATCAGGTGCAACAGTTTTTTGAGCATCTTGTCGGCCGCTATTGCTCGCTTCCCTGAGACAGACCTCGGTGCTAATGGTGGCCGATGCGGCTTGCTGAAATCTCTGCAACAGTGTTCCCCGTTCACTGAGTTCATAATGCTGTAGGTCGCACAGCAAGGCGACATCCACATTATCGATATCCATATGTGAGTTACCTTGGGATGTACCGCAGTCGTCTCCCTCCAGATGACTTCCATCAACTGCTGCGACCCCTGTGACTCCACATCGAAGTACACATTCGTCACCCAAGCCTGATGTATGCCAGAGTATACATGCTCCCTGATGTCCAATGGAAGGTAGAATTTCTTCTTCGGCACCACCTGCTTCCAGCTCTGCCCCCCTGCACAGATGTCCACCACTACTTCCATCCACACCTCCTTCTTCATCCTCTTCTCTGGACTTCGCTCCTGTTGCTCCTCCATTTCGATGCTCTCCTCCACCTCGACTGTCACCTCTGCCGCTACTGTCGTGTGCTCCTGTCTCTCTGCTGGCTGTTCCCCCTCCCGTGTCAGACCCAGCAAAACCTCCGTCTCCAGCACCTCCGTCATCTCGATCATCATCATGTCTGAATCTGTGTCGCTGTAGCATGGTTCTGCATCCTGTTCTGCTTGCATTGGCTGCTGCTGGTGTGAATCTTCCAGCCCTAGGATCGTGCTCTGCATCCGTCTCTCTATCTCCTGCCTCCTCTGGCATTCCACGACTTTCAGCTTCCATTCCTCCTCCCGTGGCTTCGGCCCCACATGCCCCTGTACGAGACCTTCCAGCATCAGCTGCCAAATCATCTCCCAGAAGTATGCTTTCGGATGCGGTTGTAGCCGAATTTGCTTCGTATTCTTCATGTTCTGCCATACCTCCTCCACCGTGTGCACTTCCAACCAGACCGCTTCCATCCGACGATCCTTCAGAGCTTGTAATTCGTCTTCGCACTCTAGACCGCTTTCTGCCAATTCTGCCATCGGAGCTGCCGCTGTCTGTAACTTCTCGTACACTCTCATCATCATCTCCATCCGAGTCATGTCGTCCCTCCCCAGGTACCTGGCTGCCGCCTCCCAGCCGCTGCGAGCCTGCGAAATCGTCTGCCACAACGGCTGTGCCCGTGTCGAGTTTCTGAGCTTCCTGCTGACCTCCCCCACCGAGCGACCCAGCATTTGTTGTTCCGCCACCCAAGCCCAAGCTACGTCCGCCGCCTCTCTGCCTTGTTGTCGACACCAGTCCCCCAGAGTTCGGTAGTTCATCTTCTCTGCTGTCTTTTGATCCAGGATCCCGCCTTCCATCCAAAGTCTCCTCTCCAACATGCTTCGTACCACCTCTTTTTCCCGAATCGTCATCAGTTCGCACTCCCAGCCCCCCTCTGCACTCCGAGCCTCGTCCTGCGACAACTTCATCGCCACCTCCATCGCCAGCGTTCTGAACGGTCACCGTTGGACTATTTATTTGCCCATCAGTTATTTTTTCTGCCGATTGTTGCCCTGTTGCTATTTCTGGCTCTGTTCGGATTATTTCCGCCGATTGTTGCCCTGCTCGCGATGTTAGAGATCTGAAGACGTCATCGATGCGCCGCTGTGCCACTGCTCCTCTAACCAACCTGGTCTCCTTGCTTGCCATGAACTCATATGCTTCCTCCATCGCATCCACCAACGAGGCTCCATCCTCCTTCGCCGCATCAAAAGCTTTCAACCACATCGTCTTTTTGGCCAGATTGTAACATTCAAAAGCTCTGTCTTCGATGCCTGTGAGTCCATATTCTCGCTGCAGAGCAGTTTCTATCTCCCCCATCCTCTGTAACACTTTCGCCCTCTTGTATCGTCTGTCGTCTGCTCCACTGGCACCGTGCAGCATCTTGACCCTGGCCTTCCACATCGCCTGCAATCCATCCTGCCCGTGCAGCAGCTTGTGTATCCCTGCCGTCAGTTCCAGTGCCGCCTCTTTAGTCAAACCCAGTATCTGCAGGAGCTGCAGATAACCTTCTCCCAGTACTCCTCTCTTCGCCAGCACGGCCGCTTCACCGTCCAGATCTCTCGCCACCTCGAGCATTTTCGCAGCTGCCTCTTCCGAGATGCCTGGGACTGTGTCCAGGTGCTGTGCCAGCTGTTCCAACTCCATCCATGCTGCATTGCCTTCGCTGTGTGCCAGTCTCCAGAACGCTATCGCTACCTCCATGCCCTGGTTCGAACTAAAGCTGTCTGCCATTAACCTCTGCAATTCTCCCACCATGGCCTTCCTGGCTCGCACTATTTCCACCCCCTCGCACTCCCACAGCAGATGAGCATTCGTGTCTGCCGATGCTTTGGAGCTGCTGCAACACGGACACTGTGGCCCCTCCCCATCCCCATCTTTGTGGTATCTGCCCGAGGTCGCAAGCACCCCCGTGATGACCTTGACCATCATTATTCTGTGCACCACGTCCTTGCTCATCGTCACCATGTCCCTGATCATATCAAAGTCAACCCATTCCTCCATTCGTTCCTGGAAGTCCGTTGTATAGCTTCTCTGAATCGCCGCTTCCGAAGTAGCCACATCCTCTGCATCCCCTCCTGACACCGCCACCTCTCCACACTCTTGCTCCCTTGCATCCTCGCGAGTCTTCCTTATCACCCTGTCCCTTTCGTAGGCTTTATTTCCACACCTTGCAGCCAGATACTGCACAAATCTCTCCTGCATGCCGATCACAGTCATCCTCTGCCTGATGTGTGACCTTATCAGTGTGTGTCTGTGCCAGAACTCCACTGTAGGCTGGTGTGAATAACTCATGGTGGACCTGATTGGATGCATGCCGTATGCCGTCTCTGCGAGTGCATCTGCAGCATAGATCGCTTTCTCGTGTATGTCCCACTCGCTCTGTGACTTCCGTTCCTCTGGGTGTCCTTTTTGCCAGATGCACGAGAACCCACCAGGCATCGCATTCAGCTGTGCTTTAAGTTCAGCCCATCTGTACGGATCGATGCTCTGTACCCACTCCTTCGATGACTGTGTTCTCCATTCCCATGACAGCTCCTTCGTCCCTTTCATGTCTTCTGTCACGACTGTGTCGCCGTGCCTCTCGTCGAGTCCCCATATCACCCCTTGATTATCCATTCTGTGTTCTACATCATACTTCCATCCCACCCATCTCAGAAATACTGCAACCGACAGTACTCCGTCCAGTTCGCACACCGTGGATGAGAGATCCCAGGGGCTCCCATGTACAATGCCTCTGCCTACAACCATGTCGAGTCTCTGATTGCCCCATCCTTTGAGTCCCAGAATCGTCCAGCCATATGTGCCCTTGGCCCATGATCTCTCACCCTTCAATGAGCCATCCGAGCATGCCATCAGCACAGGCTGTGTCCCGTTTTCAAACATTTCATCCGCTTCTGCACACAGTTTTCGCCACTGTCGCCAGAAGTGTCTAGAATCCTTCGGTAGTCCCATTAATTCTTCCATGTGTGGAAAGTCCCATGTTTCTGGAACCGCTTGCACTTCAGCCTTGTCCGTGCCAGCCCTTGGTGAGTCCTCATCTGTAGAGTCCGTCTCCATGAGGTAGTGTTCGCTGTGCTCCATTCTCCATACCATGCCATTTGGTCCACCATCTCTGCTCGTCATCGGCAGGCTGTCTTCCATTCTGAATCTCGTCCTCATCTCCTCTTCTATCTCGTCGATCATCATGAACTTCGTAGCCATTGTCGAACCGTCCCTCTTCTGCTTCTTCGTTAGTTCCAGGTCTGCAACTATGTGGCATTGGCTCGCAGCAATTGTGTGCTCCTCCCCATCCTCACCTTCTTCCCAGAACTGTGATATCACCTCCTGAGTGTCAGGCGACCAAATTGCCAGCCTGTCGATGCCCTTGATCCCTGTCGTTGCTGTGTTCAGAGCATCTGTAAGCTGCATTTTTGTCCAGCTTTTGACCGTCACTAGGTCTGTCCACTGTCCAGTGTAGCTCGCCTGTGAGATGCGACCCGCATTCCATTCTTCCCCGTCCCACCATAGCACACACGACCCACTTGCCACTGCTGCTCTAAGCCACACTCCCAGACTGTGTGATAGTGTTTTCCATTCTTCCACCAGGAATCTTATTAGCTGCATGGCATCCCTGGCCGAGTCTGGCATGGCTTCCTCCAGCATTCTTCGCATGTACTGCCCTTCTTCGAGCCCGAACCTCAGACTGCCGTCTGCCTGCATCACCTCTGAGATTCTCCACTTCTCCATTGCCCAACATGCCCTCGAAACCGTTTCTTTGTGTTCCTCTATCGCAAGATCCACTAAGCATGCATCGTTCCGTCGTCTCCACTTTAATCCTGGGAGCCCTGATATTCTGATGTTGTTCTGAGTGAGCCACTCCAGTATCCTGTTCGCCTTCGTGCCAGACCACTCCCTCCCCCTCCAGTAAGGTTGATCCAGAACTGATTCCGTTGTTCCTACCCATCTCTGCTCCAGATGAAAGCCTGCCATCGCCACCGTTCGCATGTTCCCATCCTCTCCACAGACTAGTGTGTACCATTCCATCATGTAGTCCACATTTAGTTCATGCCAGAAGTCTCCGAGTCCGAAAGCCTGCAGTGCTGCGGATGATGTGGAGACAGGTACCCTCAGCTTATGCTTGTACTCAATCATGGCAGCTGTCATGATGCTTCCCATTTCCTTCTGTGACAGAGAAGTTTGCATTAAACCGTACCCTACAGCTTTGGCCAAAACCGTCTTTCTCATGATGTATGCTACATGCCTCGGCATGTCTTGCTTGAATAAGCATGCCAGTTCGTGAGCCTTCACCATCGCTTTCTCCTTGGCAGGTTTCCAGTTCGCATAGGCCGAGGTTTCCTCCCCCAGCGAGGTAATGCTGTCTTCTATGTGGACCATCTGCATCTTGACTTTGGTTGATTCTGCACCCTTGTAGAAGCACGGCCATTCATCATCATCGAGCTCCCATGGTGCCTTCCTTCTGCCCTCCCTGCCTTTGGTTAGCCATGATAATACCTGACACTGTGATTTCTTGGCCTGTGCTTCGATGTCCTGAAAGTAAATGAAGTCCCCGTTCATACGAAGCAGTGAGTCCATTGCTGCGAAGTTCGACTTCACGAATCGCTTGTCATCTGCAAAAGCTGCTCCGTCCAGCCGTACTGTTTGCTGCTCAGAGCCTGCGATTTCGAAGCATCCATCTGTGTGTTGTTCCCATGCTGTGTTAATTGGGTCTTCGAAGGCTGCCCAGTCTTGTGGCGATGCTTTGCCACCCTGCACCGCTCCCAACCATCTGTGAAAAGCTGCAGCTAGACCATGTGCTGTCCTGACTCTCATTCTGTTTCTCATGTTCATTTTCGACCTCATTCTAACCCATCTGCGAGGCACAGAAAGCCTGAGATGCCCCGTCTCCAGCCCACCATACCGACACATCGAGTCGAAGGCATGCCTCAGGTCCTGATTCGCAACCAAAGCCGTCTTCTTAAACATGTAGCAGTGCTCCGAAATTGTCGTCGCAATCCATCTGCCCTGCATTGTACCTCTGCCTCGTACGAACCCGTTCTGCTTCTGTGATAGGTGTTTCGTCTCATGCCATGTGCGATCTATGCAGGATGCTTGTATGCCATCGAGAGCATTTCTCATAAATTCCACCAACCCTATAGGCCTCGTGTCCGAAATGTTCGACGAGCCAGCAACCTTCGACAGTGTGCACAACAGCTCCAGCGAGCATTGCGAGAACACATGTGCTGTGTCCAGCATCACATTCAGCAGCCTCCTGAAGGCATCGAATACATGAATCGTGTGGCACTCCTTCGTACTGTTGCCACTGCTGTCTTGCACGGTGTATGCTTTCTTAAGAGCCTTGAACAGGTTAATATGTGTGCCCCACCCATCTGGTGCTTTGTTTGCTGCTGCCTCCGACACATATGACTCCCACTTTTCCCTCGTGATTGGCTGCAACAGACCTCTGCACAGGTAATCCGAGTCTTCCAGTGCTCGCCCCAGTGAGTCATTGTGTTTCGCCTTGTACCAGCCTAAAATGTGCCTGCAACGGTCTGGAAACGACTCTTCTAGTATGTCGAGCTGCGACTGACACAGAGTTCCATTCGCCACTGCCGCCCTCAGCTCAAATCCTCTGGAGTCCTCTGTGAAGTACGGATGTGTCGTGGCCTCGGTTGTTCCTTCTTCCAATTCCATCAGAGTGCTGTCCCGTGACTGCTTCTCCGCATTCTTGAATCTGAGCTTGCCTCTCCATTTGAAAAACCATCTGTTCGCATTCTCCCCCATCCAGTTTGCAAAGAAGCTTCTCAGTGCATCTTTCACTGCCTCGGCATCTGCGATCACTACTTTCCGAACCTCCATCTCAGTCGAGCCTGGCTTCGGCACCTCCTTTTCCACTGTGACCGTCTCTCTATCTCCACTCACCCTCACTTTCGACTGAATCTTTCTGTAGATCTGTCCCCACTTCTTCTCGTCCAGCAGCTTTCGTATATCTTTCCTTCTCGAGGTGCCTTGTTGCTTATCCTTCTCCCTTTGTGTCTTGTGTGTGCTGCTATAGATCTTCCGTATCCTATTCTGCACCCTCTCTGTCCACCTTTGCCTCAAAAAACTGGATCTCAGAGCCCGCTCTGTTGTGCCCAACCATTCCAGATCTACTCTGCCTTCGGCTCTCCGTACCAGTTCACTAATCTTCGCGAAATGTCCCATGTGACACAGATGCAGTAGCTTTTGTAGTAGCCTCACCTCTCTGTGCTGCGAGGCTTGCTGTCGACACCAGAGTTCCTTCCGTCTCGCCCGCAGCTTCTTCTCCTTGCGAGGTGGGCCTATTACCTCTTTTTCTGCTTCCAGCAACACCTGTATGCAGTTAGCCAGAGTTTTATCCATCTTCCGTTGCAGTTGTTCATCTTCTGCATCGTCTGGATCCCATCCTGAGAAGGCTGCTGCATACTGTTCTAGGTCCTCCAGCATCTCCTCACAGCTTCCTGCTTTCCAGAGCTTCGTCACTGCCAGCTGATACTTCGCTCCCATGTCTTCGACATTCATGTACAGCTTCGTTGGCAGCCACCGCCTCGGCTTGGGTGATATCTTCAGGCCCTTCTCATCTAGCCTCAGCAGCATGCTTAGATTGACCTCCACCAGCAGCATTCTGTGATCCGAGTGGTTGATGTCCCTCGTAGTCCATACCCCCACCTTCTGCAGTGCACCCATAGCTACTGCATATCTCGATATCAGTATGTGATCTGGAGTCGAGGCTTCCATTTTGCCTCTCTTCATCTCAAATCTTGTCGGATAAAGCCTCTGGTGTTTGGCTGTCATAGCATTTGTCAGTCCCAGCGAGACTGCAAAGCTTTTTAATCCCGAGAAAACTCTGCCCGACAAATTCTCCTTCCATTCCATGTTAAAGTCCCCCCCCACTATCAGAACCGTGTTGTCTCTCCCGAAATAGCCTTTAAGAGCCTCGAACAGGTCCCGAAGAAATTGTGACTTCGGATTGTCTTCCACTCCTTTCTTGCCGTCTTTCAGATCCATGGCAATCGCAGCCTCCTGTACTTCCCATGTGGTGCGGCCTGGACTCGGTCCCTGTACCTGCACCCACACTACCGAGTGCCCTGATGTTCCTCTCAGCACTCTACCATTGAATCTTCCCCAGCCTCTGTCATCTGTGATCACATCATCCGTCCTGTGCCTCCAGCATGAGTGCACACACATCGCTGTGCCACCCTCTGTGTGCCACCTGCTGCTTTCTCCAGCTTGTGTTTTCCTTCTGCCTTCGATTCCAGTCTGCAAACTCCAGCCCATGTCTGCACCCCCCCATAGCCTCCTGCCCCTCAAAGCTATCCTTCCTGGTCTCTGCAATAATGATAGATGCCCCATTTTGCCTTTTACCGCTCCCAGTCCCAGATCACTAAGTCCCAAAATCCCCAGTCCCAGGTGCCTTGCACTCATCCACATGTTCTCCTGCAGCATGACAGTCGGTCCTGTGTTGTTGAGCTTGAACCTTCTTATGTTCACGAAACCTGCAACCATGACACCGTCCTCACCGTCCGATCTCCTACTGCCAAAAGTGTCTCCTGCGAACTCTTCATCCCTCTGCAGCTCATGTCCTATCCTCTCTGCATCTCTCATTCTCTCCTCTTCTTCCTCCATCGCATCACTCATCCCGTCGCTGCTTTCGTCTTCGTCCTCCATTTCGTGTGCCTTCTTCCTTCCTTCGTCCTCGAGCTGCTTCATCCCATCCCATCTGGACTGCCCCTCGTGTCGCCCCGTCTTCTTTCCCTGCTGCCGATGCCTCGTCGCCTTTGATTTCTTGTTACCTTTGTGTTGCTCTCCTCCCCGTACCGAATTGCTGCCCGTGGCCTCGCCCGTGCCCGTGCCCGTACTGTGCTTCCCTTTGTCTGCTAATGGTTGCTTTGTCTTTTTGTACCCTAAACCCTGATCCGTGTCCCTACCATTGCTGTCATCATCCACTGCCATCCTATGATCATGATCCGTTCTGGTGTCACCCCTGTGTTCCCTATGTGTTTTCGTAAACCCGTATTCTAGCCCCGTTGCCACATCTCTAACCCTTGTATGCTGCGACCCTCCCTGTGCTATGCCTTGTGCCTGTGCCCACTGCTCTGCTAGTTCTAAGTATTCTTTGTCTGGCTGTCCATCCCTACTTCCTAACCCTTCTAACTCTAGCTCTTGACTAACCTGATCCTCTAACCACCTTTCCTCCCATCCGTCTCGTGGTGGCGATGTAGACATCATCATATTTCGCCCTGCATCGCTTTCCTGTGTCTGTACTGCCCCTGCCTGTGAGCCTCTGTGATGGCATCCGCTGCCTGCTGTGCCACGGACTTACCCTTCGGTGTGAGCTCCAGGTTCGTGACCCCTGTCAGAGGCTCCCTTTGTGCCATTAAAGCTTCGTTCAGCTTAATTTTCCCATTCGTCACTTGCTGACCCATAGAATGCACCTCCTGTATCAGCAGCTCAGCTTCGTCCATCTGCATTCCAAAGGCTTGGTGCGGACCCGCATCCTCCTCCTGCAGCTGCTCTGCCGACCACTCCTCGAGCTGCTCCTTCACTGAAACTTTCACCGTAGCCTTCATCTCTGCGATGATCGCCTTTTGAAACTCGTGCATCTCCTCTCTAACCGTATTCTGCACCTGTTCCTTGACTGCAGTCTGAATGGCTGGAATCAAGCGAGTGTCCCTGTCCTGAGACATCTCCTGCAATGCAGTTTTGACATGATTCAAACCATCCTTCAGCTCCCGAATCTCCTGTATTCCGAAGCCACCAGTGCGAGCAGCCGCACCGTAATCCCTTGTATCCTTGTTACTTTCGTTGTTTTCTTTGTTGTCGTTCGCGATCCCGTTGTGTCCCATCGCCATCGCTCTGTCCTTGACTCGCTGGTTCGCAGGCCTGGAGGCTTTCACCACACATGTGACACCACACACTCCCTGGAAAGCTGCACACTGTTCAATGAGCCTTCTCTGTGATTCTTCGTCTGCACATATCACCATGGCATATGGGATCTTCGTCTTCTTCCCCTGAGTCACTACAGCTGAAGGTATTGCTGCTGTTGCCTGGTCAGTCTCAGTGTACGGATCCCCTGTGTGCTGCAATATGGCCACTGCTCGCTGCCTCAGTATCTCAGAGGCCACATCCTCCTTAATCTGAAAGATCATGACTGTGTACTGATTAGACTGAGCTTCCTGGCTGGCACCCCCCATGTTGACCCTGCCTTCTGATGCAATCAGACTGTCGTAATCGGCATCGCCCACATACCTGCAACCTGTACAGATCTCCTTCCCCAGCACCATCTGCGACACATCCAGTGTCAGCACATTGTTCCTCAGGTGCGACAGCTCGTTGGCGAGGCAAACACGGTAACTGTAATGCTTCGTTGACATCGAGACCTCACGATAGGCAAGTCTCTTAATCTCCAGACCGCACTCAATCATTTCTGTATCCTTGTCACTCTCAAACTTCGACATGTAAAGCTTCTGCAGGTGCCTCGTGGCCAGAGACTGCACCGCATTCCAGTCCTGAGAGCTGCCCTCCAAACCCCAGAGGTTCGCCACCTTGATGCCCCGTCCTCCCCCCATCGCCAGCCTGCGAACTTTGACCAGCTCCTGAACGGTAGGACTCCCGCACCCATGCCCGTTGGGAACATATTCAATGAAGGCCTCAAATTGCCATGTCGAAGCAAGATCATCGTCCCTTTCCCTGCCCAGCTTCTCCAGCGCGTCATTCCTGCTCTCGGTCTCGAAGAAGATGTTCTGACGAACACCTGCCTGGATGCTGAACGCAAACACCTTGGACTGAAGCTGCGCCTTGCTGATAGCGTGTGAGTTGAGTCCCTCTTTTGGCTCATGCATCTTGTCTCCTATGCAGTGCCTGACTGCATCTCTGCACGCGTCCATGCCGGCGTAGGATTCGGAGATGACCTCGTAGCACATCAGATCGTTCGCATTCATTGCTTTGCGAATATCTCGTTCCTCCTGCGCAGTTAGAATGCCGGGAGCGCGAGGCCTGAGCACGCGAGCTGCGTGCGCTCTGTGCCCTGTGGTGTTCTTTTTTGCAGAGAAGTTGAGCATCTTGAACGAGATGAAAGCGAGTTGGCGCGTGTCTTCGGCGCTCAATGGCGATGGCGAAAATCAAATTCAAGAATTTCATGGCGATTTCCATTAAAACGCCGCATGGCCCTCCCCCCGTGCTCCAAAATCGAGTTTGCACTTTTACAAAGTACCAAAGTACATATCTTGCTTTCTCAGC